>Ga0208648_1001286_pt1 | contig 21072 bp, 20 predicted proteins | sample AntAceMetag02UKL_FD_184772 | JGI IMG/M metagenome (GOLD analysis project Ga0208648, IMG submission 184772) | Saline lake microbial communities from Ace Lake, Antarctica - Antarctic Ace Lake Metagenome 02UKL (SPAdes) (version 2) | ecosystem: Environmental > Aquatic > Non-marine Saline and...
GCCTGGGCAGTGTACTGGAAGTTCTTTAATTTTCCCGGGGTTGAATAGGCCTGAAGGGATTCAAAAAATGTTTTGGCAGATTCAAGAATTTTATTTTGTGCTGCGATTCTTGAATCTGTCATTAGGTCCTGTTCCCAGAAAACAAGGCCTTCCCGCATGGCCTGCTGTATGAGGACAATTTTTTTAACGGTTTCCCCGACCTCCTGCTGGAGCTGTGCTACAGGGGCATCATCGCCCTGGGTGATGGACAGCGCCATGCCGGGCGTCATCCCCAGAAGCTCGAAAAGTGCTTTTAAAGCCGGGATATTCCATTCCTTTGGCTGTTCCAGGTGCTTGAAATGAATGAGTTCATCCATGGTGGTACTGGCCAACTGTTTTAATCCGGTGGCATCAAATTTTTTCCCCGGGACTGCCAGGATCAGATCCCCTGAATAGACGAGGGCTGCAATCGTGACAATTGCCCAATCCGGTTCCAGCCTTGCAGATTGAGGGTCCATGTATTCGAGGCCATGATCCTCCTGGATAATTTCGCTGCGGTTGATGACCTGGCCATGACCTTTTAACTTTAAGCGGTCAAGAATAAAATTGGCATATCGTGATTTGTAAGGGTCTATCTTTTCTCCATCCAACAGCTCAAGGGCATCTAGAACGGCAGTGGCCTGTTTGGTTCTGCCCTGTCCGGCAAGAGCCCTTAATGCGTCCTGGGCTGCCTGGGATCGGTTTTTGCCGGTAATCATAATGGAAAAATAAGAATAATCCAATGCCTGGTTTTCAAAATAAGGGGACAGAATAATTCCGGAAACAATATTGATCAGATCCCTGAAGTTAATGGTTTCCTGGGGGGAAATGCCTGAAAGTTCCCGGATGGATTTTCCTTTTGTCCATGCGGTTAATGTTTTTGACTGCCCCTGATAGGTCACCTGAAATGAATCTGCCATATTTTTTTGCAACCATTGAACCAGTTTTCTTAGGAAACCATTTGCCTTGGATTCATAGGTGGCTTTTGCATTTCCTGAAGAGGTTGAGGCCAGGTCCAATGCCGCTGCATAGTTTTTCAAATCAGTCAGAAAGGGTTCATCCATTCCTGTCAGCTTAAAAAATACTTCGTCCGGCTTTTTGGCATCTTTAAATCGGGGTGGTTCGTTGGGCTGGATAAAATAGAGGTAAAAATCTCTCTGAGGGACAGCAGTTGACCGTTCGTTGGGGGCGCCAAAGAAAAGGTAGCCGGTGCGGGCTGCCCTGCGATCCTGCCATTCCAGCTCGTGTTCCCAGATTTTATATCCAGTGACATAGGTGTTGGTATTCTGGCACTCCATCACCCTTTTTAATGCTTCATAATAGAACCGGTCCAGCTTTGCCTCACCAAGGGTGGTTGCCTTGTTTTCGATAATGGCATCAAAGTCATCTGTTTTTTTCAGATCCAGATAATACTGATGGTTCTCCGGGTTGGAGGAAATAAACTGACCGCTCACGGTTTTATGGATTTCTCTTAAGACTGTTTCGACATGGGTGTGTAGATCTAGTTCCGGCTCTCCGCTGCCCATCTCTGCGATCATGGGGTCGTAAAGACAAAGGCTGTTCCGAAGCTCCACCGGTGTGGTGCCCATGCTTGAATAAATATCGCCTGTGGTCAATCGATGGATGGATAACGCACGGATCAGTCGTCGTGCCATGGGTTTGTATATGGGGCGTGTAAAAGCCTGTTCAATTCTTGATTCCAAAATCTGACTGCAGTCAATAACGGATCGTATCTCCGGAATGGTCCGAAAGGATGCATTCTGTCTTAACACTTCCCAATAGGAATCATATGCAATGAGTCCTGGATTATCTTCTGGAACATCTTGATCAAGGAGATTTTCCATGGCTTTAGAAAGGGTTTTCAGAATCTCTCGTTTTTCAGCTATGGTGACCCGTTCAAATGTATCAATATAATCGGGGTGAACCGGGAAAAGCCGGACAAATTCATCCATCCGTTCATTCATGTTGCTGTAATATTTTGCAAAAGGGGTGAGAAAATCCCTGATTTTTGTCTGCTGCTCAGCATTTTTCTTTAGTAGCCGTTCGGCCACGACAAATTTAATATCATTTCTGGCAATCAATACCTGCTCAAATCTGTCTTTTACCCTTCGAATGCTGTCGGCAACAAAACTGAACCGCGGGCTGTCAAAGATTGCTTCCTGGACCCCTGCAATGAAACGGAATCGAAGGTCTTTGCAGACTTCTCCGATTTCACGCAAAAAATTCAAATCAAGAATCAGCCCCTGATCTTTCCGGGTTTGGAGAAAATCTAAGAGTTCATCAACCACCAATAACAGTCCCTGATCCGGGAAGACCTTGTAAAACGCATCCATCATATCTTCAAAGGCATGCTTGTGACTGGAGATGGTATCGAATTTCGGAAAGACATAGTCAACACCAAGACTGTCCAAAAATTCCTCAAGTTTTAGAATAAGAATATCTCTCAAGGACATGGTTGTTGCACCGATTTCGGTTCGGACGACCTTGAAACGGCCTGCTATCTGTTTGACCGCTGCCCTTGCGCCCTCATGGTTCAAGATGTCGAGCATGGATCTGTCTTCTGCAAGGCTTGATATAACAGACATCAAATGAGATTTACCGGTTCCATAGTTACCCACGACCAGAAATCCCTTGTTATCCATGGGAGTGTCAAATTGTAACTGGGGAATAATCAGAGAAACCAGCCTTTCAGCCATTTCATCTGAAATGACATAAGTGCTGACCAATTTTTTTGCAGCGGCACTTTTATTGGCATCAACAAGCTGGACAACGGTTTCAATGGGATCAAACTGTATCAAATCTGAATATTTCATAATTTTACCCTATATCAATGAACTTATCTAATGGTCTGTATCCATACTGACAATTTGTATATCAGTTGTGTTGTATGTTCTGTACTCCGTATGTCCAGCCTCTGCATAAACAAGTTTTCCATTTTCTATTGTTCCATTCCAGGAAGCAATGATCGTTCTGTTCCGGGAAACTTTCTTTAAAAGAGCCAAAGGATCCTGTTTAAGGCTTACATCAAACAGTATTTCAATCGAATCAAGTATGGCCATTTCGTTGTGAGGACTAAGAATTTCATCCAGTATTTCAGGTGTCTTTAAAAGCCGTTTTTTATTTGTCATTTCAATGAGGCGTTGGGATAAATCAAGATTGATATTGATGATGGGTCGGCCCATCTCTTCAGCCATTTCATTCAATATTGCAATTTTATCACTGTTTGAATGCCCAACAAACAAAACAAGGCTGTGATATAGGTCTTTTGCTTCACGAGCTGAATCTATCAGTTTGTCTTTGATCGCTTTTGCCATAATCTTTTAAAGAGTTGAAATCCTTTTGAAATCATGCTTAAAAATATTGAAAAACAATCCTGTTCGAAATTCTTGCTTCGTTATTCCTTACTTTAAATATAACGATCAATATTCACCCCAACATATATATAGCCAAGTTTTTAAATGCAACACCTTATTATAAATATGTGTTCTACTCTCAAAAGAAATGTGAGGACACATTTCCTAAGCTGGTTTTCTCAATTTCCATAATTTCTCATACATTTTCGGACTGATATTTTCAAATAAGAATAATGCCTTTTATTTTTATAGAAAATTTCAATGTAATCAAAGATGATCCTCCCACAGATAACCGGAAACAAGGCTAAACCATTTTCTTAATAAATATTAGGAAAAAATATTTTATCATTGGTCGTCTAAAGGCGAGCCCTATGTCTAAGCGAAACGCCTCATGGGTCATTCATTTGGGTGCTTACTTCTTTTGTTGATGACTGGGTTATCATTTCAAACGTCGGAAGATTGCGATGAGGATTTCGATATTTAAAGCCCTAAATTATAGAATCCAGCAGTTAAGTATTATCCTATTCTTGAGTACCGGAAAGCGTTTTATTGTCAATGATACCACTACCTAAAAAAACTTTAAATGATTCGGCCCGATCATAAGATGTTGTGGTTGTGAATCCACACGTTTGATTCAGCTATGTTTGAAACTAAAAATCATCAAGCAGAATCCTGCTTCGAAAATCTTTATACATCACAAAATATCTTCCAGCCTCGATTCTTTTTTATGAATTCAGATAATACAATTTAATAGTGGTGAAAATTTATCGATATTGCCAATCTTGGCATTTCCGATAATTTCAGATATTCGGCTTTGACTCAACCCCACCTTTTCTGTAATTTTTTCCTAAGACCATCCAGGCCGCCTCAACAGGTTAATAATGCTGTCTCTGTTTGTTTTATGGTTTTCGTCTAAATCAATTACCCTGTATTTTTTTGTGGATACTTTTTTCTTTTACATGCGATTGCCCTGATCTTGTATCTGTTGACATACTGACCGGCCTTCGATATAAAAACCGGCAGAAAAATTATCTTTAAAACCCTCCAGGATGAAGAGATTGAAAAGCTTTGCCAAAAAGGGGGAATACACAGGAGAAGAAGAATATGAAGGAAATAAATATTTTTTGTGAGGCCATAAAAGATGTGTCCGTTGTTGCTTCCAAAATCAAAGCAGGCCAGAAAAAAATTATTGGTTACCTTTGCTCCTATGCACCAGAGGAATTGATATATGCAGCTGGTTTTCATCCCATGCGGCTGTTTTCCTCGAAATCAGATATTGTGATGGCAGAACAACACCTTCAGGCCTATTGCTGTTCTCTGGTCCGTGGCGTGCTGGAGGACAGCCTGTCCGGACGGCTTGATTTTATTGATGGAGCTGTATTCCCCCATACCTGTGATTCCATCCAGCGTTTGAGTGACATCTGGCGGATGAATGGGAAATATGAATTTTTTGCAGATGTGGTCCTGCCTGCCAAACTCAACACCCAAAGTGCAAGAACCTATATGAAGGATGTTTTGACCAAATTTAAAAAAGACCTTGAAGCCGCTGTGGGAAAAGAAATCACCAATGCAGATCTTGAAGGCTCCATTAAAAAATTCAATTTCATCAGAAAAAATCTATCAAAAATTTATGAACTTCAATCTCAAACGCCCGGGATCATAAAAGGCGCTGACCTTTATGCCATTGTAAAAGGATCCATGGTGATGGACAGAGATGAGGTGGCTGACCTTCTGCCTGCCATTGTGGCCAATCTTGAAAAAGTTGATGTTCCCCAAAAAAGTGTAAAACGAATCGTTGTGTCTGGTTCCATCTGTGATTCTCCTGATATTTATACAGCCATGGAAGCAGCCGGAGGTGTTATTGTGGGAGATGATCTTTGCACAGGCCAGCGATGGTTTGAAGGTGAAATTCTGGATGATGAAAATCCCATAAATGCCATTGCCACAAGATTACTGGATCGCATAATCTGTCCTGCAAAACATTCAACACCAACTGCCCGCGGCGAGAATATGGTTTCACTTGCAAAAAAGAACAGGGCCGACGGTGTTATTTTCATGCTGCTTAAATTCTGTGATCCCCATGCATTTGATTATCCTTATTTAAAAGAATTCCTTGACAAAGAAGGCATAAAGAACATGCTTATTGAAATGGATGACCAGCAGCAAAACTCAGGGCAGTTAGCCACACGTTTTGAAACCTTTATTCATATGATTTAAAAAGGATTTACCATATGTCAGAAACGCTTTCAGAAAAAAGAAAAATAAAATCCGGGAAAAAAATGCGGGATATCATGACCACCTATTATCTTGATGCCATGACTGCAGGACAGAACAACAAACAAGTTGCCTGGATCACTTCAGGAGGTCCTGTAGAGCCTTTGGTGGCAATGGATATCATCCCCATTTATCCTGAAAACCATGGTGCCATGATCGGTGCATCCAAAATGGGAGAAGATCTATGCATTAAAGCTGAAGATATGGGCTACAGCTCTGATCTGTGTTCCTATGCAAGGGCAGATATCTCATGCTCAATTGTCAAAGGCGGGCCTATCGGAGGATTGCCTAAACCCGATATGCTCATCTGCTGCAATAATATCTGCGGCACTGTTCTAAAATGGTATGAAGTCCAGGCAAGGTATTATAAGGTACCGCTGTTTATTCTGGATACCCCTGTCTGCCATACCCGATATTCCCCTGAAATAGCCAGGTATGTCCGGACCCAGATTGATGAATATATTGCCTTTCTTGAAACAATGACAAAAAGAAAATTTGATTATGAAAAAATGGCACGGGTGGGCAAACTTGCCTACGAGGCCCAGCAGCTCTGGCAAAAAGTCCTCAACACCACTGCCCACAAGCCATCGCCCATGTCTGCCTTTGATGCATTCTTTTTCCTTGCCCTGATTGTCACATTGCGGGGCACTCAAATCGCTGTTGATTTTTATAAAGAACTGCTGAAAGAAATGGAGCAGCGGATAAAGGATGGCATCAGCATGGTTCCCGATGAAAAATACAGGCTTTTATGGGATAATCTGCCCGTGTGGTACAGGCTCAAATGGCTGTCCCAAAAATTTTCCGACCACAATGCCTGTCTTGTGGCAGACACGTACACATCTGCCTGGTGCGGTGCCATAAAATATACAGATGAAAACAATTTTTTAGATTCCATGGCCGAAGCCTACACCATGATCTATCTGAATATCGGTGTTGACCAGATGGCAGACCAGGTGCTTGACATGATAAAATTTTATGATGCCGATGGTTTTGTGATGCATTCAAATCGCTCCTGCAAGCCTTACTCTTTCGGACAGATGGATATTATGCGAATCGTCCGGGAAAAGACAAATATTCCTGTTCTCATGATAGAGGCGGACATGGTGGATCCCAGAAGTTTTTCACAATCCCAGATAGAAACCCGGATTGATGCTTTCATGGAAATCATCAAACAAAGGAACAATTGATATGAACGTTTATCTTAAAGATTTTGATCTTAAAATTAAGGAGTGTCTCGTTACCGGCCAGACATTTATGGTAGATGGCGGAGCAACAGCCATATGATTTATGCAGGTATTGATATTGGTTCAATTACAGCCAAGGCAGCCTTGATAAAAGACAATCAGCTTTTGGGTACCCATGTCATAGCGACAGGGTATGACCCCATCAATGCAGGGATCAAGGTGTTTGATGCCCTGTTAAAAAAAAGCAAACTGTCAAAAAACCAAATATCAGCCATTATTTCCACGGGCTATGGCCGTGCCAGTGTAAGTTTTGCAGACAAGACCCTTACGGAAATCATCTGTCATGGAACGGGTGCCCATTTTATTAACCCTGAAATCCGTGGGATCATTGATGTCGGTGGTCAGGACAGCAAAGCCATTTTTCTGAATAACAGCGGCCAGGTGGAGAACTTTGCAATGAATGACAAATGTGCCGCAGGCACAGGACGATTTCTTGAAGTCATGGCAAAGGCCCTGGAAGTTGACCTGGAACAATTGGGTGACTTCAGCCTCAAAGCAGACAAACCTTTGAAAATAAGCAGTATCTGTACAGTATTTGCAGAATCAGAGGTCATTTCCATGATTGCAGGACAGGAAAAAAGAGAAAACATCATTGCAGGCATTCATGAGTCTGCAGCTGCCCGGGTTGCCATTCTTGCCAGTAAAATTAAAATCAAAGAACCTGTAATGATGACCGGGGGGGTGGCAAAGAATAAAGGTATGGTCAAGGCCCTTGAAAAGCGCCTTGGATTTAACCTCATTGTGGGGGGACTGGCCCAGGAAAATGGCGCCATTGGTGCTGCCGTCCTGGCATCAAGGCTGTAATATTTTGAGGTATATTTTGATTTTATTAAATATCATCAGGCGTTATTGGTGCATCAGCATCATTTTTTATCTTTTATTTTTTTCAACCAGTGCATGGTCCAAAGATCCCTCTGAACTTCAGACTGTTCAGCTTTTCTTTGAAAATGACCTTTTCGGGGACACGGATAAATATTATACCAATGCCGTCCAGATTACCTGGCTTTCCAATGATCTGAAGCAATACAGGGATGACGTGCGCCTGCCTGAATGGTCCATACCCATAATCCATTCCATCATCAAGGCCTTCCCCTTTTCAAGCGAGCCGGGAAGTGTTCATAATGTCGGCATTTTACTGGGACAACAAATCTATACTCCTTCTGATATCCAGACAATGACATTGATAGAAGCAGAAAGGCCCTATGCCGGATTCCTGTATGGCGGGCTGGCCCTTCACAGCAAAACCGATGCCATCCTTGACACCCTTGAAATAGTCCTGGGTGTTGTGGGCCCTGCTGCCAAAGCTGAATTAGCACAGAACACCGTACATGATTTAAGGGACATCCCCACAGCAAAAGGATGGGGCAACCAGCTTCAAAATGAACCAGCAGTCAGGTTTTCCTGGCAGCGCAAATGGCGGCTGCACAGCATGGAATTATTGGATATCCTTGATTATGATTTAATTTCTCATTCTGGGTTAGCCCTGGGTAATGTTAGAACATCGGTCAACGCGGGAGGTGAAATCCGTTTCGGGTATAATATACCAAAGGATTTCGGGTCTGATGTGATCCGGGCCGGTGCAGGAATCAGCGCACCTGTCAGTGCAGGTTCAAAACAAGACAAAACTTCATGGGGCATGCATGTATTTGCCAGCTCCCAGGTTGAAGGCGTAATTCATGACATCTTTCTTGATGGCAACACCTGGGAACATAGCCACAGTGTTGAAAAAAAACGACTGACGGCCAACCTTTCTCTGGGGTTGGCATTTAACTTTGACATGTTCAAACTGACCTACCGGCATCTTTTCAGTACCAAACAATTTAACAACCAGAAACAGGGTCATATCATCGGATCACTGACGTTGACTCTCTCGTTTTAGCTGCTCTATTTTAAATTTACTGATCTTTTGTCCTGATTTTGATATCTATTTTTGTTTTTTCATCCGCTGAACCAGGGCATCCATCGATTCCCCGTTGGGAGCCATGGCCATGGGATTTTGTTCAACAAGCTCTTCCCATGCCCTTATACCGCCGGGAACATCGTTCAAATCGTGCAATAGTACAACTCCCTTATTAAACCTTGCAGTTTCAAAGGAAGGATCAATTGAAATAGCTTTATCAAATGCCTGGATGGCCTTTTCAGGTTGACCATCCCTCCGGTACATGACACCCAGATCAGTTAGAACCCCTGTTTTTCCAGGCTCAATTACCAGAGATTTTTCATATGCTTCAATGGCATTTTTTACCTGATTTGAATCAAAGAAAAGGTGTCCCAACTGAGCCCATGCCTCTGCATCCATGGAATTTTGCTCTAAATATTGTTCAAGCTGTAAAACTTTTGCAGAAAATTCGATTGAATCATCCTGCTGGGTCCCTGTCGGAATTTTATTTGGAGTTGCATTGCTCTGTACCTGAACCTGTTTATCGGCGGCGAGTTTAAATGAGGAATATATAGTCCCACCGATGAATCCAATGAACAAGGATACCACAACCGCAATAATAAGGGTCTTGTTTTGTACATAGTCTTTGTTTTGGCTTTCTGTATTTTGCGCCATGTTTAAACCTTTTATTTTGATTGTTATGAAGTCTTGACATAATCACAAAAGCTAAGACCTCAATTGTTTTTATAAAAATAGTTCCTGATTGATATGATGTCAATACATCTATTGGAATACCAGTTGACAGGTCGCAGGTTTAAAACTGTTTATGAATAACTCAACTGCTCTTTCAGAGTTGCCAGATTTGAGTAGGAACAGGCTTACATTATTACATTTTTTTTGTTGATTTATTGATAAAAACGCAATAAAACAAACCTGACCTCATAAACAAGGACTTAAACCCGAAAGTTGAGTCATTAATAATAAAAAGGAATGATCAATGACAGTAACCATCATCAAACTTGGAAATAAGAAACAAAAAAGTATTTTTTTAGATAAAGTCAAAGCATTGTTGCCGGAAGGCGGCAATTTAAACGCATGTTTAACATGCGGCGCATGCGCTTCAGGATGTCCTGCCACAGGACTTGACAATATGGATCCCAGAAAATTTCTTCGTATGGCTGCCTTAGGTATGGATGAAGAAATTGCAAAATCCAACTGGCCCTGGATGTGTACAATGTGCCAGCGTTGCATTTATGTATGTCCCATGAAGATTGATATCCCCCAACTGGTCTTTAATGCAAGGCAGTTGCGCCCCAGAGAAGAAAGACCCTCGGGCATCCTTGGATCCTGTGACATGGCCCTGAGGAACGCAAGTACCAGTGCCATGGGGGCATCTCCGGAAGATTTTGAATTTGTTGTGGGGGATGTATTGGAAGAATACCAGGAAGCCCAGCCGGAATTTGCAGATATGCAGGCTCCCATTGATAAGGAAGGGGCTGAATTTTTTCTGAACCAGAATTCCAGGGAACCTGTAACAGAGCCGGATGAACTTGTACCTTTATGGAAAATACTCCACCTGGCCGGGGTTGACTGGACCTATGGCAGCAGTGGCTGGGCAGCTGAAAACTATTGCATGTTCCTGGCAGATGATGACGCATGGAAACATATAACAAAAACATCGGCAAACCAGGCTGATAAGCTTGGCTGTAAGACTTTCCTCAACACCGAGTGAGGTCACGTAACTTTCTCAGTCCTGGCAGGACTGAAAAAATTCAATATCGAGCATAACTTTGTAGTTAAAAATATATATGAATATTATGCAAAATGGATTCGTGAAGGTAAATTAAAGGTCAATTCCGATTGGAATAAAGATCTTAAAATAAAATTCACAGTACAAGACCCCTGTCAAATTGTAAGGAAAACTTTTGGCGATCCCATTGCCGAAGATTTACGATTTGTTGTCAAATCAGTTGTTGGTGAAGAAAATTTCATCGATATGCAGCCAAATAGATCCAATAATTATTGCTGCGGCGGCGGCGGCGGTTTCCTTCAATCAGGATTTAAAGCCGAGCGCCTGGAATACGGGAAAATAAAAGACGCACAGATTAAGGCCACAGGAGCTGATTATTGTATTGCCGGCTGTCATAACTGCCATGCCCAGATCCATGAACTCAGCTCGCATTATGGTGGAAATTATCCTGTTGTACATATGTGGACCTTGATTTGCCTGTCATTAGGGATATTAGGGCCCAATGAACGGGAGTACCTGGGCGATGACTTAAAAGAACTCAACGTATTTCACCCGGAAATGGCTCTCTAACATATAAAACCGGCTGGAGAATGCATCATTCTCCAGCCGCACGGAAAAACCTTTAAGGTCTTTATCATTTTCCTGACATGTCAGGGCAGACTTTAAAATCTTTCCCAAAAGGGAATGCTGCAAACCCTGCAATTCTGAATGCTGCAATCCCAAATGGAATGCCGATTATGGTGATGTAAAGCAGACAGCCCAGCAGAACCCATAAAATCCAGGCCAGAAGGCCGCCACCAAAAATAAACCATAGAATATTCAATATTAATGCCATTTTTTACTCCTTCCTTAAAATCAAATCTCTTTATATGCTGATCTCCTATGGCACTGCAAGTTTATCTTTAATTCAAAAAAGTTGACAACCAGTAAACAAATAATTTATTAATTCTCATGTTGAACCTTAATCTCATTACAAAAAAAATGCTATTGAATTCAACTTCATTATATTTGTATCTATAATTTTAAGGAAACCTTTTTATGCTGGACACCCAAGTAAAAAACCAATTAATTAAAATCGTCGGTATAGACAGATATCTTGACCGGCTCGAAGAGCTATCCTGTTATGCCTATGATGCATTTGTAGAAGAGGCCCTTCCTGATGCTGTAATTTTTCCAGAAACGACGGCAGAAGTATCAGAGCTGTTGAAAATAGCTTCCAAATATAAGATACCCGTCACAGGCCGTGGTGCCGGCACAAGTCTCTGCGGTGCGTCTATTCCCATAAGACACGGGGTTGTTCTTTGTTTTTCAAAAATGGATAAAATCATTGAAGTTAACACCAGTGACCGGTATATCATTGTACAACCCGGAGTTGTCAATGGCGACGTCCAAAAAGCCCTGGAACCATTTGGATTCTTTTATCCGCCTGACCCGGGCTCCATGAACACCTCCACCATTGGTGGAAATATTGCCATGAATGCTGGCGGCCCCAGGTGCTTAAAATATGGTGTCACAGCTGATTATGTAATGGGGATGGAAGTGGTTCTGGCATCGGGGAAGGTCATCCGGTTTGGCAGTAAAAATATCAAAGACGTCACAGGCTACAAACTATCTTCGCTTTTCTGCGGATCAGAGGGAACACTGGGAATCATCACAGAGGCGATCTTAAAAGTTGTGCCAATGCCTGAGGCTGTAAAAACCCTGATGGTGACCTTTGATAATCTTGATAACACGGCAAAGGCTGTAACCGATATTATTGGTTCCGGCATCATACCCGTTGCCATGGAGCTCATGGACAAACTGACCCTGAATGCCATTGAAGATGTGGCAAACCTGGGACTGGACAGAGAGGCACAAGGATCACTTTTGATTGAAATTGACGGGGTGAAAGAAGCTTGTGAAAAAGAGATGAAACGCATCATTGAAAAGGTCCGGGAAAATGGTGCCACCCATATCCAGGAAGCGACAAATGAACTTGAAAGGGAAAAACTCTGGAAGGCAAGGCGGTCTGCCTATGGTATATTTGCCAAGCTTGCTCCTGATATTGTTACTGAAGATGTGACCGTTCCTGTGAGCAAAGTGCCTCTAATGATCCATAAGATTGTTGAAATTACAAAAAAATATGACTTAAAAATGGGTGTTCTGGCCCATGCCGGGGATGGTAATATGCACCCCATGATTCCAGCAGATAGATCTAACAAAGAAGAATGGGGAAAAGTTGAAGCTGCATTTGCTGAAATTTTTCAAGCTGCAGCAGAACTTGATGGGACATTGTCTGGCGAACACGGGATCGGGCTTGGTAAATCTGCCTATCTTCCCCTTGTGATGAATAAGGATACCATTGAATTCATGAAAACAATAAAACAGGCTGTTGACCCTGATTTGATTCTTAATCCCGGAAAATTTGTATGATAGAAAATACGCTTCAAAATTGTGGCAAATGCGGGCTTTGCCTGAGTGTCTGCCCCGTATATAAAATATTAAAACAAGAACAGGCATCCCCACGAGCCAAGCTTCAATTGATTAAGGCCTATGATAATGACACCCTTGTATCTTCTCCCTTATTAAAGGAAATCGTATCAAAGTGCCTGATGTGCGGATCATGTGCTGCCAATTGCCCTTCCGGGATAAATCACTATTCAAAATTCATGGAAATGAGAAAAAAAATGGTGGAGGCCCAGGGTGAGACTCCAGCCATCAAAAGTCTGATTTATCTTTTGGCCCGTGAATATCGATTAAAATTTGGTGCCGACCTTGCCAGGACCGGACAAAAATTTGTGCCTGACAGCTTTGCCAAATCTATTAAACTTGGCAACATCCCCTTAAAAAATTTTCCAAAACTAAATTCCATACCATTCCGAAAAGCCAATGATGAAATTATCTTTCCTTATAAGAAACAAATTGGAATAGTGGTCTACTTTACCGGATGTGCCACCAACTATTTATATGATGATACAGGATTTGCCTTTATTGAAATCTTAAAACATATGGGATATAAAATTATTATCCCCAAAGACCAGACCTGCTGTTCCATCCCATTATTGTTTCATGGAGCGGCAGATAAAGCCTTTAAAAATATCACAACCAATATCAATGCATTAAAAAACCATGATGCAGATGCCGTTGTTGTGGACTGTTCCACCTGCGGAGAAGCATTAAAAAATGAATATCCACGTGTGTTTGAAAACAATGGTCAAGATCCTTTTGAAGCAAACAAAATTGCCTCAAAGGTTATGGATGCTCTCTCATTTATTGATCAGAATTTTGACAGTCTTGAATTTGATCCCAATGTCAAGGACAAAATATCTGTCACCTATCATGCCCCCTGCCACACAAGAAATAGTTTTGGATCAAACACATTTGCTGAAAAAATATTATCAAAACTGCCCTTTATAAATTACAAAAAAGCACCAGATGTTGATGAATGCTGCGGTGGCGGCGGCACTTTTTTTTATGAATATCCTGAAATTTCTAAAAAAATGGTTGACAAAAAAATTGAAAACGCGAAAGCTGTTCAAGCATCACTATGGCTCACAGATTGCCCGGTGTGCAGGATGAACCTTGCCGGCAATCTGGATATGGATGACAGATTGCAGGTTCTGCACCCTTTAACCCTTATTCATTCGGCATTGAAGCAAATATGAAAATTAAATTGGAAAAAGGCCCGGCCTCGCTTGATATTGATATCCCTGATGATAAGGTATTTGACATCATTATTGGAAAAGATGTTCCTGGAACCAGCCATGACCAAATCAAACACATCATTTCAAAAGGAATAAAAACCCACGCTCCAAAAGGAATCATTCATAAAAAAATCGCTGTCATCATCCCGGATGACACAAGACTCTGGGCCAGGGGAGATATTTTTGTCCCTCAAATTATAAAAACACTTTTAGACCTGGGCGTTTCAACGGATAATATTAAGATTATCATTGCCCTTGGAACCCATGATGATATAGATAAGGAGCTATTTCCCCAACTTGCCGGTTTCTTTTGCTCTCAAAGAGTTGAAATACTAAATTCTGCAAATAAGAATCAAGACCGCCTTGTTCATATCGGTGAAACCCATAAAAAAACCCAACTCTATATCACAAAAGAAGCAGTTGAAGCAGACCATATAATCATCTTCGGCGGTATCCTACACCATATGGCAGCCGGGTTCGGCGGCGGCAGAAAATATATATTGCCGGGAATTGCAGGGTATGACTCTATCCAGCAGAATCACTCTCTTGCCATGAGAAAAGATGGTTCAGCCCACCCCATGGTCAGGCAGGCAAAACTCCGGGGAAACCCAATTAATGAGGACCTGAACGAGGCAGCAGATATGTTTTTAAAAAATAAAACCTGCACCTATGTTGCCATTGCAGCAAATGGGACGGGTGATATTTTTCATGCCGATGTGGGCCCATTGCACAAAACATTTATAGACGGCTGTAAAAAGCTTGACCAGGCCTGTTGCATCCATGTTCCTCAAAAAGGAGATTTCGCTCTGATTTCTGCCGGGGGTCACAGAACGGACGGACAATTGTATCAATCCACCAAAGCCCTTTTCAATTCAGTCAATATTGTCAAAGAAGGTGGCAACATTCTCTTTGTTGCAGGATGCTCACAGGGCGTGGGGAATGAGACCTTTTCATCTGTTCTATATACCTTTAAAAATGATCCCCAGAAACTTGGCAAAGACCTGGCACAAAATTTTAATATGCCCTCCTATATCGCCTTCAGGGTGATGGATATCCTTAAGCGGTTTAATGTGACACTTGTTTCAGATTTTTCAAAATCCCAGACTGAAGCATTAGGGTTTAAATATACTTACACCATCGAAACCTATATTAAAAATTTAAAGGGGAAAGGCTATATTATACCATTTGCTGAAAATATTCTGCCTGTTTTAGAGGCTTCATAATTAAAGGCTTCAAAAAAGTATTATTGATGTATTATTGATGTATTACCGGGGATAAATTTAAAATTGCTCCCCATAAAAAAAAGTCCCATTTAATTCATAATAATCTTAAAGGAGGTATCATGGAAAGACGGACATTTTTAAAAAAAGCAGGTATCGGAACAGCAGTAGCAGCAACTGCATTAACTGTCGGAGCACCTGCAGTTATTGCATCTCCGAAAATTCAATGGACTGCCACATCATTCTGGAATCCAAAAGTAAGAATCATGTTCGACATGGTAAAGAACTTTTGCGAGAATGTAAAAGAAATGACTGATGGCCAGTTTGAAATCAAGCTCTATGGCGGTGGTGAACTGGTACCCCCTCCTGGTGCGTTTGATGCCGTGTCCAAGGGAACAGTTCAGATGGGAACCGGATCTCCATACTTCTGGGCAGGAAAATCAACAGCATTTAACTGGTTTGGCTCTATCCCCTTTGGAATGAATGCCCAGTCAGTCAACTCCTGGTTCTATGAGGGCAATGGCCAGACCCTGATGAATGAATTGTATGACCGGTTTGATCTTGTCCCCCGGGTTATTGGAAATTCAGGTATGCAGATGGGTGGCTGGTACATGAAGAAAATCAATTCTCTGGAAGATTTTAAGGGCTTGAAAATGCGCATCGGCAGCATTGCCGGCAAGGTTCTCTCTGAAGTAGGCGTAACCACCGTGTTTGTACCGCCGGGTGAAATCTTCCCAGCCCTGGAAAGAGGCGTTGTTGATGCGGCTGAATTTGTAGGCCCGGTTCATGATATATTGCTCGGGCTCTATAAGGTTGCCAAATATTACTACACACCGGGATGGCATGAACAAGGCCCCACACTGGATGTCTTCTTCAACAAAAAAGCATACTATGATCTGCCAAAACATTTTCAGCGCATCCTTGATATTGCAGCCGCTGATATTAATATCAGAACCCTGGCTGCATTTGATGCCCAGAGCGGTGCAGCCCTGGACACGCTGGTAAAGGAGCACCATGTGGATGTACAGGTTTATCCTGAAGATATACTGAAAAAATTAAAAATCATATCCAAAGAGGTGATTGAAGAAGAAGCCCAGAAAGACCCGTTTGCCTTAAAAGTGCATCAAGATTATATGGCCTTCCAGGCAAAAACAGCTGTCTGGGGAAAGATGTCTGAAAAGGTCTACTGGAATACAATGGCTTAAATTTATGGAAACCGTTAAAAAAGCAGTCCTTTTTTGTGATAAAATCAATGAGTGGATCGGCAGTGTTATTGTTACGTCTGCGGTTTTTATCTTCATTCTGGTCATCTTTTCAAATGTGATTCTGCGTTATGTTTTTAATACCAGCTTTGTGTTTATGGCTGAACTGGAATGGCATGTGTTTGCCTTTATTTTTCTGATGGGTGCAGGCTATACACTGCTGCATGAGGGACATGTCCGGGTGGATATTTTTTATTCAATTATGGATAGGAAAAAACAGGCTTTAATTAATTTATTCGGAGTCCTGTTTTTATTGATTCCCTCCTGCTATATAGTCCTGACTACAACCATTCCATGGGTTATTGTCGCATATCAAATAGGAGAAGTTTCCATTAATCCCGGCGGCATTCCTGCAAGATTTTTATTAAAGGCAACATTGCCGGTAGGTTATTTTTTATTATTGATTCAAGGACTTCTGCTTGGTGTAAGAAGCGCTTTTACCCTTTTGGGAAAACCCTTGGAAGATTAATAATGCAGGTATTAAAGACTCATGTTAATAATGATTGTATCACCGACTGGAAGATCAAATGCTGATTGATTATTTACCGTTCTGGATTGCTGATTATCTGGCTGCGTGGCTTTTTCTGGTATTGACCATTGCCTTAATGGGAGGATTCCCCGTCACATTTACCATGATGGGGACTTCCTTCCTTTTTGGCCTTATCGGATTAAGCCCCAGCTTTTTTGACCTTTTGCCCCTGCGGATGTGGGGCATAATGAATAATACCATGTTAATGGCTGTCCCATTGTTTATCTTTATGGGCCTTGCGCTTGAGAGGTCAGGGCTTGCAAAAGCATTGCTGGAAACCATGGAGGAACTTTTCCAGAATGTGCGGGGGGGCCTTGCCATTTCAGTTATCATTGTGGGAGCACTATTGGGCGCATCTACCGGCATTGTCGGGGCAACTGTTGTGACAATGGGATTGATGTCTTTGCCCACCATGCTCAAGCACAAGTATTCAAAATCTTTTGCTGCAGGCACTGTTGCCGCCTCGGGAACACTGGGCCAGATAATCCCGCCCAGTATTGTTTTGCTGCTTTTGGGACCTGTGATGGAGGTGCCCATAGGCGATATGTTTATTGGCGCTGTGATACCAGGTATGATTCTGGTTTTTCTATATTGTCTGTATATATGGACAGCCACTTTTTTTGGAACAAAACATGTCCCTGCTGCCCATGCAAAACACGCTGATTTTGATAAAGCCTTTATATTAAAAATTTTTAAAGCCCTTATCCCTCCTTTATTTCTAATTCTTGCCGTGCTTGGAACAATTTTTGCCGGCATTGCCACTCCAACCGAATCCGGTGCCATGGGTGCAGTGGGTGCTGTTATTCTGACGGCAATGAATAAAAAGCTGTCCTTTAAATTATTGCATGAGGTTGCCAAGGGAACCATTAAAATGACCTGCATGGTGTTTATCATCATCATGGGAGCCACCTGTTTTGCCCTTGTTTTCCGTGGCCTTGGCGGTGATGATCTTCTCAGGGAATTTATCGCCAGTATGAATCTGAATGGATGGCAGCTGGTAACCATGGTCATGATTTTTATTTTTATTCTTGGTTTCTTTCTTGATTTTATTGAAATTACCTATATCCATATCCCCATCATAGCACCCATCGTGGTTGATTACGGGTATGATCCCCTATGGTTTGGCATCCTGTTTGCCGTAAACCTGCAAACATCGTTTATGACCCCGCCCTTTGGCCCTTCTCTGTTTTATCTTAAAGGAGTTTGCCCACCGGAAATCAAAACAACCGATGTGTACAAAGGCATTATTCCTTTTGTCCTTCTACAGCTTGTTGGATTAACCATAATCGCCATCTGGCCAAGCCTTGTGACCTGGCTTCCAAAAATTGTTTATGGCAATTAGGGAGGGCTTGCTTAAAAGGATAAACAAATGGACGAGAAAACAATATGTAAAAATATAAAAAAACTTCGCAAGCAAAATAATCTTACCCTGGAAAAACTGGCAGACTTAACAGGCCTTACAAAAGGATACCTGTCAAAGGTCGAACGATCCCAAAAAGCACCGCCCTACTCCACATTGAATAAAATTGCAGGCGCCCTGGGGCTTGAGGTGACAAGTATTTTTGAAAAAAATATTGAGCCGTTAAATGACATCAGAATAAGTTATCAAAAAAAAAATGAGAGCAAAATCATTAAAGCAACCTCCCAGCTTTCAGGTTATGACTATGAAATCCTTGGCGCAAACAAACCCGGCAAAAACATGGAGCCCTTTATTATCCATTCGCCCCATAAAATTACAAAAATGTATTGCCATGAGGGCGAAGAATTTATATATGTAATGGAAGGCCGTCTTGAATTTTTATATGGAGAAGACACCTATCTTTTAGAACGGGGAGACAATATTTATTTTGACTCCTGTGTCCCCCATTCAGGAAAAAGCCTTGGTGATAAAAAAGCCAGGCTTTTAGTGGTGATTTATTTTTATAAGAGAAATAGGCAATAAAAAAGGAGGCAACCTTGGGCAATAAAAAAACAATCATAGAAAAAGCCTGCAATAAAATAGTCAAGGATTTTGATGGCGTACTGGACTGGACATGGGACAACCGTTTTGGAACACTCATAGCTGAATTCACTATAGAATCTCAGGACAAAGTGATCTCTATACTCAGTAAACATCTTAAAATGAAATGGGATAAAAAAAGCATTAAAAAAGCACCCACAATTATCAAGACAAATACCGAACTTTTTGGAACTCTAAGGCGAGGCCAGCTTCTTTTTACAACAGACCCTGAAACCAGCGATCACATTGTTGCAGCTTGGTGGCCATGGGGCGATGGTCAGTCTATTTCCATAAGAATTGTAACACCGGATTAATACTTTATATCCACGCCCAACATGTTTTTGCAAAGGTCTTCATTCTCTTATGGAAGACATCTTGAACCTCTACTGGAAAATGTTAAAAAATACAGCAGGTGTGTCATTCAAACCTGTTTCCAGAACAGATGATGTGACCTTGATCCTCTTGCTGGCAACTGGTCTGAAGAGGATGAACGACAATTTAAACAACCCGTCGAATATTTTAATGAAATTGATCAGCGATAGTTTTGGCTATTATCGTGTATCTTCATGTATCCGTGCAATGATTTCTTTTAAGAGTTTTGCAGCCACCATGGATGTCATTGAACCAAGATCCCTGTATGGATTGTATTCAACAATATCGGCACCGATGATTTTTCCCTTTAGACGATGAATGATATCAATGACCTGCCGGGTTGTCATTCCGCCGGGTTCATGATGGGAAACACCCGGGGCAAAAGCCGGGTCCAGGCAGTCTAAATCAAGGGATAAATATACGGGCCCATCAAATTCAAGGCTACCCAACCAATTAATTCCATCTTTCATTTCTTTAACTTCTACACCAAACTTTTGGGCCTGTTCCCGCTGATGTCCGGTCATGGTTCTGATCCCTGCCTGAACAAGTCTTTTTGCCAGTTTTTTTTCCATGATTCTGGCAAAAGGGCAGGCATGGGAATAAATATTTCCCTCCAGGCTGTCATACAGATCCGGGTGGGCATCAAGGTGAAGGATGTTAAGACAATCATATTTTTGGGCATAGGCCTTTATGACCGGAAAGGTGATGGAGTGGTCTCCACCAAGACAAATCAGATGATTCCCCTGGTCAAGGACGGCTTTAACCGAATTTGTGATGTGATTAAAATCATCTATGCCTGTTTTAAAATCAATATCTCCTAAATCGTATAAATGCTTGACAGATCCAAGATCTAAGCCTTTTTCCGACCATAGATTGGAGGATTCGGAAAAATAGCTTTCCCTGATTCGATTGGGTGCAAGGGATGCACCTTTTTGAAAAGAAGAATTTTGATCAAACCCAATTCCTAAAATACAAATACTACCATATTGGATATTTTTTTTTATAGGTTTCATTTTTTCTCTATTTAATTAGGATAGGAACTTCCTTTTTGTCAACCTAAATATGAAAAAGTTATCAATACCAATCATCAAAAACTGGAATTCGAGAGTCTGTTTCATTACAGACCAATTCAAGGATGTAATCTGAAACTAAAGCTGGATGATGCTATTAGGTTCGACTCATAGTTGCGTTGCCTGATATGGTTTATAATCCTTATTTGTGAAGGATATTTGGTTTCCCTATGATCAAGGTTCTTCTGATAATGCCGAGGGTTCTTTTGTCCTGCATTTTGCTTACCATATTTCCGGTAAACCTTTCCGTTGACAAAGGACAGTCTATTAAATGCGTGACCTTCCATCCGCAGTTTTCAAGCAGTTTGGCATACTCTAAAACCAGGATGGCGTTTTCAGGGTCTTCATCAAAAGCCGGGATACCCTGGAAGTCTCTAAAGTCGGCATTAAGAAATGCAATACGGGTTGATGGTTTTGAA
>Ga0208648_1001288_pt1 | contig 21036 bp, 14 predicted proteins | sample AntAceMetag02UKL_FD_184772 | JGI IMG/M metagenome (GOLD analysis project Ga0208648, IMG submission 184772) | Saline lake microbial communities from Ace Lake, Antarctica - Antarctic Ace Lake Metagenome 02UKL (SPAdes) (version 2) | ecosystem: Environmental > Aquatic > Non-marine Saline and...
CGAAATCTACCTTGTTTACCTTTTAAACTGTCGCTTAAAGATTTCAATGGTCGATTCGATTCGGTTTTTACCGAGCTTGCTTTTCTTGAATTGTCAAATAATGAATCAACGGCTTCCTGAAGCATACGTTTTTCGTTACGCATAATAACTTCCGGAGCTTTGATTTCGATTAATCTTTTTAATCGGTTGTTTCTAATTATTACTCTGCGGTATAAATCATTAAGATCGGAAGTAGCAAACCTTCCTCCATCGAGAGGAACTAAAGGACGAAGCTCGGGAGGAATTACAGGAACTACTTTCACTATCATCCATTCAGGATTATTTTCGATACGTGTTTTGGCATCACGGAAAGCTTCAAAAACTTGTAAGCGTTTTAAAGCGTCTGCTTTACGTTGTTGAGATGTTTCGGTATTTGCTTTATGACGAAGTTCATAAGAAATTTTATCCAAATCTAAACGTGCTAAAAGGTCGTGAATAGCTTCGGCTCCCATTTTAGCAAGAAATTTATCAGGGTCGCTATCGTCAAGATATTGATTATCGGGTGGAAGAGAATCCATAATATCGAAATATTCTTCTTCGGTAAGAAAATCAAGATATTTAATTCCGTCATCAGCTTTAATACCCGGATTTATTACGGCGTATTTTTCGTAATAAATTATTGTATCAAGTTTTTTTGTTTGTAAACCAAGCAAAGCACCGATTTTATTCGGTAATGATCGGAAAAACCAAATATGAGCAACCGGAACTACGAGATGAATGTGTCCCATTCTTTCACGGCGCACTTTTTTTTCAGTAACTTCAACGCCACAGCGGTCGCAAACAATTCCTTTATATCGAATTCTTTTGTATTTCCCACAATGACATTCCCAATCTTTTATTGGTCCGAAAATTCTTTCACAAAACAGCCCGTCTCTTTCGGGTTTATAGGTTCTGTAATTGATAGTCTCAGGTTTAAGTACTTCTCCACTTGATCGTTCAAGAATAGTTTCGGGAGAAGCAAGGCTAATCATAATTTTTGAAAAAATACTTCTTACAGGATTTTCCTTTCTATAAGCCATAAGTTGAGATTTTGCGTAAAATGTTAAATAAGTATCAATTATAAATTGAGAAAAAGCATAATTTAATATAATTATTGCTCAAAAGTAATATTTAGTCCAAGACCTCTTAGTTCATGTACTAAAACATTAAAAGATTCCGGAATTCCCGGAGTAGGCATGTTTTCACCTTTCACGATAGATTCATAAGCTTTTGCTCTTCCGATAACATCATCAGATTTCACTGTGAGAATTTCTTGCAGAACATTCGCAGCACCAAATGCTTCGAGTGCCCAAACCTCCATTTCTCCGAATCTTTGTCCACCAAATTGTGCTTTACCACCAAGAGGTTGTTGAGTTATTAAAGAATATGGCCCTATTGAACGAGCATGCATTTTATCATCAACCATGTGATGGAGTTTTAGCATATATATATATCCGACTGTGGCGGGTTGATCGAAACGTTCACCTGTACCACCGTCATAAAGATAAATTCTACCGTTCTGGGGGAGTTCAGCCTCATCGAGATAATCGTTAATTTGCTGTACTGTAGCACCGTCAAAAATTGGGGTAGCAAATGTTTTATTAAGCTTTTTGCCCGCCCAACCAAGAACTGTTTCATATATCTGTCCCAAGTTCATTCGAGATGGTACGCCAAGAGGGTTAAGAACTATGTCAACAGGTGTACCGTCCTCAAGATAAGGCATGTCTTCTTCTCTAACAATTTTTGCGACAATACCTTTGTTTCCATGGCGACCGGCCATTTTATCACCAACTTTTAGTTTTCGTTTCTTAGCAACATATATTTTAGCCATTTTAACAATGCCGGTTGGAAGATCGTCACCAACAGTTAGTGTGAATTTTTCGCGATTGGCTCTTCCGAGTAATTCTTTGTATTTAACATTATAATTATTAACGAGTTCTTTTATCAGATTATTTTTTACTTTATCTGTTGTCCATCTGTTTGGATTGACATTTGTATAGTCAATACCCATTAATAATTTTTGAGTGAATTTAGATTTTTTTGGAATTAATGCTTCTTTGAAAATATTGAAAACTCCTTGAGATGTTTTACCGGCTACAAAGTAATTTAATTTTTCAACAAGTTTTGTTTTTAATTCAATAGCTTTTTTATTTAATTCAACATCTATGTGTTCAACTAAATCTTTCTCTTTAACTTTTGATTTTCTGTCTTTCACGACGCGTGAAAAAAGTTTTTTATTGACAACCACACCTTTCATTGAGGGTGGTGCTTTTAAAGAGGCATCTTTTACATCACCGGCTTTGTCTCCAAAAATTGCGCGTAATAATTTTTCTTCAGGAGTTGGATCCGATTCACCCTTAGGTGTAATTTTACCAATCAAAATATCTCCTTCATTTACTTCAGCACCGATTCTAATTAAACCATTTTCGTCAAGATTTTTAGTAGCTTCAGCACTTACATTAGGAATATCATTAGTTAGTTCTTCGATTCCTCGTTTTGTGTCTCTGACTTCAAGCGTGAATTCTTCGATATGCAGTGAGGTGAAAATGTCTTCTTTAACAACTTTTTCGGAGATAACAATTGCATCCTCAAAGTTATAACCTTTCCAAGGCATGAAAGCTACCATTAGGTTTCTTCCGAGAGCTAATTCACCGTTTTTTGTTGCGTAACCTTCACAGAGAACTTGATTCTTTTTTACATGATCACCCTTATAAACTATAGGCCTTAAGTTAGTCGAAGTATTTTGGTTTGTTCGAGTGAACTTAGTTAATTTATAAGTTTTAACATCCTCTTCGAAACTAACCATTTTTTCAGCTTCACTTCTAATGTATTTTACAACGATTTTATCAGCATCAACGTATTCAACAATGCCATCGTTCTCAGCTTCTAATAAAGTACGTGAGTCTCTTGCAACACCGGCTTCGACACCTGTTCCAACTATTGGTGCTTCAGGATTTAGCAAAGGTACTGCTTGTCGCATCATGTTTGATCCCATTAAGGCTCGGTTGGCATCATCATGCTCTAAGAAAGGAATCAATGAGGCAGCTATTGAGGCAATTTGGTTTGGTGCGATATCTATAAGGTCAACTTTTTCTTTTTCAATTATAGGATAGTCAGCCAGATATCTTACTTTAACTTTATCTCTGACAAAACTACCATCATCATTTAATAGTGTATTTGCCTGAGCAATAATTTTGTTTTCTTCTTCTTCGGCACTTAAATAAACAGGTTTTTCAGTTAAATCAACGCTGCCTTCATTAACAATGTGATATGGGGTTTCAATAAAACCTAATTTATTGATCTTAGCATAAACACAAAGTGATGAAATCAACCCAATATTTGGACCTTCAGGTGTTTCTATTGTACAAAGTCTTCCGTAGTGAGTATAATGTACGTCACGAACTTCGAAACCTGCACGTTCACGAGACAAACCTCCGGGACCTAATGCGGAAACTCTTCTTTTGTGAGTTAATTCAGATAATGGATTTGTTTGATCCATAAACTGAGACAATTGATTTGTACCGAAAAACGAATTAATTACTGATGATAATGTTTTCGCATTTATGAGGTCGGTAGGTGTAAATACTTCATTATCCCTAACATTCATTCTTTCACGAATAGTGCGTGCCATCCTGGCCAGCCCTACACCAAATTGGTTATGAAGTTGTTCGCCAACCGTTCTTACCCTCCGATTACTAAGGTGGTCAATATCATCTACATCGGTTTGAGCATTAACAAGAAGAATTAAAAATTTAATGATTTCAATTATATCCTCTTTTGTTAATATTTTTGTATTGGTTGGAATATTGAGTCCGAGTTTTTTATTAATTCTGTAGCGTCCGACATCACCGAGATCATAGCGTCTGTCTGAGAAAAATAATTTATCAATAATTCCTCTTGCGGTTTCCTCATCAGGTGGTTCGGCATTACGCAATTGACGATAAATAAATTCAACAGCCTCTTTTTCAGAATTAGCGGGGTCTTTTTGTAATGTGTTGAAAATTATTGAATAGTCAACAGAATCACTTTCATCGCTATGAATTAAAATTGTTTTTATATCGGCATTAATAATAATTTCGATATGTTTAGTTTCCAATTCAACTTCACGATCAATTAATACTTCTGTTCGTTCAATTGATACAACTTCTCCTGTATCTTCATCAACGAAATCTTCAATCCATGATTTTAGAACCCTTGCAGCTAATTTTCTACCGATGACTTTTTTAAGTCCAGATTTGCTGACTTTTACTTCTTGAGCTAATCCGAAAATTTCAAGGATATCTTTATCGCTTTCAAATCCGATAGCTCTAAGTAAGGTTGTTACGGGGAGCTTCTTTTTACGGTCGATATAAGCAAACATTATGTTGTTTATATCAGTTGTAAATTCCATCCATGAACCTTTAAAGGGAATAATTCGGGCTGAATATAAGGTTGTGCCGTTAGCATGAAGATGTCTTCCGAAGAAAACTCCCGGAGAACGGTGAAGTTGTGATACAACAACCCTTTGGGCACCATTGATAACAAAGGTGCCTTTAGGTGTCATATACGGTATCATACCAAGGTACACATCCTGTATTATTGTTTCGAATTCTTCATGATCGGGGTCAGTACAATAAAGCTTAAGTTTAGCTTTAAGAGGTACGCTGTAAGTCAGACCTCGTTCGATACATTCATCAATTGAATATCTCGGTGGATCAATGAAGTAATCCAAAAACTCGAGCACAAAGTTATTTCTGGCATCAGTGATCGGAAAGTTCTCACTGAATACTTTAAATAAGCCCTCGTTAATACGGTTTTCAGGATTTGTATCCAATTGGAAAAAATCCTGAAATGATTTTAATTGTACATCTAAGAAATCCGGAATTTCGGAATGAATCTTTGTAGATGCGAAATTGATTCTGTCAGTTTTAAATGTAGCCAAAGTAAAAGTGTTTTAAGTAGTTAAATGAAATATTGAAGATACCAAATTCAGAGATAGTTCTTTGTAAAAGAAATAAATCTTAAGTAGTCTAAATTTAGTAAATAATTTACAACCACTTAATATCTATTTAACCTCTACCTCTGCTCCGGCTTCTTCAAGTTGTTTTTGTAATGCTTCGGCTTCGTCTTTTGATACACCTTCTTTAATAGGAGCGGGTGCAGAATCGACTAATCCTTTAGCTTCTTTAAGACCAAGGCTTGTTAATTCTTTAACAAGTTTAACAACAGCTAATTTCGATTGTCCAGCAGCTTTGATGATAACATCAAATTCTGTCTGTTCTTCTGGAGCTTCTTCACCACCACCGGCGCCTGGAGCTGCCATTACGGCTGCCGCTGCTGCCGGTTCAATTCCATATTCTTCTTTTAGTATGTTAGCTAATTCATTAACTTCTTTTACTGTTAAATTAACTAATTGTTCTGCAAAAGCTTTTAAATCTGCCATTTTATTTTTATTTTTGATTGTTTTACGTTTAGTATAAATAAAATTAATTATTTATTAATAATAATATTATGCCTTATTCAGGTTTCTCTGATAAGGTCTTTAGAATTCCAGCAAGTTTTCCGCCACCAGATTGTAGTGCAGAAATAACATTTTTCGCCGGTGATTGTAGTAATCCGATGATGTCACCGATTAGTTCGTTTTTAGATTTTATAGATGATAAGAACTCAAGTTGATCATCACCTATATAAGTCATCTCTTCGACGTAAGCCCCCTTAATAATGGGTTTCTCAGAAGTTTTTCTAAATTCTTGAATTAGTTTACCGGGTATGTTTCCAGCCTCGGCAAACATTATTGAAGTGTGGCCGGCTAATGTTTCATATAAAGAGTCAAAATCTTTACTGGTTTTTTCCATAGCTTTTTTAAGCAATGTGTTTTTAATAACCTGTAATTTGACATTTTTTTTGAAACATAACCTGCGTAATTTAGTTGTAGTTTCTGAATTTAAATCGGAGATATCTGTCAGGTAAAAATAATTACTATTTTCCAGCTTTTCAGCCAAAGATTCAATAATTTTTTGTTTTTCTTCTTTAATCATAGTTTTTTCTCCTAAATATTTACCAGACAAATTTACGGTGTTACTGATTTCGGTTCAATTTGAACTCCAGGGCTCATAGTGCTTGATGCATAAATTGATTTCACATAAGTACCTTTTGCCGAGGATGGTTTAAGTTTGAAAATTGTTTGAATTAGTTCTGATGCATTATCAAATAGTTTTTCCTTGTCGAAGGAAACTTTTCCGACTGCAGCATGAATAATTCCAAATTTATCAACCTTAAAATCTATCTTACCGGCTTTGACTTCTTTAACGGCATTAGCAATGTCCATTGTTACAGTACCTGTTTTTGGGTTTGGCATTAATCCGCGAGGACCTAATATTCTACCCAAGGCACCAACTTTTGACATTACACTCGGCATTGTAATTACAACGTCGATGTCAGTCCAGCCGTCTTTAATTTTCTTAACATATTCGTCAAGTCCATAAAAATCAGCACCGGCTTCTTTAGCTTCATCTTCTTTTTCAGGTGTACATAAAACCAAAACTCGTTTGGTTTTACCCGTACCATGAGGAAGGGTTACAATGCCCCTAATCATTTGGTTGGCTTTCCGTGGATCAACTCCAAGGCGTACATCGATATCAAAAGAAGCATCGAACTTTGTATAAGATGTTTTCTTGACAATATCAATTGAATCAGATAATGAATAAATTTGAGTTTGATCAAACTTAGCTAAAGCTTCTTTTTGTTTTTTTGTCAGTTTAGCCATTTCAAGTTTTATTAATAATTATAACTAAAAAACTATTTCGTTTAAAAAAAAACGATTCTAGTTTTCAGAAAAAGGAAAATCTCCTTTTACGTTTAGTCCCATACTTCTGGCAGTGCCAGCAACCATACTCATTGCAGCTTTTAAAGTGAAAGCATTTAGATCAACCATTTTTGCTTCAGCAATTGTTTGAATTTGCTCCCACGTAACAGATGCAACTTTGATTCTATTAGATTCGGCTGAACCTTTTTGAATTTTGGCTGCTTCCATTAACTGAATTGCAACGGGTGGAGTTTTAATGATAAAGCTAAATGATTTATCTTTGTAAACAGTTATAATTGCCGGGATAATTTTACCGGCACTATCCTGAGTACGCGCATTAAATTGCTTGCAAAACTCCATGATATTAACACCTTTTGCACCTAATGCAGGCCCAACCGGTGGCGATGGGTTTGCAGCTCCACCTTTGATTTGTAATTTAATTAATCCGCTTATTTCTTTAGCCATTTTTTTTTACTTAAAAATATATAATGAGAGAGACTTACCTGATAATTTTATTCTTTATCAACTTGCATAAATCCAAGCTCAAGGGGTGTTTTTCTACCAAAAATTTTAACCATAACTTTTAATTTTTTCTTTTCTTCGTTAATTTCTTCGATTATTCCGCTAAAACTATTGAAAGGCCCGTCAGTAACAGTAACGGTTTCTCCAATAATGAACGGAACGTTTACCTCTTCCCCTTGTTCGGCGAGTTCGTCAACTTTTCCTAAGATCCGATTGACTTCTGCCTGACGAAGTGGATTAGGTACACCACTTGTGCCTAAAAACCCAAGTACATTAGGTATGTTTTTAATTACGTGAGGTATTTCACCTGTGAGGATTGCTTCTATCAAAACATAACCGGGAAAATAATTTCGTTCTTTGCTGATTTTTTTTCCTTTTCTGATTTGATAAATTCTTTCCGTTGGGATAAGTACTTGTGTAATATATTCCTTCCAACCTAAGCGATTAATTTCACTTTCAAGGTATTCTTTTACCTTTTTCTCTTTCCCGCTGATTGCCCGGACTACATACCATTTTTTTAATTGGTCGCTCATACAAAAGTTAAACAGCTTTTATTCTGTTTTGTTATCAAGTATTTAAAAATTAGATAAAATACCTATTAGAAAAGTTTATAAAAATTTTCTAATATTTTTTGAAATGAAATATCCATCATATACACAACAAGTGCTATAATAAGGGAAGCAATGGATACAACAATTGCACTGTTTTGTAATTCACTCCAAGAAGGCCATGATACTTTATGTAACAATTCATCATAGCACTCTTTTACATAAGAAACAATTTTTAATTTTGCCATTTTATCTAATATTTGCACGGGTGGTAGGACTTGAACCCACAGCCAATGGTTTTGGAGACCACTACTCTACCAATTGAGCTACACCCGTTTATTAAACATTTTTTAATATAATAAGTAAAGATTTCTAATTTGTTTAAAGAGAACTTTCCTTGTTATTGTTTTTTATTCAATAATTTCGGTTACCTGTCCGGCTCCAACTGTTCTTCCACCTTCACGAATTGCAAATCTTAATCCTTTATTCATTGCGATTTCAGAAATAAGTTCTACAGTTATTGTGAGGTTATCACCAGGCATTACCATTTCTACTCCTTCTGGGCACATGATTTCGCCTGTTACATCAGTTGTTCTGAAATAGAATTGAGGACGATATCTGTTATGGAATGGTGTGTGACGTCCACCTTCTTCTTTTTTAAGGATATAAACCTCAGCTTTGAATTTTTTATGAGGGGTTACCGAACCAGGTTTGGCAATTACCATACCTCTACAAATTTCTTTTTTATCAACACCTCGTAAAAGAAGTCCCGCATTATCACCGGCTTCGCCTCTATCTAATATTTTTCTGAACATTTCAACTCCTGTTACAACAGATTTGAGTTTTAGAGCACCCATACCGATAATATCAACATGATCGCCTGAATTAATTACACCTGTTTCAATTCTTCCGGTTGCAACTGTTCCACGACCTGTGATTGAGAAAATGTCTTCAATTGGCATAAGGAATGGTTTATCAACATCTCTTTTGGGTAATGGAATCCACTCATCACAAGCATCCATTAATTCAAAAATTTTATCAACCCATTTTTCTTCTTTGTTTAATCCGCCCAAAGCCGAACCTTGAATGACAGGAGTATTATCACCATCGAATTTGTAGAATGAAAGAAGGTCTCTTATTTCCATATCAACTAATTCCAATAATTCTTCATCATCAACCATGTCAACTTTGCTCATAAAAACAACAATTCTGGGTACTCCAACCTGACGAGCTAAAAGTATGTGCTCACGAGTTTGGGGCATAGGGCCGTCAGTAGCAGCAACAACTAATATGGCGCCGTCCATTTGTGCAGCACCTGTTACCATGTTTTTTACGTAGTCAGCGTGACCGGGGCAATCAACATGTGCATAGTGTCTGTTAACAGTTTCGTACTCAATGTGAGCAGTATTTATAGTAATACCTCTTTCTTTTTCTTCAGGAGCATTATCAATTGCATCAAATGAAGTAAAAGTAGCTAAACCTTTATCTTGAAGATTTAAGGTAATTGCAGCGGTTAATGTGGTTTTTCCATGGTCAACATGACCGATAGTACCTATATTAACATGCGGTTTTGTACGTTCAAATTTTTCTTTTGCCATATCAAAAAATGTTTAAATTATGTGAGACTTATTTTTTAATTGTTTTATTAATAATTAATTATTAGAGCCAATGACGAGAGTTGAACTCGTGACCCCTTCCTTACCAAGGAAGTGCTCTACCACTGAGCTACATCGGCTTTAACCTTGAGCGGAAAACGGGCCTCGAACCCGCCACCTACAGCTTGGAAGGCTGTCGCTCTACCAAATGAGCTATTTCCGCTTGTTGTTAATGGAGATGGGGTTCTCCTTCGAAAATTCTAATTTAGAATTTTCATTATTTATTTTTCTTCATTATTTGAAAGAACTTCAATTATTTTTAAACTTTTATTAAAAATAATTTTGTGGGGAGAGGAGGATTCGAACCTCCGAAGGCTTCGCCAACAGATTTACAGTCTGCCCCATTTGACCGCTCTGGTATCTCCCCATATGTTTCAAATTAATGAGCCGATGGACGGACTCGAACCGCCGACCGGCTGATTACAAATCAGCTGCTCTACCAACTGAGCTACATCGGCTAAAACTTATGCGTTACTTAATTCAATATATCAAATTGTGTTTTTTTTCACAATGAATTCCGTCGTTCCGGAATTTTTTTTTGCTTCTCGCAATTTATTATGATGAAAATTTAAGTGCCAAAATTTGACAAAAAGTTCATTTCCTTCACAATATCAATGCCTTTTAACAAAAAAAAGACCCTTCTTAAAAAAGGTTTGCAAAAATATAAAAGTTATTTGAATTACCAAACGTTTTTTACAAATATTTTTAAAATATTACTTCCTTTGCTTTTCTTTATGTTTTGTTAATTGCTTCTTGATGGCTTCGAGAGCATTATCAGTTGCTTCTTCGAAAGTTTTATTTTGTTTTTTTGCAAAGAGGTCGTAGCCGCGGATAATTAATCTGATTTCGACAACCTTGTTTCCAACACCTTCGTTGTTGTTTAACTTTAATGTTACATCACTACTAATAATACCATCGTATAAGTCGGTGGTTTTTTCAATTTTTTCAGTAATGAAATCAATTAGTTTTTTGTCTGCTTTAAAGTGAACTGTGTTAAAATTAACTTTCATAATCTCTCTGTTTTTATGCCCTAGGATGGGCTTGTTTATATACTTTTTTTAATTTTTCGATTGAATTGTGAGTATAAATTTGGGTTGCTGATAAATTTGCATGGCCTAAAAGTTCTTTAATGGCATTCAGTTCAGCACCATTGTTCAGCATATGAGTGGCGAATGTATGGCGTAAAACGTGAGGGCTAAGTTTTTTTAGGGTTGTGATCTTCGATAAATAATTATTTACTACACGGTAAATTAATTTGGGGTATGCTTTCTTGCCGGTTTTACTTAAAAATAAATAACTATCTGTGATCCTATTACTAAAGTAATTGTTTTTAAGTGTAATATAGTTCAATACCAAATTATTTATACCTTTTGAAAACGGAATTATTCTTTCTTTATTACGTTTTCCGAGTACTTTAATCTGGTACTTTTGGAAATCAATATCTTCAAGTTTCAGATTGATCAACTCAGATAATCGAATACCTGTTGAATATAAAATATCTAATATTAAACGATCTCTTGTTGCTTCAAAGCCTTCTCCAAAATCAACTTCATCGAAAAGCATTTCCATTTTTTCTTCTTCAATGAATATGGGTAGCTTTTTTGAAGTTTTTGGTGATAGTATTTTTAGCATGGGATTATCAATTATTTCACCTTCTTTTATTAAAAATCTGAAAAAGGTTTTAAGGCATGAAATTTTTCTGTTAATTGTGCGGGTTGAAATGGATTCTTCCTTGAGGCTGATAAGCCACGAACGAATTATTACTTGATTTATGAGTTTTGCAGATTCTATTGCATACATTTCCTTTAAAAAAGAAAAAAATTGCTCAATATCCTTTTGATATGCTTTTAATGTGTGGGTAGAATACCTTTTCTCAAACTCTAAATACCTCTTAAACTTATCTATAGCCATCAAACTAAATTAGAAAGAAACATTAGTTCAAATATATAATAATATTTCGAAAAAATCAAGTTTCTCTCTAAAAAAAATCAATTAATTTTCTTCAGCTTCTCTTAAGCCCTGAACATAAATAGCTTTAAGTTTTTGTTCTCTTTTAATGATAGAGGGTTTTGTGAATTTTTGTCTTTCTCTTAATTCCTTAACAACACCTGTTTTTTCAAATTTTCTTTTGAATTTTTTTAATGCTCTGTCGATGCTTTCGCCTTCTTTTACCGGTATAATAATCATAATATATTTATCTATTTCTTTATTATTTTGATTTTTGGGGGTGCAAAATTACAAGTTTGTTTTTATTTGTCAAAATATTTTTTAATTTTTTTTTAATTTTTATTAAAATTTAAGTGAATATGATTTTAATTGCAAAAATACACTTTTTAAAACCATTATTAAAATACTTAATGATTATTTGTTTAAATTTGGTGCGAAACTTTAGAAATTTTAATAATGAAATATATAAGCGTTCAAATACATTGTTTTATTTTAATGTCAATTCTGTTAGTTTTTAATAACAATATTATAGGCCAAAATGTTGGAGTAAATAAAGTTACAATTACTTTCATGAATCCTCCAGTTGATTTTTCGGTTGAAAAAGCTGCATTGAAATACAATAAAGACTTTGCTTTCAGTATTCATCTTGATGATGGGCTTGAGAATATTTATTCACATGCTTTTCCATTGTTGCATGGTGGTACTATCGGTAGTACAAATTTTCCGGGTTTGAAATATACCGACGGTTGCGGTACTGATATTTTGTTTACTATGAGTTCTGCAATGTTTTCCTTCAATACTGAAAACGGGCATGATATTCATTTTGAAGGAAATGGTTTTTATACTTCATGGAATCAAATAATTGAGATGTATCAAAATGAATGGGGAATTTATAATCATGCTTTATCATCTGATTATGCCAATGATAAATATTATTCAATTGCCAGAAATTATAGTTTTGTAAAATTAAAAACACTTTCAGCAACCGATGGTGGTATTGATATGAAAATTTTTGTTGTCCCCGCCGGTAATATTGATTATACTTCTTATGCTTTTGACGAAGGGTGTATAGCTTCTTATAACGAGGGTATGGGCTCTCTATCCAATCCTTACAGATATTTAAATGGTGTTGATGTTACAACAGTTCCCAATTGGGACACTCTAAAAATGAGAAGAATAAATCTAGTAAGTGATATAAATTTATCCGACTCCGTTGATGCCATCGCCGAAAAAAGTGTTGATGGAGCACATTATTGGAGATCATTTTTCAGTCATTCTGTAAATAACGAAAATTGGGGATATTCTTTCCCGAATTTTGAACAACAAATGAATCAAATCGAAGGTGATTATGGAAAGTTCGGACTTGATAATGTTTGGATGAGTTCAGAAGAAGATATTTTAAACTATTTGATAATAAATAATTTAGTTCAAGTTAACACAGAGTTGATTGACAATAAACTTGAAATTACTTTTGATGGAGTGGTGCCGACTGACCTTCGATTTTATGGCCTATCTTTAATTGTAACATCTGATGTTGCAATTACATCAATTGAAATAGATGGAGGCACCTCATCATCCTTTAACGGATTATATTCAACCGAATCACTAATTAATCTTAACTGGGATGGAAAAATAATTATTTCAGCCTCCGAAAATGCCGAACATTATCTGAATATTGCCGAGCAGAGTCAGCTTCAACGTGATGCATTAATTGCCATGGATTATGTTGAAATGTTACCAAATGGAGAAGAAAAAATGGTTTTCAGAACACGTTTATGTAATATTCCGGGTATTGTTTTCCCTGAAGATTATTGCGATTGCGAGATTCAGGCAAGCGAGGATGTAACAATTTGCGAAGGCGATTGCACAACTTTAACGGTTAGCGAAGGTGTTGAGTATATTTGGAGTACAGGCGATTCAGTACAAAACATTGAAGTTTGCCCGGATATTACAACAATGTATTATGTAACGGTTGTCAACAGTGTTGGATGTCCTGCCTCCGATAGTGTTAAAGTTACGGTTAATCCCATACCGGATGCTGAATTTTCTTCTGATACAACAATTTGTCAGGGCGATTGTGTTGAACTCAGTGCCTCGGGTGGAATTTCATATTTATGGAGCACAGGAGAAGATACTCCTGAAATTATCGTATGTCCTTATACTTCTGATTCTTATTGGATAATTGTGTATAATGAATACAATTGTTTTGCAACTGATACAATTGATGTTGAGGTAGCTCTTTTTCCGGATAATATTTTGATACCTAATTATGATTCAATAATTTGTAAGTTTTCTTGTATTGATTTAATTGCTTCGGGGGGTGATACTTATTTATGGAACACAGGTGATACAATCGACACATTAAATGTTTGTCCGTTAGTTGAAACTAAATATGTTGTAACTTCAACAATTCTACCCGGTTGCTCAACTTCCGATAGTGTAACCATTGGCGTTGTTCCATCTCCTGTGATAACACATTCAAATGATACTGTAATTTGCGTTGGCGAAGAAGTAATTTTAACGGCTTCGGGTGCAGATTTTTATTTATGGAATACAGGTAGTGAAAATGATAGTATAATTGTAAATCCCGACACAACAACGATTTATACTGTAACAGGTTCATTATGGAATAGATGTTCAAAAACTGATTCAATTATTGTTGCCGTAAGTCCTTTTCCCGATGCAAAAGTCGGGCCCGATACTACTATTTGCGGTGGACAATGTGTTGATTTAATAGCAAGCGGAGGAGTAAATTATCTTTGGAATACAGGTGATACGACCGAAACTATAATTACTTGCCCGCGAGATACAACTGAGTATATAGTAATAGTTTCAGATATATATGGTTGCTCGAAAAATGACACGGCTTTAATTCAAGTAAAAATAACCCCTGAATTTCGAGTAGAGGGTTTGCAAAATGTATATTGTGGTGTAACAGATACAGTTCACATGATCGGGATACCTCGTGGAGGTGTTTTCGCCGGTGAAGCTGTTTTTGATACTCTTTTTATTCCTTCTATGGTAGGAATTGGAACAACTAATGTTTCTTACACTTTCGATGTTCCAAACGGTTGTGTTTTGACGGATACTATTCTCGTAGGTATTTTTCAAGCCCCTGAAGTTTCCTTAGGGAATGATACAATTATTAAAGATTATCAATCAATAATTCTTGATGCCGGAAGTGGTTTTGAAACATATTTTTGGTCAACAGGAGAAACAACAGAAGCTATATTAGTTGATTCGAGTGGTTTAGGGTTAGGAGTTAAAGATATTAAAGTGTTTGTAACTTTAGACGGCTGTGCCGGTATCGATTCAATTGAAATTACTTTTAAGTCAACTACGGGGATTGTCGAAGCATTAAAATCAAAATCTAAAATTGCAATTTTCCCAAATCCTACAACAGGGATATTTACAATATTATTTGCTGAACAGCTAAAAAATATTAATATCGAATTATATAATAATTATGGTGCAATAGTTAGTTTCCTGAGTATTGATAAGTTTATTGAAAGAAATTATAAAAAACAACTTGACTATACCTCACTTTCAAACGGAATTTATTATCTCCATTTTTATAATAAAGAAATATCGGAATTTAAAAAATTGATTATTCGATAATTCAGAGGTTTTCTGTAATTTAATCAACATCTATCTTAATTTTGGCTTGATAAATAATAACTAATTTCAGGCTTAATTGATAAACCGTTTATATAAAAAGTTTTGCCTGATTTTAAAATGAGAATAAATATTTAGTCTCTACTTTTTTTAGTATTTTTGAAATAATTTATGAAAACACAAAATAAACTAAAAATGAAAAAAACTACATTTATATTTATAATGCTTCTAATAACGGCATTGGCTGTGAATTCACAGAATCATCAAAAACTTAAAGGCTCTGAATTATGTTCAAAAGCAAAAATTGAAAGATATAAAAATTCATCAATGATTTTAAGCCCCAATTCACCTAAACATAATTTTAATGTTTTGGAATACAAAATAGATATTGATTTATACGATAACTTTTTAGATCCCTATCCAAATTCTTTTTTTGCAACAAATAAGGTAAAATTTCTTGTTGATACGGCTTTGAATCATATTGAATTAAATGCTATAAATTCATCTTTGGAAATTAATGAAGTCTCGCTTTCAGGCATTTCGTTCACTCACGATAATGATACTCTTAAAATTATGCTTGACCGGACATATGATCCCGGTGAGATTGTAGAGGTTATGATAGATTATTTTCATAATGATATTAGCGATGATGCATTCTATTGTAGCCAAGGATTTGTATTTACCGATTGTGAACCCGAAGGAGCGAGAAAATGGTTCCCTTGCTACGATAGGCCTTCTGATAAAGCTGCTCTTGATTTAAGGGCAAAAGTACCATTTGGTGTAAAATTTGGCTCTAACGGTTCCCTTGTTGACTCTTTAACTGTTTCCGATACTACTTATTATCATTGGGTAAGCACAAATCCGGTTGCAACTTACATTATGGTTATGACTGGTAAAATGAATTATAATTTGGATATTGTTTATTGGCCACGAACCTCAAATCCTGATGATAGTGTGCCCATAAGGTTTTATTATAACGATGGTGAGAATCCCGGCCCTATGGAGGAAGTTATTATTCCTATGACAACATATTTTTCTGAATATTATGGAGAATATCCTTTCGAGAAAAATGGTTTTGCTACTTTAAATTCGGAATTTACCTGGGGTGGAATGGAAAATCAAACACTTACAAGCCTTTGTCCGAATTGTTGGAATGAAAGTCTTGTAGCTCACGAGTTTGCCCACCAATGGTTTGGCGACATGATAAGCCCGGGAACATGGTCGGATTTATGGCTTAACGAAGGTTTTGCGACATGGTCAGAATCTTTTTGGCTTGAATCAGAAGGTGGTTATAACAGTTATCTTTCAGGAATAAGAAGTGATGCAAATAGATATCTGAATCAAAATCCGGGCTGGCCAATCTTTAATCCTGAGTGGGCGCTTGTAACACCTCCTCAAAATGAAATGTTTAATTATGCTATAACCTATGCTAAAAGTGCCTGTGTGGTTCATTTACTCAGATACATCTTAGGTGATGAAGCTTTTTTTGAGGCACTTTTTAATTACGCTACAAACACTATTGATTTTAAATATAAAAGTGCTGCAACAGTAGATTTTATAGCTTCATTTGAGCAATCAACCGGAGAAGAACTTGATTGGTTTTTCGATCAATGGATTTATGGCCCGAATCATCCGGTTTATTATAATGAATATACTATAACAGACAATAGTAATGACACATGGACTGTAAATTTTACGACAAGCCAAACTCAGACAAATGCCGGATTTTTTAAAATGCCTCTCGACTTATATTTTTTATTTTTTGACAGACCTGACTCCACCATAAGAATTATGAATGATGAAAACAATCAGTTGTTTTCATTTACTTTCGATGTAGAACCGATTAAATTATTTTTCGATTTTAAAAATAATATGGTGTTGAAAACAGCTACAACTGTGGTTGGAATTAATGAAAACGAAGATATTGGAGCATCTTTTATCTTACTTCAGAATCGGCCTAATCCGGCTAATAATGAGACTACTCTCAGTTATTCGGTTTTTGCAAATTTAGAAGTTGACATTGTTCTGTTTGACTTATTTGGTAAAAAAATTAAAACGTTGACAAACGAAATCAAGGAGCCCGGAACTTATAAATTAGTAATAAATACAAATGACCTTGCATCAGGAATATATTTTTATTCAATGGAAGCCGGTGGTTTTACAAAAACAAAAAAAATGATAGTTTATTAACAATGATAATTTATTTGTAAACATAATATGGAGAACATAAGAAATATAATGATAAGGAATATGACTATTGCCGGACATTGAATTACTCACATACACTAAAACCTTCAGCAGATGCATATACCTTCATTTCATCGTTCCCCCCTTATCAATAGTATTAACTTTTAATTAATAAAAAAAATGGAAGAAATAATATCTATTTGTGGACTAAAATGCAACGAGTGTAATGCTTACATTGCAACAATAACTAATGACAATGAAAAACGTGAAGAAACTGCAAAGCTTTGGTCACAGCATTATTCTGTCAACATAAAACCTGAAGATATAAATTGCGAAGGATGCCTTTCAACCGGCGAAATAATTTTTAGCCATTGTAAAGTTTGTAAAGTAAGGGAGTGTTGTAATTCTAAATCTCTGAAAAATTGTGCTTACTGCCCTGATTATTCTTGTGAAATACTTGAGTCGTATTTTAAAATGGCTCCTCAAATGAAGCAGACTTTGGATGAAATAAGAGCGAGCTTTTAGGTTCAATTTTTTCGTTTATATTGAAAATCCCAATTAATTCGGAATAATTAGCTTTCCGTATTACTACTTTTCTAAAAATAATTTTTTAGTATTATTTTGAATATTTATTTTTTTTTTTTAAAAAAAATTATCTATTTTTGTAAAAAATAGGATTACAAAACAGCCAAATAAGATATAATTATCTTGTTAGTAGTAAGATGGATAAAATGTAATTAAAACTAAAAGTGAAAAATTATGAAAAAAATTTACTTTTTAATAGTTAGCTTAATATCATTCTTATTTGTTACCGGTCAACCCAACGAAAAAGATGGTTATTTCTCAAAGGATTGGACAATTGTTGACACATATTCAATCCCCGGAAAAGCATCAGGACTTGCCTTTGATGGAACCTATATTTATAGTGGCATTTATGGGAGTAATGGCGATAAAATATATCGTTTTGATCCGGCCACGGGAAATAGCCAATTGCTGTTTTCAAGCCCTACAATTGAAGACTGTTTCGGTCTGACCTGGGATGGTCAATATTTATGGACAACCGATCACGCCGGTTCTTCCAGTCAACCGGCTCAAGCATTTCAACTTGATTTGTCCGGGAACCTGATATCTCAGTTTGATTTGCCTGATCATTATATGTCGGGCATTGCTTTTGATAATAATGATTTTTGGGTCTGCACGTATTATCCTGATCCGAGTACGATATATAAAGTTGATGCAGGAGGAGCAATTTTGGAAAGTTTTCAAGCACCTGGTGACCAACCCTGGGATATTTGTTTGGAGAATGAAAATCTCTGGATTGCCGATTATTATGATAATATGTTATATAAAACCGATCAATCAGGAAATATCCTTGAAAGTCATCCTTCCGAAAGCCCCAAACCAGCCGGGATTGTTTTTGACGGGCAATTTCTTTGGTATGTTGATGGGGCATTATCTTCAAACAGTACACTTTATAAAATTAATCTCGGCGGATCAGGAACTCCTGAAATTTACTTGCCAGAGACAACACATGATTTCGGTACTGTTACTGTTGGTGATAGTTCAATTTGGGATATGACAATTTATAATAACGGTAATGCTGATCTTACAATTAATTATATAAATGTAGCATCATCTCCTCCTATCTTTTATGATTATCCTCTGCCTGTTACGATTTCACCCAATGATTTCATCCAAATTTCTTTGATTTATGCTCCACCTGAGATTGGAACTTTAAACACAATTATTACAGTTGAATCAGATGATCCTGTTACTCCTTGGGTAGAAGTTACTTTAACTGGAGAAGCCGTTATTTCAGGCCCTAATATAAACATTCCTATAACAACGCATTCTTTTGGGAATGTAAGAACAAATGCTTTAGTAGGTTGGATATTTGAAATAGAAAATATTGGAGACGAAACTTTAATAATTGAAGATATTCTGCCTGATGATCCGGCTTTTATTATTGACAATTCAATAAATTTTCCTTACGAAATTGGAGTTTTATGTTCTGCTGAATTCCGGATTTGGTTTAATCCCGTACAAAGTATTCCATACAATTCTATTGTAAATGTTTATAGTAATGATCTAAATAATAATCCTGTTGAAATGATTGTTTCGGGAACAGGTGTTGAAATGGAGTTTCCGATAGGAGAAAACCTATGGCATTACACAATTAGCACAAGTTACGACAATAGCCCAAAAGGAATAGTTCCGATACAGGATATCAATGGTGATGGAATTGCTGATGTTATTGTTGCTTCCGAAGATGGTTTCGTTAGAGCTTTCAATGGAAATTCTTTCAACAATGGAGATATATTATGGGAAAATGAAGCTGGTTCATTATACAATCAAAATTCGTTAAATTCTTGTAACGATTTAAATGCAGATTCTTATGAAGATATAATAATCGGTACTGCCTGGGGTGGAAGGTCAATAATTGCAATCTCGGGATTCAGCGGAGAAACACTTTGGGTTCACGATACTCATGAATATGGCGATGGTGGATGGCTTTATCAGGTTGACAGTAAGTATGATTATAATAATGATGGAATTAATGATGTCTTAGCAGCCACCGGCAACGATGGTAATAATGCAGGGCCTCGAAGAGTTTATTGTCTTGATGGTCAAAATGGTGATCCTATCTGGGAAAGACTTCTTAATGGGGCTGTATTTTCCGTAATTGGAATTGAAGATTTTACCAATGATGGTATTCCTGATGTTGCCGCAGGTGCAACAAATTCGAGCGAAACGGAAGGAAAAGTTGCTTTCATTAATGGTGCATCTGGATTAGTAGAAGGGACTTTTATTACAGCGGGTTCATCTGTCTGGGCAATTGAATCCTTGGGTGATATTAATAGCGATGGCATTAATGATGTTGCAGCAGGCGATTTTTCCGGAAATTTTTATTTTCTCGACCCCGTCAATGCTTCTCAAATTCATTCCGGAAGCCTCGGAAATGTTCTAATCCTTAGGTTTGAAAAGTTAGATGATGTGAATGGTGATGGCTATTCCGATATCCTGATTGCTCATAGTGGAACAAATGGAGTAGTTATTAGTGGTTACGATGCACAAAACATTTGGTTACACCCGCTTGCCGACAAATCATGGAATGTTGATAAAATTGCCGATATCAATGGAGATGGAATAAATGATGTGATAATCGGAACATTATATTCAAATAATTACGGTTATTTCTTAGATGGTACAGATGGAACGGAATTATGTTCAATTCCATTTAGTTCGGCGGTTGATGCGATTTCTGCTATTCCCGATATTACAGGCGATGGTTCAATGGAAATGATACTGGGAGGACGCAGTGGTGAAGTATATTGTTTTTCAGGTGGCTTGGATGCTTCAGGGCTGGAAACTCAAGATATAGGCTTAAGCTTGGGCTATCAATTTATTTCCACATACTTGATTCCTGAAGAAGAGAATATGGAAATTGTTTTAACAGATATTTTGAATGATAATCTTGATTTTGTAAGAAACTCCGAAGGTGAAACTTTTAGAAAGATAGGGCCGATATGGGTAAATGGAATAGGCGATTGGATGTTTTCTGAAGGGTATCTTTTCAAAATGTTCGGTGAAGAAGTTTTAAGCATTACAGGCGAAAAAGTGAATATCTCAACTCCGATTGAACTTGAAACAGGATTCCAATTTATAAGTTATTTCCTTGATTATTCAATCAATGCACTTGATGCTTTTGAAGTTATCCTTAACGATAATCTTGATTTTATCAGAAACTCGGATGGAAGTA
>Ga0208648_1001289_pt1 | contig 21033 bp, 18 predicted proteins | sample AntAceMetag02UKL_FD_184772 | JGI IMG/M metagenome (GOLD analysis project Ga0208648, IMG submission 184772) | Saline lake microbial communities from Ace Lake, Antarctica - Antarctic Ace Lake Metagenome 02UKL (SPAdes) (version 2) | ecosystem: Environmental > Aquatic > Non-marine Saline and...
GACAGTCAGTACCGGGATCAGGTTGAAATCCTGAAAAACAAACCCGATATGCTCTCCTCTAAAACGTGCCGCCTGTTTACGATTAAGGCTGCTTATATCTTGTCCAACCACAGACAGACTACCTTTGCTTGGAGGATCGAGACAACCGATCATATTCAACAGAGTGGACTTACCACTGCCCGAGGGCCCGACAAAAGAGACAAAAGATGCTGGTTCGATAGTGAAACTCACCCCCTGTATTGCATGCACAGCAATGTCTCCTGTCATATAGGTCTTTTCCAGTTGTTTTGCTACAACCACTGACATGGTATCTCCTTTTGTTTTGTAGAATAATTACAAAAACATCTTGTAGGTTCATTTAATGAAGTTACTACATTGTGCTATGAATAATTATTAGAGTCAAGAAAAAGCGCTTTCTCTTATCGTTCACTAATTTCCAGAAGCATGCCCTGAATAATTGCCCCAATCAAGATATACACGGAGAGTACAACCGTAAACATTAATCCGAAATAATCCACCATCATTGGAAGCAGTGGAATTTTAATGGTTCTCGATGCAAAAAAGACCACAATCAAAGCATCTCGCATCCCATGACTTCGTAAATCATCAATAAGAGGGTACCAGGCATACATGGGTCCGTGGCTGATAACCCCGGCAATCAATGCCCATAACCAGCCCTTAATACCACTTTCCCTGCCAAGATGTTTTGTTATTTTTTTAGGTTTCAGGAAGAAATTCAGGAGGCTTGTAAAAAAAATAACAAAGGCAAAAATAGGTAAGATTTTGCGGAGAACAGACCCGCTTTTCCACATCGCAAGTTGCGCGGACTGAGCATCCACAAAAAACATTAGCCCATACAAAACAACAACGAAAAGCAGGAGGTATTGGCCACGAAAGGCAAAGGCTTTCTTCTCTTTTTTCACGACAACACCTGCATGGTTAAGGTCGTCAGCACTGCGATCAGCATGGTAAAAACAAAAGACAGGATATTGCGATAGAGGGTAAACCTCCCTCCAAACACGGCGACCTCTGCCGGCAATTGTGTAAAGCCCAGGGTCACCCAGGAGAGGAGAAAAGCGGTCACAGCATAGAGCGAAATTCCCTGATCAAGCAGTTCTCCACCAATCAAATAACTGACAATCGGATTTCCTGCAGCTGCCGCACCACTCATGGTGCCAATTAAAGTATCGAGAAAAGGATTGCCTTGAAACAATGAGGCAAGCATCTGCGGCGTTACCAGAACCTGGAACAGGCCAACCAGCCCGATAACTCCAAGTAATAGCGGAGCCATTGCCAGAAATGAGAGACTGCTTTTTTGCAAAACCTTAGAAAAGGCCGGCTGCGGTGGTGATTGTTTTTTTTGTTTTTTGTCCATAATCTTGTTTATCATTTTTATTGATAGAGCATATAGCGAGACGAGCTACACTCCAAAGAGACACAGGGGAAATACAGCGCGTCCACACCTAGTATTTCCAACATATACACACAATCTAAGTAAATAAGTCCCATTGTCAATATTTTTCTTGATTGAGACTGAACCGCAGAGATCCTGGTAATCAGAGTTTTGAATACTGGCTTGCTGAAGTTACGGAAATTTTGACTTTCGGCTTTTGCTTCTATAGAATTGAAAGAACCTTAATATTTTTCAGAACACCTTACTGCAGTTTGCCAAACTGCCACGGAGAAACCCAAACCAGACAAAAAGGAATTCCGATGACCTCCAAAAAAAGTATTACCTTCATACTCTTCTCAGTTTTTCTCATGTTAGCCTCAGGATGCGCCACCACAACCAAAAGGAACGCCATAACAAGGAGCGAGGCATTCCCCCATATGTATGCTGAACAGCCCGGTTCCGTTGTGGTTCTTCCGCCTGTGAATACAAGTACACTCCCGGAAGCAAGTGACTATTATTTGGCCACAATCGCAGAGCCCCTGACCGCTACAGGATATACCGTCCTCCCTGCTGCAACAGTAAGGAATATCATGGAACAAGAAAAACTTTCTGATACTGAATCACTGTATTCACTTCCCCAGGAGACCCTGGCAAAATATTTTAATGCAGATGCAGTTCTCTATGCTCGTCTCAAGCAGTGGGACGTGACCCGAACCTCTCTTCTCTACAGACTCATTATTTCAATTGAAACCGAACTTGTCTCTACAAAAACATCAGAGCAATTATGGCGCTACAACACGTCCATAAACATTGATCTCAACACCGTTAAATCAACGGGAGGCTCCGTGCTGTCACTGCTCGAAGGAGCGAAGGAGGAAGACGTTGATAAAGCTACAGCAGAGGCCATCGCTTATGCTCTCAAATTAAACACAAAATTAGTCAGAGATCTTCCCTTCGGACCTGAGCATGAAAGCTATTTGCAGGATCAAAACACAGAACTAATTGGAACTATCCCTGAAAAAAGTATTTTGAAACAATCCACTCAAACAAAGTAAGTATTTCTGAAACTATTCAGCAGTGCGGTGTTATACTAAGGAACGGGAGATAAATAATTTGAACATTGTTTCAGTCAGCACATGATTCGTAGCTCCCCCCGGAAGTGGGGCTTTAGCCCCGCCCAAAAGTGTAATCGGCGGGACTGAAGTCCCACTTCCAAGAGCTTACTGGGTAGTTACGACGTATCTCTATATTAAAAATTTCGGGTTTCAGATTTATTCAGGCACTGGTATTTAAAATGGGTAATTCAGCCGGAAAGACTTTTTGCAGCAGAGTTGCACCGGGGGCACCAGCACCAGTTACAAAACTAAGAGAAAGCAGAGGAGCCGAACTGATGTTATTTTTCAGTTCCTCACCAAAAGTGGACACAAAATCAGCCTTTTCCTGAGAATCCAGATAAAAGGCAATCCTGACTGTATCCACAGTCTGAACACACCTGACCCGTATATTCCCAAGCCCTTCCACGGCAAGATGTAGGGTACAGGAACGCTCCCCCTCACTGTCCTTCTCTCCATTCTGACTCCCGGCCTCCTGATCAACCATCAGATAGCCCTTTTCGAGGAAAGAAAAAAGAAGGGGAAAAAGAAGACCATTTTCCTGCTGAAGACTTGCCTGCACAAATTGATGACTCTCCAGAGTGGCCAAAAGACGATTGGCAGTTGAACTGATTTCTTCCTGTCCTTGGAAAATTCTGGCTATCTCTGCCAGTACTGATTTAAGCTGGGCTGCAGCATCCTGCCCCCTTCCTCCTGCCACCAATGCCTCTGAACGAAGTCCTAGCTGTTCCAGATTATTTTTGAGAAGCGCACCGGCACCGGGTTCTTGAAGTTGAGCCGGCTGCAGACTCTGCATATTGTGTAATAGTTGCTGCTGCGTTGGTTGCAACAGGTCAAGGCCTGTAAACAACGGTAATTGCAAGGCTCTGACCAATGCTGGCAACGATTGTGTTTGGGTGCTCAAGAGAGGGGCTTGCGTTTTATCCGGCACGCCCCTTTCAGTGAGGGGTACAAAACTTGGTGTTGGCTGCAATGACTGCAACTGCAGCACTTTACTTTCTCCCGGCTCTGCAGCAATAGCGCCCTGGAGCTGAAATGATTCACCGCCAATCCGAACCAGGGTTCTGTTTTCTCCCTGATGCTGAAGAACAGTCGCTTTGACAGTATAATTTCCCTGACGAATCAACTGCTCGACAGCTCCAGTATCCATCTTTTGCGGAATGGACGATGATAGCGGTGAAGCACTCTCAGCTACCGTGGCAGTAGTCGTCGAAGAAGCGCCCGGTTTAGAGAAGAAACTGTTTTGAAGGCTTTGCAGAAGAGGTTTCACGTTGATAACATCTCCTGCCAGGGCAAGAGCCTGTCTCACCTGTACGGGAAGGCCAGAATCAACTTTCTGCAGTTTCAGGACTGGCTTGGTACTCAAGACCTGAAATTGCAGCTGTTCCCCTTTGGCAAGAGGAAGACTGGATTGTACTTCAAATCGCAGGCCTGCTGATTCAAGTGTAAACATATTCTGCCCACGGCTTTCCACCACCGTAGCAGATGCCATCCTGCCAGCCGCCAGCTGCGGAACAGCAACCGGCCCCCTCTCTCCCTGTGGAACGGAACTCGCCCGAGGCCCGTACAGAACTCCAATTTGAGGTGTTTTAGTAATCATGGCTTCTTCTGCTTTATAAAATATTCACACACTATTTTTCGCAAAAACCTTGCCCTGCACGGTGGATTATGGAATAAGAACTTAAACTCGTAACCATTCAGCAGTAGCCCAACTACGTCCATTTTGACTTTCTTACATAGCAATAGTATGCTTCGAATGTCCAGGTAAGCGAAGACTCCGAATGGACGAATTTGGAGCACGGAGTCTGCGCTTACCTGCTAAACAGTTACAGTACAGTATTTATACCAACTAACAAATATTGGCTGAATAGTTACTTAAACTCTTATCAAATTTACAGGAAACTTCAGCAAAATACCATGACATTAAAAACTGGAATATACGTCGATGCCGAAAACATCAGACTCTGCGGTGGATATGGGATGCGCTACGACGTGCTGGTGGATCTTGCCAATCGGGGTGGTTCCAATATGCTCCGCGCCAATTGCTACCTTGCCGAAAACGGTGAACGTACCAAGGAAGACCGCGATTATCGCCTGAAGCTGTACCGTTATCATAACATTCTGCGCCAGTGTGGATTTAAAGTTATAAAAAAATTCGTCAAACACTTTGTTGACGATGAGGGTATCCTCACAACCAAAGCCAACGCGGATATGGATCTTGCCATCGACGCCCTGCTCCAGGCAAGAAACCTCGATAAAATTATCCTGCTCACCGGCGATGGTGACTTTATTCGTCTGGTTCAGGCCCTGCAGAACATGGGCTGTAGGGTGGAAGTAATCGCCTTTAATAATGTGAGTGGCGAACTCAAGGAAGAAGCCGACAGTTTCCTCTCGGGTTTTCTTATCCCCGGACTTCTGCCAATTCAAAACGATGGTCCCGGATGGCATCGCGGCTTTCCGATAAACTATAACAGTGAGCGTGGTTTTGGTTTTATGCGCTACTACTCGATGCAGGCAAACGGGCTCCATGCGGAAAGTGTTTTTTTCCATTGCTCCAAATCCAGCGTCAGCTCCGACAGCATGTTCCTGGACTCCGACAATATCTTTGAATTCAAAATAGCAGCAAACCCCGAGAACAAGAATAAGACTGAAGCCATGGACATTCACTCCATTGACGAAATCCAACCGTGAAAATCTCCGCCTTCAGTGACACCCATATGCTCCACCAGCGCGCGGAAATTCCGGATGCCGACATTCTTATCTTTGCTGGAGATATGTCCGTATGCAGAACTCTGGAGGATGTGGCGGGATTCAATGATTTCCTCAAAGCCCTGCCACACAAATACAAAGTAGTGATTGGCGGTAACCATGACCATCTCCTGGCATCCTCACCAGATATTAGTCGTAAATTACTTCAGGATGTGACCTATCTTCAGGACGAAAGTATCATTATTGAAGGAATCAAGATCCACGGTTCACCTTGGCAGCCAATCTTTAACACCAATGCCTGCGATGCCTTTGCTCTGCCCCGTGGCCGTGCAATACGTAAGAAATGGGATCTGATACCACTAGACACGGATATCCTTATCACCCACACACCACCTGCCGGGATTATGGATGAGGATGGCGGCGTCAGCCACGGCTGTTCCGACCTTCTTAATGTTGTACAGCGCATTGCCCCCACGTTCCATATTTTTGGCCATATCCATAATCATAACGGGATGCAGCGCATTGGCTGCACCACCTTTATTAATTGTAACGTAAAAGATAAGAATAACAGGGTCCGCCCCGCTCTTACATTTGATTATCCTTCCTGATAGAGATATAGTAGGGGAAACAGGTGGATAAACTGAAGCCTCTCCTTTTACCCTTTAGCCTTAGCCCTTCAGTATTCAGCCTCTCCCCTTAACCTCCCCTCCCCAATCAGGAGTCACACAATGACCGAACAACAGCAGGTTCTCGTAGGCGGCAATAAAACAGGCGAGCATATCCTTCTTAATCCTGCCATGGCCAATCGCCATGGCCTGATCACCGGAGCAACCGGTACAGGTAAAACCGTCACCCTGCAGCTGCTCGCCGAATCCTTTTCCAGACTCGGTGTTCCTGTTTTCTCAGCCGATGTCAAAGGCGATCTTTCAGGTATTGCCAATCCCGGAAAAGCACACCCAAAAGTCAGCGAACGTCTGGAACACATGGGCGTTACCGATCATCCTTTTGAGGGTTGCCCGACCCTGTTCTGGGATATTGAAGGAAAAACTGGGCATCCGGTACGCACAACAATTTCTGAGATGGGCCCTGTTCTTCTCTCCAATATTCTTGAACTCAATGACACCCAGAGCGGCATTCTCCAAGTTGCTTTTTCCGTTGCCGATGATCAGGGACTACTTCTTCTGGATCTCAAGGACCTGGCATCCATGCTCAACTGGATTACCGAAAATCGCAAAGAACTGGCCAAAGAATATGGCAATATTGCATCCCAGAGTGTTTCCGCCATTCGACGTAAGCTTCTGGTACTCAAGGAATCCGGCGGTGAAGTCTTTTTTGGCCAACCAGCCCTGAACATTGAGGACCTGATGCATGCTGATTTCTCAGGCCGTGGAGTGATCAGCCTCCTTGATGCTTCATCGCTCTACTCCAATCCTCGAATCTACACAACCTTCCTGCTGTGGCTACTCTCTGAGCTAATGGAAGAGTTGCCCGAACGTGGTGATGCCCCTCTCCCCAGGCTGGTCTTCTTCTTTGATGAAGCACACCTTTTATTTAACAATTCCCCAAAAGCTTTAATTGATAGAATTACTCAGGTTGTACGGTTGATACGTTCCAAGGGTGTGGGCATTTTCTTTGTCAGCCAATATCCAAATGATATTCCGGATGAGGTATTGGGACAGCTGGGCTGTCGTATTCAACATGGACTGCGAGCCTTCACCCCAAAAGATCAAAAGGCTGTGAGGGTCGCTGCCCAGACCTTTCGCCAGAATCCCGAAATTGATACCGAGCAGACCATCACCGAGCTTGGAGTTGGTGAAGCACTGGTCTCCACTCTGGATCCCAAGGGGCGACCCACAATGGTAGACTGGTGTCTGATGGCACCACCTCATTCCCAAATCGGCCCCATCACCGCTGAAGAAAAACAGGGCATTATTGGGCGATCCCCGATTAAGGATCGTTACGATACCACAGTTGATCGGGAATCAGCGTATGAATTGCTCATAGCAAGAGAAGAAGAACTGCAGAAGAAACGTCAGGAAGCAGCAGCTGAGCTTGAAGAAGAAAAAGCTGCGGCCATGGAAGAAAAGCAGAAAAGTAAAGGCTCTGGCAGGCAACGCCAATCTGTTCTAGAAAGCACACTTAAATCCATTGGCCGGAGTTTTGGCTCGCAGATAGGACGTTCCCTGGTTCGGGGAATTCTTGGATCGCTTATTGGCAAACGGCGCTGAAAAAATTAAATTTGATAGCATTGTAAAAAGGTCAAAGTAGACAAGTCTCAATTTTGTGCGCTAGACACTTGCCCAATCATGATTTTTGTGGTAGTGATATTTGTTATTACTTTACTCGGCTTTATATGAAAAAATGGAGTGGTAGTTCTTGTCTCTCGCTTATCTATTCTCTACAAGGTTATCGCTATGAGTCTCTCCAATGCTGTTTTCATTCATTCGAAAAGGTGCTCTCTTCTGCTGCTTTTCGGTTTGATGGCATGGATGTCTGTTGGCCTCGGATGTGACCAATCTCCAGATGTAAAAAAAGTCTCCTTTGAGAGAAGTGAGAGGATTCAGGTCCAGCCAACCCCCACAAAAAGAGAAGAATCCCTGAAGATTGCTGTTGCTGCAATGATTTCCCCCAAGGAGACTTTTATTTTTTATAAAGAAATTCTGACCTATCTCTCTCAAGAACTATCAATCCCCATACAGCTTGTCCAACGCGAAACCTATGAAGAGGTAAACAATCTGCTCAGAGACAATGAGCTGGATGCTGCCTTTGTCTGCACTGGTTCCTATATTCAGGGACATGAGGATTTTGGTATGGAATTGCTTGTTGCCCCGGTAGCATACGGCAAGCCAATTTATTACTCCTATATCATCGTGCCCAAAGATAGTCCAGCACAGACCTTAAGCGATTTGCGCCACAAGACATTCGCCTTTACCGATCCCATGTCAAATACAGGGAAACTCTCTCCAACATATATGCTTGCCAAGATGGGGGAAGACGAAAAACTTTTCTTCTCTAGCTCCATCTTTACCTACAGCCACGATAAATCCATTGAAGCTGTGGCCAAAAAACTGGTGAATGGAGCAGCCGTTGACAGTCTTATCTGGGATTATCTTGACCGCACTAATCCTCACTATACATCCAAAACCAAAGTTATTTCAAAATCAGCCCCTTACGGCATTCCACCAGTTGTAGTTCCCAGAGAACTAGACATGCAGCTGAAAGAAGAACTACGCTCCATTTTTCTTCACATGCATGAGGATGCCAGGGGGAAAAAAATTCTCGATGAAATTATGATTGACCGCTTTGTGGAGGTGTCAGACGATATTTATGATAACGTAAGGATCATGGAGAAACTGATACAGGATGGAAAATAAATATCCGAAGGCAAATATCTTCAAAGACCTTCCCCTGGGTTGGAAATTTTCTATTATGGTCAGTGGCATTGTTCTCATAATGGGAGTTATAACCATATTTTTTGTTGGATCCAGGATGAGTAACGCCCTCCATGCTGCACATGAGAACAGGGGAAGGACAATCATACGTAACCTGGCGGCAAATAGCGTCGATCTCATCCTCACGGAAAACAGGCTCAAGCTTCACCAACTGCTTTTAGATATAAAAGCTACTGAGAACAGTATAGAATACCTCTTTGTCTTGGATTCAAATAACAATATATTTTCTCACACCTTTGGTGAGATAGGGTTCCCTAAGGTATTACTTAATATAAATCCCATCACTGACGGAAGTCAATGCTCTGACATTCAATTGCAATTTGTTGACAGGAAAGTGGGAATCCTTGACCTTGCTGTTTCTGTAATGGAGGGGGATGCAGGAGAGGTCCATCTCGGACTTTCACAAGCATCTATTCAGCAAAAAGTACAAAATCTCAGAATGGAGTTGGCTGGCATCACCAGTTTCGTCTGTTTACTGGCAATTTTTTCCGCATTCTTTTTTTCCAGAATAATCAATAAGCCACTGCAGTCTCTGGCCATTGCTTCCGATAAATTTGGCCAGGGGAAACTCAGTTATAATCCCCCCATAACCAGTCATGATGAAATTGGTCGATTGACAGCCACCTTCAACCAGATGGTTATAAACATTGAAAAAGCCAAGGCAGAGCAAAAAGAGGCAGAAGAAGACAGGCTACGACTCTCTGCTGCCATTGACCAGGCATCAGAAACCGTAGTTATTACTGACGTAGAGGGGAATATTCAGTATATCAATCCCGCTTTTGTGAACCTTACCGGCTATAGTCGTGAGGAAGCCATTGGCCAGAATCCACGTATCCTCAAGAGCGACACCCAGGATAAGGCCTTTTATGAAAAGATGTGGCAGACGATTCTTCAGGGGGAAATATGGAGTGACCTAATGGTCAACAAGAAAAAAGATGGCTCCTTGTTTTCAGAAGAGGTCACCATTTCTCCTATTAAGAATAATTACGGTCAGATTACGAATTTTGTGGCTGTGAAACGTGATGTCAGCAAGGAGGTATCACTTGAAAAGCAGTTACGCCAGGCCATGAAGATGGAAGCGGTCGGCACTTTGACCGGTGGTATTGCCCATGACTTCAATAATATTCTAACAGCCATACTTGGATATACTGAGATAGCAAAGTTGCAGCTGCCTGCCGATGATAAAATCCGGAAAGATCTTGATCAGGTTCTTATTGCCAGCAAAAGAGCCACTGATCTTGTGAAACAGCTTCTGACCTTCAGTCGTCAGGGAGAAGAAGATTTTCATATTATCAAACTCCAGCCCATCATAAAAGAGGTCCTCAAACTATTACGTGCATCCCTGCCGTCAACCATTCAGCTCAAAGAAAACATTGTGAAGGAGACCCGTCCGGTATTGGCCGACCCAACCCAGATACACCAGGTGTTGATGAATCTCTGCACCAACGCCAAGCATTCTATCGGTGCAGAAATAGGGACCTTGATTGTGTCATTATCTGAAGTACAAGTCACAGACTCCAGTTGCATTGTTGATTGCCCACAAATAGCCTATGCCAATTACCTCGACCTTGCAATCAGCGATACCGGCTGCGGCATGGATGAATTGACTCGATCAAAGATCTTTGATCCGTTTTTTACAACCAAAGAAAAGGGGAAAGGAACAGGGCTTGGGCTGGCTGTGGTTCATGGAATTGTCAAACAGCACAAAGGGGAGATAACTGTTAGCAGCAGGCCTGGTCAGGGAACTACCTTTCATATCTATTTACCGGTGAGTAAAGAAAAAGAGGATAGTGAGAATGTCCTTATTCAAGAAATACCACATGGAAGTGAACGTATTATGCTTGTTGATGATGAAGCAATGATTGTTCAGGTGATACAGCGTATGTTGAAGGATCTTGGATATGTGGTAACCATTTTTACCAGCAGCACTGAAGCCTTGAAGGCGTATACAAAAACTCCCGACAATTTTGATCTGCTCATCACCGATATGACCATGCCGGAAATGACAGGTACAGTCCTGGCCGGTAAGTTACTTGCTCTCCGACCGGACCTGCCTGTGATCCTGTGCACAGGATATAATGAGACAATTGATGCAGAAAAAGCCACATCATTTGGTATTAATGAATTTATCATGAAACCGGTTGAAAACCATACGTTGGCAAAGGTAATCAGGCAGGCGCTCAAGCCCTCATGATAAGCGAGTATAAAAAATGAAAATAACTCGCAAAGAGTTTCTTGCCCAGAGAGACATGAACTACCACAACTACAATTCATCACGTTAAACCACAGGGCCAAATCCCGGCTGCAAGAAGTATTGGCCAGAGGATTAACGCTCCCCTCCCAGACAGTCACAACTGCCGATATCATTTTTTTAAAGAGAAAATGCCTTTGGCGTAAACAGCATTAACAAAAAGCTGGTAAGAATAAGTTATTTTCCTATGTGATACATTTTTTCATTTACATGCACGAGTTCCGTTGTTAACATATACACATTGGAAGGATCTTTTCAACCCACTCAACCGTTAGAAAAAAACAATGCTATCTCACTGGAAAAAGGCCAATCTTTTCGTCAAATTCGGAGTTATCCTGGCTGCATTAATTCTCACATCCTGTGCCATCCTCTTTAGCACTGCCTCTACCACAAAAAAGATGGAACACAATTATGTTACTCTCCTGGATCACGATGTTGCTATTACCATGCATGCTGACAAAATCGATATCCTGACACTTCAGTGCCGACGTTCTGAGAAGGACTTTTATCTCAGAAAGGATAAGAAATATATCAAACGTGTCCAGGATACTATCATCCTGTTAAAAAACGAGGCGCAACAGGTTGTCGATATGAGTGGCCGGGAGAGCGAAATGGGGACACTTGGCTCATTGATTATGCAGAATATCGATATCTATCAAGACAAATTCCTGGCTGTCGCTCAGGCCTGGGAGACCACTGGTCTTGATCACAAATCAGGCCTCCAGGGCGAATTTCGCACCAGCGCTCGTGACTTGGCAGAAGATCTCAAAGAACACCAGATGTCTGATCTCAACATGGCCTTTCTTCAGATGCGCAGATACGAAAAAGACTTCCATCGGGTCAGGAGCGCAAAATATAAAAAGAAGTGGCTGGCTGCCATAAAAACTTTCAACGATCTCATTATTACCCGAAGATTAGATCCTGAGGTGAAAGAGATTTTAACCCGTGAAATCAGCAAGTACCAGAAAGATACTCACTCTTTTATACAGTTCGACACATCCGAGGGATATGAAAGCATCCGTAACACAGCTAAAAACATGGAGAACTCGCTCTATTCCGTATACGTCCATAAAGCCGAAACCATGCTTCTCAATATTCGTAAACACGAGAAGGATTACCTCCTTCGTCGTGATCCAAAGTATGTCGACAAGACGCTGGAAGCCATTGAAAATCTGCGTAAGGGTTTTGATAATGACAAGGTGGCAAAGAAGCACCTACAGTCCATCAGTGTGCCGCTTGATGCGTACAAAAATTCTTTCCTGAGCCTGGTCGATAACGACAAGGTAATCAAAACCCTGAACGCTGAGATGCGAAAAGCTGTACATGAGATAGAACCTCAAGTGGAACAGATCACCGTCCTGGCCGAAAAGAGCAGGAAGACAAAACAGACAGCCACCACAATGGCTGCTGATCGCTCCATTTTTGTTACCATCGTCGTTTCTTCTACTATTCTCCTGGTCTTGGCAATCGTGGTCTTTGTTGTAGTCCGGAGTATTGTCCTCTCCATTCGGGAGGGCGTCCAACTTGCTGAAAAAATAGCGGATGGTGATCTAACCTATACCCTGAAGAGTAAGAGCCAGGACGAGATAGGTTTCCTAATTGATTCATTAAACCAAATGAGTGAAAAACTTCGAACCATGTTTAAGGATATTTCTTCCGGTGTGCAAACACTGTCATCAGCCTCAACTGAGCTTTCAGCAATTTCCAACCAGATGTCTTCTAATTCTGAACAGACAAGTGGTAAAGCAAATGCTGTTGCAGCCGCCGCTGAAGAGATGAGTGTGAATATGGATTCTGTTGCTGCCGCCTCTGAAGAAACCTCGGTCAATGTCAATATGGTTGCGGCTGCGGCTGAAGAGATGAGTACCACCATCACTGAAATTTCAACAAACACTGAAAAGACCCAATCTATTACTGAAAGAGCCGTTACCCAGTCCCAAAACGCATCTACTCAGATTAATGAGCTCGGTACTGCCGCCCAGGAGATAGGAAAAGTAACGGAAACAATAACGGAGATTTCAGAACAGACCAATCTTCTCGCACTTAATGCAACAATAGAAGCTGCACGGGCAGGAGAAGCCGGGAAAGGCTTTGCTGTAGTCGCTAACGAGATTAAAGATCTTGCCAAACAGACATCAGAAGCCACTTCTGAAATTAAAGATAAGATTTCTAAAATTCAGGATGCAACCAGAACATCTGTAACAGAAATCACCCAGATTACAGGAATCATTGGTGAAGTCAATGAAATGGTATCTACCGTTTCAGTAACTGTTGAAGAACAGGCCAATGCCACACAGGAAATAGCGGATAATATCGCCCAGGCATCTCAGGGTATTCAGGAGGTCAATGAGAATGTTGCCCAGGCATCATCTGCAACTGGAGAGGTCGCAGCAGATATTGCTGAAGTCGGACAAGCTTCCAGTGAAATCAACAGCAGCAGTACACAGGTGAATGTGAGTGCTGATGAGCTGAGTGAACTGGCTGAAAAATTAACTGGCATCGTGAATCAGTTCAAGGTGTAACCCAAGTTCGGTAACTTAAATACCCAACTCGCGTAATGCTTCTTTTTATACTGAAAAAGAAGCGTTACGTTGAGGACGGGAATATTCCATCCTGTGGATGTTAAATAGAGATACACACTAAACAGAACAAAAGTAATCGCAAGGGGCCTTTTAATGGGTGGTCCCCTGATATGAATTACTGCTAGCGAGGGAAGAAGAAAAAACTGCGGCCATGGAAGCAAAGTAGAAAAGTAAGGGCTCTGGCAAGCAACGATAATCTGTTCTGGAAAGCACACTAAAATCCATTGGCCGGAGTTTTAGCTCCAAGATAGGACGTTCCCTGGTTCGGGAAATTCTTGGATCGCTTATTGGTAAACGGCGCTGAAAAAAATAAGTTTTCCTGGATTCAAGTGATAAGTGCATTTCTTTCATAGAATATTTACCTTGGGACACCCTAAAAAACTACGAAAAAATGGTAGTTTCAAGGCAGTAACAAACATTAGAAGTCCCGAAACTTCTGCAACAGAACAGATCGGTCGTCCCAGGATACTATTACTTCGCAGGAATTATTTTGGAGAGGTACTCTCCAACAAGAACCCCAAAATCAGAAGGTAAGCTCTGATCACTTGAGCCACCACTGTAGGACGCTGCCCATGCACTATTTGATGTGGAAAGCAGTTTATGATGCAGAATCTCCTTACTGCCTGCATCTCGTACTGTCAGCATCACATTCATAAAGGAACTCCCCACAAAAACTCCGCCCCACATACGAGCAGAACTGCTGGTGATCCGCATATCAATAATTTCCAGATCAACTACGGCGGTTTTTCCTGAAAACGTTTTGGCCCCGTCATCTGTTACATTTTTATAGCTTTTTTTGGATTTCAGTTGATTCACCATCTGCTCTTCACAATCACTGGCTGCTTTTGGATAATCAGTCTGGACCTGAGCACTACTCTCAAATTTACCTATAACGATATTATCATACTTTGCTGCCAGGGGCGCTCCTGCCACCATTTCTTCCACGGAGGCCAGTTCCAGTTTTTCAACTCCAGATTCAGTTGTTGCAACACTATCCGGTCCGGCATCCTTGGCACTTCCCTGACTGGACTGCTCACCGACACAGGCACACACAAGGGGTAAAACAAAAACGAGGGACAATATGCGAAGAACAGACTTTCTCACAGAATTCATGTAAATATCCTAAAGTATTAAAGGCACTAACAAATATACGACAGATCTCGTGCAACATGGTATAGCAAATTCCTCAGGCTTTGTGAATGACTTTCAGCATGACAGCAGCATCTTTCTCATTGCAGAGCTTCATAAAAACCGATATTACTGTCATCCTGATAAAATACTAACTTTCACCATGCTACTGAACGGCACAATATTTATCCGGAATCGGGGGACACGATCCCAATTCAAAAGACAAAGACGAATTGGATCATGTCCCCAGTTTCCTACCAGGGTATTCGTTATGCAATTCCGACTCAAACTCAATTTCGGTTAATAGTTACCTTTCACCTTTCATTCTCCCATGAGACAACCACAACCACTTCCCTGCCCCGGCTGTAACGGCACAGGTCAAATGACCTGGTTTGGAGGCGTCAGCAGGTTCCAATTCTCCTATACGGACTGCCCTGAATGCAATGGTGTTGGCTTTCTAGAGCAACCTTCCGACGACAGCCTGCGACCACAGGATATTACAGAAAAGACCACACTTTCAACCGAGCAGGCCGATCTATTCCTTCAGAAATTAGCAGAGATCCTGTCCCAGGCCATGCTGCACGGGGAAAAAGTTCAGCTCAGAGGTTTTGGCAGTTTTTCCCGTTCCTCTTCAGTCAATACAGGCACTAAAGAAATTCGTTTTTCCTCCGCAAAACGACTCCGGCATGAGCTGAATAATGACTAATTTCCATTTTTGGGAATTCTTCTTGATTTTATTCATATCGGACCATATACTTTCCTAGAACTATTCACTAGGAGAACCCACTATGTGGCATATCAGTGTTGAAGAAGAGAATTGTACCGGTTGCAACGAATGTGTCGAAGGATGCCCTGGAGAAGTGTATGAATTAATTAAAAATAAGGCCACCGTCGTAAATAGTGAAGAATGCCACGGATGTTTCACCTGTGTGGAACTCTGTGATGAAGATGCCATCACAGTTGAAGAAAGCTAGATTTCACACATTCCAGCCCCTGTTCTTGCCAAAACACCACATTGTGTTAGCTTTGGCATAGGTCGTCTTTTTCTTTAAAACATTATTGCCACCGGAGAGCTGTACCCATGAAGTACTCTTTTTTACTCTCATTTGCTCTAGGAGCAGGCTGGTTACTCTCCCCGGAGGCTCTGGTTATAGCAGGAAACAGTGCCGGCAAACTGGGATGGCTGACATTTCCGGCACTGGCTGTTGCGGCTCTTCTCTTCGGCCTTTCCGGTAATCTTCTTAACCAGTCGCAGCTGTCGGCAAAGGACGGTAACGAGTATCTTCTTCTCCAGAATACGACAGGGACAATCCCGGCCATTGCCCTAACTCTTGCTTCCTGCATTCCTTTAGTAATTCTCGCTGCAACTGCTCTGCTTGTCACCTCCGGATATACATTCAACGAAGTTTTTCTCTACTGGTTCCCCAACTTCGGATTTTCCTTCCTCCTCCTGACCCTGCTTACTCTTCTCCAGTTTTTTTCCGAAAAAATTATATTCCGGGCCCAAATTTTCTTTATTACTCTTGCAGCAGGAGGCCTGCTTTTTCTGGCCCTATTTGGAATAGCAGGAGTGGATAAACCTGTTACCGAGGTTTTGCGCCAACCCGGCAGTTTTTCTTCTGCCTCATCAGCCATTTTGCTCCTTCTTTTTGCAGGTACCACCTTAAGCGGGACCACAAAGCGCCCATTCCTGATGCCCATTACCGGTTTTGTGATTTTCTCCCTCTGGATTTTTGTATCTCTCAGCTATGTGACCCCGGAACGCCTCGCCTCTTCCACAATCCCCTATATGACAGCAGCACGTAAGGTCATGGGAGAACCAGGCCGCCAGATAATGGGGATAATTGTCATCAGTGGAACATGCGCATCCATCACCGGTCTGATGCTGCTCTGCAGACGTATGCTTTCTAATATTGTAATAACAAAAAATGGGGCAGGCCTTCTGTCTGTCAAAAAACAACGTTGGCTGTTTCCGCCGCTGGTTGCCATTGTCACTGGTCTTCTAATGGCCAGAGGACTTGCGGGAGATGAATTGCTTGAAGTACTCCTGCGCGGCGCACTTATTCTCTGGCTTATGCACCACACTCTGCTCTGTCTCTCTGCTCTTCTCATGATAAGAAAGAATAGTCAGAGTATGCCCCTGGCCGGTGCCATCAGCACAGCAATCCTTATAGCCGCCCTCTTCACCCTTCTTCTCAACAATCCGCATAGAAATGAGATGCTACTCTTTATCCTTTCCATGCTTGGAATCGGTGGTCTGCTTGCGACCATCTGGTTCCTTATAAAGCAAAAACCAGTCACACAAACCACAACCTAACAAACGGAGATAAACCTATGAAAAAACTCATCCTCTTACTCTCACTCCTTCTACTCTGTGGCGGGCTACCGGCTGTGGCCGGAGATGTTCCACTTATGAGCAAAGACGAGCTTAAAGCCCAACTCAACTCCGAGGCCCTGGTAATACTTGACGTTCGTTCCGGAAGAGACTGGAGCTCCAGCGAATTCAAAATCAAAGGAGCAATTCGAACCCCGGGAAGTGAAATTGCCGAGTGGTCGAAGAACTACACGAAAGATCAAGCCCTTGTTCTGTACTGCGCCTGACCTAATGAAGCAACAAGTGCCGGTCTGGCACGACAGTTAATGGCCGAAGGATACACCAATGTCTCTGCGCTGAAAGGTGGTTGGAGAGAGTGGTTTAGAGCAAAATACCCTGTGGAAGAAAAATAACATGACCCAGCTACTGGCGGCAGATATAGGCGGTACCAAAAGTGACCTGGCCATCTTTGATCTTTCACTGACCCCGGCCACTCCACCTCTTTACCGCCAGCGTTACGAAAATGGCAATTTTCACGACTTTGATGCAATCCTCACCGATTTTCTCGGTACTACGGATTCACCGACACCGGTCTATGGCTGTTTTGGAGTCGCTGCCGTTATCCATAGCGGAAAGGCGCAGCTAACCAACCGAGAGTGGCTGCTCAACGAAAAAAAGTTGCAAAACAGCTTTGGGTTTACCAAGGTCACCCTTATTAATGATCTCAGCGCTGTCTGTAGTGGGCTTCCTTTTCTTGCAGAAACAGAACTCCTCCAGATTCAAGGGGGACAGGCTGCAAAACAAGGTATTCAGGCGGTGATTGCCCCCGGAACCGGTCTTGGAGAAGGGTTCCTTATTCACAGTGATGTCTGTTTTGTCCCCCAGGGATCCGAAGGAGGACACTGTGATTTTGCACCCCTGAACATGGAACAATCCGAACTTCTCAGGTTTCTGCAAAAAAGACATGGCTCTGTCAGCTATGAACTCCTCTGCTCAGGTATTGGAATTCCCAATATCTTTGATTTTCTGGCGAGCACAGACATTGCCAGAGACCCGAAACGGTTCCAACGAATCGCCGAGGCACAGGACAGAACTCCTTTTATTTCAGAGGGAGCATTTGCTGCTTCCCCCTGTCCGCTCTGTGCAAAAACGTTTTCTCTTTTTCTGGAAATCCTCGGTGCAGAGGCGGGAAACCTGGCTCTAAAAACTCTTTGCACTGGAGGCATGTTTATAGGTGGGGGAATTCTACCACGCATTGCAGAGCATATTTCTTTTGACTCATTCCTTGAGGCCTTCACAAGAAAAGAGAAGATGACATCCCTTATGGAAGCCATCCCCATTCATCTTATTTTGAAAAAAGATGCCGCCCTGCTCGGAGCTGCCAGTTACGGCTTTCAGCTGTTCATCAAGTAACAATGAACTCATAGATATTTTTTTCAGAGCAGCCCATTAACACAACGTACCACAGTACTATAACATTACGGACCCCTATCAAGATCTTTTCCCAACTCGACAAGTAAGGGGATAAAATTTCAGCCTGATTTCTTTCAAAAGGCATGCTTTCTCTGTCACGTTTTCTGTAGCGGTTTCAAATTCCGCTTCAATTCACTAATCCATTGGTCATAGGGTTGATTCGTATTATTTTTTGCATCAATCTCAATTTTTTTTGCTATTTCAGTTGCCTGATCCAGGCCGAGATTCTCCAGAGTTCCCTTTATTTTATGAGCCATTCGTGCAAGTTCTGGTTTATTTCCGTCCAGACAGGCTTGATCAAGTCGATCAAGCCCTTCTAGAATACTGCTAAGCGAGGTTGTGATCAGAGTAGTTATTTGATCAGAACTAAAAGAATATCTATCCGATAAATGCTTTTTTATCTGAGAAAGTGAGACTTCTTCCGCAACAGCTTCTTCCTGCTTAGGAACTATGATTGCTTGCTTGTCATACACCTCATATTCAATATGTTCCGTTGCTCGCAGCAGGGCCTGATGCATATCCTTTCCTCTTATGGGCTTTCCAAGGTGGTCATCCATTCCAGCTTTGAGATATTTTTTTATGTCTGATTGAAAAACATTCGCAGTTAAGGCAATGATTGGCGTATGAGTGCCGCGTAATTTCATATGAAGCTTTTTAAGCAATGCATTTTCATATTGCTTTATGGGAGGGACTGTTTTTTGTTCACACCCACGGATGAGCATGGTGGCCACTACTCCATCCATTTTAGGCATTTGAATATCCATAAAAACACAATCAAAATGCTGCATGGACAGTAATCTCAATGCCTGTATACCATTGGTCGCAGTTTTTACCCGATGCCCACCATTGCCAAGAAACATCTCAGCCACCTCGCGATTTACATCGTTATCGTCAACCACAAGAATATCGAACGGAGGAATGTTCACTTCCGCGAGCGCTCCTGCATTATTTTTTCTATTATCTTCCTTCAATTGGCTTGCTTCACCTATGCTGAGGGGTACCTGGAAATAAAATGCGCTTCCTTTATCTTCACGGCTCACGACCCATATTTTCCCGTCCATCAAAGAACATAATTTTCTGCAGAGTGCCAAGCCAAGACCTGTTCCACCGAACTCTCTGGTTGTTGACACATCTGCCTGCGAAAAAGACTCAAAAATGATTTCTTGTTTATCCGCAGAAAGACCTATACCTGTGTCACTGACACAACACAGCAAGTTGAGCTGATTATCCCTGACAATTTCACAAATTAGGGACATTACCACCTTTCCCGCTTTGGTAAACTTTATAGCATTGCTCAATAAATTGGTGCAAACTTGTGTCAGCCGTATCTCATCGCCAAGTAAAACTTCAGGCACATTCCCGTGAGCGGTTAAACTCAGGTCCAGATGCTTCTGCCTGGCTTGAGTCTCAAACATACTTTGCAGATGATCTAGTAACGATCTGGGCTTGAAAGGTACTTTTTCCAGTTCAATTTTATCCGCTTCAATTTTCGACAGATCAAGGATATCGTTGAGTAACATCAGCAAAAATTCTGCCGATTGCCGAGCTGTTTTCATAAATCGCTTTTGCTTTTGAACGTCCAGGGTTTCTTCGGATAATAATTCCAGAGAACCAATGATACCATTTAATGGGGTACGGATTTCATGACTCATATTGGCAAGAAAAGAACTTTTCACATTACTGACGTTTTCAGCGACACGTTTTGCTTCCTGCAGTTTCTTCTCAGTTTGTTTCAGCACCGATATATCCGTTACCATGACAAAAGAGCCAAGTTTGTTTCCGTTTTCATCCAGCAAAGGGGTCGCATTAAAAAGACAGGGAACGAAGGTGCCGCCTGCCTGCCCTAATTCTATTTCATACTCAGTGGATAACAGGCTCTTCCCCAAATGAATTTGTTTATGAAGGATCGTCCTGTTAGGGACACCGACAAATCCCATAATCGATTTCCCGATAACGTCTTCCTGTCTGCATTTCAGGATTCCAGCCATTCTTGGGTTAATTTCCTGCGTTAGCATGTCATTGTCAACACGCCAAAACCCCTGAGAAGAGGTGTTAAGAATATTTTTTAGCCTGTTGCACATTTGTTGCAGATCTCTGGTGCGGGCTCGAACTCTTGCTTCCAGTTGATCCTTAGATTGCTCCTTGCTGCATTGCAGTTTATGGAGCTTGGTAGACATTTCATTAATTGTTTGTGCCAACAGTCCAATCTCATCATCCGATGCAACAGAGACATCGGGGCCAAAATTCTCATGACTACTATTTACTGTTGTCTGGTATAGCCTGGTAATTGAGTTTGCCACCTTTTTCGAAAGAAAAAACATCCTCATGCTGGTCAGGCAACTCACGACTGTAATCCAAATGAGATTATAATAAATAATCCGGGCTGATTCCTTTTGAATAAAGCTGGTAATAGATTCTTCCGGTGGCGATGCGTTTTGTGTTTGCAGGAAAAGTATCGTCAGGATGACTATACTTCCAGAGAAAACGACCAGCAGCAGTTCCCGGACATGCTTAGAAGCCAGCTATAGTAGCGTTTGAGAAAAAAGCTTTCGTAGACTTTTAAACAATTTAGAAATTTACTAACCAATCAACAGTGTGACATAACTAGCGGTAATTACA
>Ga0208648_1001292_pt1 | contig 21003 bp, 18 predicted proteins | sample AntAceMetag02UKL_FD_184772 | JGI IMG/M metagenome (GOLD analysis project Ga0208648, IMG submission 184772) | Saline lake microbial communities from Ace Lake, Antarctica - Antarctic Ace Lake Metagenome 02UKL (SPAdes) (version 2) | ecosystem: Environmental > Aquatic > Non-marine Saline and...
CTTACTTCTAACTTACCTTTTAATATTTTTGGCTTAAAAAATCTTTTTATCTTTCTTTCTGCTTTTTTAAAATCAGAAAAATTATTAATTAAAATGTCTGTGGCTGTCATTCCCCAAATTACCCCTCCTCCGGTAGTTGGTTTGGTCATGCCCGCAGCATCGCCTAATAAAAATACATTATTATCTTCGGAAAAACAAAGCCCCTGAGGAATTATTGCTGATTTGACTTTGCTCTTGTCAAAAGCTATATTCTTCTGCTGTAAAAAATTACTAAGCTCTGGTAACATTCTATCTGCCTGTCCGATACCACCATATTCAATAGATTCCTGTCCTGGAATCTTCCACAAAAATCCATATTTGTTCTTTGTAAAAACCTTTGGCCATATCTCTATCCCTTGATCTTCACTATTTTCGACAAAATATTGAATGCCTAAGCGGAAGTTCCTGCACTTAGAGAATAAAGCGCCTGTGCAAAAGATAACCTTATCAAACCCTTGTGGAATTTCTTTTATCTCTTTCCCAAAAAAGAATTCAACCCCAGCTTTTTGCGCTAACTGAAATACGAATTCATCTAACTTTTTCCTCTCAAAATGCAGAAAATTGGGTTTGACTATCAGCTCAATATTTTTTTTGGGAAAATGAACCAATACTGAAGTAACTTTCCTCTGATACAAATTATCTGGAACAGAAATGTGCTCTTTTATTCTTTCAGAAATCAAGGCACTACAAGGCTTTTTTCCAACCCTATCGTTCTTCTCAAAAACAACGACAGAAAAACCTTTCTGTCGGAGTTTTACGGCAGTATAAAGGCCTATTATGCCAGCCCCTATGACGGCAACCTTATTCTTCTCTTCCATCTTTGATTGTTAAGCGGGCAAATTTTCTTTTTCCGACCTGAATAACCAGTCCCTCTCTCACTTTAACGATTTTCTGAAAATCATCTATTTTTTTATTATCAACTCTTACTCCGCCTTGCTGAATCAACCTCTTACCTTCACCCTTTGATACGGCTAAATCTAAATGAAACAAAAGCTCAAGCACTGGATATTCTTTTCTGGGCGAAAAGAATACTCTTATGTCGCTCGGCAGGCCCTTTTTCTTAAAAACTTTTTGAAATTCCTTTTTTGCTTTTTGAGCAGACGCAAGTCCCCAATACAAAGAAACAACTCTCAATGCTAATTCTTCCTTTATATCCTTTGGATTCGTTTTTTTATCTTTTAATTTCTTTTTTATAATTTCTAACTCCTTTTCATCCATTCTCGCACAAAGCTCAAAATATTCTTCCAACATCTCATCTTTCATTGACATCAACTTGCCAAACATGTCATTGGGCTCATCTGTTATGTTGATGACATTACCCCAACTTGTTGACATTTTTCTTCCATCAAGCCCAGATAACATTTTCAACGCCATAATATCCTGCGGTTTTTGGCCATAATGCCTTTGCACATCCCTGCCTATATTCAAATTAAAAAGCTGGTCATAGCCCCCGAGTTCCACATCCGCTTTCATAGCCACTGAATCATATCCCTGAAGCAAGGGATAGCAAATCTCCTGCATAGTGATAGGCTGTTCCTTTTTCCACCTTTCATTAAAATTTCTTCTTTGCACCATTTGCTGGACAGAAAACACTTTGGCAATGCTTAAAAATTCACCTAAGTCCAATTTGTCATGCCACTCGCTGTTATGCCTAATTTCAGTTTTTTTAATATCTAAAATCTTCCCTATTTGTTCCAAATAGGATGCCATATTCTTTTTAATTTCTTTCTCACTCAATCCTTTTCTGCCTTCTGGTTTATCAGAAGGATCGCCTATCTTAGCCGTAAAATCACCAATAATTAGAACTACTTTGTGATCTAAGTCCTGAAAATCTTTCAATTTCCAAAGCTGACTAGCTCTGCCTAAATGGATTCTATTACCAGTCGGGTCAATACCATGCTTTATTCTTAGCTTCTTAGAGTCCTTTAAAACATCTAAAAAATGCTTTTTATCTATTATTTTTTCTACTCCGCAATTTAATATATCTTCTATTTTTTGAATTTTATTTTTCATAAAAAATATTTAATTGTGGACCCAGTGGGATTCGAACCCACGACCTCCTCTATGCCATAGAGGCACGCTGGCCAGCTGCGCTATGGGCCCTCTGCCCCCACCAGGAATCGAACCTGGATCTATTCCTTAGGAGGGAACTATTCTATCCGTTAAACTACAGGGGCGACTTCAATAAGAATATCATTTTCAGAGCTAAAAAACAAGATTACACCCAAAAACCCGCGATTGTGGGCTCTTAGAATTGATTTGGTCAAAAACGCACGACCAAGAGCCTAAGATCAGAAACTCAAATGGAAATGGAAACCAGGTTTTCATTATACAGGTTTCATTATATTAAGTCAGAAACCCAATATTATTGTAATCAATTTTTGGACTTTTAATAGTAAAAGCTATATTGTTATTAATTGCTGTTACTCTTATTTATCTTAAATTTTTCTCCAATTTTCCAAACTCCTTTTTCTCTAAAAACAGGAATGGTCTGTCGCCGTGCGGCATTAAGTATAGCAGAGGCACTCTTGCGGTGTCCTTTTGCATATTCAGAAACAGTAATAATTTTTTCTCCTTTAAGATAAGCAATTCTTTTATGAAGCGATTCTATTATTGCTAAGGCAATGATTTTTTCCATTGTCTTTGTATTTTTTTTCTGACGATAATCGCCAAAAGCATCATAATATTTCCGCTTTCCTTTATCTCTAATCATAATCATTGGAAGACCAAATTGTTGTAATTGAAAACAAATTAGTGCTCGGCCAATCCGACCATTACCATCATTAAAAGGGTGGATAGTCTCAAAATCCAAATGAAATTTAGCAATCTTATCCAAAAAATAAGCCGACAAACTGCTGGTATATTCAGTTAATATAGACTCAATCATTTGTTTAACCTGCTCTGGCGCCGGAGCAACATGAGTGCCAACTCGGACATATTCACCCTTAACCCTAAATCTTCCGGCTATTTCATCATTTATGCCACCGATCAGTATTTGGTGTAAAGATAAAATTATTTCTTCATTAATTTTTTGTGCCTGTGATTTATTACGGATATATTTAATCACTCGGGCAAGATTTTTAGCTTCAAAAACTTCTCTCACAGATACATCGCGAGACACATTCATGTCTAAAAGAATTTTTTCCGTTTCTTTCAAAGTAAGAGTAGAATTTTCAATGGCATTGGAATTATATACTACTTCAGGAATTTCTGCTTCGTCAATTACTATCAAAAGCGATTCTTTGTCTTTTTTTAGATTATCAAATTCAGCCTTAAGAATTTTTATTCTGTTTTTTATTGGATTAGAAATAGGCATATCATTTTAGGTTAATTATGTTAGTATATTACCATAATTAACGATAATATGTCAATATAGCGTTAATTTACAATAGAACAAGCTACTCACCCAAAAACCCTTGTTTTCACAAGGGCTCTGGTTAATTTTGGGTGGCTAAGCGGACTCGAACCGCCTCTGGAAACTCCACAAGTTTCTGTGCTGCCATTACACCATAGCCACCATGTGCCCCCGGGAGGAATCGAACCTCCGACTCAAGCTTAGAAGGCTAGCATTATATCCGTTTAACTACGGGGGCAAACAAAGATATTATAGCTAGAATTTCAAAAAAATCAAGCTTTATAGCTTAAAAAAGAAACAAGAGAACTGATATGCCCAAGCTAATCACCGTAAAACGGATCTCTTAAGTCCTCTAACCCTATTGTGTAAATCGTTTCTTTTCTCTGTGAATAATTAGATATAAACTGCTGGTAAATCTCTTCGTTAATACTGAACTCTCGAATCTCCGCTTTCGACTCACTCACTGCCGGCAAATAAGCATAAAAATAAAAGACGGTTCCTGCCGCAAAAAAGACCATAAAGCATAAAATAATAAAACTCAAAAATGCTCTTTCTGCTAAAAACCAGAAAAAAGAATTAATCGCTGTCTTCGTAATTTGTTTGTTAATCTTTTTCTTGAGCATAAATTCTTATAAATAAATCAAATTGAATTAGATTCCTATTCGCTAGCTCTTCCTGTTCTTGGATGTATTTAGATATTTCTTCTTTTCTAATATTCAGGCCCTTAACTTCAACAAACCAATGCCCAAATTCAAGCTTTTGCAAAAACTGCTTAAAATCATTGTATTCTCCCGTTCCCTCAATCCTGAAATCCAAAAATGTCCAAAAATCATCTATCTCTTTTGTCTCTATTGGAATGACTTTCAAGACAAGAGACAATTCTTCTGCTTCCTGCTTAAAAAAACTAATAAAACTTATTGGAATTTCTGGGTCAATAGCTGATTCGCTAGTCAAAATGTCCTCCATTTCCTTCAAAAATTCTCCATAATAGTCATAATTTTCCTCAAAATCAGAAAAGTTATCCGCTAATAGATTAATAGAGTTTAGCTTCATTTTCGCTACCTCAAACTCTGCTGACTTATTTATAATACTTTTAATAATCGGCTGAATTAAAAAAACAATAAAAATAATTGAAATAATTATTAAAATACTAATATAAAGATAAACTTTTTTAGAATGACTCATTTTTTAAATCAAACTCAATTCTAAAATCAATTTTTCCGACCTGAAGCCAGTCGGGCAGGGTAAAAACGAGGTTACTTAGCTCCTCTTGCTCTCTCAATGTATTTCTAAGCTCATACGCCTCCTCTATGTCCGAGGCAGTGCCGGTAATCATCACTCGACTGTCTTCTCCAGTATAGGAAAAAGATTCAAGTAGAACGCTGGGCAAAAGTATATTATTAAGTGAATCCAAGAAAGTTGAAATCATAAATTGTTGGTCGTAAAAATTATTAAATTCAAATAAAATATTATTAATTCTAGATATTTTTTCGTCTAATAGTTTGATACTGCTGGTCTTGGCAGTGTGCACCTCAATCGAGATTTCCTGATATTTAACTTGGTTAGCAAGGTAAAACTTAATTGATAAAAAAGATAATACTGCAACCACTAAAGCACTTAATATAAAAACTCCTATTATGAAAATAAGCTTAAGGTCTTTTTCCTGTTTTCGAGCTCTCTTTTCTTTGCCAGACAATAAACTAATCATAAAATTCTCTTAATGCTAAACCCATGGCAACAGTAAAAACAGAAGGTTTCCTTTTATGTTTTAAAAAAGTATTCTTGGATTGTTTAGAAAGATTAATTAGGGGATTTGTTTTTTCCATTTTTATTTTCAACTTTTTTGACAGCGCTTCTGGTAAACCGCTCATTTCCATCCCTCCACCATAAAGCAAAAGCTTATCCGCTGTTTTTTCCTTATCACTTAAGCTATTACCCTTACCATAATTCATATAGTACTCTATATGTTTTCTGATCTCCTTTGCCAATTCATTAACTTGTGGCTTAAGAATCTTTGCAATTCTACCTCCCGTCACTCCTTTATTGTTTAATCCATGAAGTTTTTTCAATACCTCTGCCTCTTCTCTATCTTTATTTATCGCTTGAGCAATTGATAAGGTAAAATCTTCAGAACAAATAGGGATAAAAGAAGCAAAACGGAGACAGTCCCCAAAATAGACACTGAAGCTTGTGGAAGTTGCTCCAAAATCAATTAGGTAAATTGGCTTTCCCTTTACTTCATCTTTTATTAAAGCTCTAACTGCGGCTTGGGACTCGGTTTCTAAAGCTAAAGGAATTAGTCCTGCCTTTTTAATGGCTTTAATATATGGGTCAACTACTTTCTTTGGCATAGCGGTTATTAAAACTTCCACATATTCTCCCTTGGGCTTGGGGCAGGTTATTACTTCGGAATCAAGGTAAACTTTATCCAAAGAAAAAGGAATATAGTTTTCCGCCTCAAAACGAACGGCTTTTTTCAAATCCTGTTCTGACATTCTTGGCATCTGAAGCACTCGCAAAAAAGATTTCTCTTCCGGCAAAGAAGCAACTACATATCTACTGCTAACCTTACCTGATTTAGTCACTAATTTTTTAATATATATAGAGAGCTTTTCTATATCCTTAACTTCGCCTTTTTTTATAATTCCAAAAGGTAAAGCAATCTTATTTAATGCCCAAATACTAAGTCCCCTCTTATTCCTCTTGATTTGCACCAATTTCAAAGTCCGGTCTGAAATATCCAGACCAAAACTTCCAGGATTAAGATTTAATATATCAAACATAATGAATTATTATTTACTGAACTTCGTGCCACTCTCTAAAACCAAACTCTTCAGTTAAACATGGCAAAAAAGGTGGAGGGCCAAGGCTTAATTCGGTATCATAAATATTTTGTCTTTCTCTATAGCCCGAAACCCAGGAACCGCCAGATGTCCATTGGGTACCGACTCTTTTGTTGCTAACAATAGAACCATAAATTACAAGCTTTTCTTTCTTGGCATATTGGGGATACTGCCAAGGTGAATAATGATTTCTACCAAAGTGTCCATTCTGGGCGATAAAAACTCCATATAAATCCATATAATCGGGCGCATCTGGAGTAATTAGAACATTGTGCTGACCCACTAAAACTAAACCATCCGTGCCAAGTCCATTAAGATATTCAATATCATCTTTTAACCAAACATCTGTTTCTTTTTCCTGATCAATAAGGTCAGCGGAAATAAGGGTAATCTTACCTGATAATTCTCCTTCAATCCAAATACTATCTTCTATAAACGCCAAACCACAATCTGCCAAAGCATAATATTGAGGCACACTTTCCTGACTAATAATAGAATATTCCCAGAAATCACCCAGCTCCTCATTGTATGCCTGAACCCTGCCTAACTCTAAAATCTTGCTCACAATTAATTCCCTGTTATTAAGTATAACATGATAACCCAATTCTCCAGAAGGAGGGAGATATAAGCCCTTACCCTCGTCTTTAGTGAGCCCTTTAATTTGATTTAAGTTAACCGTTATTCCTTCAAAATCAAAATGATGCGCCCCTACTACAAAAAGATCATCCTGACCATTGGCAGTAGTAAAAACTCCCGGACAAACGCAACCCTGCCCCACAACACGATTGCATTCACTCGGGCAAGAAGAACAACCGTAGGAATCAGTGCAAATCCAGTCAATCTCTTCAGAGCTGACTAGAGAATTATTCTCTCCGTCCATTCTAATCCCGCCATTGGAGTGATATGGACCGTCTATTATCCTGTCCGAGCCGGCCCAGACACTATGATTCAAAATATATGAATAATCCGCCACCGAGGGCTTAATATATCTTAATTCCACCTTTCTTGACGAATTAGGAAAACTGCTGGTCCAAGCCTCTGCTGTTACTTTCACAGCAGTTGTAATCTCACAAGGTCTCACTTCTTCCACTTCTAAAGTATAGCCACCGACAGTTCCTAAACCCGGCAAATTAAATTCATACTCACACTCTGCGCATCCAGAACAATCAGAAGGCGGACAACCAAGCTCTTCGCCTGCTAAAATTTCCTGACTTTTATGAATCAAAAACCAGCGATACCGATTAAGACCGGCTTCTGCAATATACAATGCCTGCTCACTGGCTGTTTCATATTTTGAGATTCTTAACTGGGAAAGGATAAAACCCAATAGGGCGGATAAAAGAATAGCAAAAATAACTGCAAAAATCAGGATATAGGTAATAATGAAACCTTTTTGTCTGTTTTTTGACATTTATTCTTCTTTCTTTAAATTTCTTAATTGAACACTGGTTTCAAGGCGATAATATTCAGATGGTTTGTCTTGCACCACATCTATCAACAAAGAAATTTCCATTAATTGAGTTTGCTCAATCCTTTGAACGGGATTTTCAATCAACTGTCCGTCTTTATCAAAATATCGAAAGATATAATCCTGAAACCCTCCTGCAACATTTTCCACATAATGAGAAATAACGCTTATCTCCTCCTGCTCTTTTGGATATTCGACTGGATTGCTCCCTTGTGGCTGGATAATTCCTTTTTTCAGGTCTCTATCTTGACCTAACTCCTGCTCTGTCCACGTCAAGTCAAATTTTGTTTTAATAGAATGATTATTGTCCTGCCAATCACAAGCAGGATTAACTTGATAAGAAGAATCAGCGACAAAAGTCAGATTATTATCAATAGCATATGTAGATACATCAAAAATAGTTACATCCTGCCACTCTCCGGGGCAATCGCTGCATTCTCCCCAATCAAAGCACATTCTATCTATCATGATGCCATCAACAAAGATATCCGCAAACTCCACCCCAGACCATCCCAAATCGCCTTCTACCCCAATCTGAACCTGTGCCTGTTCTAATGTGCCAGTCAAAAAATCAGAAAAATTAACAGAGCAAGAACCTCCTCTTGAAAAACTTTCGCACTCTTGGCTCTGTTCTCCACCCGAGCTAGTGCCTAAAAAATATCGTACTCTTTCTGTCTCTCCATCCTCATCAATATCGCTATAAAAAATAAACTCTGTTGCTGATGCTTTTTCTATAGCAAAAGAACCGTCCTCTCCGTTATCAGCCGCCCTCACTTCTCTTAGCATCACTTTTATTCCTCTTCTGGCCTCATCCATAGCCTCTGTCGCCTGTAAACTAAAATGATATGTCTTATAAATATGTATAATACCGCTAAAAACAGTAATTGTAATAATTCCAAAAATAGCTATTGCAATCAATGTTTCTAAAAGAGTCATACCTTTATGGTTAAAATAATTAAACATATTACTCGATTCTTTCAAGATTTATATATCGGTTTTCCGACGACCAAATCTGTAAATCATATTCTTCTTCCTGATAATTCTCAGCCCTTACCTCCAAGTGATAATCTCCAGCTCCTTGCAAAAGTAAAAACATACCATCGCCTTGTAAATCTGTAGTTTGGAATTTATTATATCCTAAACTGACTGAACTCAATTCTAATTCTGCTCCTGATATTGAATTATCATTCTCTGCATCATTTACTTTAACAAATAAAGAATCGCCACTCTCCAGATAAATCAAGCTTGTGGTTGCCTGCCCTGGAGCCAATCTTACGGGCATTTCGGTTAATTCGGTATTTAAATCCAAGGCCTGTCCGAGATAGCTAAATCCAGAAAGATAATAATTATCCGGATCAATCTCTAATAATTGTTTTTGCCCACTAATATTAGTTGTATGATTATCTAAATATTTATAGATTGGATCTTCTTCTGAATCAGTCCCCACTATTTCTTCTCCCCTAATGTCAAAACTGACGCTGGGAATAATTGTATCTTGACTATTCTTATACGAAATCTGCCATTCATAAAGCACAGGCGTCTTGGCTAAATCGCTTGTGAAAAAATTTCCCTTAACTTTTAATTTGGGATATTCGCTTTCTGAAAGAGAGGACAAGTCAACCGGTGAAGTGTCAAAACCAGAGCCATTGCCCGGCAAATCAATATTCGAAATCAAAAACCACTCACTGCTTGTGGCATAATAAATCTGATATTTTATATCTGTTTCAAGCTCTTCAAAATCAGAAAAACTAAAACTGTCCCATTGAGTAATAAAAGAAGGATTTTTTTCAATTGAAATCAAATAACCGTTTTGCTTATAAGTAAGTGGAGAGCTAGTCGCTAAAACAACTAATGTTTCTACTCTCTTCACATCTTCAATTTCTTCAATCTTTGAATCGTCAAAAAATCCATCAAAAAATCTATCCCCACTGCCTGGAGCTAATGTGTGAATATCTAAATCCCCCAATTCATCAATCGTTAAGGTAAGGGGATAGAACGCACCTTCGTTTATTGTAGGATTTTTTCGAAATGGATCAGCTATTGTTTGGGAGTTATAAACATCGCCTGATTGAAAGGTTTCTGTTCTGCTATAACCCTGTCTTTGCACGATAATTTTATAGTCATCAGGAACAGCAGAGGTCTGAAGAGTTAAAACCCGAATACCTGGAGTCTTTATGCTTGTGCCATAGCACTGGTCAAGGACCAAATTTTCGTTAATAATCTGAATAGCGGTTTCAGAGCAGGGCGACAGCTGGTCTGGACAGGATATTTCAATCAATTCTCCAAGCCCGGAACTTATTGTAATCTTCAAGGCGCCTCTACCCTCTCCTGTTTCTATGCTTTTAGAGGCGATAATTGTGCTTAAAGAAATTTCCCCGCCCCAAAGCTCTTCCCAAGAAACCAAAACTTTGACCCTTTTGTAATCATCAGGAGCTGAATCCACTTCTACTGGACTACCTTGACAGTCAAACCCTTCTATAGTGCCGTCAAAACAATCGTCATATGTTTCAACTATTGTTTGAACATCATAAACAATATTATTTAAAACAATATCTTCCTGACCTGTTACAATATCCTGAAATCTTAGCCCCTTGATTTGCTCAATTCTCTGGCCGGCAGCATAAGCTGCCTGTATTCTTATCTTCGTCTGGGAAGTTACTTTTACAGCCAACTGAAACCCGCCAAAAATTCCTAAAAAAACAATTGATGTTAAAAAAACAGCAATTAAAACTTCTATCAAAGTAAATCCTGTTTGGCTTTTTCTAATATTTATATTTTTAAAATCCCTACCCATATATTTCTACATCCCCTGCATTATGGAATAAATTGGCTGGACAAAGGATACAGCAAATAAAGCCACCACTGTACCAATCAAAAGTAAAAGCAAGGGTTCAATAACAGCTGATAAATTTTTTGTCCTATTGTCCACCTCTTCTTCCAAAAACCCAGCTAATTTCTCCAGCATCTCGGATGTTTGACCTGTTTCTTCTCCGACTTGCAACATCTGAATAAATAAAGGGGAGTAAAGATCAGTATATTTAGCCATTGCCTTGGATATTTTTTTCCCTTTCTCAACTTCCTTAGCTGTTTCCTCAAGCGCATTTTTATAAAAAACATTATTCACAGCATCAGAAGCGATATTAAGAGCTGAAACTATCGGAACTCCGCCTTGCACCAATGCACTTAAAGATAAGGCAGTATAAGCAGAATTAATTTTTCTCGTTAGAGAAGATAAAACAGGAATCTTCAAAATTATCTTATCAAGCGCTTTTTTGCCTTTTTTATTTTTAATTAAGAAATAAAAAAATAAGAATAAAATAATCAAACCTAAAATTAGAAGATACCATTTAGAGGCAAGACCATTACCAATTGCTATTACCACCTTTGTTATCGTTGGCAATTCTACTTTTAACTCCTCAAAGGTCTTACTAATCTGTGGCACCACTTTAACCATCATAATAATGCCTATAAAAAACATAGCTGAGACAATAATAATAGGATAAAGCATCGCTCCTCTCACTCTGGAACGGAGGCGGTAATTCCTTTCAAGTTGCTGAGCTAAAATCCCTAAAACTTTTTCTAATTCTCCTGTCTTCTCTCCGACTTTTACCATGCTCACATACATTGCTGAAAAAACTTTTGGAAATTCAGTTATTGCTTCAGAAAGAGGAGTACCTTTTAAAATCATTTCCCTCATTCCAATCAAGCAATTCTTGAAATACTTGCTCTTTGTCTGTTTTGACAAAACCTCAAGCGACCGCGGTAGAGAAACCCCTGCCGCTATCATCACTTGAAGATTACGCGTGGCTAAAAGCTTTTCTTTAAGCGCGACATGCTTAATTTTGGGTAAAGAAATTTTAAATTTGGGCTTTGGCTCATCAGTAACGGCTGATATCAAAAAACAGCCCTCCTGTTTTAATACTTGGGCTAAATCCTTTCTATCTTTTGCCTGCTTTTCCCCTTTCTTTGTCTCGCCATTTAATGTTTTGGCAATAAAATTATATAAAGGCATAAAAATTAATCATTGATTTTTTCACTCCCTTGTAACCCTTAATACTTCCTCAATCGTGGTAAAACCCTGAGCCGCCTTGACTAAGCCGTCTTCTATCATAGTTCTCATACCGTCTTTTTTCGCCCTATCTTCAATCCGAGAAGTAAAAACCTCTTCTGTTATCAACGCCTTGATGGTTTCTGTAATAGGAAGAACTTCATAAATTCCAACCCTCCCCTTATAGCCATCAGCACAGCCCTTACTTTTTTTAGCTTTATAAAACATTGCTTTCTCTAAATCACGACCTGCTTTCAAGAGTTTCTCCTGCCTCAATGCCTTCAATAATCTTTCTTGAGAACAAGAATGAGACAAATTTTTAATATCAGAATTATTTAATTTATGTTCCTGTTTTTTATCACATAAACGGCGGACCAATCTCTGAGCAACTACCAAATTCAAGGTAGAAGCAATTAAAAATGGTTCTACTTTCATATCAATTAATCGCGGGATGGCTCCAGCTGCACTATTCGTGTGAAGGGTTGATAAAACCAAATGTCCTGTTAACGCAGCATTCACTGCCAAAGAAGCAGTTTCTTTGTCTCTTATTTCCCCCACCATTATAATATCCGGATCTTGACGGAGAAGAGAGCGAAGACCATTAGAAAAAGTTAATCCGATTTTTGGATTTACCTGGGTTTGATTAATCCTAGGAATACAATACTCCACTGGGTCCTCAACCGTAGAAATATTTACTTCTGGAGTATTTAAAATCTCAAGTATAGAATAAAGAGTAGTAGTTTTACCAGAACCAGTTGGTCCTGTAACTAAAATCATGCCAGTAGGTCGCCTTATTGCCCTGACTACCTCTTCCAAGGAATCGCTAAAAAGCCCTAATTCCTCCAACCCATAACCTTTGGCTCCTTCTGCTAAAAGTCGCATTACCACCTTTTCTCCATCTAATACAGGAAGTACCGAAACCCTTACTGAAAATTTATCTTGATCTTTTTTAAACCTAAACCTGCCATCTTGAGGCAAACGATGCTCGTCTAATTTTAAATTAGACAAAACTTTAATACGTGCGACAATACCCGATGCTACTTGTTTTGGTAGAGTCATAGCGTCACGGAGAATACCATCAACTCTATAACGAACCACTATCTCTCTTTCGTTGGGCTCAATGTGAATATCAGAAGCTCTGTCTATTACAGCGTGCTTCAATAACGTATCTACAATTCTTATTACTGGAATCTTCTGAGCCACTTTTTCCAAGGACTCTTTCTGCTTTTTAATACCCTTGCCAGTAGGGATAGTCTTAATGCTCTCGGCTTCTTTCGTAATAAAATCCTTAAACTCTGCTTTTAAGGTTTTACGATATTGAGCTAAAATATTTTTAATGCCTGACTCTGTTGTTAAACGAGGCAATATTTTTAAATCAGATTTTCTCTTAATAAAATCTATTGTCTGTAGATCTTCAGGGTCAAGCATTGCTACTTCCAGTGAAGTTTTATCTTTCTTAAAAGCCACTATATTATGAGAAGTGGCTATTGCTTCGGGAATAATACCCATAACATCATTCTCTACTAAGGCAGTATCTAAATTGATAAAAGGAATGCCGGCAATATAGGCCTTCAATCGAGCCAAATCATTTTCAGATATCAACTTTTCTAAAAGTAAAACTTCCTCTATTGGTCTCTTTAGACTCTTTGCCTTTTTTTCCGCCCCATTAAACTTGCGGGCAGAAATAAGGTCGGCATCTAAAAGAAATTTTTTAAGCTTAATAGACTCAATCTTCATAAATTCTATTTATCTCCTATGACTTTTTCAACTTTTGCCACAACATCTTCTAAGCCATAATTGGCTTTGACAAGATAAGTGGTTGCACCGAGTTCTAGAGCCTTTTCCACCTCTCCTATATTTTCAAGATTAGTTAAGATGATGACTGGGATGTCTTCCGTCTCTTTATCTTTTCTAATGTCTTCCAAGAGGTCTAAGCCATAAAGCTTAGGCAGATTAAGATCTAAAAGAATCAAATCTGGGTGTTCGCTTTTTGACAGACGAAGACCAATCTCCCCGTCCATAGCGGACTTGACTTCGTACCCTTTATTCCTCAACGATTCACCCAAGGTCTTTTGAATAGCGGCCTCGTCTTCTATAAACAAAATTTTCTTCATAATTTTTATAATTGCTGAATATTGAAAATTGTAAAACAATAAGCAAGTAATCAACAATCATTTATCAATTTTTTATTGGCAAAGAAAAATTGAAAACACTACCCCGTCCCTCTTTGGAGGTAAACCAAATCTTTCCGTCCATGCCATCTAAAATGAGTTTTACAATAAAAAGACCCAAACCAGTACCAATAACCTCTGCACGGGCTGCGTTTTTTGCTCTAAAAAACTTCTCAAAAATATATTTCTGGTCTTCTTTTGGAATGCCCATGCCTCTATCTTTTATAGTAAAAATAATTCTGCCTTTCTGGGACTCAAGCCCTATATCAATTTTTTTCGCCCCCTGACTATAATTTACAGCATTGCCCATAAGATTTTCTAAAACAATTCGTATTAAAGGATAGCTAGCAAGGGCCTTGGGCAGATTTTTGTCTGGGGAAAACTCAACCTTAATATTATTTGCATTAAGAAATGGTTGGTACTCCTTAATAATTTCTTCTATCAAATCCTCAAGCGCGAAAGCTGATTTTTTACTGTCTAATTTTCCTTCTTCTAATCTCGTGATGGTAAGAAGGTCACCAATTAACCCCTCCATCCTATTGCCATTTTCCCTGATAATGTCAGAATATTCTGTTTTCTCAGTTTGATCTGAATCTTGAAATTCTTTTGAAAGTAAAAATTGGGTTGCCCACCTTAGGTTGGTCAAAGGCGCTCTCAATTGATGAGAAACAATATTCACAAACTCTGTTTTCACTCTGTTTGCCTCTGCCAGGTTCTCAAAACTATGAATGATAATAAAAGCAATCACAAGCAAGGTCATTGCCACTAATATCACAACTAAAGCCACCATTCGCGGGTCAAAAATATAGCGCTCTCCGATAGCATAAAACACAATACTGGTAAACATTATAAACAAACCCATTACAGCAAAAAGAAATTGGGGACACTGCCATAAAGGTATCTTGTATTTCCTACACTGAACGAAGATATTAAGTTGAGATAAATTAAAAGCCATAAAAATTTTAATTACTTATCTAATTTTAACACAAGTTAGAAAAAAGAGAAAAGTGCAAAACTCTATACAAAAACACAATTTTGCACTACAATACCTCTATCGGGGAATAGTATAATGGTAGCCCCGATATCACTTGCGATATCGAGGATCCTCGATTGCAAAGCAATCGGGACACGAGTCCAGCGCTTTTCTCGGGGCATAGTGCAATGGCAGCACGAGTCTTTTGGGAAGATTTAATCCCAGTTCGAGTCTGGGTGCCCCGAAAAGTTTATGCTGAAGCCCGTGGTAAACGGGCGAAGTGCGGGTGTAGCTTAATGGTAGAGCTTTTGGTTTCCAACCAAATGACGAGGGTTCGATTCCCTTCACCCGCTTTCGTAACTAAAAACCCCGCCTTAGGCGGGGTTTTTAGGTTGTGAAAAAGGTCGATTTATCTAACCATATCTTTCAAAGCCTTCCCTGCTTTAAATCTAGGAACAGTTGTAGCGGGAATCTTAAGTGAAGCTCCTGTCTGTGGATTTCTACCCATTCTGGCTTTTCTCTTGGAAGTTAAGAATTTGCCGAAACCTGTAAGCACTACTTCTTTTCCTCCTGCAAGAGTTTTGCCGATTTCATCTAAAACAATATTTAAACATTCTCCTGCTACTACCTTGGAAACGCCTGCCTTTTGGGCTAAAACGTCAATAAGTTCTTGTTTTGTCATAATTTTTGATAATAATTATTTTTTCTCGACCTTTAATTTTTTATAAATTAGGTTATCTAGCATATTCTATCACTCTTTTCTCTCTTATAACAATAACTTTTATCTCTCCGGGGTAATTTAGCTCTTCGGCAACCCTCTCGGAAATTTCTTTAGCTAATTTATGAGCCGTAAGATCATCTACTTCTTCTGGGCTCACAAAAACTCTTAATTCTCTGCCTGCCTGAATAGCATAGGCCTTTTTTACTCCCTCAAAAGAGGTTGCTACATTTTCTAGATCCTCCAGTCGTTTAAGATAATTCTCTAATGTGTCTTTTCTAGCACCCGGCCTAGCTCCTGATATCTGGTCAGCGGCCTGAACAATTCTGGACTCAAGCGTGCTGTAAGGATATTCTTCATGATGCGACTTCATCGCGTCAATTATTTCCTGTTCAACATTGAATTTTTCCAAAATCTTGATTCCAATATCCACGTGAGAACCCTGAACCTGATGATCAACTGCTTTGCCAATATCGTGTAATAATCCAGCCTTTTTAGCTATCTTCACATCAGCTCCTATTTCTTCAGCCAACATTCCGCTTAAAAGAGAAACTTCTATTGAATGAAGTAAAACATTCTGTCCAAAACTAGTCCTGAAGCGGAGCCGACCTAAAAGCTCTATCATTCTGGGAGGTAAATCAAGCACTCCTGTTTCATAGACCGCAGTTTCTCCGGCTTTCTTGGCTTTTTCTATAGCTTCTTCTTCCATCTTCTTTACTATCTCCTCAATCCGAGCCGGCTGAATACGACCGTCTTCTATAAGCCGTTCCATTGATTTTTGCGCTACATATCTTCTAAAAGGATTAAAACTAGAAATAGTAATGACTTCCGGGGTCTCATCAACTAAAACTTCTACTCCGGTAGCTTTTTCAAAGGCCTTAATATTTCGACCTTCTTTTCCTATAATCCTTCCTTTTATTTTATCAGAGGGCAATGTTATGGTTGTCGTGGTTGTATCTTGGGCCTGAGGTAGGGCATACCTCTGGATTGCTATGGCAATCATCTCTTTTGCTTTCTCATTCACTTTCTCCTGTCCTTGCTGTTCTAATCTTATCATTTTCTCTAAAACATCTTTCTGACAATCCCTTTCTACTTTTTCAAGCAATACTTCTTTTGCCTGCTCTTTACCTAATCCAGCAATCTTTTCTAGTTTATCAATTTCCTGTTTGATGAGCTGATTTAAATTTTCTTTCAGTTCCTTTATTTCATCGGCTTTCTTAAAAACCTCTTTTTTATTCTCTTCTAAATCACTCAATCCCTTTTGAAAGCCTGATTCCTTCTCTAAGAGAAGCTTCTCTGCTTTCAATACTGCCTCTCTTCTTTCCTTTTCTTCTTTTCTGATTTTTTCAAGTATTTGCGTAGAATCTTGCCTTGCTTTAGCAACCAGATTTTCCGCCTCCTGTTTTGCCAACGCAGTCCTTTTCTCAATTCTTTCCTCTAATGTTCCTATCTGCTTCTTAGCAATTGACTGCCGTGCAAAATAGCCCAAAGTTGCGCCAAGTCCAACCCCAACAGCTCCTATTACCAAAGAGGTAAGTTGGGTAATCATATTTCTTTTTGGAAAACTGCCAAATCATATTTATGAAATTAACTGAATCCCAAGCTTAATAACTGAAACTATGCTTGATTATAGCAAACTAAAGCTAAAAGTAAAGGGTTTTAGCTGTTTTGTGCCTTTTTGCTACTTTTCGCCTCTTTATTAGATTGAATAACTGTGTCAATAATGCCGTAATTTTTAGCATCAACTGCAGAAAGATAAAAATCCCTGTCAGTATCTTCTTTCACTCTCTTTAAGGACTGCCCCGTATGCTCTGCCAAAATCTTATTAATCTTGTCTCTTAGTTTTATTATCTGTCTAGCGGTAATTTCAATGGCTACTGCTTCACCGCTCACTCCTCCTGCTACCTGATGAAGCAAAACCTCACTATTGGGCAGGGCAAATCTTTTCCCTTTTTCTCCAGCTGCCAAAAGTAGTGCTGCCATAGACGCAGCCATTCCCACACAAACCGTAGAAATCGGAGAAGAAACATACTGCATAGTGTCATAGATGGCCAACCCAGCAGTGACAGAGCCACCTGGGCTGTTGATATACAGCTTTATATCTTTTTTCGGGTCTTTACTAGCTAAAAATAAAATCTGGGCAATAACGGCATTAGCATTAGAATCACTCACCGGACCGGCTAAGAATATAATCCTATCCTCCAAGAGTCGGGAATAAATATCATAAACCCGCTCTCTTTGACCCTTTTTTTCAATAATAGTGGGAATAATAGTCATATATTTTATTATGGCTTAATTATTTTACTTGCTAAAATCAGGGACTCTAAAAATTGCAATGTTTTTTCCTGTTCTATTCGCTCTTGAAAATAGCTGGACAAGCTCTCATTATCTATATCCTGTTTTTCTTGTTCCTTTGGCATGTTTGCTTTGAAAATATCTACTTCTTTTTCAACCTCTTCTTTTGTTGCCTGAATATTTTCTTTTTCTTGAATTTCCTTAAGAATCAAAATTCTTTTGATCTTGCGTTCAATATCCTTCCTCAAATCCTGACTTAACTCTTGTTCTGTTTTTTTAATCTTTTTTAAATAATCGTCAAAAGTCATTTTCATTGTTTGGGAAATATTGCTTTTAATGCTTTCAATAGTCTTCCCAAGCTCCGACTCAACTAAAGGTGCTGGAGCTTTAAAATCCAACTTATCAGCAATCTTTTCCAAAAACTCGTTTCTTATCTTTTGCTTTTCCAAAAGTTCTTTTTGGAATCTTATATCTTTTTCCAAAACTTTTTTCAACTCTTCTGGGTTATCAAAATTTATCTGTTTCAACTGCTCTTCTGGCATCTTCGGTCGCATCTCCTCAAGCTGTTTATAAGCATTCTCTATTTCCGTCTTTTCTACAGAAACTTCTTTTCTCTCAATCTGCTTAGCAATCTCTTTATAATCAGGTAAATCAAACTTCGGTAGAACAACAATTTTCGCCTTAAATTCAAAATCATTGTTAGGAGCTAATTTCAAAACCTGAATTTCAGGCATGCCAAGTGGCTCTAAACTATTGTCCTTAATAATCTTGGGGTAAATTTCTTTTAAAGCTCTGTCAGCTGCATCGGAGAGAAGTTTCTGCCCGTCTACTTGCGCAAGAGCTGTTTCTCTTGGCGCCTGACCCTTGCGGAAACCCTTAACTTCCATCTCCTTAATTGCATCATCTTCGCTCTGTTTTATAAACTTCTCAAACTCGCTGAAAGGAAGAGTAACTTTTATCTCCTTTTCTGTATCATTGATTGTATTAACTGAAACCTGCATAAAATTAAATAAATAAACTTAATGATATTAGGGCGATTACGCTGATAAGCTTAATCAAGATGTTAAGAGACGGACCTGAAGTATCCTTAAACGGATCTCCTACTGTATCTCCAACAACCGCGGCCTTGTGAGCTTCAGAACCCTTGCCTCCAAGATTACCTGCTTCAATATACTTTTTAGCATTATCCCAAGCCGCTCCAGAATTTGCCATAAATATCGCAAGCAAGAAACCAGAAGCTAAAGCACCAACCAGCATACCGGCTACTGCCTCTTTCCCTAAAATCAAACCCATCAAAATAGGAGCCATCACCACCAAAATGCCTGGTATAATCATTTCTCTTAAAGCTCTCTTTGTAGCAATATCAACACATGCCTTATAGTCTGCTTTTTCTGTGCCTTCCATTAATCCTAATTTTTCTCTGAACTGCCTTCGCACTTCTGCCACTATATCTAAAGCGCCTCTGCTAACGCCTTTCATAGTTAGGGCAGAAAATAAAAACGGTAGCATCGCTCCGATAAAGAGTCCTGCTAAAATCTTTGGCTCTAAAAGATTTATAATCGCTATGCCTGCTTGTTGAGAATAAGTAGCAAGCCAAGCCAAGCCAACCAAAGCAGCCGCTCCAATAGCAAAGCCCTTTCCAACGGCAGCTGTGCTATTTCCTACTGCGTCTAATGCTTCAACTCTCTGTCTTACTTCTGGATCTAATCCGCCCATTTCAGCAATTCCAGCTGCATTGTCTGCTATTGGTCCATAGCAATCAGTTGAAAGATTAATGCCCAGAACACCTAAAACTCCGATGGAGGCGAGGGCAATACCGTATAGTCCGCCGAAATAATATGACAAAACAATGGTCGCCCCTACTGCAATAACGGGGATTAAGGTACTCTTCATCCCGACAATCAGACCCTCGATAATCACATTAGATGCGCCACTTTTACCTGCTTCGGCAATTCCCAAAGTTGGCTTATTCTTCTCTGAAGTATAATATTCAGTTGTTTTGCCTATTATCCAACCAGCCAATAATCCCAATAGGATTACCCAAAAATACTTGAGTCCGCCAAAGAAATAATTGGTTAAAAAATAAGCACCGATAACCATTATAAGATTGGCTATTATAACTCCTCTTTCCATTGCCTTTCTGACTGCCTCTGTTTGTTTTGAAAACTCTTCAGCACTTAACTTTTTAGAAACCCTCACAAAGAAAGAGCCGATTATCGAAGAAAAAATTCCTAAGCTTGCCAATAGTAAAGGTAAGAGCATGCCATTGATTCCAAAAGCAACAATACCTATAACAATGGCTGCAATCATTGTGGAAACATATGATTCAAATAAATCCGCACCCATACCTGCAATGTCACCAACATTGTCTCCAACTAGGTCGGCGATAACAGCTGGATTTCTAGGGTCATCTTCTGGAATTCCTTTTTCCACTTTACCGACTAAATCAGCTCCCACGTCAGCACTCTTGGTAAAAATACCTCCGCCAACTCTCATAAATAAAGCGACTAAAGAAGCACCTAAAGCATAATTAATTAAAAGATTAGCGTCTTTAAATATTGACCAAATTATCACCACTCCAAGCAAACCAAGCCCAACAACCAAGAAACCCATTACCTGACCTCCCCAAATAGCTGTTTGAAAAGCGGCTGAAAAACTCTTTTTTGCTGAATTAGTTGTTTTTACATTAGCCAAGGTTGATACCATCATCCCAATATAGCCAGCCAAACTAGAAATAAGGGCACCCATTAAAAACACTATCGAAGGGAAAATGCTTGAATAGAGAAAAAATAGAGCAATTGCTATGACTAAGAAAATCAAAGCCATTGTTTTAAACTCTCTACCCAAAAAGGCAACAGCTCCTTGTCTGATTGCCCTAGAAATCTCCTGAATTTTGTCTTCTCCAGAGCTCACCGCTCTTAAACGATAAATTAAAAATAAAACAAAAAGCAAATCTAATATCGCAATTATAAAAGGTATATATATGAAATTCATATAAATGTGTTAATAGTTAATAATTAATTATTTTTTCTCTTTCCCTGATATTTCTTTTTCCTTTTTACTATCACTTTTCTTTTTGGTAACTTTCTTTTT
>Ga0208648_1001297_pt1 | contig 20970 bp, 22 predicted proteins | sample AntAceMetag02UKL_FD_184772 | JGI IMG/M metagenome (GOLD analysis project Ga0208648, IMG submission 184772) | Saline lake microbial communities from Ace Lake, Antarctica - Antarctic Ace Lake Metagenome 02UKL (SPAdes) (version 2) | ecosystem: Environmental > Aquatic > Non-marine Saline and...
GTAACTGTCGCATTGGGGGTACGTATTGTTGGTGGATTGATGACCGCAGCCTTATTGGCAATACCGGCATGCACGGCCAAAAATATCAGTAGTAATTTATTACAGTACACACTGTTCAGTACCATTGCCGGAAGCCTTGCCTGTATTCTGGGGGTCATCGCTTATGCTGTTTCAGATGTTCCAGCTGGACCTTTAATCATTATTGCCAGCGCGTTACTATTTATGATTTCAGTTTTTAAGCAGCAGAAAGGTTGATCGTTTAGAAAATTAAGTATAAATAATTCTGATTACAGTTTACACAAAATAAAATAGTAGTTATCAATAGCCCCGCCCTGTTGATAATTAACACACGATTTGGCGGTAAACAGTGGAGAGCTAAAATGGAACAGACAAAAATAAATATGCCATTGCTTGGGGATGATTTTCCTGAGTTAGATGTGCAGACAACCCATGGGGCAATGAATATTCCTGGCGATATGAAAGGAAAATGGTTTGTATTATTTAGCCACCCGGCTGATTTTACACCTGTTTGCACAACTGAGTTTGTAGCCTTTCAAAAAAGATATGAAGAATTTGAAAAACTCGATTGTAAATTAATAGGCATGTCAATTGACCAGGTCTTTTCTCATATAAAATGGGTGCAGTGGATAAAGTCAGAACTTGATATAGAAATTAAATTTCCCATCGTTGCGGCCAATGACACTGTTGCCTTAAAGCTTGGCATGTTGCATCCTGGCAAGGGTACGAATACTGTACGAGCCGTATTTATTGTTGATCCTGAAAGTAAAGTTCGTTTGATAATGTACTATCCACAAGAAGTGGGCAGAAACATGGATGAAGTAGTTCGTGCGGTTAAAGCACTACAAATATCAGATAAACAAGGAGCTATACCGGCAGGATGGCCAAATAATGAACTGATTGGCGACAGAATCATTGTCCCTCCAGCTAATAATGTTGACGATGCTAATCAACGTTTAGATGAATATGATGGTTATGATTGGTGGTTTTGTCATAAACCATTAGAAAAATAAGCCCACCAAACGCATCAACAAGGATTACCCAAAACTTTACAGATAGTCAGTTGCACTAATCGATATAAAACAACGTGTGCAATAAGATTTTTGTTTAATCATAACTTAATAAAAGAGCGAGGATATGGCAAAGACCGCACCATTTGAAGACTTTAGCGAAGAATACGATGAATGGTTTATAAGAAATAAAGAAAAATATACAGCAGAACTCAGTGCTTTAAAATGCTTTATTCCGACTAACGCTCATGGCCTGGAAATTGGTGTTGGTTCGGGTAAATTTGCCGCTCCTCTGGGGATTAAAACCGGTGTTGAGCCTTCACAGAAAATGGCGGATAAAGCGAGAAAACTGGGAATACACGTTTTCCCGGGTATCGCTGAGGATTTACCCATCGCGAATAGTAGTTTCGATTTTGTGTTGATGGTTACCACGATATGTTTTGTTGATGATCTCAAAAAATCCTTTCAGGAAGCATTCCGGGTATTAAACAAAGACGGTTTTATTCTTATTGGATTTATTGATAAAGATAGTGAATTAGGTAAAGTATATAGAGCTAATAAAGATAAAAGTCATTTTTATAAAATTGCTGAATTTTTCTCAGCAGAAGAAGTTTTAGCCTGTTTAAGTGAAGCTGGATTTGGGGATTTTGAGATCAGGCAAACTATTTTTCCAGAACATGATACTCGACAGATAGAGAATGGATTTGGAACAGGGTCTTTTGTTGTCATAAAAGGGTTAAAAATCAATAAAGCAGAATGAGCAGCATCCATATCAGCCAATATATAGACCAAATGATCACTAGCTTAAAATAGGTGAGCATATAGTTTTTTAATAAATAATCAGACTGATATCCTTTTTTATAAACTGGTATTAATTATACGTATGAAAACCTATCTAGACTGTTACCCTTGCCTGCTGCGACAGGCATTGAGTGCTGCACGTCGTGCAGGCGTTTCCGAAAATCAGCAACACCGTATATTGCTTCAGACTATGGAGGAATTGAGTGCCTTTCCATCAGGCTCTACTCCTCCGCAATTAGCATACCGGATTCACCAGCAAGTTCAGCGCCTGAGTAACACTATTGATCCTTATAAAGATGATAAGGATCAAGCCACTCAACATGCATTAGCACTCTATCCCGAGCTGAAGAAAAAAGTCAGTGAAGCATCAGATCCACTTGAAATGGGCATACGTATTGCCATAGCCGGCAATATCATAGATCTTGGCGTTGCCGAAAGTTATGATTTGGAGGCTACATTGCAACGTGTACTGACACAACCCTTGGCTATTAACGATTTAGAATCATTGCGTAGCGCATTGGCTTGCAGTAAATCAGTTCTTTATTTAGCAGATAATGCGGGTGAAACGGTGTTTGACCGGGTACTGATCGAGTGTCTTAATCTACCTGTAACCTATGTGGTTAAGGCAGGCCCTATTATAAACGATGCAACCCATGAAGATGCTATTGCTGCCGGTATCGACCAGGTAGCGAAGATTATCGACAATGGTTCAAATGCACCTGGCACCTTGTTAGACCAATGTTCAGAGTTATTCCGTAAAGACTTCTCACAGGCAGATATAGTGATCGCAAAGGGTCAGGCAAACTATGAAAGTCTAAGCAACTGCTCTGCTCCACTATTTTTTTTGCTGCAGGCAAAATGCAATGTAATTGCCCGAGATCTAGGTATTACTGAGGGAGGCACCGTGTTAAAACAACAAAAATTGAACACGTACAACACATGAGCCGCTGTCTTGCTTTTATAGTGCACTATTTTGGTATTCTCTATGCTGTTATTTTTGTGTTAGTTTTCGATCACGTGTAATCTCTTGATGGCGTGTATCGTTATGCAAACTCCAAAAAACACTGATTCCTGAAAAAGAAATCTCTAACATTTAAGCTGGGAAATTAAGGCTTATGATTAGTTCGCTTTCCACCTATCGATTGAAGACTAAAGGCTCTATGAAGACATTACTGGAGATACGCGATATAACATTCATCGCTGACGACAAACCTGTCCTGGATCACCTTAATCTTGTTATTCAAGAAGGTGAAATTCATGCGCTTACTGGCACTAATGGCACGGGTAAAAGTAGCCTGGCCCGGCTGATCATGGGCTGCTCTGGCTATCATATCAGTTCAGGTAACATCTTTTTCGCACAACAAAAAATTGACCAATATTCTATACAGCAACGTGCGAGTCTCGGTATTTCCATGGTGTGGCAGGAACCCGCCTATTTTGAAGGCATCTCAGTGCGCGATTATTTGAGCTTGAATAAAAAAGAGAATTTGTCAGAATGTCTGGAAAGTGTTGGACTGAATGCTAACAAGTATCTAGACAAAATGATGGATAAAACAATGTTAAGGAACGAGAATTCAATAATGCCCGAGTCTGACTTGTCTTTTGACTTCACAGCCGCGCTAGAAAACCAGTTGCGTAGCCTGCTATGCGCCTGTTTTCCTAATACGCCTGTGGAGCCAAAATCCTGCGCCATACTTTCGGGTATTATTAAACCCTCGTTCCTAAGCGAAATGAAGTGCAGGATATATGGCTTGAATCTAACCTGACAGACACCTTTAAAAAACGGGTAACTGTCAGATCAAGCCTGAGTCAGTACAAATGAATTAATCTGTATCTCATAGGGACAGTTGATAGAGCAAAGAAAATAATCCGGAAAAAAATATAATCATTTTATTATTTAAATTTAATTAATATAACCCTGTTTTTTGTTTGGTTAAAATTATTGGAGTACGTCATGAGAAGAATTTATTTTTTAGCACCAACTATTGAAATAACACATAAAATTGTTGATGAGTTACGAGATTTAGGCATAGAAGATCGGCATCTGCATGTGTTAGCAAAAAGAGATACGCCTCTGCAAGATTTACCAGAAGCCAATGAATTTCAAAAAACTGATTTTATACCTGCTATAGAAAGGGGTGCTGCTCTTGGTGCCTCAACAGGGTTGCTGGCTGGCTTAGTCGGCTTACGTTTTGCCGGGTTTGCTATTGCGGGCGGCCCTGTTTTAGGATTTTTATTTTATGGTGCGACGATCGGAGCTATGATGAGTGGGTTAGCTGGCCTGCAGGTAGGGAATTCAAAAGTTAAGAAGTATGAAGAGGCCATTGAAGCAGGCGAACTACTCGTCATGGTCGATATAGCCAAGGAGCAGATTGGTGAAATTACTAAAATCATTACTAAGCATCATCCCACAGTTAAATTTGAAGGCATTGAACCGCTTCTTCCTCCTTCTTATTAAAACGTTTTTTATTAAATCATCAACTGGATAGTTAAATAAAATCCGGTCAGGGAAAATTGAATCGACTACTTGCCAGATTGCTACATCGACGTTGTATACCTTCTTAAGCCAGACAAAATCTGGCCATTCTTGAAAAAAAGACAAGTTGTCAGGAAGTTGTGAAGCGCTTCAGCAACAAATCAGGAAACTCAAAGAATTGCACAAACAGCTGCCTCAGCATATTAAAGTGAAAGATTTACCTGATTACGTACAACTCACAGCCAAATTAAAAAAAACCTAAAATATCAGCATGTTAAGAGTCTCGTCATTCCCGAAGTCTACCCAGTCAAGCTGGGCACAAGCTTTATCGGGAATCTTTGCTTAAGCCACGAGATTCCTGCTAAAAGCATGCAGGAATGACGAAGATAGCTGAGAGTTATGGGTAATCAGGAAGATTTATTCGCAGAGGAGCAATTCAAGCAACTTAGAACCCAAAGCAAATATTTCATTGATGCCATTAATAGGATTACTTATTGTACCGAAACAGCAATGGCCAATCTGTTACGAAAAACGTTCGGATAAAGTGCTTAATTTATTAGGTTACTTTCACCTTAATAGTTAGCCTTTTTCACTACTGGTAGGTAAGGTAAAATTCACTATACTTAACCCTATTGTAAACCTAATTTTATTGACTATATTTGCATTTGGAATTAGAAGAAATTTTTCTGAGTAACACTCATAATGTGATTAAGGATTAACTGTAATTTCGCATTAAATAACACACAATTGGTTCAGAAATAATAAAACGTATTGAAAATAAAGGCATAAGTGGGGGTGGTTTCTCACAATAGATGAGGGTTTTGATGTATTTAAGGAGTTTATGAAAACAACGCAGCAGTAAAATCAGGAAGTTTATTTTATACTGTTTTTGAATATATAATTTTTCGGATTACTGTGTATGGTATGCAGGATTTAGGTTTAATTAGAACGGCTGGTCTTCGGCATTCAACAAAATCACTTCAATTTCCTCGGTGATTTCTTCCTGCCGGTATATCTGGCTTTTTTTGTGTAATTTTTCGGTTGCTTCATCCAGATGCCTGACCGCATTATCCAGATGTTGTAAGCGCTGATTATTTTCCGCCTCCAACGAAGTATACAAAACATCCTGTAGAGTACTAAGCAGAAACTGTTCAGTCAGTTCGAGCAAAAACTGTGCAGAGTCAAGATTTAATAGTGGTTCATTTTTATATTCAACACTTCTATTAATAGCCTTAAACGGCGGTAATAACGATCTCAAAGAGATATTTAAATGCTCATCCTGATGAAACAGCACCGATAAATTAAACGTCGCGTACTGATTATGCAATTCACTGATGGCATCAGTTACATTCGTTAATACCTGGTTAATTTCATCACTACTATTAGCTCCAGAAAGTTCTGTAAAATCGATAGGAGTATTTTGTATTCGAGCACATAAACGACTTCCTACCGCAATGACACTATCAGGTGATGCAAGTTGCAGTTGTTCAATCAAGCTTTCATTAAAATTACCGCAAAATCCTCGTTCGGAACCGATGACAATAACGATTAATGGCGTACTGATTTCTGGTTCAGGCAAACCCGGATAAAACTGTAAAAAATCTGCTGCGACTGTTTCAATATGCTGCACGACCAGGCTTTGTGCCAGACGCAGTTTATTCAATTTATGCATATCCATAAACGCCATATTCTTCAAAGAATGCAAGATGCTGCGAATTTCCGTCAAATGTTCAATATGCTGCTGTAGTGCGCGACTTTGGCTCATGCTGCGCTGTTTTTTTTATCAGCCAGAAGATTGATTAGCAATTGTCGCCACTCCTGTAAGTCGCTGTTTAATGCTAATGGTGAATCTTGCACCGTCTGTTTTAATTGCTGCAACTGCCCAGCAATTTGAGCCGGTTGCAAAGAATCGAATTGGCCATCATTATAGGCAATCAGCCAGGCCAGCTGAAATTCACTGCTTTCAGGTGCTAGCCGATCTTGTTTTAATATTTCTCGCAACAATCGCCCGCGCTTGATCCGCGCTTCCATTGAGGCTTCCAGTTTCTGCCCAAAACGGGAAAAGCTTTCCAGCTCCAGAAACTGTAGATACTCCAGTTTTATTTTACCTGCTTGATCACGTATTGCTGGCTGTTGGGTTTTACCGCCTATTCGGGACACCGACTTACTAATATCTATGGCCGGTCGAAAACCGGAAGCAAATAAATCGCTATCCAGATAAATCTGTCCATCGGTAATGGAAATCAGATTGGTTGGAATATAGGCTGCTATTTCACCCTGCTTAGTCTCGACGATAGGCAGTGCAGTCATGCTACCACCACCATGACTGGCATTCAATCGGGTAGTACGTTCAAGTAATCGGGAATGAACGAAAAATATATCTCCCGGATATGCTTCACGCCCTGGTGGACGGCGGAGTAATAAGGATAATTCGCGATAAGTGCGTGCATGCGTTGCCAGATCATCATACACAATCAAAGTATCGTGGCCTTGTTGCATCCAGTACTCGGCTAACGCACAACCGGCAAATGGAGCTATATATTGCAGGCCAGGTAAAGCGGTCGCTTCAGCCACCACGCAAACGGTATAGTCCAGCGCATCATGTTGGCGTAGAAGCTCAATAGTATTGACGATAGCCGAGCGTTTTTGACCAATCAATACATAGATGCAAAAAACATTTTTTCCTTTCTGATTGATGACAGTATCTATAGCCAAAGCACTCCGCCCTGTTCCTTCATCTCCAACAAGTAACTGCCGCTGGCCTTTTCCAATCGGAATCAGCGTATCAATGATTTTAATACCGGTATACAACGGCTCACGAACAAATTCGCGCGCTATAATCGGCGGCGAGGCTTGCTCCAGATTACCTCGCACAACATACACAGGCTTACTCTGGCCGTCCAACGGAGCGCCTAACGGGTCAACCACTCGCCCTAAAAAGGTATCGCCAACCGGCACACTCAATGCATTTCGAGCAAGATGAACCAGGGTGCCTGCGGTAAGCGCTTCGGTTTGGTAAAATAAAATGGCACCAATAAGTTCTCGGTTAAGATCGAAGACCATCGCGCGACTGCCATCGGCAAAAATCAGAATATCTTCAATAGCAGCCGACGGTAAACCCTTAATCCAGGTAATACCATCACCCACTGCGACGACTACGCCTTGTTCTTTAACGTGTAATTTGGGCTGGTAGCGGTTTAGCCATTCATGCTGTTTTTGCAACAGCTTACTATCAGCATATAAGTCGACATCAGAAATCATCGGAAAACTCAGCAAAGCCGCTTAATTCATGTTGCAGATTGGCATGCAATACCCAGGCATCTTTATCAATTTTGAGTCCGGCAATCAGTGTCTGATCCAGGCTATATTGAAACTTTAAGGGCTTATCGATTAACGACTTAAACTTTCTTTCCAGTTGCTGTACCTGGCTTTCACTTAGCGGATAAACACTGCTAACATGGATAGTCAGTATTTTTTCGTTTTCCGTGGTTTGCAAAATTGACTGGCAACCTTCTGGCAGTTGCTTTAACTGGCTAAGCAATAAGTCAAACAGGCGCGTTTCCAGTTCAGGTCCGGCAGTCTGTTGCAGTAATAAGGTTGCAAAACGGGCGCCATTTTGCAGTGCTAAAGTTTGCTGATGGCGCTGTAATTCCTGTTGCTGTCGTTGCAAAGCTGCCTGGTTTTTGCTGCGCTCCTGCTCCAGTTCTTTTTGTAATATTAACAAGTGATGCTGCCGTTCCGCTTCCATTTGCTGGTGTAATTGGCTCATGGCACCTTGCTTTTCCAGATTCCATTCCTGCAGCCGGTTGCCGTAGCTTGTCTTGAGTTCTTCAGCTTCCTGGCGCATTTTTGCAGCTTCGGCCAGAGATTGGTCTATATGTTGTTTGCGTTGAGCAATAATATTGCGCACAGGTTTGTAAAACAAACGTTGTAGTATCCAGACCAGAACCAGAAAATTGATGATTTCCAGTGAAAAAGTGGACAGATTAAATTCCATCGTGAGGTGTCCTGATTAATGAATGATATAAGCAAGTAATGGATTCTTAAACAGTACAATCAAGATAATGACCAGGCAATAAATCGCCAGTGACTCAATCATCGCCAAACCGATAAACAGAGTACGCATAATTGAGCGCTCTGCTTCAGGTTGTCTTGCCAGAGCTTCCAATGAGCTGCTAATTGCTTTCCCCATTGCCAATGCAGGTCCAAGCACACCAATGGCGATACCAATGACAGCGGCAACGGTTGAACCTAAAACTATCAAGGTAATTTCGTTCATAATGATTTCTCTGAATTTATTTGTTGGGATTGCATTGCACTGGCTAGATATATCAAAGCCAGCATGCCGAAAATATAAGCCTGCACCAAGGCTTCAATAATGTGCAACATAAGAATAGGAATCGGCGCTAGAAAGCCAGCAACTAAAACAATCAACATTGCTGCCATTTCCAGACTCATGACATTACCAAACAAACGAATGGCTAGCGCCAGCGTACGCGTGAATTCACTGATAATATGAAACGGCAATAACATCGGTGTTGGTTGTAAATAATGATGCAAATATTTTTTTAAACCCTGAATACGAATGCCAAACCAGTGCACTGAGAGAAACACCAGTATTGCTAGTGCTGAAGTCACCGATAAATCAGCCGTTGGTGAGTGCAGTCCGGGGATCAGACCCACCATATTGGCAATAATAAGAAACACCCATAAGGTGGAAATAAACGGCATTATGAGCCGTCCATGCTCCGGCGTCACCTCTAAAACCGCCTGTTCCATCGCCTCGAAAATTCCTTCGATCACGGTTTGCATGCCACTGGGCAACATCTGCATCTGCCTGGTGGCCAGCCAGACCAGGCTGATAATAAACATCATCACGCACCAGGTTGAAATGATCGAGGCATGAATCGTTAGCGACCCCAGCATAAGAGAATAACCTTCATCCATACACTTAATCCTGTTCTTTGATTAATAGATAAACATTTATTGCGCCAATAAACACACCCACTATCAATAAGTTCAGCGTCCAGCTCATCGAATACCCTGTCGCCAGGCTATCCAGCCAGGCACCCAGATAAGCGCCACCCACAATGGGTAACACCATTACCAGACCGAGTGTCCCCAGATACAGTGTTTGTGCCAGAATACTCGACTGTTCCCTATGCGCTTTTTTAATGCGTTTGATCTGGTTATCAATCTGTCTTTGTAATCGTTGTTTTTTATTCATAGTAATTAGCCTTGTTGCGTTGCAGTTTCCACAATCTACTCAGCATTGACTGTTCCATTTTCTGCAAACTACTACGCGTAGCCTTCAATGTTTCTTCTTCAGCTAGCAATTGCTGTTGCAGTTGCTCACTGATACGTTCAAAATTGTTATTAATCAAAAAATGCTGTGTGCTAATGCATAACTGATTATCATTAAAATAGAGTACACCACCCGGCAATGCCAGATATTGCCATTCTTCGGTTTGCAGACGATAACGACATAAGCCAAAAACCAGGGTAGTCATAAATCTTGCATGATGAGCCTGCAAACCAAAACTGCCATGACTATCTTCACCGACAAAAGAGGTCACATTGTCGATGCGCCGTTGTTGAGTGGCATCATAGAGTTGCAGGCTAAAGGTATTCACATTTCATCCTGCATACTGCCACGCATATAGCATTGCTGTTCAGTTATATCATCATATTTGCCTTGCAAAAAAGCTTCACAATCAGTCAAGGTCTTTTCCAGTGGCACTGAAACCCCGGTATGCTGTCCACTTTGCTCTAGCACCTTAAAGGGCTGAGTAAGATAACGCTGCAATTTGCGCGCACGCATCACAATCAGGCGATCCGCTTCAGAAAGTTCTTCTATGCCCAGCATAGCAATAATATCTTCTAGTTCATGATATCGGGCCAAATGTTCACGCACGTTTTCGGCAATTAGATAATGTCGCTCCCCCAGAGCATGTTTATCCATCAGTTTACTGCCGGAACGCAAAGGATCAACGGCAGGATAAATACCTTTACTGGCCTGATCTCTGGATAGAATAACGATAGTATCCAAATGGCTGAGAATTGCACTAACCGCAGGATCAGTCATATCATCAGCGGGTACATAGACGGCTTGTACTGAAGTGATATTACCACTGTGTGTGGATAGGATACGATCTTCAAGTTCAGCGACTTCGGTGCTTAAAGTCGGTTGATAACCGACAGTTGCTGGCATACGTCCTAATAGACTGGAGATCTCGCTACCGGCCTGCACAAAGCGAAAGACATTATCGACTACGAACAAAACTTCTTTTTGCAGACTATCACGTAAATATTCGGCATAAGTAAGTGCTGCCAAACCAACGCGAAAACGTACGCCAGGGGATTCATCCATTTGCCCGAAAACCATCAACGTATCCTGCATCACACCGGCCTGCTGCATTTCCTGCCAAAGCTCGTGTGCCTCGCGTATGCGCTCGCCGACCCCGGCGAATACCGAAACACCTTTATGAATCGCAGAAACAGCGTGGATAAATTCCATTACCAGCACCGTCTTCCCTACTCCTGCACCACCAAACAAACCGGTTTTCCCCCCTTTTACAAAAGGACACAGCAAATCGATCACTTTGATGCCGGTTTCTAAAATCCCACTAATACCAATAGTTTCATAAAGCGGAACCGGTTTAGCATGAATATTACGAAATTCCTGCTGCGGTAATTCAGCTAATCCATCCAGCGGTTCACCAAAAATATTTAGTAAGCGTCCGAGATACTGCTTATCAACCGGCACATGTAAAGGTGCGCCTGTATCATAAACAGCCATGCCTCGACTTAGACCGGCTGTGCCGTGTAACGTAATAGCACGGACATAACGCTGATCCAGGTGCTGATGTACCTCAAACAAGAAGCTGCGGTGATCAAAGTAGGTACACAGTGCCTGGCGTAGCGGCGGTAATGTTTTGCAATCAATGGTGACCACGGGGCCATGAACTTCGGCAATGATACCGATGGCATTTTGTAGGCTGTTAATAGGCTTCAGCACTTAACTGAGCTCCCGTTGGAATAGAGCGTACTTTTAATCTAAGCGTCGCATAAAAAGGAAACCGGCGATAGCTCCCCAGATAAGCATAAGCAGATCATGGATTATCATTTCAAAGCTAAAATTATTAATATGTCGAATGTAATCAAAAATATCATCAGACACAAGAAAAACGAGAACAATATACAGAGCAATTTTTATTTCAATTTTTTGATCATACCATGCCCATATACCCAGGATCGCGAATCCGGCAAAAAAACGTACCAGATTATGGGTTATCATTTCCATGCTAAAACTATCTACATGAAATGCAATATCCACAAAGTAAAAGACAATAAGACCTATAAATAAAACGGCGTAAACTGATTTCATCGTGTTTTTAGACTCTCTTTTATATTAATCACGCTTAAAATGACATTTCTGGACTGGGTAAAATAAGGATTTTCCACGCGGCCCCTAACATTCGTGCTGCTGCAGTCACCTTAAAACCTATTAATTCCGATATTTTCTGGAAACTATATTTCTCCATTTTCTGCACGGTTAAACTACCATCCAGAGCAATACGTAACTGGTAAAAAATTTCAGCTAATAGAGGCGCACCGCTAACTTGTTTTTACTCGGTAATTGTCACTATTGCAATGGGAAATCCTAATCTTCTGCTAATAGCTTAGAATGTTCAATGACATTGCGTAATTCTCTTGTATTTATAGGCCAATGATAAGCATGTAGCTGCCTCGATGTTTACGTGGAAGTTTGTATTCACTTGCTTAATAGATTTTGCATTATAAGCAATGGATTGGCTCTGCTCCAGGAAAGTTGAGGTCAATCGGCGTACTTCTTGTTCCAGTTCGCCGTTATAATTCAACTGATGTCGCTCTAATTTGGTGAATAATAAAACCAATTGATTATAGTTATCAAATAAACCTTATATTTCTGGATCGGCAGTTTACTGCTGAACCGCTTGCTGATCAGCGGACGTGAGTATTTGTAAGAAATCTTTTAATCCATCTTCGTCTCTTAAAATAGAATATCCATATTAATCAATAAGTTAACATCCATTAGTTGGCACTACAAATACATTCATTTCAAAAAATGGCACTAACTTTCAAGATTTCACACGAAATTATGGTTATTTGGTGGCAATTTTGACGCGAAAATCTGTAGTGCCAACTGGAAAATGACTCAACACTAAATTATTGATATATAGATAATTTTTTAAATAACCTGCGAAGTTGGGTTAAGGAGTCTAGTGCAAGTAAGATTTTGTTCTTAAAAAATAACTCGCAATGATGCGGGGCAATAAGAATAAAATAATTGAAACTTTAAATTCTAATTGACTGCCTTAGGCAATTCTTTGCAATAACTCTTGTTCACGGGTTTGTCGTGCAAATAGCTGACGCAAGAAATTAATAGTCTGAAGCAGACTGTTTGGTATCACCTTTTTGTAAAGCCTTGTCAAACGCGTCAGGTTAGTACTGTATATCACCCGTACTCTCTGAATCATCTATATATCCAGCGAGTAAGCTGTTTTACAGTGTGTTTGCGTACTATCTAATTAGTTTGCGTCAATGGCCAAAATAATTGAGCTTCTCCTAGCCGATGACCATTACCAATATCATTTTGAAGCGTGTTTGATCGCTGATGATTGCGCGCTAAAGCAAGGCAAAAGCTTCCTTAGCGCGAAGTCTTAATTATCTCCGGTTCGATTTGGCTGTTTCAAAGCCAACTCTTAATGAGTTGCCATTAAAGTCTTTACCATCAAGTCCCGAAATGGCAGCTCGTGCCTCATGTCCTTCCATTCCAATAAAGCCAAAGCCTTTACACTGGTCAGTAAAGATGTCTGTTATTAGTTTTGATGAGCGCACAGTACCAAATTGAGCGAATAAGTTTAGGAAATCTTGTTCGGTCGTGCTCGCAGGTAAATTACCAACAAATAGTTTTTTTAAATTTTTCAATGTAACTCTCTTTTTAAATATACAGGGTTGTCATATTGTGCCAGAGTTTGTCCTGACCCAATATTTTATGGTGCAGCTAGTACTTAAGTCTAATTACTTTAACGTTATGTAGCTTAGAATTTATGCGTACATTCTGCTAAGGCACTTACGTTCGTGACGAATAGTAGTAACGGCTTTAGTCTTATTTCTTATTGGTTCTATCTCTACTCAACTACCATTCTTTGATCTTGTAACGCGGCATGCTGATCAATATACTCTCGAATTAAACGGCGAATAACTTGTGATGAAGTCATGTCCTGATTTGCACAAATCTGTTCAAATGCTCTTTTGTTATCTGGATCTATTAATATTGTTACGCGGGCGGTGTTAGTTGCCATAGTGAATAAAGTGAATCAAATTAAATAATATTACATACTAACATAATTAGTATTTAATGTTAATCATGTTAACATCAAATCCGATAAGCATCTAAATATTTCAAAAGCCTAACCGGCTTTAAAGCAGAACTTGATGGTTTTCTATATGAAAATTATGGATTTGACACGCTAATTTGATAGAGATCATTGCGTAAGGAGCACACTTACTTAGACACGCTAAACCAGGTATTGCAGCAAAGAGCCGGTAAATTTAAGGAAACTCTTTATAATTGACACTCGTTATCACCGAGATAGGGCAGCTTAATTCGATCAGAGCGTCTTCATGTTCCTTAACGCTTTTTGTATCGGTAATCTGGGCACTTTTTATCAGAAAATGCAATAACAGGCCCACAAAGATAATGACCCCCTGATAAACATGCAAATACTCGAATACGCTCAGTGAAAAATTGTATTTCTGGTTATTTTTGAATATATAAAGACAAGTTTTGAATTGGCTATGTCTGCATTAAGTATTGGTAATGACGTAAGTAATTGTTTTAATTAACTACAAATACAGGTATAGCGCAGCTATATTTGACCGCCAACATCTAACGCAGACATAGCCTTTTAATTTATATGTTTGGCTATACTACGCGGCAAAGTCTTTGGCGCTTTAATACGTAATTGCTTATTAATATTCATGCGCCCAAACACCACTTCAATATCCTTGATAGTCACAGCAAACTCTTTAGCCAGAAAACGCAACATATGGTCTGTCGCTTTGCCAGCAACAGGGTTAGCCGTGACGCTAATCTTCAATTGATTACCTTTAGGTTTACCGATAATATCGCGTTTAGCACTAGGCGTACCCAAAACATTCAAGACTAAAACATCACCATCCCAAGCGTAAAATGATTTCATTCTTTTACTATCAAAATTTGATTTTTCAGCGTCTTGCTGTATTGCTACAGGCGTTTTCTTTTTAGCCATTGAGTCAGTTTTTTCATTTTCCAAGTTAGCTTATCCAGCAAAGCACTGTAAAGACAAGCCATAACGATACTTTATAGTCAGGAAACTATTTTTTCATCAAGCTCAGTAATCCCTTAACTAAGGTTTCCGGTGTGGGTGGACAACCGGGGATCACAATGTCAACAGGAATGACATTAGCAACGGCACCACAACTGGCATAAGAAACACCAAATTCGCCACCGCAAGCGGCACAATCCCCCACTGCAATCACCCATTTCGGATTCGGCGTAGCTTCATAGGTACGCAGTAATGCAGTTTGCATATGCCTTGATACAGGCCCTGTAACTAATAGCACATCCGCATGACGCGGTGAGGCCACAAAGTGAATCCCGTAACGCTCGACATCATAAATCGGATTATTCAAGGCATGAATTTCCAGTTCACAGCCATTACAAGAACCTGCATCTACAGCACGAATCGCAATACTACCAGAAAAATATTTATCTACCTGGCGCTTTACTTCTATACCCAAGGTTTCTAATTCAGCAGCATCAGGTCGTTTAATGCGTTCAGTAACAACGCCTGTTTTTAAAGTTTTAGCAAAAAGTCTTAACATTTTTGTATCCTATAAGTCATGTCCGGAATACGAAGCATTGACTGATTTATTACACACAGGAAAATCTGGCACAATATTATTCAGTTGGATTTTTTCCAAAGCCAGAAAACTAAAAGCACTGGGATCCCGGGCATAAAAACGACTGATTTTATTGTCGCTATTAAAGCGCACATAAGTAACAATTTCGCCGCGCCAGCCCTCGATCATTGCCAGGCCTTGGCTGTGTTCCATAGGTACTTGCCATGCCGTAACTAACTCACCTTCAGGTAAGTGGTCTAGCATCTGGATTAATAACTTGATCGAAGCAAATATTTCTTTTACTCGAATCCAGACTCTAGACGCAACATCACCCTGCTCTTCCACAGCGACTTTAACTATCAACTGATCATAGGGGGCATAAGGTGCGTCGCGGCGCACATCAAAATCCTGACCACTGGCACGCCCCACATAACCGACTGTGCCAAACATTTTAGCGGTAGCAGGTGATAAATAACCCGCGGTAAATAAACGATCTTCCAAAGACGAATTCAAATCCAACGCCGGAATTAATTCGTCCAGCTCTTTACGTAAATCTTTCAATTCTTGCAATAACAAACCACAATCAGCTGATGATAAATCTACTTTAACCCCTCCTGGAACAAGCCTGTCCATTAGCAGACGATGGCCAAAAATTTTGGCCTGAGTGCGTTGCCATTGTTCACGCAAACGACTGAATTGCATTTGTGCAAAAGCAAAGCCGACATCATTACATATCGCACCAATATCCCCTAAATGATTAGCGATACGTTCACGTTCACTCAATATGCCGCGTATAAAAGCTGCTCTAGGTGGTATAGCTATGCCTGCGGCCTGCTCCATTGCACGGCATGCAGCCCAAGAGTGTGCCACGGAGCTATCACCGGAAATACGTCCAGCTAAACGCACCAATTCTCCTGGCATGCGGCCTTCAGCAAGTTTCTCGATACCTTTATGCACATAGCCCAAACGTTCTTCCAGATTTAAAACGGTTTCACCTACCGCTTGAAAACGGAAATGTCCCGGTTCTATAATTCCTGCATGTACCGGACCCACGGGAATTTCATACACTCCGGCACCTCTGGCTTTGACAAACTGATAATCCATATCTGGAGGCGTGATCGCTTCGGGCTGACCTTGCAATGGAAAATCTTGGCGTAAGGGATAGTCGTGTTTTCCCCACGCCTGATGACGTATCCACGCCCTGGAGTCAGGGTGATCAACAAAATTAATGCCGAACATGTCCTGAGTATGGCGTTCACTGCGACTAGCAGCAGGATAAACTGTTGCTTGTGAGGGTACTTCTGGCTTCTCGGAATTTAATGAGGTGGATAACCATAGATATTCACCTCGCATGGCAAAACAAGCGTTGACTAAGAAGGACTCAGGACATTGCTCTGCCCATCCCGCTACCCAACGCATTTTTTGCTTGTGTGCCAGTTCAGCAAAACGCAACCAGTGTTCAAGCGCAATAGTCCACTGCTCTAGCTCAATATCAACCTGGATTGCCTCGGACTCCAGATCGGCCTGTAATGCCATGCGCCAAGTAGAAATATTTTCACTCATAATGGAGCACTCCCTGAAATTAAAATAGTTGCTTGAGTAAACCAGTCAGCTAGAAAATCAGGCATCGCAAGTCCCAGCCACAAGACGATAACCAGATGTATCATTACCGGCCATAAATTGGCTTGCACTGCTTGTTGTCCTGCTGGACATTCACCATACACCATTGGCTGGATATTTCGAAACAACCCTGCACAGGCGATTCCAATACCTAATAATAGCAAGGGTGTGAGCCAGGGGTAGCTCTGCATGGTCGCTAGCAAGACCAAAAATTCACTGGTAAACACACCGAAAGGCGGGAAACCTGCAATCGCCAAAGTACCAATCAGCAACCCCCAGCCAACTTTAGGCTGAGTTTTAATTAAGCCACGAATTTTGTCAATACTTTGTGTACCCGATATCTGCGCTGCATGTCCAACGGTCACGAAAATGGCAGACTTGGTAAGTGAATGTACCGTCATATGCAACAACGCTGCAAAAGTCGCAAACGGTGTCCCGATACCAAAAGCAAGGGTCATTAAGCCCATATGTTCAATTGAGGAATAACTGAACAGCCGTTTAATATCTTTTTGCCTATGCAGAAAAAAAGCAGCAACTAGAAATGACAGCAAACCAAAGCCCATCATTAAATAACCGGCAATATGACTATCGGTAGCCCCATCAACCAGCATTTTATTACGTACTACGGCATACAGCGCATCATTTAACAATAAACCTGAGAGCACCGCTGACATAGGGGTCGGGCCTTCCGAGTGCGCATCCGGCAACCAGTTATGCAAAGGCACCAGACCAATCTTAGTGCCATAACCTATGAGCATAAAGACAAATGCAATTTCGAGTATTTCAGGATTCAGGAGCTTGGCGTTTTCATATAAAACCGACCACATCAAGGCATTTTCAGCATGGCTAAATTGTGTTGCCGCGTAATATAATAAAATAGTCCCGAATAAAGCCTGCGCAATCCCTACACCACAAAGAATAAAATATTTCCAAGCCGCTTCGATAGACTCCGGTGTGCGGTACAAGCTAACTAACAAAACCGTTGCCAGGGTTGCCGCTTCCATTGCTACCCACATCACACCCATATTATTCGTAGTCAGAACGAGGTACATGGCAAACATAAAGCCTTGGTACATTGAGTAATACAATCTCAAGCGTTTATCGGTCAATTTTCCTAAATCTTTTTCATGCGCCATATAAGGAGCGGAAAAAATAGCGGTGGTAAAGCCGACAAAAGCGGTTAAAACGATCAAATACACATTAAAGGAATCGACAATAAAATACTCGCCAGTCGACAATAGAGTCCCCGAGTTAAACACATTAACTGCCAACCATAATGATAAGAACAAGGTCACGCCATTAAAGCGGATGTTTTGTCGGCCCACATCTTCTTGATGCCCAAACAAGGCAAAATAAAGGATACCGAGCAACGGCAATAATAATAACAAATAGGCTGGAATCATTGATCCACCTCATTTAAACGATTCATCTTGTCCACATCCAGTGAATCTATACTGCTACTGATATGCAGAAAAAAGATCCCGAATAATACCGCTGCCACTAACACATCAAAGGCGACCCCTAATTCCACTACCATCGGCATGCCATTAGTGGAAACTGTTGCTGCAAAAAACAAACCATTTTCGATAGACATAAAACCCACCACATGAGCAATTGCCTGATGATGTGAAATCATCAATAACATACCCAATAAAATAACCGCGAGACTCAAAGACAATGCATTTAATAAAATCATCGATGAATTTTGCATAATCGGGTGTAGTACGTAATAACTAAACACTACCAGACTGGCCCCGCCTAACATTAGCGTCGTTTTATTATTCAGTGCCTCCACATCACGATGCATATTTAATTTCAAAATATGGCGTCTGAGCATCCAGGGAATAAACAAAACCTTCAATACCAGAGTAATGGCGGCAGAAATATACAGATGAGGATTATCAAAACTATAAGCTGCAATTGATGTTGCAAGTACTAATAAAAAACCTTGTAGGGCAAAGACAAATACCAAACGTAATAAGCGCCCCTGTGCAAGCATAATAAATGATGTCAAAGTCACTAGCGCGGCCAGGGACAGGATGAGTTGTGAATAATGATCAAGATTTTCTATATCCATTACCGTGATGCCTCCAGAATAATATGACTTAACATGCCTAGTAGGCCTAATAAATAGGCAAAACTTAGAAATTCCTGTACGCGAAATAAACGCATTTTAGCTAATAAGGTTTCTGATATCGCCAGTATTACTGCCAATATGGCTAGCTTGCCCATAATGGCTAATAATCCATAACCTAAGGCTGATATTATCAAGGTTTCAGCCATTCCCCAGGGAAAGAAAATATTGGCAATCAACACACCATAGAGCATCAGTTTTAATTGACTAGCCCATTCAATCAACGCTAAATGGCGGCCACTATATTCCAGAATCATGGCTTCATGGATCATCGTCAATTCAAGATGAGTTGCCGGATTATCCACCGGGATACGACCGGTTTCTGCTACGGCCACCAGTATCAGTGCAAATAAAGCAAAAATAAACGAAGGTCTTAATACCAGACCTTCTTCTATCACATGCCCTATAGCAAAAGATAGATTCGTTGTTGAAGCTGTCATGGTAATGGTAAAGATCGCCATTAGCATGGCGGGTTCAGCCATTGAAGAAATTGTCATCTCACGTGAAGATCCCATCCCGCCGAATGCTGTCCCTACATCTAAGCCCGCTAATACCAGAAAGAAACGCGCAAATGCCAGAAAACCAACCATAACAATCACATCAGCGCTCGCTGCCGTCGGCAAGTTCACTAAAAAAAAGGGCACGACAGTTACCGCCAAAGCTGTGGCAGAAAAAATAATATACGGAGCAATCAAAAATAACCAGGAAGCATCTTTAGATACCACCGGTTGTTTAAGAGTTAATTTAATCAAATCACGATAAGGCTGTAACAGCGAAGGTGCTTTGCGATTTTGTAAATAACATTTACACCATTTCACCCAGCCTGCCAATAAAGGTGCCAGGACAATAAAAAAAAGTGTTTGAATAATGGCTAGTAAAACATTCATTAGCTAATCACCCACAGTAAAAAGATTAATGTAAAAAACGAATAGCTTAAATACACCCGAATATTCCCCGTTTGAATACGGCTAACCGAGCGAGCAATTCGATTTACGGTTTTTTCTATAGGCTGGTATATTTTTGACCAGCTATGGTCTTCAATATGTAGTTCATAACGAATATCGGTGACTTGCAAAGGCATTGCCCCAGCTTGTTTGTCAATCTTTTCATCTATCCGCCAGACTTGAGAAAATATGCGCCGAAAAGGCATGGTAAAAGCACTGCTGGTATATTGCATACGTGGGGTTAAGCCACCAAAACCACAATCCCAGGTATCTGATTGACGCAATTTAACGGCCGGGTCACGGCGCAGATAATGAAAACTAATACTCCCGGCAATCAGGGCCAGTATCAATATCACAGGAGCAGCGTAGGATGCCTGTTGCATAGAGACAGGAGCCAGCCACAACCAGCCGGCTGCCGATTCATTGGGTAGGCCGTATCCTATAGTTTGCAAGGCAACATTATCTAGCAAATTGATCATTAACCCCGGAAAAATACCAAATAAAAAGCATAAACCTGCTAGCAAACTCAAGCTCGCTAACATGCCTTTGTCTTGTGTTTCCTCGGCTTTTGCTGCATGTCTTGATCGCGGCACTCCTAAAAACATCATGCCAAATAATTTAACAAAACACGCTGCGGCCAGAGCGGCAGTTAAGGCTAATGCTGCCGCCATCACTGGAATCAAACTACGTAACACTGCGTCATTCAGTACATCGACTTGTAGCGCTACCTGAAAAGCTAGCCACTCGGAAACAAAGCCATTAAATAATGGTAATGACGAAATGCTCATGCAGGCAATCAGAAACAATTTACTGGTGTGCGGCATACGCTTAATTAAACCGCCCATATCATCTATATTCAGACTATGCACCTGGTGCTGAATAACTCCCGCACCAAGAAACAACAGATTTTTAAACAAAGCATGATTGTAACTATTCAGCTGCTGAAAACTAGAGAAACATAGCCTTGGTGAAGTGATGATTTTATAGCCTCCGATCGGTAACAGGAATTCCAAAATTTCATGAGCGAACAGCACGACG
>Ga0208648_1001298_pt1 | contig 20969 bp, 16 predicted proteins | sample AntAceMetag02UKL_FD_184772 | JGI IMG/M metagenome (GOLD analysis project Ga0208648, IMG submission 184772) | Saline lake microbial communities from Ace Lake, Antarctica - Antarctic Ace Lake Metagenome 02UKL (SPAdes) (version 2) | ecosystem: Environmental > Aquatic > Non-marine Saline and...
CAAAGGTTCATATTGTTATTACAAATGTTAAGACATGGCTTCGCGGTACTCTGAATAGATACCCTGACGAAAAATACATGCCACGGTATCTTGATGAATTCGAATTCCGTTTCAACAGACGCTGGAACCTATTCAATATTTTCGATAAACTCTTGACACGTTGTATTCAAAGATCGACTATTACTTTAGCTGAGCTAATGACATAACCGGATTAATGTAATGACAGGATTAAACTTTCATGTGGCAAAAAAACAACTGATAAAATCAACCTGAAGGTTGGACTCTATACTTGTGACAAAAAACGACCTGAAAATTGGACTCTATTCTTGTCTTAAGCTGAGAAAACTGCAACGATTAAATTATGTGCAACGGATTACTGTATGTCATACAGTAATGAAATGGATATGGAGTGTGCATGATATGTTTGCACACTCTATATCCTCATGGTAAATGTGGAATCATCGAAATGATCAATCCAGTGGATTCTCCTGGTACTGTTTCACTTCCGCTTCAGTATATCCCAGTTCACGCCAATCGAGAATACCATCAGGAGCATGGCATTGATTGCATGTCAAAGCTCCTTCACGACGAACGGCGTGGCTGATTTCCATTGAGGCATCTACCGGGATCCATCGCGGTTCAACATTTTTCATCTCTTTTACATCAGCATATGCGCCGGTATCCCATCCGTCAATATCCATATAAGACATGAATTCATCCATTAAATAAACATCGAACATAAACCCGTACATCATTTTCATCATGTCTTTATCCATTTCCCTGGATCCTGCTTTCCTGGGGTCGCCGGTTACATAATAGGTCGGTAAATTGTATGGTACGAACATCCCCCCGAACGGTCCAATATTTGCGAGATCAATATGCTGTTTTCCGTTAAAAATTTTCATTGCATATAATTTAGAAGGTTTCCTTTTGGCAATAGGACGCATGGTCTCCTCATACCATTTTTCATAATCATAATCTTTATATTCCTCCCAGACATGGGTCGGTTTGTAGAATGAATACAAGTTCGCGCCATTCGGGTTATCGCCAATCGGGTTGCCCAAGAATGTTGCATCACCGTTCCACCAGCGAAATGTCATTCCTTCTGGATGTTCCGACTCCTTCTGGATATCGCTGTAAACATAAATCCCCGGGTGCTCTTCATATTCCGGTGTGTCGAAGTCCCGTCGTGTAGCGTTATCATCAACCAGATTTGGAATGTGGCAGGTTACACATGCAAGTCTCTCTGTGTGCATGTTATAAAAATCCGCCAGGTCATCGTTTTCAACATGCGGTTCAGAGGTATGGCATGTTTCACATTTCACTTCAACATCCGGCAAATCATTCGTCATCATTGTGGTGGTATGTGTTCCCTTGGCTATCAGGTGACCTTCAGTCGTATGGCAATCTATACATTCCATTCCAGCAGCGGCATGAACATCCCAGGACGGTGAAAATGGTGTTCCACGCTTCGATCCGGGATGGGCAATTCTCGGACGTTCGTTACCTTTATTTAACATGCTCTCCATGTAAGAAGAGTCGAGGGAATCGATATAAATATCGCCACCCATATTGTGTTGATGGCATCGCAGGCAGGTTTGTGAGGTAGGTGTTTCTGTTGACAATGCAGCTTTCATTGAACGATCCTGACCCCAGCGTCCTAAATCGTTTGGATCAACGACGACTTGTTTTTTATTCATATCATAGGCGACTGCATGGCAAATCAGGCAGTCGATAGCGTCCTTTTCATAGGCTCGTGTCTTGTATCCGGGCATAATCTCACCCAATGGAGCCTGGTACTGTCCTCCGATATGACATTGTCCGCATCCCTCTGAAAGTGTATCTCCATGCTCTGTAATTACCAATTCTGCCCAGGCAGTAAAAGCAAAAGAGCCGGGTTTGGGACATGGGCGGTCAATCTTTCCCATCGGAAAATTATCAGCTAATTTGCCATTGAAACCCCATACATTGGAATGATCTTCTGTAAAAAAACGGTAATGTGTGGAGCTGAGAAGGTTTTCCATGAGATCTACACTCTTGATTTCACCGGTCATGGCATCTTCTATCTGAACAGTTTTATGACATTGAAGGCAGGTAGAAGGTCCTTCATAAGATCGAATACCGGCTTTGCGGAAACGTTCAATATGGTCCAGCTTATAATTGAATTCAGACCTGAGTTCTCGTGCCAATAAATCAAACTCAGATTCATTCACCATGTCCGATTCTAAATTGATCTTGTATGGACGGCTATCTTCAGGCAAAGTGCCTCTGATCATGCCCGACCAAACTCCGCAGCCAGCCAAAACTAACGCGGTTAAACCAATCAGTGACAATAGGAACACTAATCTGTTTATCTTTCTTAAGGACATTATATATTCTCCGGTATTTTGCTGAAAAACGTCAAAAACTCTGGTTAATGCCTGATAGAGCAAGTTCAATATTGTGAAAATTATCTCACGAATATACGATGTTTTAAATAACAAAAGGATTCTTAAGAAAATGATGAAGGCTCTCCATCCCTATTCTCTACAATCTGCGGTTTAATGCAATGCTCTTTAAAACAGAGGGTATAGTATTTGGAGGAATCAACACGATAGTATTCCGGTGAATCAGGCTGTCCGACAATGTCATTCTCGGACTTGATCCGGGAACTCATAGGAATGTAACCTGTTGCAATACTTAGATTCTTGCCTTCGCAGGAATGACACTCTGAGCTGATTTTTACCTTGTCGAACAGCCTGAAGTGCAGAAAAGGATAACAACCAATCTTCAATATGATTTCATATTTGATTTTTTCAAGCTTCATAACTTCATCTCATTATTCCCATTTTTTATTGCAATGCTTCTGTTTTAGGTGAAAGTCTTTTAGGGATGTTTTGTCCTTTGACCGAATGGGAAAATGATCTAAGAATATAGGGAGGGCAAGGTCGGGTATATGAAACAACCTTCATGCAGGAGTGGATTCACAGAATTATGTTTTACGAATTCAATGAGCTTACATTTATGGTTCTATATGCAGTCTTTCTAATGCTCATTCTTCTAACGTATTGGAAAATCTCGCCAGCTAACAAGTGACTTCAAATCCTTAGGGCATACCTTCCGGTTCGGACCAGTGTGTATCTGCATTACGGACTGTTGAAACCGGGGCTCTGCCCTAAATAATCAACAGGAGTTTCAAGGTCTTCATCAAAGTTCTCACCTTTTTGCCTATGCGTTTTACGAACATCTGGATAGATAATCTCATCAATGCTGCAGAGCCATAAGGTAATTTAGCCCAGATATTTCACAAGCGAGTCCAAAGTACTTGATTCAGCCTGTTTTCGGTATGCTCTTCTTTGCACCCGGTTTCAGCCGGGTGTTTGAATAACAAATTATTAGAGTAAGCTTTAGAGTGGCTTTTCGGTTAGCTTAAGACCATAAGCTAATTGTTTGTTTAACACTTGAGTAAAAACTGGAACTTCAGGTTATACAAAATTTATTTTTTCCAGTAATAGCCTATAGTTGCTATATTATCCACTCTATACTCGTGAAATATCCTGTTTAGATGCTTAGATTTATCAAGCATTACCAGGCAGGGTTGGATATCGGGAAAGCTCGCCAGTATATTAATCATGATTTCCATAATCATGAAACCGGACAGATAAACCCTAATGCGCAATAGATATGTAAAAATTATAATTAATGCTGATGATCTTGGTGGTAGTATAGCTGTAAACCGTGCAATTTTTCATGCCATTTCAAAAAAGAGAATAACATCGGCAACAATGATGGCTAATGGTGATGCATTTGAAGATGCAGTCGAGAATGCAGTGAAAATTCCTGACTGTTCATTTGGTATTCATTTAAATATCTCCTCTAATGCTCCTGTCTCGAATCATCCTGGTTTGGAGCCACTAATTGGGTCAAACGGAAAGATGAAGAACATAATTTGGAACTCATCAATTGATTCCGATTTAAAAAATGCAATTTATTTCGAATGGTGTGCTCAAATTGAGAAAATAAGAACTGCCGGTATCAAAATCAGTCATATAGATTCACATCACCATGTTCACACTATTCCAAAATTGTTTCCGGTACTGAAAGCTGTTCAAAAAGATAAACAGATTAGAAAGGTTCGCCTGACAAAGAACCTTTATAGTAATCGTGAAAAAGTAATTTGCTTGAAGAAGCTATTAAAACATATTTGGAATTTTGGATTGAAAAATTATTATTTAACGAGAACAACCGACTGTTTTACCGAATTTGTCACTTTTCCAGAAATCGCTAAAGAAAATAAGGTTAGATTTGGAAAAGTTGAATTGATGATTCATCTGAGCGAAAGTCCCTCGGACGAATTTATCGCTGAGAACGATAGCGTCAAAATGGACTGGATAAGCAATCTTCCATTCGAAGTTATGCTGATAAATTATAATGATCTATAGTAAAATGAAAGGTGTGTTAATGTAATATATCATTGCAAATTCTCAATAGCTTGATCGCCTCATTCTCCCAAAAAGCATTTCGTTCATATATCAAATCATTCAGTCGTTTTCCGGCAGCTTGTAGTTCATCGGGACCTCGAGACCAAAGTCTATAAATTGAGTCAGCCCAGCTCTCGGGGTCAGCAGGAATAGCAGTTTCACCAGCATCAGCTTTATCCAACATGCTACGCCATATCGGAAGATCACCTACTACCATTGGTAAACCGGACAGTCCATATTCGAATAGTTTAGTCCCTTCCGAACAAGCAAAATTCGGTTCGTCATAGAGTGGGAAAAGTGCTATTTGAGCCTTCTTAAAATAGCCTTGAAGTTTCGTGAATTGTATTCGGCCATGAAGAGTAACTCTAGCGGGCTTTTTCAGTTCTCCAATCAATTGTTTTAGTCTTCGTTTATGCTTAGAACACTGAATATCACCCAAGACATCAAACTGTATATCCGGCAAACGATCTTCAAGTAGCTTTATCGCTAAAATTGTTTCATCGATTCCATGGTGACTTGTTATCACACCCACGTAAATCAGTCTTGGACCGGACTGCTTCCACCTTGCCTCGGCTATTCTTCTCCATGTCCTCTTATTTCCATTAGGATTAAAGGGAAAGTTATGAATCACTTGCTTCAATTTCGCCTTTTCAAAGCGTGACGCATAACTATCCTCGGCATATGTAATTCCATCAAAAAATATCGTTCCAAGTTTTTCAAAACAATGGTACGTTTTGGAAATAATGCTTCTAAATCTTTCAGGAATCCAATCACTTATCAGAATAGTTTCAACAGCATTTTCTTCCACATCCCACAATATCTTTTTACCAAATAATTTCGCGACTAACCCTAACGGCACAGTCTCAGGCGGAACGACTATTATTAGATCATGTCCACCAAAGAGCGCCCGATTCAAAGCACGAGGAAGATAGATCATTCGTTCTATCTTTCCGGGCATCCCAATCAGGAAAACCTTGATAGTTTTAGGTAGAAAACCAGGTCGATTTATACCTTGAGACCAGACTTCAAGATCATATCCGGCGTCATCAAGAGTAGTGGCCAACTTTGCGTGATAACGCGTTGCTCCAGAAAGATGAACGGTAGAAAGCATTAATACTCGTTTTTTCACAATATCATACCTTATCATATTTAATAATTCTTAATACAAATATTCACGAGGTTCGGGAATTGTTTTCAGGCTTTTATCAGCGCCCATTTCTCTTAATAATAGTTGCTCACAAAGATTTGCTGTGTATGCTCCTATTTCAGCATCAACCGCTGAACTGTGGTGATAAACTGGTGGTGGAGAATTAACTTCTATTCCTGCTGTTCTCAGAGAATCTACTATTCTTATTACCGAAAATATCGGGATACCTGAATGCTCAAGGTTTCTTTCAAATGGTGCTGAAGATGCGGAGAATTTTTGGCAGCGAACTAATTCTAACACTACTACATCGCCCGAATTAATTGAAGAGGAATTCTCTTGCCAAATCGGAATCTCATCCTTCCATAGATGTGAATAATCAATTTTTTGCGATTGGTCATTTTTGTCTGGATCAAAGACAAGATTTTTGGCAATTTGGGAATCTCGTGCAAGGATGTGGACGAAAATGAAATAAACACTCGACAGAAAAGATGACTCCTTAATCGCAAATCGAAATTTTGCATAGTTCAGCAATTCCTTCATTGCCTCTGTATCCGGGCGAACTCTACGCTCGTCTTCCCCTGGAAAATATCCGTAGATCGTTAGATCGTATTTGCGCTCTCTAATTAGCTCTTTCCATCGAAGTAATATTTGCCATGTACCATATCCTGGTACGCCAGCGTTATAAACATTTACCTTGATTCCCCTGTCTCTAAGGGTATTTTCCAAGACATAACACCAGGTTTCATTATCATTTACACCAACATCATAGGTATATGAATCGCCTACTACTAAGATATTGTATGGATTATCAGTTAATCTCTTGCCAGTTTTTCGAAATCTATTCGAATCAATAGAGCTTCTTGCAGGGTGAGTTGGAGAAGCAAAAATTTTGGTTTGGTTGGGTTTGGGAATATAGATTAAAGAATTGTGTATATTGAATTTCATTGGGTAACCAACGAATATTCTTATCAATATTTCTGCTATAATAAAAAGTGTAGCAAATACTGTTAAATTGATAATTATGAATTTTACTGCAATATTATTTCTTCCATTCAAAACCTTAAAATCTCCTTTTTCCCATTGACTTCACTTATCATGTATGTCCCAGTAATTCTAAACTATCCTCTGATTTGATTTGTTTACAACTATCGGGATAAGTTTATCATAACCATTATCTAAAGAATCTGCTTTCAAATGCATACTCACCGACGTATTCCATAAAGCATAAAGAAAGGCGCAATGCGTAAGCCAATTTTCCCACCCAGCTTAATCATAACATTCAGCACGGGAGATATTGCTTTCCTCACAGGGCTAATCCCCCCGTAATATCCGCTTAAAATCCTGGCTTCGAATCCTGCGCGATCCATTTCTACTCGCAGAAAGTCCTGATCCATCATGCGTTCCTCCCAGTTGCCCGTATAGGGATCGCATGTATTAGTAGGATGGAGAGGTTCGGGTGGGAAAGCTCCCGTTTCAGAATACTCGACTACACACTGACGTATATCAGGCTCCATGAGTCCTCGTGTGTTTCTGACCAGTTTCTCCAATGCGTGCGGTTCGATATCTGGCTTGTACGCCTGTATCATTTCATGCCGAACTGCCTTGTACGCCCGTAAACAAGCTATCTCTTTCTCCCCCCATTTCTTCTCCTGATCTACGTTTTCCTTTGATTTATGAATACTCATCCATCGTCTTGTTATCATCGGATTCAGCGAGTTTGCTGCTGATGAAAAAGCTACCGTGAGGTGTTTACCGGGTACTTTCGAGAGGTTGTTGATGAACAATTCAATATCGTAAACGTGCTCGATGACATCGTTTGAACCAATAGCATCACAAGCAACTGAACGGGTGTTCAGATTATCAACAACGTCATCCAATCCTCCGCAAACATAATCGTCCGCAACAATCTTCATTGATGATGCGATTATCTCAGCATCTTTGCAGGACACATTATAAATATCATTGTATATGACTGTGCCCACGCCAAGCTCCTTCGCCAGCAGTGAGAGACCGCCGGTTCCAGCACCGTATTCGACAAATAACAAATCCTTGTACGGTGTGACTGAAGAACGGAAAGCCCAAGCAAGGACAAAGGAACAGCGCTTCAAGTAACTGTTAATATGCTCGATATGTTCACTCAAGTATCTTTTGTTGTAGTCGGAGATTTCGAGTGAATCCACGTCCAGGTTGGAAAGCTTTTGTTCGAGTATATTAGCCGCAACTTCTATATCCTGAATGAGTGTCGCATCTTGGGGGAATGTTGCACATCTGTACATTGTTGGCCTTTTCAGGTTGTCCCATTAGGATAACTGCAAAGACATTAAAGTTGTAACCAGAAGCATTATCATGCTAATAATAAATATTTTGATATTTCCGGCAATGTTGTTAAAGAGAGTCTTGATATAGTAGATACTCGCCATTACTAAAGAAATACATTCGTAAATTGCTATGTAGAGTAGCGTGATGTTGAATATGGGATTCGATTTTTTACTATATCCTCACTTTACTTAAATATATGACATATTGGTACAGAAATCAAGAAAAAGAGACACTGATAAATGAAAAGTTAGGTTGAAAGCCATCCTTAGAATAAAGATAGACTAACTTTTTGAGAACATGGAGTAAGATATAAGAGGTTGGTATATTTGACATCCTTTCTGTGGAAATTGATTCACAGGATTATCTATCTCGATTTCAGTACACTGACATTTTATGATCAAGTTCACAAACTTTCCTGTACTGAACCTCTTGACATTTTAGAAAATCCCACTGGTATTTGAACAGTAAGCAAGATATTGAAACCTCAATTGATTGAAATCCGTATCTTAGTACATACATTAGTACGCTTGTCTGATCCACTGCGGTTCATCTATCGAAATTTTACTGTGTATATCCTTCCGATCAGGGCAGGCACTTAGACTCACTTAAATAGACATAAGCTCAAATCTTTCCATGAAACTACATCTCGATATGCTCTTTCTCTGAAAAGGGACTTGCACCTCAATTGCACTAATACTATATTGTACATATCCAATATTAATGTTATACACCAATACGGAGAATGCAACCATGGAATTATTAACCAACGCAGAAGCAGCCCTGCTGGGATTGTTATCGGAGAAGCCACGATACCCCTACGAAATCGAAAAGGAAGTAGAGCAACGTTCTATGCGTGAATGGACTGATCTCTCCATGTCCTCTATTTACAAACTTCTCCGGAAGCTGGAAGCGAATGGATATGTGCAAGCTGAAATAGAGATCAGTGAAGAAAACCGTGCAAGAAAGATCTATCATCTAACGAAAGAAGGAAGAACCGGATTGCAAAACATAATCGGTGAAATCTTGTCTGTACCGGAAAAGACCAAATGGCAGATGGATATCGGCATCTCTTTCTTGACAGTGCTTGACAGCAAAAAAGCAATTGAGTGCCTGTTGCTTTACCGGACATCGCTTGAAGACAAAATAGCAGGATACAAGGAGCTTGAGATATACTTACAGAACGAAGGTTGCCCCATCTATCGGATGGACCTGACGCGTCGTCCTGTTCGTTTATGGGAAGGTGAGTTAATATGGATCAACGAGTACATTGAAGAACTCTCCGAAGGAGCTAATAACCATGAATGAACAAATGCTTGCAAGGCAGATTGAAAAATACATGAAAAAACTCTGTGTGGAATTACCACACAGGCATGTGGGTAGTTCGGAAAACAGGATTGCGTCAGCCTATTTCCATGACACTATTGCTTCTTACGGATTCGATACTCAACAGCAGGAGTTTGACTGTATCGACTGGAAATTCGGGGATGTTAAGTTAACTGTTGGAGATGAGCAATTTGTTGCGAACGCTGGACCTTATTCACTACCCCTGGATGCTTCAGCCGAGATGATTGTCATTTCGACCATCCATGAATTGGAGCAGGCTGAGATAGGCGGAAAAATCGTTTTGTTTCTTGGCGACATTGCTTCTGAACAGATAATGCCGAAGAGCTTTGTATTCTACAATCCTGAGCACCATCAGAAAATCATTGCCATTCTTGAAGAGAAGAAACCGGTCGGTGTCATCGCGGCTACGGGTAAAAATCCGGAACTGGCGGGTAGCTGGTATCCGTTTCCAATGTTCGAGGACGGGGACTTTGATATACCCAATGTGTTCATAAAAGATGTGGATGGGGAGAGACTTCGTATTCATAACATGAAGAAAATTTATCTGGCTTTCACCTCGCATCGTATTCCAGCGAAGGGATATAATATCATCGCACGAAAGGGTGATTTTTCACAAGGCAAAATCCTGATCACAGCTCATATTGATTCGAAAATTACAAGTCCCGGCGCGCTGGATAATGGTACCGGCGTGGCGGTGTTACTTGGTTTGGCGGAACTTCTTCAAAACTATAACGGTACTCCTGGAATAGAGATTGTACCATTCAACGGTGAAGATTATTTTTCTGCTCCCGGGCAGATGTCCTACCTCGCATCCTGCAACAATAATTTCGAGGATATACGGTTTGTGATCAACCTTCATGCGGCTGGATACAAAAATGGAAATACGGCGTATTCATTATACAATCAGGACGCCGTCATGACTGATCTCATCAACAGGACATTTTCTACTGATAATGAGTTCCTGGAAGGTGAATCCTGGGTGCAGGGAGATCATTCAATGTTCACAATGCAAGGGTGTCCTGCAATAGCTATCACATCTGAAAAATCCAGGTGGTTGTGCAGCGAGATTACTCATACTGAGATGGATAACATCACTCAGGTTGATATAACGAAGCTGGCGAGAACCACTCTCAAGCTACATGAACTGGTAGAGGAATATAGTAGAAAGCAGAAAGAGCCATTTGAAAAGTATCGTAAACATTAGATAAAAGCTGACAAACAATCTAATGCGACAGCGCACTTGATCTTTTTCACTTACCTGCTTCTGTTGTGTCCATGCCTGTTGTCGTTACTATTCTCGCCTTCTCCCGAATTCAGTGATTCCGATCACTAAAAGTAATGGTGCTGATATCTTAATTAATAACACAACATCTGCTTGCTTATTAATAAACAAATAATTTTGATCTGTTCAACATTATTCAACATTAGCAAGCTTTGCATTCATATCATATTTATTCGATTTGTTTAGAAAACCGTTTAAACTTTTAAAACTTTACCCTCAATTTGGTATAGATATACCGTCCCATAAACCCAGTCGGGCTTGAGTTTCGACTATAAGGCAAAATGCCGTTAAAACTGTTTTGAATATAGTTCTTATCCGGATAATTATCAAACAGGTTACTCGAACCTGCTTGTAATGTAACGTTTTCATAGATATCGTAAGCGACCTCGCAATCGGTCATCCATTTTTCTCCGAACGTCTGGTCGTTAGCCGGATCGCTGTTAAAGTCTGTAACTTCCCCATATCGGATTTCGCGAACCATAAAACTCGATTTCCCTATTGAATAATTCGCCATAAAGTTCAAAGTGCTCCCTGGCTGACCATTCTCGAATCTGCCCTGTTCAACTCGTCCCAGGAGCGGTGTACTCGTGTATTGCCGCAGTTTCTCGGCAGTATTAACATTGTCCTTATTGGAAATTTCTGTGTTGTTGAAATTAATGGCAGATGTCAGTCGAAATATGCCGCTAAACAACCTGATTGAATAACGAGCCGTAAAATCGAGACCCTGGGTCCTGGTATCGAGAGCATTGGTGAAGTAGCGACCACCATTTGCTTGAAGTCCGAGAGTATCTTGAAGGAATGCTGCGATGCTATCACCTCGAAAATCTTCTGTAAAAACAATACGATCGTATATGTCGATCTGGTATGCGTCGGCTGTAAGAGAAAGATTCTCAATTGTCCAGGTCATTCCTCCAGAAAGGTTGATAGATTTTTCAGCCTTTAATTCTTCCGCACCGAGTGCAATAGCCACATCTGAATTTACTGGAAAGGTTCCTAATTCAAAGGGAACACCATTTATAAACTGCGTGGAAACAGATGAATAGTACGACTGTGCCAGTGATGGTGCACGGAATCCTGTACTCGCTGCTCCGCGAATGGCAAGGTCGGGAGTTACCGAATAACGTGTTGCCATTTTCCCGGTCAAAGTATTGCCAAAGTCACTATAGTTTTCAAATCTTCCGGCAAGACTCAACATCCAGAGTGGAGTGATGTTATTTTCAACATCTGCATAAAATGCGATATTGTAACGGCTTTCGTCCTGTGCGTTTTTAGGTGAGAAACCAGGAAAGACCTGTGCGCCGCCGGGGGCGGGATTTCCATCATTTGGACCATCGGTAATTGTTGAATCACCTTGCAAGTATGAGCTTTCTTCTCCGGCTTCAATCGTATAGTTCTCCCATCGGAATTCTGTACCCAACGCTATGAATGTCGGTTCTCTGAAGATAAAATCCGTTGCCTTAAAGAAATCAATATTTGTCGTGGCTTGTTTGAAACCGATCTGACCAATCTCAAATTTTGTCGGGCTTGCTGTTCCCATTGAAACATTATTCGAGTTCTCTACACCGAATTCAAATGTATTCGTACCGTAAGTTTGCGATGCATCATAGGCCCATTGACCAAGGTTACCTTTGAGACCGGTGGTGAATGCAAGGTCGTTTATACCGCTGGAAATCTTTGGAAGGAATCCATCCGGGTGAATGGAGCGAACTGTTCTATCATCCTGCGAACGGCGGTAGAAACCACCGGATAAACCCTCTCTTCGGCTGAAACCACCGAACATGTACAAACTTAAACCGGCAGTTTTCATCGGAAAATTGCTATTCAGGAAGAGGCTGTAGTCATTCAGTTCTCCTTCGCCAAACTCATGGTTAAGATCATCAAATCCGGCTTCACGGGAATCATCACTACCATCCGGGAGGGACAGATACTGCTGACGTGGATCCGGTGCAGAACGGTTATAACCGCCACTCTGACGAATTTGACTGCTGGCATACACGTTTCCGCCTAACATCTCCCAACCGTATCCGAGGTGGAGAGTCAGCTTCTCCCCGTCAGTATGTGAAATATCTTCGATTTTGTCTGCCCAGGGATAAGTTGCCACGCTTTGCGGTTCGTCATACCCTCTCTCCTCACTACTATAGCTCATACCATATGAGGCAGTTGCATCGAAACCGGCATCTTTTTTCAGAACAATATTTATTACACCGGCAATAGCATCGCTGCCATATTGAGCTGCCGCACCGTCTCTAAGCACTTCAATTCTGTCAATGGAAGAAGCAGGGATTGCATTCATATCAACTCCTGTGCTTCCACGTCCAACTGAACCATTTACATGGACTAATGCACTTGTATGACGACGTTTACCGTTAACAAGAATCAGAACTTGATCCGGCCCCAAACCACGTAATGTTGCGGGACGAACATGATCAGAACCATCACGGATCGCAGGTTTGGGAGCATTAAAAGAAGGGACAAGCATCTGAATAATATCTGTGGTTTGAGTTAGTCCGGAGGATCGAATCTCATGTGAGGTGACAATATCTATCGGAACTGGAGAATCTACAACACTTCGGTCTATTCTACGAGTTCCGATACATACGACTTCATCTACACCAATCAGATCTGTTTCGAGCATAAAATCTTTTGAGATGTTCTGACCGGGAATGATTTCTATATCTACTTTCTGTGGCTTATATCCCAGGTATCGCACCAACAGGGTATATTTTCCCGAGGGCAATGTAATAGAGTACAAACCCTCCAGATCGGATGAAGCACCGCGATTTGTTGAAACTACCAGTACATTCGCAGCTGCAAGAGGTGTTCCGAGGGAAGCATCTTTAACTACACCCTTCACTGTTCCCAAATCGAGAGCGAATAAATTTACAGCAAATAAAAATGCAAATACGGATACAATTGTGAATCGAAAGCAGGTTTGGCGAATTTTCTTTCCGGTCATGATATTACCTCGGATTGTGTTGTGAGACTTCATGATGGGAAGCAAAAAAAACGATGTCGCTAAAGTAAATCGACAAATAAGAATTAACAAGCAAGACTACCTGATATTTGAAAATCTTTTTACAAGGACGTTCGAATATTTCACCAGTGAATCCGAATTGATAACTGGCTGGAAAGTTTGGGTGTCGCAAATGAAAATTGTAAAGAAGGTTACCATCTCAATTCTTTTTAAATGACGAAGAATTTTCGAGAGACATTTATGGCGGTTCAAATATTCATTCCGACTTTATAGTCGAATCGCGTTGGCTAAATGCCCAAACAAGGCTTGTCCAATCTTCAGAGAATCATTCAATTGGGATTTATATTATCGCTTCCTGGCAACAACAGCAAATTCACCACCTTCGGAGTCGAATGGTGAGCCCGCAACATTTGAGTATAGCATCTCGATTGAAAATCCGCACTGCACAAATTCCCTCTCCAGGACCTCGGGGCTGAAATATTGTAACCAGTTATAGACGGTTCGTGTGCGTTCCTCTTCTATGAGTGTATATTTGTCCAGTACCACCTTCTCCCTATCATACTTGAATGTATTCAAAAACCCGTAGTACTTATTCGGTGACCAGAAGCCGTTGAGGAGATTGGCTTCATACATTGCTGTCTCTTCTCGCTGGTCAAAGGCTCTCAGCGAATACACATCGAGGAGAACAGAACCGCCGGGCTGCAGGATCGCGTGAAACTTGTCAAGCATCTTTTTTCTCTGGATGGGACTTAGCGCGCAGAAATCACACGTGATCATTAAAACGAGATGAAAGCGATCATCTGTTTCAAATTCAAGGTAATTCTGATTTACATAGCAAATGGACATCCCTTCACTGGTTGCGACTTCCTCAGCGTACTGAATCGAATTTTCAGAAAAGTCAATCCCGGTCACAGCCGCCTGCTTTTTAGCCAGCCGCATCGAATACAATCCCGGACCGCAGCCGAAATCGGCAATCTTCGTCCCTGCTCCAACGTTGAAATGAGAAGCAAGCCATTCAACCGAACGGTCAACAAATGATGTATTACGGGACGAAAGATCGATTTCCTCATTCAGGTGGTAAGTGAGCATTTGCTTTGATGTGTATTCCTCCGCCCAAAGGTCACTTGCCGTATAGAACTCAAACGGCAGAGGACGGGAGTTTATCTTTTCAATCTCATCAAACATTTCTTTTCGATCTATTTCATGCTTCATATCTGCATCTCACTCTTGCCTTATACCGCGCAATTCTCACTCTCTATGGAGTTCAGCATTTCCAAAATCAAATTTTCTACTAACAGGATAGGTCTGAACGGTTAGATGTTTTAGTACGTTATATCAAATCCTTCCCGGATTCCTTCCGGTTCAGACCAGATAATATCTATATTGCGTACAATTGAAGAATATGGACCCTGGCGAAGATAATCGAGCAAGGTTTGCAAATTGTCTTTTTCGCCCTCGGCTAATACCTCTACAGTACCGTCACTAAGATTACGTACCCAGCCATTGACTCTCAAAGGGCGGGCATGTTTACGGACGAACCAACGAAAACTCACACCTTGCACACGTCCTGACACGATTGCATGGAGACGTTTAATTTCCGGTTGTGAATTCATCTTCAACACCAGCATTGAATTAATAATTAAGAATTTGGATTTGGGACTTCTCGTCCAAAGACGCTAAGTCGCAAAAGAAAAGAATCTTGTCAATCCTGTTAATCCTGTCGAATTAATAATTTCAATTTCTGATCAGGGATTCAGCCTGTACATCATTCTTGGAAATGGTATTGCTTCACGTAAGTGATGGATACCGCAAATCCATGTAATAGTCCGTTCCAGCCCCAGCCCGAAACCTGCTGAAGAAGTTGTTCCGTATCGGCGTAGGTCGAGATACCATTGAAAAGCTTCCACAGGAAGATTGTGTTCGTTGATACGTTTAAGCAGGGTATCGTAATCATCTTCACGCTGCGAACCGCCAATGATTTCTCCATATCCCTCCGGTGCGAGCATGTCAAAGCCGAGTACTTTACTTTCGTCTTCCGGGGCGCGTTTCATATAAAATGCTTTTATTTCTGCCGGGAAACGATGAACCATCAATGGACGATCATAACTTTCCGCGATAATGCTTTCGTGACGCGCACCAAAATCTTCGCCTCTCTCGAATTCAACACCGTCTTCATCAGGATGCTCCGTTTTGTATTTCTCGAGTATATCGCAGCATTTTTCATAGGTAATTCTTGGAAATGGAGTTTTGATATTTTCAAGTTTTCCGATATCTCTTTCAAGTAACTTCAGCTCTTCAGCACGGCGATCAAGAACTCGAGAAACAACATCCTCGATCATATCCTCAGCCAGTTCCATATCACCCTCGAGATCCATATATGCAACCTCAGGTTCAAGCATCCAGAATTCTGTAAGATGTCGCCTGGTTTTTGATTTTTCTGCACGGAATGTGGGTCCGAAGCAATAAACCTTGCCATGCGCCTTCGCACCCGCTTCCGCATATAGTTGTCCTGTTTGTGCGAGGTATGCCTTTGCGTTGAAATAATCGGTCTCAAACAGCGTTGTAGAACCTTCTGCGGCGTTTGGAGTAAAGATGGGGGTGTCAAGGTTGATGAATCCCCTGCCGTTCAGGAAATCCCTGAATCCGGCAATCACTTCATGACGTATCCGAAGGATTGCGTGCTGTCTTTTGCTTCTTAGCCAAAGGTGACGGTGATCCATCAGGAATGTAGTGCCGTGCTCTTTGGGGGAGATCGGATAATCTATTGACGTACCCACAATTTCAATTCCGGATACCCACATTTCATATCCGCCCGGCGCGCGGTCATCCTTACGGAGCGCTCCACTGACGATTAGCGATGATTCCTGTCCCAGCGCTTTTGCCTGCTCAAACAATTCATCACCAACCTCTTTCTTAGACATGACCGCTTGAACAATTCCTGTTCCATCACGTACCAGGAGAAAGAGGATTTTCCCGCTGCTCCGCTGGTTATACAACCATCCGGCAACTTCTATTTCTTCTCCGACATGATCAGAGAAATCTGCTATATAAACTCTTTTTTTCATTATTCAACCTTTAGAGATCGTGTCATTAGCTGCATAACGGCTTCCCGCGGTGAGGCATCTTCAAAAAGTATGCGGTAAACCTGTTCGGTAATCGGCATTTCGATTCCGACTTCTTTAGAAAGATCATAAACAGATATTGTTGTCGCAACCCCTTCCGCAACCATAATCATCGTGTCGAGAATACTTTTTAAAGCTCGTCCTTTGCCAAGCTCCTCACCAACAAACCGGTTTCGAGAGTGTTTACTTGTACATGTAGTAATCAGATCACCGATACCTGACAAACCGGCGTATGTTTCCAGCTTAGCTCCCATTGCTATGCCCAACCGCGCCATTTCGGCAAGTCCCCGTGTCATCAATGCTCCCCGAGTGTTGTCGCCAAAACCTAGACCGTCGCACATCCCTGTCGCTATTGCCATCACATTCTTGGTAGCGCCTCCGAGTTCAACACCGATTAAATCTTCGCTCGCATAGGTTCGAAAAGTAGGAGTGCTGAACCAATGTTGTACAGTTCGTGCCAGTTCAAGATCGGGACATGCTGCCACAACAGTTGTGGGCAGGTTATTTGATACTTCTTCGGCATGACTGGGACCTGAAAAAGCGACAAATCTCTTTTCTACTTCCGAGCCAAGGACATCACCTGCTACCTGGGACATTCTAAGGAGCGAATTATTTTCGACTCCTTTGGAAGCTCCAATCCAGATAGCATTATTCGGAATATTTTTAATTCTTTCGAATGCTGAGCGCACAAACTGGGATGGAACAACTATCAGCACTGCATCCACTCCGTGTAAAGAATCTTCGATATCGTTGAAAACTTCAATATCTTCTGGAAACGGAATACCGGGGAGAAACTCACGATTGATTCTCTCCTCAGCCAGTGCTTTAGCTGCATCCGGACGAAATTCCCATAGCCGGACTTTGTGCTCATTTTGTTCGGCGAGAAGTATCGCCAGGGATGTTCCCCAGCTCCCCGCGCCCAATACGGCAATTTCAGCCATTACTAATCTCCACTTGCATTTTCATCGGCGTTTCTTTTTTTTGTTTCAGCCGCCTGATATTTTTTTGATGAGTCAGAGTAAGAATTAACGGGACAATAAGCCCCCAGCCAAGACTCGATACTGTACGTTTTCCCTCAAAGATATAAACAGCAACAGGAAAAGCAAGAGAAGCAGCAAGAGAAGCAACGGAAAATAATTTTGATATTTTCAGCGTCATTGCCCAGATCATCAATGAGACGGATGATGCCACCGGGGCAATTCCCACGAGTACTCCGCCCATTGTTGCCGCACCTTTTCCACCGTGAAAACGGGTAGTAACAGGCCAGATATGCCCGGCAACCGCTGACAGTCCCACCAATGCGGGTATCGTTTCCGGATGTAACCTCGGATTGCTTTCCTGGAGTTCATTGATCCACTCTTTAGATAAACGAACAGGGAGATATCCCTTCAGCATGTCAGAGGTAAGTACAACCATTGCCCATCGTAGTCCCATCAAACGATAAACGTTGGACATACCCGGATTGCCACTACCTTTCTCAAAGATATCAAAGCCGCCGATTTTCTTCGCAACAATATATGCCGTCGGAAATGATCCGAGGATATATGATCCAATTAGCGCCCAGAGTAATTTCATGGCTGTTAATGTTTTAAAGTGTTTCTATTGAAAAGAAAATTATGTAATTGTATAGTCTGTAAGTCATTCTGAACGAAGTGAAGAATCTCAAATACTGATTTTATAATCACGAGTTAAAATTCAACTCTTTTCCACTTTTCCAATCCGGACAGGTTTTATCCCTTTGTTCATCGCATGGAAGATCACTTCTTTTGCTCGTCCGGGATTGATTATTATTACCCAGCCGATGCCGAGGTTGAATGTCCGTCGCATATCTTCTACCGGTACACTGCCCATCTCCATTATATGCCTGAATAATGGCGGGATTTCCCATAAATCCCAGTTTATTACCGCCTTCAAACCTCCAGGCATGATCCGCTTGGTATTACCTTCTATTCCACCACCAGTAATATGCGCCATACCATTAATCTGTAATTCACGATTGAGCCAGGGTCTTACAACAATTTCGTAATTCAAATGCGGTTTTAATAAAGCATCCCCAACGGATTCTTCCATATCCGGAAGTATATCATCCGGTTTCAGTTTTCCATCATCGATGAGTACCTTACGGGCAAGAGTGTATCCGTTAGTATGAAGTCCATTGGATGGGAGCCCGATTATCATGTCCCCCTCAGCAATTGCCTCACCATTTATCAATTTTTTCCTATCAACTATTCCAACAATAGTACCTGCCAGATCATACACACCTTCATGGTAAACTGACGGCATTTCTGCCGTTTCTCCGCCAAGAAGTGCAACACCGGCTGCGCTGCAGGCCTCCGCTAAACCCTTTATTACTTCTTCAGCGGTATCGACATTTAGATGTGCCGCGGCGTAATAATCAAGGAAGAAGAGCGGACTGGCGCCACAGGTGAAGATATCGTCAATGCAGTGATTTACAAGATCATGCCCAACCGTACTATGCCGTCCCACCCACTCTGCTACCTTAGTCTTGGTACCCACTCCATCAGTCGATGCTATTAAAACCGGGTCTTCCATGCCCTCGGTATTCAAACGGAAAGCGCCGCCAAAAAGCCCAAGATCACTGACAACTTCAGGACCGAATGTAGCTTTCACTGCTGGTTTTACCCGCCTTATCAGCTCCTCGCCGGCATGAATGTCAACTCCCGAATCTTTGTATGATGTTCCAGCCAATATGATTCCTTATTGTAATTTTTTAATGGATGATTTCGAATATAGATCAACACCTCTGAACATAAGGTCAGGGATACTTAAAACGCAAACTAATGTTGGAATTTGGAAACATCTGGCAGGGATGAGAACATAGTCTCATCAGCATCAACTTAAACTATAAAGGTCATTTGAAGTGAACGTGAAAATATTAAGATAATAGGAATTATTATATCATATGAGAAATAACTACAGCCAACATTGTGGCTGCCAAAAGCATGAATCCGCTCAGAGCAAACTTTGCAATGCGGTCATTTTCAGGCAGGTTAGGTGTTGTTCGAGGATCATATTGAACGACCCTGTATTTGAATGCGAAAAATTGTTCTTTTTCATTTATGATAATACTTAAATAAACATTCACATCAGTATTTATATCACTATAAGAAAATAGTGGTTTACTCATCCATTGATTTCTACCATTACTCCATTTCAGGAATTCTTCAGGCACAATTGTTAATGTTATTTTTTCATCAGACTTTATTTCCGGATTTAACTGTGGCGACCAGATATCTCTTCGTCCGATGTTCTTGTTTATTAACCTTGAAGAATTCTTTTCTGAGTCAAGATAAGTCGAATTGTCAAGATCAATATAAATGATTCGGCTGGTATTATTTATCATGTCGATTTTGAATTCGTCATATGCAGGATTGAAAAAAAAGAATAAATCACCTGCATCAACTACCTCTTCCTGATCAACACTAACCCACTCACCGCCGGGAGTTTTAAACGCTCTGCATATACCTACGGAGGAAAATACATTTCCAGCGGTCAGGAACAACAACATGGTTACTGAATGAATAATGATTATTGGTTTTTTCACCATTTTCCCGGGATTAGTATTTCATTCTTTAGTCCAATATATAAAAAACCGCCAGTGCAAGTAAACTGGCGGAAGTATTTTTCGTATAAACAACTATCAGGCAGCTCAAGAAGCTGACTGTCAAAATAATCAAGAGCTTTGCTTACTCGCTTTGGTGGTTTTTACGTCCTCAGGGTTTTCAATGTTTTTCAGCTCCATTTTACAGCCCAAACATTTATCAATATTCGAATCACCTTTTTCCACTACAGGACACATGGTGCAGCCCTTGGGATGGGATGCTCTTAAACCCGCTACCTGTTTGTCAGACATTTTCGTCAAACCGGTCTTGCACACCGGGCAATTTAAATCTGCATCTGAAGAAACAAATGAAGAATGTCCGAGACACGTGTAAAGATCATCGGATGAATAAACTTCGTGCATGGTGCCTTTCATTTTCATCCCTGTGTCTGCGCCCTTAATCCCGGCAGTTTTGCCAGCGCAACACTTACCAGGGCAATCTTTTCCGCAACCATTATTCTTCTCAATTGCATTCCCTGAATCCGCATAGTTGACGCCAGCAAGCACGCCGCTGATACCTGATGAAAATATCACTAATAAGGCCATAGTTAATATTGGAAGAATTCTTGAAGTTGACTTTAGCCCGGATATTTCACGAGTACCTTTCTCGTCCAGTTTTTCAATGCGAATAGTCCATATTTTTTGGACAATTTGCATTCCTGCGGCAATAGCTCCAATTATCACTTTTGGCGTGCTATA
>Ga0208648_1001299_pt1 | contig 20960 bp, 12 predicted proteins | sample AntAceMetag02UKL_FD_184772 | JGI IMG/M metagenome (GOLD analysis project Ga0208648, IMG submission 184772) | Saline lake microbial communities from Ace Lake, Antarctica - Antarctic Ace Lake Metagenome 02UKL (SPAdes) (version 2) | ecosystem: Environmental > Aquatic > Non-marine Saline and...
GTAAGTAAGTCCGAATTATCAATCGATCCAAATGTCAAGGAAATACCGGGAATGGATTGATCGTTGCGGTATGCATTTGCGTAAGCCCAGGCAGAGATTGTCACTCTTTCCCGCAATTCCCAGCGAAACAGAATCCCGTATTCAATTCCGTTCTGAAAAACAGGTTGCAGGCTATCGTGCAGCAAGTAAAATCCAGAATAACCAAAGGTTGCCTCACAGGTAATTGCGGGGGAAATTTGTGAGGAAGCGAGAAACATACCTCTGTATCTATGATATCCGGCTGGTAGAGCGTTGAAATTCTTCAGGCAAAGATAGAACGAATTTGAATTCGTCTCCCAAATATTAAATACAGCCTGTTCTTCAAACATTGGGCCAATTCTTCTTGATTCCGGGTAGGGGAGATCAATGATCCGGTGGCTCCGAATGAAATGGTAGCCGTTTTGAATTGATTCTCCGCCAAAATTGCCATTGCCCATAATTCCAGCAGATATTACAAACTGCCCTTTTTCCCAGGTAATCGGTTTTGATAAACGGATGGTCAATAAATCAGTTCTATATCCCTCATCTTTTAACGTGATAACATTCGTATTCCACGCGAATATCCAGGGCTTATTGTTGTAATCAACAGATATATTTGCCGCGATTGACGTGGTAATATAATCATCAGGCGCATATACCCACCCTTCCTCTACAAATCGTTCTGCATCGGCAGTATCATTCCAGAATGCGAGTGTTAAATGTTTTAATCTTAGTGATGATGAATTTTCTGAAGTGGTTTGCCCATATGAAGCGAGAACGCATGAAACCAGCAATATCGTTACAATTAATAATCTGGGAATAGAGAGATGAAATTTCATTTGTTCAGGTATTACTCTCGGTATTTGATTTTTTCCAGGTTAAAAGAAACAACAGGATTCCGGGGATGAATCCCAATAAAAATATCTCCCAATGGAATCTTGTGGGAACTCCGCCATCGGTTACAAGTCGAAAATCAATGATAAAGCTGCCGATGATGATTAAACCGCAGAGTATTTCCAACCACCAGAACAGCTTTGATGGTTTCACAGGTTTATCTCGATCCTCCTGGGATACAATCACGAAACATGAGAAGATCATACCAAGACTGACAAGGATTGGTGCAAGGACAGGTCCAATCCAGGGAAGGGGAATCAGAAAAAGAATATCCCATGTCAGCAAGCTTTCAGGCCAACCTAACGCAAGATATAGTCCAATGTAATAAACGATATCCCAGATACCGAAAGCATAGATGAAGTATCCAAACTTTTCTGTTGAAGTCCGTCCTGCAAGCCATCCCACTGCAATCAGCATCAGGATAGTCGCTGCCTCGCGTCCCAGCTCCACAACCGCAAGGTTCGTGGGTATCACTTTTACAGGAAATGCAAAACCCTCGGGATAGTATAATGTCCGCAGGTATATTACAACCGCGGCTTCAAACCACCCCATTGCAATTCCGAAAATCCCTACCCAGAATAATCGTTTTCGGCTCTCTGTGCTCATCTTAAATCACGACGTTATGTTATTGTCAGACAAATTTTGAAAAGCCGGTCTCTTTCATTGAAAGTGAACTGCTTTTCAATCCTGTGACTTGTAACGAAATTAACATCAATATATGGCAAAATTGGAGAAAGATAAAACTCTCTGAATTAATCTTCTTGAATACTGTACAGTTGTGCAGTATATTCTGTCATGAAAACACACATCGTTTTACGAATATCCGGTTTTTACGCTAAGATTGAACGGATGCTTCTACCCCCAAATGAAAAACGACCTGTCGCAGTCGTCACCGGGGAGGGCGCCCGAGCAATGGTTCTTTCAGTCACTGATGATGCCAAAAGAATGGGAGTGTATCCGAACAACAGGGTTGATACCCTTGATAATAAAGAATTACTACAAATTCAAAGTGATCCGAATCGTTATAAATACATGATCGATGAGATACTTTGTGAACTCGGAATGTTCCTTACTGAACCCGAATTATTGCGTCCCGGATTTTTTGCTGCGACATGGTCTTCAGGTACTCGTTTTCTAAAAGAGACATTAAAAAAGATAAATATCCGGTTGAGGATTCGTGGATTCAGTGGTTCATGGGGGATCGCTTCAGAAAAAAGTGTGGCAGAGATTGCATCTATGATTGCAGGGACCGGTGAAATACTGTTTGTTGCATCGAAGGATATTAGCGCGTTCCTCAAGTCACTCCCGATTGAAGTACTTCATGATCTGAATAAAAAACAATGTGAAACGCTTCACCAGGTTAGTGTGAGAACTTTAGGTGAAATTGCAAAATTGCCGGATATCCTGCTACGGGAATTATTTGGTTCCGAGGGTAGGACTCTGAAAACTCTTGCATTCTGCGGGCAACGACCGGAACCGAAACGAGAATGGCGGGGAAGACGAAGATTGTCAGGCGATGAAGATGATCCGGGTGAAGTTCATAAAGCTCTCGCAACACTTGTATCAGAAGGAATGGACGCACTTTCAGTCGCTGGATATGAACCATTTTCTCTACGTTTGATGATACTTTACAGTGACGGAAAGCGGAGTGGGGGATTGGTCAAGCGAAATGGAATCAGGCATGAAGGTGCATGGCAAAGAGCAGCTTTTGAATTGACAAATCAACTCTGGCAACGCAGGGTGCGTCTGGCAGAATTACGAATGACCATTCCCTTTGGAAATCCGCCCGGACGTCAATTGAAACTCTTTGAACCGGCATTATTGACCGGACGTGACGAACGTTTGCAGCGAACTCTTTACAATCTGCGTATGCGTTGGGGAAAAAATTCCGTCAAATTCGCATCTGCCTGGGAAAAATCGACTGTATAATATTGATAAATAATTCTCATTTATGACACTCCTGAAAACTTAAAGCATAGTAAAGGCTAAAGATGGGAAATGCAAATTGGAAAGATTTTGTCCATCTCCATGTTCGCACACCATATTCTTTTTATGAAGGTGCAGGACGCATTAACGAACTCGTGGAAACTGCGAGTCGATTGGGTCAAAAGACAATTGCCTTTACAGATCGAAACAGGACGAGTGGATTAGTTCGTGGTTACAAAGCGGCGTATGAAGCCGGTCTAAAACCTGTTCTCGGTATGTTGCTTGACGATCCACGGGACGCACGACGTTATTGCCTGCTCTGGGCTACAGATTTTGAAGGATATGGTCAACTTGGCAGGCTCGCAAGTGAACGTCAACTGAATCCCGAATTCACACTTGATCTAATCGCTGAAGAAATAAATGATTCGGTGATTGTTGCTACTTCTGATGAGGACATTCTGCTTTCTCTAAGAAACAGGTTATCGTCAGGGAATCTGTATGGTAATTTGACTTTGCCCGATAACGATGATAGAAAACGAAAAGCCCGGGGAGTGTATGAGATTTGCCGTAAAAACAATATCCCAATGGTTGTTACCGGTGATGTAGCCTATGCAACTAAAGAACAAGAACATACATCGAATCTCCTGCGAGCAATTGGAGAAAAACAGGTACTGTTGAGAACATCCAAAGGCAGGGACGATATCATCTCACGTCCTTTGGATGATAATGGTGAGCTATTGAAAGCATACAGGAATCTTCCTGAAGTGATTCTTAACAGCAGGTTGATAGCTGAACGGTGTAACGTTGATCTCCGCCTGGGCGAATTGAAGTTTCCCGAACCAATTCTTGCCGATAACAGGACATCTTTTGAAGAACTCAAGGAGCGAACTGAGCATGGACTCCTGCAGCGATACGGAAACCCGCCACCCTTGAAAGCGCTTGAACGCCTCGCGTATGAACTTGGCGTAATCGACCATCTCGGTTATACCGGGTATATGGTTGTGGTTCACGATATCGCACGTGAAGCCTGGAATCGCGGCGTAAAAACTCTTGGGAGAGGTTCAGCCGCGAACAGTATCGTATGTTTTTGTCTAAGGTTAACTGATATCTGTCCCTTGAAATACGATCTATACTTCGAGCGTTTCTTGAATCCAGAACGGAAAAGCCCTCCGGATATTGATCTCGACTTCTCCTGGCGCGATCGTGACGAAACCCTGCGAAATATCTTTGAAACTTACGGTAATGATCATGTCGGGCTTATCTGCACAACGGTAACGTTCGGTCTTCGAGCGGCGCTGCATGAGGCTGCATCCGCGAGGGGAATTCCGGAGGAGGAAATCACACGTTTTACCAAGCGTATCCCCTGGTTTTCACATGGTAAGACGTTGATGGAGGTTTTTGCTGAATCCCCTGAATGTGCAGGTCTCCCTTTGGATCGAGAACCCTGGGCGGGTATTGCAAGAGATGCCGACCAATTGAACGGTTTGCCGCGTCACCTGTCGATTCATGCGGGCGGAGTTGTTATTTCGCCTGATCCGATAACTGATTGGACCGGATTAGAGATGGCAGCCAAGGGATTTGTTGTAACACAATATGATATGTACAGTACCGAAGACCTTGGACTTGTAAAAATCGATCTGCTTAGTCAGCGAGCGCTTGGAGTTCTCAAGGATGCATCTCTGAATGTCAAAGATAACACGGGTGTGATGCCGCCGGTTGAGAATGTGGAGATGTTATTTCGCGATAAAAAAACTTGGGAGACAATTCGTACCGGAAACTCTATGGGTTGTTTCTATATCGAATCGCCTGGTATGCGGGTATTGCTAAAAAAACTTGATTGCGACCATTTCGAGCTGCTTGTTGCAGCGAGTTCGGTAATTCGTCCAGGCGTCAGTGAATCCGGTATGATGAAGCAGTATGTGGACTGTGTTCGTGATCCATCAAAAGCCGTTTTTCTCCACCCGAAAATGCAGAATTTATTAGGAGAAACTTACGGAGTAATGATTTATCAAGAGGATGTGATCAAAATTTGTCATTACTTAGCAGGGATTTCCCTTGGCAGGTCGGATACATTACGCCGTGCAATGAGTGGAAAAGGACGTTCACCGGAAGCATTGGCGAAGCTCGAACGTGAATTCCTTGATGGATGCAGGATTAACGGAGTACAAGAAGATATCGCAACTGAAATTTGGAGGCAGGTGTATTCATTCGCAGGTTATGCATTCTGCAAAGCGCACAGCGCTTCATTTGCAGTACTCTCAGTGCAGATAGCCTATCTTCGAACGTATTTTCCTGCAGAATTTATGGCTGGAGTGCTAGCCAACTGCGGTGGATTTTACAGCCAGGCGGCGTATGTTGAAGAGGCAAAACGTATGGGTTTGAAGGTGTTGCTGCCGCATATCAATAGCAGCCACATCGAGTGCAGGGGAGAGGGCGATAAGGTTTATATAGGATTGAAAGCAATTGGCACGTTACGTGAAGAAACACCTCAACGCATTGTTGAGGATCGGGAACAAAATGGGCAGTATAAAAATCTCGGTGACTTCATGAGACGTGTGAAAACATCACGTGATGAAACAGAAGCGATGATCTCATGCGGTGCTTTTGACAGACTTGCGGCGAACCGCCCGACTTTATTACGGATGTTGAAGGCAGGATGGTCAGCCCTTCAGCGTTCTTCGAGTCCGCTGGCTTTAGACGCTGAGGATATTTTTTCAAATATGCCGGATGCTCCCGACTGGTCTGAAATGGAAAAGCTGATTGCTGAACGTCGTATCCTTGGTTATTCTCCGGGAAAACATCCGCTTGCTTTGCTTGACCTTCCCATGAACGGCGCTGTTCCCGCGCGTGACCTGGAGCGTCACCTCGGACGGAAAGTAACTATGATAGGCTGGTCATACGCATCGAAAAAGATAACTACCAGAACAAAAAAAGAAAAAATGATATTCCTTTCGATGGAAGATTTGACCGGTACTTTTGAAGTGACTCTCTTTCCTCGTGTCTTTCGACGGTTTGCCACGATAGTCCGTGGACATGGACCTTTCAGAGTCACCGGACAAATCGAAGACGATCAGGGTGTCAGTACCCTTGTAGGTGAGAATATCGAAAAAATTATGCCGAAAGGATGCGAAGGGATTGAGAATACAAGAATAAGCATCAAATAGCCTGCGATGAGATAAAAAACCAACCTGGATACTCAAAATGAAGAAATAATTCAAATCCCAAATATCCCAAATGAAAAGGCTATTTTCGGGCTTTTTTGGCTGATTATGACGTACTCTCGGAGTCAAAGAGATATATTGGTCTTACTGTTGAAAACTGGAAGAACTAAATTCGAATCATATAATCTGAGTAAAGCAGATTCAAGTATTTAAACCCTTCGGCAGGGTTGGTTTTACATTAACTGAAGCGTTTCTTTGTCGGTAGAAGCAGGTTCCAGGAAACGCATAAACATTTGTCAAGAAGGCGCCCACGGCGAATCCGGAAGATGATATTTATCGCCTGCACGATATTCGTTCATCATCATGGATCGCGAGTGACGAAACCGGGCATGTTAAGACATCCACATGTTACGAGCGTCATCGTCCGAGGGAAAGTAAGGTAAACTTTTAAAATAAAGTAGCTTCACCAATTACAGGCATATCTTAGACTGATGCAGATATAATTCTGCAAATAAGTATCGGATTCTCAAGCTTTTGTTTTGTTGGAAAAGAAGACAACAGCTATTGAACAGAGAATTATGCCACCCGCAATAAAGGTGAAGATACCAGGATAAAAGAGAAACGGTTTTATCCATTTCAAATTTTCCTCCCTTGTGGCGCTCCCATTAACCCCGGTGTATGCAAAAAGTATTGCACCGTCCGGATGTCCGGAGGTTTTATCATGGAAGAAAAAGTAACACAAAACAACGAAGAAAAAGAAGTTACTCCCGTCGATCAGGCAGGAGATGCGACTGACAATGAGTCAAAAACTGAAATCACGGTTGATCATTCAAAATCTGAAAAAACTGAGGATCAGGAAACGACTGAAATAACTGCAGATGTCTTGAAACCGGAAGCTGATGAAGTTGTACCGGATGAAGACAAAACTGAAGATAAAAATGAAAAAGAATCAGATGACACAATAAAATCAGAATCACCTAAGGAAGAGCAAGAGTCTGCTTCTACTGAAGAGAAAGACGCTGATATACCTGCACTTGAAGACAAAAGCGATGTAGAAACTTCATTTACAGAACCTGAAGTAAAAGCCACTGAGGATGATACTTTCGGAATGTTCGACGAATTTGTTGATTATCCCGCATCTAAATTACAGGTGCGAAATGGCGAAAAGTTTATCAGGATTGAAGACCTTCCAAAGGATAGTGCATATAATATTGAACAATTCAAAGATCTTGAAAAAATGTATGAGGATACTCTGACCGAAATAAAAGAGGGCGAAATTGTCAGAGGGAAAATTGTTGCAATATCTGAAAAAGAAGTTGCAGTTGATATTGGGTTTAAATCCGAGGGGACAGTACCAATAGATGAGTTTGAAGATATTAGCGACCTCAAAGTTGGTAAAAACATAGATGTTTACCTGGATAATGTGGAAGACAGCGAGGGACAGCTAATTCTTTCTAAGAAGAAAGCTGATTTCATGCTAATATGGGATCAGGTTAAAAAAGTGTATGAGGCAGATGGCATTATCCGTGGTCGGTGCATGAGAAGGATCAAGGGTGGTATGGTTGTTGATCTGGGCGGTGTTGATGCATTCTTGCCTGGAAGCCAGATTGATGTCCGTCCCATTCGCGATTTTGAGTCCATCATTGATCAGGAGATGGAATTCAGAATTCTTAAGATTAATGATCTTAGGAAGAATATTGTGATCAGCCATAAAATTCTTGTTGAAGAAAGCCTCCAGGAAGTTCGGGCGAAATTACTTGACCAGCTTAAGGTCGGAGACGTACTTGAAGGGACTGTGAAAAATATTACCGACTTTGGTGTATTTGTTGATCTTGGCGGTGTTGATGGATTGCTTCACATTACCGATCTCTCCTGGGGACGTGTATCCCATCCCAACGAAATAGTTCAACTGGATCAAAAGATCAAAGTAAAAGTTTTGAACTATGATCTCGATAGAAAACGAATCAGTCTTGGATTAAAACAACTGCATTCGCACCTGTGGGATGAAATTGAGAATAAATTCAGAGTTGGACAAAAGGTACAGGGGAAAATCGTAAGCCTTGCAAAATACGGAGCTTTTGTTGAAATCGAATCGGGTATTGAAGGGTTGGTACATATCAGTGAAATGAGCTGGACGCAACATATCCGTCATCCCAGCCAGGTTGTAAGAGAGGGAGAATATGTACAGGTTGTAATCCTCAATATCGAAAAAGAGAACAGAAAAATCAGTCTTGGTCTGAAGCAGGTTGAAGATGACCCATGGGAAATCTTTGAAGCAAAATATAGGATTGGAACAACACACAAGGGTATTGTTAGAGATTTAGTCCCATTCGGTGCTTTTGTGGAACTTGAAGACAGTATTGATGGGCTAATCCATATTTCCGATCTATCCTGGATCAAGAAAGTACGTCACCCGGGAGAAATTCTGAAGAAAGCTCAAGAAATCGAGATAATAATTCTTGATTTTGATCGTGATGAGCGGCGTATTGCCTTAGGTTATAAACAACTTGATGTAAATCCCTGGGAAATGTTTGAGCAGGAAGTAAAAGTCGGCGGCAAGACGTCGGGTACTGTTACTCGTGTTATTGACAAGGGTATACTTGTAGAGTTGCAGCATAAAATCGAGGGATTTGTTCCAAACAGCCAGATTGCTCGAAAGTACTTTGAAGGCAAGAAACGAAACGTTCAAATTGGCGATATCATGAAACTTGTCCTGCTTGAGTTTGACAAAACCGAAAGAAAAGTAGTACTGTCAAACAGTCAGGCGCAGAAACATGAAGAAACCAAGCAGGAAGCAAAATATGTTGGAAAAGCCACTCATGGGACTGGAACTACACTTGCCGATTCTTTGGAGCAGGATAACCCACTGCTTCAAGCATATATAGCCGCTAAAGCAGAGCAGAAGGCTGAGCACAAAACGAAATCAACAAAGAAAACGGCTGCGAAGAGTGAAATTGTCGTTATTGAAAAAGTAGAATCTGTTGCGTCGAAAAAAGATGATAACGACACGACAGAGGAAAAAGTTGCTGAGATAAAAGTTGATGATAAGCAAGCAGAAAGCAAAGATAAAGCAGCTGCCAAAGTTGAGGACAAACCTGAAGAAAAAGATGAAAAAGCCGAGGTAAAGACGGAGTCGGAAAAGAAGACGGCGAAAAAGCCTGCAAAACAACCTTCAGCGTCAGCAAAAAAGAAAACTGATAAGAAGGAAGCAATAGAAGAAAAATCAGCAAAAACGGAGGCTTCAGAACCGGAATCTGATGAAGTAAAAGAAGACAGCACGATAAAGACAGAAGATGCCAAGGTTGATGAAGTAAAGATTGAAAAGACTGAAAAGGATGACAAAGAATAACGGTTTGCCTCGAAATACACCTACAGTTGCTTTTGCAACTGTAGGATGTCGTCTTAACCAGGCAGAAACTGAAGCGATCAGCGAAGAGTTTTTAAAACACAAATGGGAAGTCGTAGATTTTACAAACTATGCTGACGTCTATTTTATAAATACTTGTACGGTTACAGGAAGAGCTGACAGGTCTTCACGGCAACTAATACATCGGGCACGTCGCAAGCAGCCAGATGCTTTGATTATCGCTGCCGGATGTTTTGCCAGTTTAGCTGCGGAAGAGTTAACAAAGGCAGGTGAAGTTGATCTGGTTCTCGGTGTAACAGAGAAACATACACCTTTTAAGTATCTTCCTTTAAATGTAAATGGAAGACTTGGTAAACCTGCTGTTTATATTCATTCGACTTCAGATGATTTGCATGCTTCAGTTGGTACGAGAGTATCAGGTCGTTCTCGTGCATTTTTAAAGGTGCAGGATGGATGTGATCACTCTTGTGCTTATTGTGCTGTAACATTAGCTCGTGGTTCCTCAAGGAGTGTGGCGCCAAATGAGATACGCTCTGCTCTGAAGAGGATTTTATCTTCTGGATTTGAAGAAGTTGTTTTCACAGGTGTTGATATAAGCTCCTGGGGGAATGACTTGGAAAAAGGAACCGGTGATTATACATCTTTGGTAGAAATGGCTGCCGAAGAGGGGTTCCCAAGGATCAGGTTTTCCAGCCTGGAGCCGTGGAAGGTGACACCTGGAATAATCGCTAGGCTTACTTCAGTACCGCAATGGTGCGAACATATTCATATTTCACTCCAAAGTGCTGATGAACGCGTATTGGAGAGTATGAATCGTACTACTGATATAGGAAGTTTGAAGGAATCACTGGAAGAATTCCTGATTAAACGTCCTCAAGGTACCATTGGAGCAGATATAATAGCTGGTTTTACGGGAGAGAGCCAGGAAGCACATGATAATACCTGCAAGTTCGTTAATGAATTTCCATTACATTACCTGCATGTATTTCCGTATTCTCCAAGACCGGGAACACCGGCTTTTAGTCTTGGGAATGACCTGAGCCCTGATATTGTCACGCAAAGAGCAAAAAGGCTGAGACTGATTAGCACGGAACTGAAACTCAACCATTATAAAAGATCAATTGGAAATCTTGATGATATTATCGTTGAAACCAATGGTAGAAACGGATATACAAGAAATTATTTACGAGTAACCTTAAAGAGTAAAAGACAAATACCCTTAAAAAGGGTACAGGTAAAATTGTTAGAACTTTCTGAAGACAAAAACAGCATCATCGCGGAGGTAATTGAATGAGTAAATTCAGCATTATACCAGGCAAGCTTCTTGAAGATTTTCTTGCGCTCGTTAGAATAGACAGCCCATCACGTAATGAAAGGGGTGTTGCGGATTGGCTGATAAAGGAGTTAACTGATGCAGGTTGCGAGGTGGAAGAAGACGACGCTGGAGGCGCAACCGGTGGTAACGCCGGTAACCTGTTTGTAAGGTTTGCAGGAAACCGCCCTGACGCCAAAACCCTTATGTTCAGTTCACATATGGATACGGTCATTCCAGCAGATGGTGTTGAGCCCATAGTTGAGGATGGCATTGTTCGTTCAAAAGGGGAAACTATTTTAGGTGCTGATGACAAAGCCGGTCTGGCAGTGATTCTTCACCTGGTCAGAATGGCTGAAGCACAGCCAGAAATTCCTCGTCCAGACCTGGAAATTTCGCTCCATGTATGTGAGGAGATAGGTCTTCTTGGCGCTAAACATGTTGATATCAGTAAATTTAGAGCAGTTGCAGGATTTATTTTAGATGACCATGAGCCCAAAGAGGTTACAATAGGCAGTCCTTCTGCCGTCAGGGTGGATTACAAAATCATCGGAAGAGCTGTTCATGCTGGAATAGAGCCTGAAAAAGGGATCAGTGCATTAGAAATCGCCTCAAAAGCCATATCAAATATGAATCTTGGACGTATTGATGCTGAAACCACTGCCAATATTGGGGTTGTCAAAGGCGGAGGAGCTACAAATATTGTAATGGAAGAGATTGAAATGAAGGCTGAAGCACGTAGTCATTCAATTGACCGTTTAGAGGAGCAGGTTAAGCATATGCAGGATTGTTTTGAAGCAGCGTGCGAGGAGAGACGAAAAGAAGGCGAGGATGTTCCCCGGTTTGTACAAGAAAGAAAGGATGATTACAAAGCTGTCAGGTTCAATGAAGATGATTTCCCGGTAAGGCTTGTTAAAGCAGCGGGAGCAAAACTTGGATGGACCATAAAAACCAAGATAGGTGGCGGCGGAACAGACGGAAGCATAATAACTCACAAAGGAATACCATCGATAGTAGTGGGTGTTGGAATGCAGGATGTTCACTCGACAAAAGAGTGGATCAGAATCTCTGATTTAGAAAATGCAGCCAGAATTGTCGGTTCTATAGTTGTCACTCACGCGAGTGAGAATGTTTAACTTTGGTAATCTCATTCAGATATGTCTGAGCTTACATGACAATGACTCCGGAGATATCTCATATCATGAAACAATATTTGAACTAAACTAAGTATTTTATAATGAAGTTGTTAAATCATTTATTGTGTACTATCAAGTTAAATTTTATGTTTACTGAAGAGATGTCCTTATTCAATTTCATATTTTTCAATTCAGTTCATTTAGCGATTAGTGTTTTTTTCATTCTTGACTTGACTCTATAGTAGTATGGCACTATCTTTTATTTGATAAGGTTTAATTCCGACTCAAAACGGTTTTACTCAATAGCTTTTTATGGTCGGTTCTTCTCCCATTTTGGAGCAGGAACGATGAAACGTTCAATACGACTATATTTACCAATTTTACTTCTTTTACCGCTTCGTTGTCTATTTGCCATTGAAGTCAGTGGATCAGTGTATGGAAAATGGTCTACTTTTGATAGTCCGGTTATAGTTACAGGTAATATCATTGTTGAGGCTGAAAAATCATTATTAGTCGAAGATGGTGTTGTTGTCTTGTTTGATCATGGCGTATCTATGGAAATTAATGGCGAGTTGAAAATGAGGGGGAGTGTAGTCAATCCAATAATTATGGAATCAAGGAATGGTGGTTATTGGGGCGGGATTATTATCAGAAATGCGACATCTCAGGAAGGCGATATGCGGTATGCCATTATGAGTGGCTGCAATGCCGGCGTGAGAGTTATAAATTCCCATTTTGAAATTGTTCATTGTGATGTTGACGTTACATGGATTGAGGGAAGCAGTAATGATGCTGCTTTTGCATCAAGAAGCGGCGCACATCTTGAAATAGATTATTGCGATGGAAGTGTCAACTCAACTCTTTCTGAAGCTTATGTGATCGATGCCAGTTATTCTGCAATTGAAATAGATAACTGTAATATTGACCTTGAGATTATTGATGATGATGGTTTTCATTACGGAACAGGTGTAATTCTCGATCACGTGACTGGAAACATGAAAGGTTGTTATGTCGATGCTTACTCAAGAAGTTTGGCTGGTACACCAAGCCCAATTATTGGAATTTTAATAAATACCAATGATGATTTCCTAATCGATCATAATGGAGTACGAATCGAGTCCGGTAGTGATGAATGGTCTATAGCCGTGGATCTCCAATCTGCAACTATTGATTTGAACCATTTTTCAATAGAATTATTACCAACTTCAGATGAATCGATTCTTGTGGGAATAGGCGTTCGTTCAGATTCTGAGGTCACAGTAAAAAACACTATTATTGCCAATTTTAATGAAGATTATACGAATACATGTTACTCTTGTTTTAATTGGTCACTTACTTCTAATCTCTCGATTTTATTTTCTACATTATATAATACTGCAAATCCAATTAATCCGAGAATATCTTATCAGGAAAATCCGCCACTGATTTATAGTAATCCAGAATGGAGTGATGATTATTATCATCTGTTGGCAAGCTCACCCTGCATAGATAGAGGGGAATTTGGATTTCTTGATCCGGATAATACTCCAATTGATATTGGGCTCCATTATTACCCTCAAGAAATTAATAACACAGAACCTCAAATCTCTGATATGGTTCCAAGGAATATTTCAATTGAATCCGTCTATCCGAATCCTTTTAATAACAGCACGATGATAAGAATTTCTATTCCGGAAACGGGTGAATTAGGTATTACTCTTCACGATATTCTTGGCAGAACAATAGGATATCTTTCAGGTACATACAATGCAGGAATTCACACATTGTATTGGAACGGTAAGTCAGATGGAAAAGATTTACCATCGGGACTTTATTTCATTAAGGTAACTTCAGGCATTACATCTGTTTCACACAGGTTAACTTTGTTGCGTTGAAAAATAAGTTTTATGTCCCAGGTACACAGGCGCTGTTGGCGCCTTTTTTTGCTTAAAATCTATAAAAATATTCATATTAATCTGAACTTGTGTCTATTATCATAACTAACTTATCTGTCTGTGTTATTGATATTTTCAGTGATTTCTCCCAGATCGCCACAGAGAATATATTTAGACAGAATAAAAATAATCTCAAAATATCTTCGTAGATATTTGATTGCGTACATCATGATTTCAAACTCCTCAGAAGGTTAAGACAATTACCTCAATGATGCCTTTTTGCTTGCACTCGAATAAAATCCTTTGTATTCTTAATACGCTAAATTTGAGGAGTCGGCTGGAGCAAAGGACAGAGACAAATATGAACCGTCACATCATTTTATCCGGAATTATTTTCCTGGTTGTATTCACAGCACTGGGTGAAGTTGAACCACCAAAGAATCTTCAAAAAGGACCTGTTGCGCCGTGGAACAGAGATGTCTCTACTGCTGATATTGATGTGCAAAACCGTGTACATCGTGCAGGTGCTATGTGGATGAATATCACTAACTGGGGATTTTTCGGGAACACGAGTACTCGCAATACCAACCAGATGGACGACCCTGAATATCCGGGAACATGGGCGCCACAGTGTGAATTTCCCGGAGGCAGTGGAGTTCAATACCTTTACCAGGGCGCATTGTGGTTGGGCGCGATGATTCAGGACGAAGGATTTCAGTATCCAAGAGTGTCAACAGGGACAGAAGGATGGGTATTAGTTGGCAATAACCAGAGAGTGAACGAGTTTTATCCCGGTGAGGTTCCTTCGCCAATTGTCGAGCGATCAACCCGTCCAAACGCCTTCAATCGATTGGGGGATTTTGTGTCTTCCGATCTTGCCATAAGTGAACAGGATTTTATCGCTACATATACTGATACTTTAACTGAACCCTTCTATGTTGCTGCTGACCCATTAGATGGACCTCATAACCCACTTGGCATAAAAATTATCCAGACGAGTTACTCATGGAGTTATGCTTATGCGAGAGATTTTATCATAATCGATTGGGAAATTGAGAATATTGCTGAAAATTATTTAAAGAATCTTTTTGTCGGTCTTTATGTGGATGCTGATGTAGGTCATATTGACGAGCAGACGGGTGGTGCAGATGCAGGGCATACTGATGATATTTGCGGATTCCAGAAATTCTATTATTATGAAAATGCAAATGGAGAATTAGATTCTTCTGTCATAAATACTGCATGGATATCGGATAATGACGGACGTCGTGCTCCAATTAGTGCCGGTAATGATTTTACAACTCCACACGTAACGGGAACACGAGTAGTAAGAGCCCCAAATCCCAGGTTGAAGACGAGTTTTAACTGGTGGATTTCAAATACCGATGATGATTTAGATTATGGTCCGGCATGGGAAGATGATGAATCTGAAGGTGACTGGACGGGTATTCTTGGAACACCCCTGGGAGATGCCAGGAAGTACTTTGTATTAAGCAATCGCGAGTTCGATTATGACCAGGTTTATGTCGATGATCCCGATTGGATAGGAGAGAATGATCAGTTATCAGTAAATCCGGCAACCGGTGAGGAGGAAACTCATAATTGGAGAATCGAAGATTCTCCTGTACTTGCTGATCTGGCAAATGGTTATGATACCCGCTATCTGCTTTCCTGGGGACCGTTAGGAATATTCGATTTCATAGATGATGCAGGGGAGAGGATTTATCGTCTCAATCCTGGCGAAAGATTCAGCATGACTGTGGGTTATGTAGCCGGTGAGAATTTCCATGACAGGAACAATCAACAGCCAACTAATGCTACGATAGATCCGGAATTATTTGATTTTTCAGACTTACGATACAATGCCGACTGGGTAGCGAAGGTTTACGATAATCCTATGATAGATACTAATGATGACGGATGGTACGGTGAAGACACCGGCATCGACGAATTGTACGCAGAAGAAATTGGCGCTCCTGTTGTAATTGATGGACTTGTGGTTGGTACATACCCGGGACCGGACGATGGAGAACGGGACAATCATCTCCAGGAAGAAGAGGATTTAAACTCTTTCCGTCCTGAAAGATACAATTACATGGCAGGAAACGGTATGCTCGATCTTGGAGACGGTGAACCTGACTTTCGTGGTCCACCACCTCCTCCTATACCAGAATTAGAGCATTCACCTCACTATAATGATATAAGGCTTACCTGGAGAAAATTTCCAAGTGAAGATCCAGATTATCGGGATCCATTCAGCCGTCTGCAGGATTTTGAAGGATATAGGATTTATACCTCGACGACAGGATTGGAAGGAGAATACAATTTCCTCGATGAATTTGACCGGATCGATTATGCCTATTTCACGGAAAATGACAGCTTGGTTACTGAGCCTGTTGAAGATATTGGCGGAATGGATGATATAATAATTGTGGATGATTTGACACTTTATTTGAAAGAGGTAGGTCCTAATACCGGTTTCGATAGAATATGGGATCCGGTCAGCCAGGAATATCTTTATAAACTTCCGGATACGCACCCCTTGATACCTCGTTGGTATGCTGTTACGGTTTACGATTATGGCGATCCCAAGTCAGGCACTCCACCTCTGGAAAGTTCTAAAGGCGCTAATGCAATCTATATAGCACCCTCAGGCGATCCATCCAAAAAACCGGGAGTAGTCCCCAATCCATACCGCGCTGACCAGGATTACACCCTGATTCATGGCGATGGGGGACAATGGGAAAATCGTGATGACGGGACAGTGAGTTATTTTCCACAGATCGACAGAAGGATTTATTTCTATAATCTCCCGGCAAGGTGCATAATTCGTGTTTTTACCGTATCCGGCGATTTGGTTCAGATTATTCCTCATGAAGTGAGTGGAGATCATAATTCGCTTGAGCGGATGGAATTTGCTGAAAGTTGGGATTTAAACAGCAGGAACCAGCAGCAGATAGTATCAGGATTATATTTATTTAGCGTTGAAGATCAGTCAGAAGTCAATAAAGGTGAAATTCAATCCGGTAAGTTTGTAGTAATACGTTAAAGAATAATTATTGACGTGACGGAGAGCACTAATACACGTTATTCTTTTGATTACATTTACTGGGTATTATGCAATAATCGAGTTTATCGATAAAAGAGGTTAAAAAACAAAATGGAAAATCAGGCGTCTCAGATGTCAGTGACTTTTTGGGGTGTACGCGGGAGTATTCCAACTCCGTTGACACCGCTTGAAATTGAAGCAAAAGTCATTGAGATGTCAAGTGAAGTTGTCCGTGCCGGGGTAACTAATCCTGACGAGGTCGCTTCTTTCCTACGAAATAAATACACATTAATGGAATGTGGGACTGTAGGCGGAAACACGACTTGTGTAAGTGTTGAATGGGAAGATACAACAGTAATATTTGATGCTGGCACCGGTATTAGACCTCTTGGGAAAAAACTGATGAAGGGTCCTTTTAGTAATGGTGGAAGTGAAGTACATCTGCTTGTGACCCATACACACTGGGATCATATAATGGGATTCCCGTACTTTGCACCCCTTTTTCAGAGGAATACTATTAATATTCATGGAGTACATCCCAATCTGGAAGATCGATTCAGGGGACAACAAAAACCTGAATATTATCCTGTTCCACTTGAAATATTTCCTGCAACATTGAATTTCGACCAGATAGAAGAGAATAAAAAATATGAGCTGAAGGGGGGGGGATCGTTCTCAGCAATGAAACTGCATCATCCTGGTGATTGTTTTGGATACCGGGTTGAAAGGAATGGCGTTTCTGTGATCATGGCTACCGACAGCGAATACAAGCGTGGCGATGATGGTTTGATTGCGAGAACGATAGAATTCTTCAAAGGTGCCGACCTTTTGATTTTTGATTCACAATATACTGTTGAGGAAGCTTTATTAAAGGAAGATTGGGGTCATTCTTCTGCTATTATGGGCGTAAGGCTTGCAATCGAGGCTGGTGTCAAAAAGTTAGCGTTATTCCATCATGAACCAAATTATTCTGATAAATTCATCTGTAATATATTGAAAAAAGCGTTATCTGACAAAGACAAGCATCATCCGGGCGCATCGCTGGATGTTTTTGCTGCGACTGAGGGGTTACAGATTGATTTATAAATAGTAATACCATCTTCTTGCTGTTGACTGTTTAATTTCCGGGTCGTTTCGATTCCGGTTTTTTTTTGCGCTTCAATCAAAGGATGGGTATTATGAAAACCGATGAAACCGGGTTTATATTTGGAATTATTGCTCCTGGATATTGAAAGTCTCGATTCCTTCGGACATAACTAAAGTTATCTGCCCGGCAATAGAACCGTCAATATGAAGTACACTCGCACGCTTTGAAGTATAAGTCGTAGGTATGGTTACGAGTTGATGTGTTGCGGCTGGCGGGTTATACCTTGCGCGGTCAGGGAAATCTGCATCAGGAAGAACAAAGATTTTTGCCGGAGTTCTTGGAGCAAACCATAGTCGTCCTGTCCTATCCACTTCCACCGGTTGAAATCCCCTTAAAGGTGATCGCATCACTCTTATTTCGTCAGTTAGTAAAGTTTCGGTGAACTCAACGTTCCAGTCATCGAATAGTGGATAAGCTGCCTCATAACAGGGACCTCTCGGATTTTTTCTGTCATCAGGCACCATTGGATATCCATATCCGGAATGAAATTTAAACAAACAACCTATATATGAATCAAGCAGGATGAATTTGTGTGACACTGTAGAATCAGCTAATGGAGTAACCGCTCCAATATTATATCCGTCGATTTGCTCACTATGACCTGATTCTTGAAAGTATAGATTCGATTTAAATATATCATTAATCATTATATTTAGTCTTGTATTGATGAATGAACTATCTAAAGTTGAATCGGCTGTAATGTTGTAAAGCGCTATTTTCATAGCGTCGATTATCGCGCCTGACCAGGCATTTACCAGTGTTTCTATTTGTTCTGAGTATATGTCTCTGAAAATTGGCACTACTTTCCATGATTTGTGTTTTTGTTGATATATTGCTAAGCATTGACCTCGCGTTGAATCACCGGCGAAAAATACTGCTTGACTTGCGTGATCACCAGTAGATTGGAAATTCTCAACAATTGTTTCACTTAAATGGAATATAGAAAGTTTATATCTAAATAATGGATTAAATTGTAATGAAAATCTTCTTAATACATTATGGGAATAATCAAGGCAATAGAAAGATCGATGAGTGGAATCATTAAGTGTAATATTATTAGCAGACAGCAAAGGAACTCCCAATTTAGGTAAACCATACTTGTGTCCCTCATCTGTATATTGTATTCTGTCAGCTTTTACTAAATCCCACCCTGAAACCTTTGACCTCCGAATAACCCATGCATCGAGCGTTCCATTATCCGCGTCATAGAATAACAAAACTCGTATCGTGTGAGCTACGTCTATCGCTCGTGACCAATCGGGATTAACTGGTTTGGCAACTTTTATTCCATTAATTGTAAGGCTGTCTGTTGTATAACAATCCAGTTTGGTTAGGTCATTAAGACCGTATAACGCCGATGCATTATTCAAGGTTATCTGAGGATCTGCAGCATGGCATATATTCTTCGAAAGAAGTAATAACAGAAACAAAAAAAGGTAGGCAACTGTTTTATTCATAATCTGTATTCTCACTATTCATCTCCAAATGTAAGACATGCTTTAAAATCGTTCTTGCTTAGATTATAAAATTACTTTCCTGAATGATCCTCAATTAATTTCCTGAGTTCAGGTATTGGTCTTTTGGTACCACATTATGATTATCATCTGATCCTTCGTACCTGAATTGATCAAGATCACATTAATATATGTCTATAATTTGTCTTTCTATATCGCGAATCTTTTTGTTTGAATCTTTATTAATATTTTGAAAAATTGCTGAATTACCATAACCCATAGTGTATTAAGCACTATAAGGTTGGCAGAAAAATAACCGTTGTTTGATAATCTGATATATAATGTAAAAAAACAGGCAGGTTGTCAAGTTGGATACTGATTTTCTTTTTATAGCTTAGCTAATCTCAAAGTATATTTTGAATACCCACCACTATACTATTGTCAGATGTAGGATTTATTAATTGACTTCCATGAGATATAGATTCGAACTATTCATTACAAAATACTGAAGGCAATGTTTTCCTTCACCCGGAGAAGCCTTCCGCCTTTTTTAACCAAGATCCCATCAAATATCCCTCTACATTCTTCATAATAAATATGATAGAACACACCATAACCTCGGCATAAGCTTTGCATAATGCTGGGTAAGGGAATAGTCCCCTTCTCTCGAAATCGAAAAACAGGAAAGATTATGATTAAGGGAATATATCACTCAGCAGCCGGGATGGTGCCAAGATTTATGCGTCTTGCTGCTATCTCCAATAATATGGCAAACGCCAATACAACAGCCTTCAAATCAGATAAGGTTTATTTTACAGCGGTTTTGAATAACCAATTAGTACAACAAGGTGCGTTGGGAGATCCTGCACGATCAATTGATGAGGAAATGACATACAAGTTTGATTTGCGCCAGGGTTCGGTTGAGCAGACTCAGCAACCAGCACATTTCGCATTACAGGGCGATGGATACTTTGTTGTTGAAGATGAAGCCTCCGGCAAACAATACTTTTCCAGGAACGGCAATTTCCATCTGAACGAAGAAAGATACCTCGTGACCTACTTAGGCTTGAACGTACTAAGTGAGGGGGGAAGCCCGATTCGGGTAGATGGCGATGAATTCGTAGTGTCGGAAAACGGTCAAATAGTCGTCGATGGTCGAGAAACAGACAGGTTCAAGATTGTTGATTTTGAAGATAAAAGTGGGATCTCAAAATATGGCGACAGCATGTTCATTCCTGACCCTGACAATATAGAAGTAGATGTTGAAGATGTAAAGATCCTTCAAGGACATCTGGAAACTTCAAATATCAATGTAGTTGAAGAAATGGTCGATATGATCACTTTAAATCGTAATTATGAATCGTCACAGCGTGCGCTTATTGCCCAGGACAGCACTTTGAAGAAAGCGGTTCAGGAAATTGGAAGATATTGATAATCGCCTTTAACGGCGGGAGGATAATGATATGATGCGGGCACTTCACACCGCAGCCAGCGGAATGTACGCCCAACAACTTTATGTTGATTCGGTGTCAAACAACCTTGCAAACGTCAACACTACTGCTTTCAAGAAAGCTCGTGTCGAGTTTCAGGATTTAATTTATCAGGCTGTTCAGACCGTCGGG
>Ga0208648_1001302_pt1 | contig 20947 bp, 17 predicted proteins | sample AntAceMetag02UKL_FD_184772 | JGI IMG/M metagenome (GOLD analysis project Ga0208648, IMG submission 184772) | Saline lake microbial communities from Ace Lake, Antarctica - Antarctic Ace Lake Metagenome 02UKL (SPAdes) (version 2) | ecosystem: Environmental > Aquatic > Non-marine Saline and...
GGAAAAAATTGGAATCACCCATTGGGTGAATAAAAAAATGGGTTTAATAAATTGACGAACTCTTGGTAATTGCGGCGTTTATGAGAAAATTATCTCTCATAGATGCTGAAAATCGCTCAATTTAGGTAAAAACAACCCGAAGCAAATTTGTTACGATTATAGATATCCCCAAAAGGATCCCTTTATTCGTTAAAGGCTGCTATCGCTTCTCTTGCGATCTCTTCACCCCATTCCTGAACAAAATGCCCGGCTTTGGAATGTTCATATGGTTCGGGACAGTTTCGTATATCGTTACAAAGTGCCTGCATCACCGGTGGACCGAGCACTGGATCCTTCATTCCGATAGCCATAAATACCGATCCCTTCCATGTGCTGCACAGCCATTCACGTGCCTTGCGCGACAATTCCGCACCGGGTGCATCAGGGCGATCAGGAACTATTTCAGGGAAGCGGCGCACGCCAGCTTTATATTGGATATCCGGGAATGGAGCATCGTAAGCTGCACATTCTGTTTCCGACAGATGTGGACATGTTAGTTTCAGTAGTTTGCCGGCTGACATATCAGGGTTCTTTCTTACCCAGGCACGCCACTCGAGAAATCCTTTGGAAAGTTGAACGTCTCCGGTGCCGAGAGTCGTATTCATGATGAGTAGCCGGGAAAATATATCTATCATATCCATGGGCAGGGTGAGCCCGAGAATTCCACCCCAATCCTGACACACAAGAGTGATGTTTGTAAGTTCTAAATGTTCAATAAACGAGATAAGCATGTTGCGATGAAAGTCGAAAGTATAAACTTCTTCGTCCGTCGGCTTGTCCGAACGCCCGAATCCAAAAAAATCCGGAGCCACCACCCGATACCCTGCGCCTGTGAAAATTGGGATCATCTTACGGTAAAGATAGCACCACGTTGGTTCGCCGTGTAAGCACAGAAACGTGTGATCAGCATTTTCAGGACCTTCATCCACGCAATGCAATCGCAAGCCTTCAAATCCTTTCAAATCATCTATGTAAACAGGGCCATAAGGAAAATCTCGAAGATTTACGAATCGCTTCTCGGGGGTTCTTAAAGACTTTGTTATCATAACACCTCCTCTTAAGATGCGGACCATATGTTGGGTTGGCTATTTGGCTGCCGAAGTTGTGTTAACGTACCATTATTCTATCCGGATTTACGGCTATTTCAGAAGCTTTGGCAACTCAATAAGGTTTCGGATTTCAACGTCTGGTTGCCCGGGAAGCCGTTCTTTGCTCTGACCAAACCGATTCACCCATGCCACCTTGAATCCAAAAGCGGATGCCCCTGAGGCATCCCACGCGTTGGATGACTGAAATAGGCCGTGGGGGACGTTCATGCAGAGCGTGCATTAATCCCAAAAAATCAGGCGGATCTTTTGCACCGCGATAGCTGCTGTAATTTCGTAAACATCATGCCCCAAAATCAATTGTGATATCTAACCGTTTAGTGAGAGAATGGTATCACATTTTGACGCCGATTTCTTGATTGAGCGATTTTGAGACAATCTCGATATAAGGGTTTGGTACTATGAAATCGAACAAGAAAATGAAGATTGTCAGGATAACATTCCTGATTGCGGTCCTTCTCGGGGAATGACTAAGACAGCCATAAGTCTCATCAATGACACCCCTTGCAGTATGCCCTTCAATGCACTTAAGCAAAGATGACAATGCCTTAATATTAAATTAAATAATTGTTAATTTTTTAAAACATAAATACACCACGCTCACCTGACAACAACTCCCATATATTTTTATAATCGGACCCCGAAAGAGTAGCTGTCTCAGGACGCACCCTGTTCCATTCTGAGACTTCCATACTTTTCAGGAAATCACGGGCCTCGTTAACAGAAGTTTCCCCACCACTCTTCCCGGTGCTTGTTATCAACTCTTCCCCCAATCTTTCCGCCACACTCCGTGGTGCCGAGTTCATCCGCATCAGCACAGCTTCTTCTGTTTTTACCCCGTGATAGATCATAGCTGGGAGCGTGTTAATTCTCCGGCGTTCGGATTCAGACAGCTTCTCAAAATTAATTCCTGAATTTGGCAGTTTGCTAAGTGCAGCTAAACCCCAGGTCCCTGTATTTGCAAGGTTTTTATAGATGGCCTTGCAAGCAGCAGTAATCGTTTTTGTTTGATCGCCTTTAAAGAAACTTTCCGCAATTTTATGAATACTGTCCCCTTGCATCCATGCCTGGGTGAGTTCACCTATGCGCTTTTTTTCAAACCCTTTACCGCCGATCTCCTCAAGGCTGTTCTTGAGTTGCGGTATGCGGAGCATCACCCCAAACAGATCGGCTATTCCTGTTCCCTTTCCAAAAAGACTTTCCGGGGTCCAATCGGCAGGAGTAAGTTTGCGTGGCAGGTCATTCAACCCGGCAAGCGCTCTGCCGACTCCTTCAGGAGAAAAACCGGTCATATCCGCAAGTGTTGTCCGTTCGGGATTATCAGCCAGCTTTCGGGCATAGCTCTTGGTAACCTCCAGCAGCTTTTCCGCCTTTGCTCGCCCCTTTGCCGATGTTTGGAGAACTCCATAACCGAAGGTGTGCCGAAGGAGCTGTTCCGTATCAGCCAGCACTGCATCCAGATTTTTCTTCTCGTTCCACAGGTGAGCCACATAACACCGGAAATCTTCCCACTGTTCATCTTGAATGACTGCCTGAAGCTCATTCAATCGACCTGCATTATCAAGTTCGTCCAGCATATTCACCAGGCGGGAAACCAGCTCGCCGGTGGCACGGCTGACATATTCGACAATCTTGTCCGGATCATTGCCCGTAGCCAGACCGACAACGCCGATGCTGTCATGGTTCATCCGCCCGGCCCGGCCTGCCAAGTTCCAGAATTCACGAGGAGTCATCTCTTTTCCGTATGGATACTTATTTGATGACAGGAAGACAGACGAAACAGGAAAATTTATCCCCTGAGCAATGGTTGTGCTTGCGCATAGAACCCTCAACCTCGATTCTTCGGCCAGCCATTCGATTAAAGTCCTCACCTCATCGGAAAGACCGGCATGGTGGACACCAACACCTCGTGAAAGCATATGGATGAGTTCAAAATCGGTACTGATTTCTGTCCTTAAAAAATCCTGAACCAACCGAATTTCTTCCGGAATTGGTTTCAATGGTTCAAAAGATTCAATGACATGGCGGGCCATGCTCCAGACATGGTCGGTATTGTTTGCCACGGCAATACTGGTTCCACGCTCCGACAACACCTTGGCCATAGCAACGGCCTGCATGGTTACTCCCTTTTGTTGGCCGGTCTTTGTGTTGATAATCATACTCTTGGGAATCGCCAAAGGCTTCACCTTGCCTACTTTGTGCTCGCCTTCCAGGTGGATCGTACCAGGCGTTGTTATCAGGGTCCGGAAGTTTAGTTGCCAGCCGGCTCGAATCGAATCATCCACTTCCGCATGAAACATTCCGACAATTCGTTCATTGGGCTTCCATGGCGTGGTACCGAAACTGATTGTCCTGCCACCGCTCACATCCTGCGCCAGCCAACGAACAAGTGTTTCCGCTTTTTCAACGTAAGGCATGAGCAACAGGAAATTGGCTGAGGAGCATTCCCGCCTCACTGTTGCCAGCAGCAGTTCGATCCGCAGCCCTCGGGTTTCGTCTTCGATATTATGGGCCTCATCCAGGATTATGAGGGCTAACGGTCTGGGCACCTTTTTGTTGCGGATAACCAATTGCAGTTTTTCCGGCGTGGCCACCAGAACATCGAATGTTCGTTCATCCCCATTTTTTGTGAGTAAATCGTCCTCAAAGGCATCGATCTCGATAGCCCCGGTCAGTTGCTCGACCCGTACTCCGATTGGCTCAAAATCACGACGTAAGCGTCTGGTGATTTGAGCGGTGAGAGCCTTGGTCGGAGCCACATACGCCACCCAGCCGTTATCCGCATCAAATTGATTCAGGGCTTGCAGCATGCGGAACTGGGCCAACAGCGTTTTACCGCCTGAAGTAGGCATCTCTATCACAACCGCGGTAACTGCCTGGTCCAGAAGGCCTTGCTCCTGCAGTGCTGCCCGTTGGGGAGGGAGAAGTTCGAACAGAGCTTGCTTTGTTGCATCACGGACAAAACGGGCAACACGGGAGTTGACGGCCCGCGCCACCCACCAGAGAGAACCGGCCACCATCTGCCGGGCAGCCGCATGCAGCCAGCGGAGTAGGACTTCCAACTGGGCATCCCCGGCAGCGGTGGCAGCGGCAGTGCCTGCTTCAAAATGCTTGTTCAGAAGAGGGCCAATGCCCGGGGGGTCGCCCTGAAGCATATAAACAGCGAGAAGTTCGGTCCCTTTAGACCAGTGATAAAGCGCAATCAACCGCAAGGCCATGGTCCGGTCTTTTACGTTGGAACCATTATTCAGGGAACCGGCTTCGTATTTCTTCTGGTCTTCGCGCAGGCCGGCAATGATTTCCCGGATACGGTCCAGATCATCCCATCTCTTTTTGCGGAAAAGCCGAATCCAGCATTCGAACAGGCGATAGAGCAAACGACGGTCCCAGGTTGCTCGGGATACAGAGGGGACTTGAATTGATTTTTCATTTTCATTGTACCACCGCCGCAAATCAGACCAGCGATCACCGCAGTAGGCCAAGGCCGAGAGGTGAAGAAGATGGGATATACGTTCGCTTTCGTTTTTCGGAAGTGTAAACAGGCGGCGGATTTCAAAAGCCCGCCAAGCCCCGGCCGAGCACTGCTTGCGAAGCTCTTCGTCATCGGAGGTCGGATTCAGAAAGGCGTCCAATCCCTCAATGGCCGCCATTTCATAGGCCATGGCGAGACGATGCAACAAATCGTCATCACCACCATCCTCGGGAAAATCAATGAGTATCTGCTGCCCGACTGCCTGCTTAACCAGGCGGGCATTGGCCACTTTCAGCCCACGGTCGCGTTCGGCTTTGCCAACAGCCAGGACAGCCCAGTGACAGTCTACATTATGGAGGTGTTCTGCAAGTATCACGCGTCACCTCTCTTGCCGGTCTCCATAACTTTATCTTTGAGAGTGCCGATACTTCCGGCCGGCAGATAAATGGCCAACAACTCGATCAGGGTTTTTACCGGGCAATTTTCGGAAAGCATTTGCCGGCTTGCAGCAAGGTCATCTATATTGGGCGGTATATCTCGAATCAGGACACCAAATATCGTAATACCAGCGCCATTGGTCTTGATATAATTTTTTGCAGCGTTCTGATATGTTCCTTGCCAATCGGATCTTATTGCCCTATGTCCCAGATAGACAACAGCCCTGTCTCGCAGAGGTTTCTTGTCCCGAAGATCCGTCAACTGCCTGTTCAGGGAGTGATCGCCATATCGTACAACTTGTGGGGGTGACTTGTTTTCCTTGCTTGTTTTCACCTCACCAAAGGCAAATCTGGTTTTTTCATTGTTTTTATGAAAACCGATCAGGTCGGCGCCGGGCAGGCTGGATTTGGGTTTGCGAATATCTCTGCCATCGGGCCAGGGGAAGAATGAATCCCTGTGATGGGTCAGATATGCTTCAGCAATGGCCTCGCCCACTTCCCAGTCCTTGGGAGGCGTGTCATTGTCAAGGATTCTGGCAATTTCAACACCTGCGAAATCCGTACCGGGGACACTTTCAAGCAAGGCTGCAATATCAGCCGTTCCTTCGTGGTCAAACAGGACAGGTGCCACGGAGCCGGCCAAAGCAGTATCCATCTCCTCGGCGGTCCAGGACACTCCGCATCCTGTCACCGGCGGAGTGCCAAGCGTGTATTCGACTGTGCCGGAAGCCAGACTCATGTTATCGCCATCGGATTTATGTGCATAATGTTAAGCTGCAGATTTTTTACAAGTATCGTAAAGTGTATGTATCATATATTATATCCGGTTACCAGCCCAACCCTTAACACATTGAAAGTTTTCGAAAATCCCCTACATGACGAATGCGAATGAAGGTCGGGCCACGCTAGCTATCTGATAATTCGTAAAAAGGGCTCAAAAAATGGCCATTTTTTGGTCTTAAGCATACCATTTTGGGTGCAAAATAACAGGTCTAAAAGATTTTAAAGATCGTCAAGTTTTATAAACAACAGCAACCTTTCAATATTTCTTTATTCACCTTCGCCGGAATACCCCACAGATTGTTGGAGTGAAACGGAAATCCCGCAAACGGGGCTGCGGGGAGCTTCATCAAAATAACAAAACCCCACCTCTCTATGTGAGAAACGGGGTTTATTGTCTGCATCATATCTGTTCTCTCTTATCCTAAATAATTAAAGGAAAAATTCGAACATTCTGAGCAAACTTACTCCTATGAAATATTTTGTCAAGGAATTTAGGGTATTAAGAATGACGCCTTCGTAAAAAGCCCAACTTCTTCGTTGTGCTGCATTTCGTAATCATTCAACGTACAAAAAGTACGCCTCATGATTACAAAATTTGCGACGCCTTTTTGTCCCGCCGATGTTTGGCGGGGGAACTCGAACTTTTTACTTTGCCGTCTCAATTTTGACTTTTTACGAGTTCATTAAAAATGATTGCTAAATTTAACCAAACCAAATCATTTGTATCTGTCGAAAGGTTAACACACGCCAACCATCTGATAATTCATAAAAAGAGCTTGCGAAATGAAAGGGTTAAGAAGATTTTAGGGCCTGTTTTAAACTTCTTTTGACAATATTATGGCTTGTTACCGCGACCCGACCCCAAGCGCCTATCGCCCGTTAAAAGTATGTTGGAGGTATACGTAACAAGCGATTATTTCTTTTTATATTTAAGCAGGTTATGGTCAGTTTAACATTTTTTTTTAAATCTTGGTTCCCGGCATGTCAATTTTCAGCCTGCTCTACGCCCGGTTTTGCCGGCAGTCTAAAACGCAACACCGAGCGCTTCCCTGCTGCTTGCGGCGGGGTTAGCGAGCGAATCAAAAAATGGTAAAGTTCCTTACGGTCGAAGATTCCCTGTCCGCCATAACCCTTTAGCGGACTGCAGGGAGCTTCAATCCCATTTGGGCCTACCCAACAGGGGGTACAGTTTTTTGCTTGACCCACAAGGACACTTTTGCCAAACTTAAGTTTGTAAAAAGCAACATCCTATTCTTAAGAAATGTAAACCTGAAGCGTTCAATAGTTCTCTTGACTTAGTGGAAAAAGTGAGCACAAAAGAGCAGCACGAAATTCCAGCACCAACATCCCTTTCGGGCAAGGAATTGCGGGATGCCAGGCAGGTAATCAACATTTTTATCCTGGCGTGGAAGAATTACGGCATGTATCCTGAGGATCATGTATCCACTATAAAATCCATTGAAAACCTTCTTGCCGCATTCAGCAATTTTTTCACGAACCATGTAGATCTGCGGCTGACTGTTGAAAAAGACAGTCTCCTTTGCAATTCTGAAATCATCCATAAAGTTTCACAGGAGGCCCCCTCGGAAGACATCATCACCTTGCTCTATCGTGATGGTATCAAATGGATTGAGTTTCAAGAAGGTCTCCCCCTCGAGGAAATCGTCTCCTTTTTCAGAATAGCTTATAAATACAGGTTGTTCGCAGAGGAAACCGAGGGAGATATCGTCACTGCTCTGATGGATGAAGAACTTGAATATATAGATTTCAAGGCGGTGGATATTTTCTGGCAGGACTTGCTGTTAATGAATTTTTCCCAACTCCCCCCCCCCGCGCCTCAGCCGGAAGAAGTCGCTGATCAAAATGAAACGGACCAGTCTCAGCAACCGGCAGAATCGGACGGCGAGGACACTTATGCCAGAAGTATTGCCGATCCATCGATCAGTGATGCCCAACTGGAGCTGTCCAATACCGATTATAAAATACTTCAGCAAATGGTCAATGAGGAAGAAAGCTGGGATATTACAGATGACCTCTTTGAATTATTGCTGATCATTCTTAGAAACCAGACCCAACAGGAAAAATTTACCGCGGTTCTGGAGTTCATCTCGGAAGTGGCTTTTGAAACCATTAAGCTGGAAAAGTTCGATCTGCTGATCAAATTATTTCAGTCGCTGCACAAGCTCCTCTCCCTAGAAATATCGACTGAACAGGATTGGAAGATCCCCCTCATCGACCGTTTTTTCCACGATCTGTCCAAGCCTGAAATTTTTCAACTCATCAGCGAAAAGCTCTTGCAGCTGCAAACGAGTGAAATTGAAAAGTTAGAGGCTTTTGAACAGGTACTTCATTATTTTTCTCCTGAGGTTATCCCTTTTCTGGTGCCGGTCATCATGCAGAGAAGTTCGCACGAGATACAGCAGTTGGTCTCGGAAGTGATAGTGCACCTGAGCCAGCGTGACATTGGGCCTCTTGAAAAAATAGCGGAACAGCATGGCCTGGAGATGGGGGACAAGCTTCTGGCCATACTGAATTGCCTGCAGGGAGACCGGGTCAATGGAATTCTTTTCAAGATGTGCGAACACCCCTCTAACAAGGTGCGCAGGAAAGCGATCAATGAGTTGGTTGAAAGGAACCCCAAAAACGCACAAAAGTTGTTTTCACTTATTGATGATCCCAGCAAAGAGATACGCGCCTGTATCCTGGCAGCTTTTGCAAAACATAAATCCAGTGTGCTGGAAAACTTGCTACTGAACTACTTGAGAGAAAATTCCGCTCAAAAGGATCCAGCTCACATCCTTGCCTGTTATAAGACTCTTGGCCACTGCGGTTCCAACACGGCTGTCCCGTTCCTGCGCAGAATACTCCTTAGCCGGGGATGGATCAGTTTTATGGGTTCAGGGAAACTGGTTTTCCGTGAGGGTGCAGCCATTGCCCTGGCATTGCTCGATACTCCGGAAGCAAAGAATGTTCTCCAGGAAGCTTCAAAAAGCAGATTCAAGGTGATCAGGAAAGCTTTTGATAGAACAAAGACCATAAGTGCTCTCTCTGGAGAAAACACCAATGACTGATTCTGCAAAATACAAATCCTATTCCCAATTTGAAGAATTCCTGCTAAACTTCTACAAGCTGAGGCAGAATGCAAGAATTTACAGTGATAACCATAGGCTGGTTATAAGGGGAATTGAGAAATTCTCCGAATCCATAAACAACTGCGTGGAGAATGAATCATTAACGCTTAAAATCTCCAATGACCAGCTGTTTATTGATGATGAAAAGCTCCCCTACAACAGAACCACAAAGAATCTTTTTGATAACATTATACGTTATTTTGATACCCGCGGCCTGGATGGAGTGCGTTTCCTCGAAGCTGTCAAGCATGTCTCTGCGGAGGAGATCCTGGCTTTCCTACGCCTGCTGGAACATTCCGGGCAAAAGCCGGAACCTCTCACCTGGCTCACAAACTGCCTTGCTGCACAAAATATAAAATGGGTTGAACTGATCAAGAAATCGGAAATACCTCAGGCTGACCAGGAATCCTTTTACAAGGAAAAGGCAGAACGGTGGGAAAGGGCCAGAAAAGACTACACTTACGCCAAGGCCTCTCTCGAAGAAGTTGCCCAGAAGACTAAAGACAAGAAGAGTGTGGTCGGTATAGGGAAAACCGTCCGGATAGTCCAAGACATGGTGACAAATCTTATCGAGGATGATGAGGTTTATGCTGCCATCAGCACACTCCGGGTATTTGACGACTACATTTTCACACATTCGGTGAATGTTGCCATGTTATCCATTTGCCTTGGCAGGCGTATCAACCTCTCACGTCGTACCCTGGCAAGTCTCGGCATTTGTGCCCTTTTTCATGACCTTGGAAAAATTGAGATCCCCAAAGAAGTTCTGCACAAAAAGGATAAGCTGGATGACAGTGAGTTAAAATTGATTGAGGAGCATTCATTGAACAGCGCCAGACTGTTGTTAAAACTCAAGGCATCCCCTGACAGCAAGGCCAGAATCCTGGTGCCGCTTTTTGAGCACCATCTGAAATATGACCTGTCCGGCTATCCCCGGGCCGACTGGAAAAAACCGTTAACCCTTTTTGGAAAGATTATTTCCATTGCAGATAAATATGATATTTTAACATCATGGCGGGTCTACAGGAAATCTCTGCTGAGTCCGGACCGCGCCCTGGGCTACATGCTTGATCATGCCGGCAAAGAATTTGATCCCATCCTCATCAAGGTTTTCATCAATATTCTTGGGGTATACCCGGTCGGCACCCTGTTAAGGCTTGACACTGACGAACTGGCCTTGGTTGTCAGTTCTCCCAGCAGGAATTTTTCCAAAAGGCCATTAGTCTGTGTCCTGGAAAAAGAGGGGGAAGGCAGTTATAAAAAAAGGGAAATAATTAACCTGGACGAACGCGACACCGAAACAGGCAACTACGTAAGGGAAATTATCGAGACCTATCACCCTGCAACTTTCGGGATCCAACCTGTACAGTATATGTTTTCCAGTAATTGATTGGATGCGGAATATAAAACTTGGACTTAGGACTAAAGCATCCTCTCCCTCACGTTTGATTCCGCATAAAGATCCTTGTCTATGTTCCATCTCCCCCTGAAATGATGGAGAGCTGCAGAAGAGACTCCATGACAGTTTCCTTCATCTGTCTTATGTTGTACTTGATTGATTCCTCATATAGATTGTTGTCTATTTTCCATCTCTCCCTGAAATGATAGAGAGCTGCGGAAGAAACCCCTCCCAGTACACCGGCCATCCTTTTACGTGCTACCGAGCGATAGAACTCCTCTGTTTTCCTGAAAAGCTCCAGGGGGGATTCTAACTCTTTCATCCCGGCCTCCTGGAACTCCAGGAAAAGCAGAGGCAATTTTTCCTGGTAATTCTTGTCTGCCATCTGGGCAACCAAGTCGGCGGTTCCAAGAACCTTGCCCATGGTCCTGACCTCTTCGGATTCGAAAGGTATATCCTCTATGGGAAAGAAGATCTGAGTACATTTGATAATATGGCCGCAGTCGCGGATGTCCTCCTGCGAATAGCCGTTTTCGGTGAGATATTTTTCCATGACGGCAATTGAGCGATCCTCGTGTCCGATGGTATACTGAGCCCCGGTACCTTTCACTTCTTCCTCGGTCTGGATCAGGCCCGTATCATGAAAAAGCGCCCCGATCAGACAAAGCTGAACACTCCTTGGGGAGAAAACCTGTCCCTGGACGTGCAAACCATGAATAAGTCTTGCAGTAGCAAGAGCGGTTGAACAGGTATGCTCCAGATTATGATATTTTGTATTGCTGGCCCGGTATCCTGGAAATTCTCCGTTGAAGAGACGGAGAATATCCGCGTATATCTTTTCGATTGGCGACGGGTCCGGGGGAGGGTCGATCAGGAGCAGGATATTTTTTATCTCAGATAGAGATTCAGCTGGAGAGTTGGTATCTGTTAGATCATAAAGCCTGTCGTTGTCCCTAATCATATCATCAAAGTGCCTTAAAGGGTCAGTTAAGGTTAAGTTTTTATTAGATAATCGCTTTTTTACCTGCGCCAAAATTCGGGGTGGTTCTTTAAACCACCCAGTTTATTGCAGTATATCAACAAATCACCAGGCCGATCAACAATATATCAATCATAGTCCATTTCAACAACTTTTTCCACCAGGAACCAATCTCTGATCTTCCTGGTTTTAATATGCTCTCGACAGAGTATGGACCAGGAAATGCCGGATACGTTGGAGATTCGAATGGGCGAATGGGGGTCTGACCACGCTAACTATCTGATAAATTACAAAAAGAGGTCAAAAAATGGGCGTTTTTTGGTCTTAAGCATGCCATTTTGGGTCCAAAACAACAGGTCTAAGGAGTTTTAAAAATCGTCAAGTTTGACGGTCTCGTAAAAAGTCCAACTTCTGCGTTGTGCTGCATTTCGCAATCATTCAACGTACGAAAAGTACGCCTCATGATTACAAAATTTGCACGCCTTTTTATCCCGAGAGATTTATTCGGGGGAATTTGAACTTTTTACGAAACCGTCTACATCGGACTTTTTACGAGTTCATCAAGAATGATTGCTAAATTTAACAAAACCGAATTATTTCAATTGCATTCACACCCATATTTTATATAACCTATTAATATCTTGACAAATGTTCTTGTGTCTGTGAATATAAAAATTTCTTCAGGCAAAAAAACCTTTCCATAACAACCATTAACCATACAAGGATAAATTATGAGATGGTTTCTGTATGCAATTAGCTTGTTCTATATCTCTATTGGGTGTTGCTCGATTCTTTATACCAATGAAACCAAAAAGTTTGTGAGAAGTATATTCATCAATATTGATCAAAAAATTCTCTCGGTCTTACCGTTTATATTCGGAATCCTTTTTATTTTTTCTGCATCAGCCACACGTATTCCATGGCTTTTTAGATTAATTGGACTCATGGCTGTCATTGAAGGCATGGTTTTCTTTTTAATTCCCAAGGACTTGTATGACAAATTTATGGACTGGTATCTCAATTCATTATCAGTTCAAACATACAGGCTATCTGGAATTCTTGGCATAATTTTTGGAGCTGCAATTTTATCTTGGATTCTGTAAGAAAAGAAGGAGCATTTATGACTGATCCTAAGCTACTTGAAATATTTTCTGACTACATTTGACCTTGGTGTTATTTCATTACTGGCAGTATTGAACGGATACAGAAAGAGTTTGAAATTGATATTCACTGGACGGCATTCCCACTCCATCGGGATACACCAGAAGAAGGTAAAACACTTGAAGAGCTGTTTAAAGGTCGAGATATTGATATTGACCAGACGATGGCTCATCTTAAGCAAGTTGCAAATGGATTAGGATTACCTTTTGGTGATCATAAAATGACATACAACAGTCGTTTGGCTCAGGAGTCAGGTAAATGGGCAGAATCGAGAGATAAAGGTCACGAATTTCACAACTCCATTTTTAGATCATATTTCGTAGATGGGCAGAATATTGGCAAGGCCGATGTCCTTGTAAATGTGGCTGAATCTATCAATCTAAGTGGCAAAGATGCACTAAAGGTTATACAAGACAGAGCCTACAGGGAAGCCGTTGATTCGGATTGGAAACGATCCTACGAATTAAGAGTTACTGCAGTTCCCACCTTTCTATTTGGCAATCAATTCTTGGTTGGTGCCCAAAAATACGAAGTATTGGAAAAGCTCTTGCTATCATATAATGTCAAGAGACGAACTTGCAACTTAAGAAGTAATTAACCATGAGTCTAACAAAAGCCCAGATCGTTGAATCCATCCAGAATCAGACCGGCTTTTCAAAGAATAAATCATTGGAAATCGTGGAAAACTTACTTGAAATCATCAAAAGCACACTGGCATCAGGGGAAGACGTTTTGATAAGCAACTTTGGAAAATTCTGTGTCAGGGAAAAAAAGGAACGTAGAGGCCGGAATCCGGCTACCGGTTACGCCATGATGTTGGCACCCCGGAAGGTTGTTACGTTTAAATGTTCAGGTAATTTGAGGGATTGGATTAATGAATAACACCCGTTTGGTTTATTCAACAGAGTCAGGCCAAATTTGCCCTTCCTGTGGACGTCCAACTACGAAATGCACCTGCAAAAAGAAAAAAGCCGTAAAAAAACAATCGATATATCCAAACGATGGAATTGTAAGAATCAGGAGGGAAGTCAAAGGCCGGAAGGGAAAAACAGTAACGGCTGTCTTTGGCATCTCTCTTGATGGTAAAAAACTTCAGCAATTTGCCAAATCATTGAAACGTAAGTGTGGTTCTGGTGGCACTGTAAAAGATGGTGTTATCATTATTCAAGGCGATCACAGGGAAACTCTTCTGGAAGAGATCAAACAGCAGGGATACACTGTAACGCTTGCCGGTGGTTAATTATTCTAAAACCTATTGAAAGAGAACCTATGTTGTCATTCCTTGACAAAATACCTTATTCGATTCTCATTGTGTTTTCGATCATCATGCTCCTTTCAGGAAAGCCGATGATACCCCAACTCCTGCGTTATCAAGTCCTTGCGGTAGATGACTACAGCTGTGGCCTTGATGCCTTGGACCTGGGGTATCCTCGACTTTCGATCATTTAGGGTGTAAGTCTATCCTTAATTTATAATAATTCTGATTTTTTGTGGATTTACACAATGCCCAAAAAGCGACATCGAAAATTAGAGAGCCGGAAAGAATGAAGAACTTAATAGTATTATTAGCGTTATTATTCATTGTAGGTTGTGCTGGTCATTTAGCATCTTTTAGTGGTTCGATGGACAACCCGCCTGATTATTACACCTATGCTGGTGAGGGGCATGGTTATCCTCAGATTTGGCCTATAGGTGGTAGCTTTTGAAGTAATTATTATGGACAGCTCAATGTAAGCTCATGGACCAATGCACATGGGGCGCATGGGGGTCAGGCCACGCTAACTGTCTGATAAATTATAAAAAGAGCTAAAAAAATGGCCGTTTTTTTGGTCTTAAGCATACCATTTTGGGTGCAAAATAACAGGTCTGAAAATCCCAAATTCATTTTTATTCCAAAACTTCAACAAACTCGGAATCTCGGATTACGGGGTCATTGGTGATAAGCGGCAGGCCGAGATGTCTTGCGGTCGCGGCAATGAGCCGATCATGCATCTCAGGAATATCATCTATCTCGGAAGCAGTTTTAAGAATCTCAAAGTTAAGCGGTTCAAACTGATAATTTTGGCTTTTAAAAAGATCTTCGGTTTGAAGCAGGCTGATATCGATCCTGTTTTTTTCAAACAGATAGAGCACTTCCATCAAAACGATGGCAGGGATAATAATGGTAGCCTCACCCTTGTCGGCAGATTTATAGGCTTGATGAGATTTATCATTGATCACCTTTTTGCCAAGCATAAATTTTATAAGAGCCTGGGTGTCGGTTACAAAACTATCCATTGCCAAATTCCTGATCAACGTGCTTCCATGTTTGTTGTTTAAACTTTTTCAGATCTGAAAAATCGATATCATAACCCTTGAGAATGCCTTCAAGCTTTAATATTTTTTTTGCTTCAAGCTTTTTCTTATGCCTCATAAAATCTATAAAATTGGCGATGGCATCTAAATCCTGCTCGGAGAACCCTGTCAGTTTATTATAAATTTCATTTTTGGTTATAGCTGCCTTGTTCATTTTTTTCTCCATTGCAAACAGTGACAAACTCAACCCCTGGATTGCTTCCCTGAAGTAAACGAAGCGCCCTTGGGATAACGACTTGTCCTTTATTTGAAATCCGTGTCTTTTCTATAAGACCGTCTTAATGTTTGTAACACTAAAATAAAATAATCATAACTGCTATTTCCTCTTTTTACAACCATCTTAAAAAAAATCGATTTCAAAGCATAGAATAGAGGTCGGACACGCTAACTGTCTGATAAATTATAAAAAGAGCTAAATAAAATGGCCGTTTTTTGTTTTTAACCATACCATTTTGGGTGCAAAATAACAGGCACTTGATAGTTTGACGTCATTGCAGTAAAACGGGGATCTAACTGATGAATTTGTATTTATTATTTTTTCAATAACCTCATGAACTGTCTATCACCTTCCGGATGGTCTCGGCAATCTCCCGTTTTAAAATCGGTTTTGAGACAAACGCCCGGATGCCCATTCCCATTGCTTTTTTTTCATCCATCCTTACACTGAATCCCGTGCAGAGAATAATCGGGATATCCGGCCTTATTTGCATTAGTTCTTTGGCCAGTTCTTCACCCGTCATGTTCGGCATTGTTAAATCTGTTATTACAATATCGACGCTGTCCGGTTGTGTCTTAAAAAATTCCAACGCCTCAATACTGCTGGTTCTTGTTACAACATCATATCCTAAAAGCTCAAGGGTCTGCTTGCCGATGTTCACGATTGCCGGTTCATCGTCAATAAAAAGAACACGTTCGGTGCCGGTGGGAATCGGTCTTTCGATTCTTTCTTCCGATTCCAAACGTCTTTTGAAGACAGGCAAAAATACTCTGAAAGCAGAACCTTTTCCGGGGTTACTGTAAGCATAAATGCTGCCGCCATGACTGTGAACGATGCCATGAACAACCGAAAGACCCATGCCGGTACCTTTACCTTTCTCTTTTGTGGTAAAGAATGGATCGAATATCTTATCTAATACATCAGGCGCCATACCATACCCGGTATCCGTAACGGTTAAATTGATATATGCCCCTGGTTTTAAATCCGGATAGTCAGAAACGACCTCTGAATCAAGTCTAATATCGACAAGATCAACCGTCAACACTCCTCCCTTATCGTCCATAGCGTAGGCGGCATTTGTACATAGATTCATAAGTACCTGATGAATTTGGGTCGAATCGCCCATAACCAGTGCGTTACTTTGGATGTTCTGTTTAATCTCGATTGTAGAGGGAATAGATGCCCTGAGCATTTTAAGCGCTTCTTTGGCAATGAGTTTTACATTAACCGGTTTTTGTTCCCGATCAGATTGTCGACTGAAAGTAAGTATCTGCAGCACCAAATCTTTCGCGCGGCTGCCTGCTACCAAGACTTCCTGGAGATTTTCATATTGCAAAGTTCCTTTTTCTGCATCGTCAAGCGCTAACTCCGTAAAGCCGATCACAGAGGATAGAATATTGTTAAAGTCATGGGCAACCCCACCGGCTAATGTGCCAATTGCATCCATTCTCTGAGCATGCTGGAGTTGAGCTTCAAGCGCTTTTTCCTGGGTTACATCGCGGTTGACGGAAACAAAGTTTATAATTTTTCCCGAGCTATCCTTAATCGGCGATATTCTTGTCTTAAATTCACGCAAAGTGCCGTCTTTCATTGTGTTGATTATACGACCTGCCCATGTATGACCACGGGAAATAATATCATACATTTCCCTGTAGAAGGCCTCATCATGCTTATCGCTTTTTAGAATACGGAAATTTTGCCCAATGATTTCTTCTCGATTAAATCCGCTGAGCTGCTCGAAGGCAGGGTTGACATAATGGATAGTTCCAGGCCTGTCTGATATGATGATACTTTCAGACGCTTGTTCAATTGCTGTAACTAAACGAATCCGTTCTTCCTCAGCCCTCTTGCTCTCTGTCATGTCTATATAAATAGTCATTTTGGAAATGGAGCCATCTTGATGAAAAATCGGGGAATGGGAAACATTATAATAACGGTTGTCCTTCGGGCTTAATGTCGTTGTTTCAGCACTTTCACCGTGTTGTATTTTATCGTGAACACACCCCGGACATGGTTCATCCAAATCGTGGATCGCTTTATGGCAAACTTCGCCGGTGGCGTCTATCCCCGTTCTCTTGATCATGGCCGGGTTCATATATTCTACGCGGAAATCATGCGAGCAAATATACACTGAAGCCTTCATGGATTCCATCATAGAGCGGTATTTTTCCTCACTCTCCCGCAGCGCCTCCTCGGCCTGCTTGCGGTCGGTAATATCAATCCCCATGCCCATGAGATAAGGTTTCCCATCGAACACCACGCGCAATCCATTGAAGTAATAGGGAATTCTCCTACCGTCCTTTGTCACGAGTTCAACCTCGGCAGTCGAAGCACCTTCACGAAAAACTTCCTGCATTCTATCAGCGATATGATCTCTGTCGGCACCTTCGAAGAAATCAGGGCCGTGCATCCTGCCAAGCTCCTCGGGCGAATAGCCGGTAATTGTCTCCCATTTCCTGTTCCATCGTACGAACCGTTCCTCATCGAACATATAGAAGAGGCCGGGCAAACTGTGGATTATTCCTTCAGCGAGCTTCTTTTCTTGGTACAGTACTTCCTCTCCCCCTTTGAACTTAACCGATTCTTTCTCTAATTCTTTGACCCTTTGTTCCAATTCTTCATAGGTTGGTTTTCTATCCATCTGAAAATCCTCCAATATCTTTAAACACAAAAAGACTCATACACCGATTCACCTTAATGCCCACATATAAGCCTTTTATCACACAGAACCAACCCCTTAAATGGGGTTATATTTTTATTTGAATATTTAATCAAATACAAAAATAGCATAGGGGAACCAGGACTGCAAATATTATCGTTGCGTAAAGAGGGAAGAGGATCTGCTATGGGCAGGGGAAACGAACAAGCGGCCATATCTCAGATCAAGCGCTATTATAAAACTGTGGCCAAAGATCTTGCGGTGCAGGTGCAGACCGCTGAGGAATTGATCCGGCAGATGCAAAAACAGATGCGAATGTTTACCCTGCTGTTAGGGGTTATTGGCAGTATTTCCCTGATAGTCGGTGGTGTCGGCGTTATGAATGTCATGCTCGTATCGGTTTCCGAGCGTAAAAAGGAAATCGGGTGTCTTTTTCGGTTATTATCCAGCCCGGCAGGCGGCCCGCTTGAATCCCATCGAAGCGCTGCGGGCGGAGTGATAGAGTGTTTATGTAAACATTTTGCTTATTACATATATCTGACGGTCTCGTAAAAAGTCCAACTTCTGCGTTGTGCTGCATTTCGCAATCATTCAACGTACGAAAAGTACGCCTCATGATTACAAAATTTGCACGCCTTGAATTTGAACTTTTTACGAAACCGTCTAAATTGGACTTTTTACGAGTTAATCATATCTAAATTCCCATAAAAAACAAAAATAACAAGCTTAGCCAAGACCATTTTGTGGCAATGTGATCAACGGTTGTTGTCATTTGAAGTTTGATTGGTAGAATCTTCTTCCAAGTCTTTTTTCCTTCCAATTCTAAAGGCATCAACAACCCCGATAATCCAGCAGAAAATCATCAATAACACAGCGAAACTGAATATGAGGCTGTCGGAATTGGTGGATGCCTGTAAGGCTGCATCTAAAATCGTATTCATATCAACTGCCCCACCCTCCGACTCAATCTTTTCGAGGATGATGAAGGCTTTTTTTACTGCTTCCACTACAATTACGGACAGAGCCACCAGAACCGTCATCATTATAACAGCACCGCGTTTGTAGTGTTTCAAAAAAATCTGACCCAGGCCTGGAAATACCAAGCCTGACCAGAAGACTCCCTTTTGTGAGTTATTCATTGTACCATTTTCTAATTTCTCTCTCTATCTGTCAAATGGATTTGCCCCTTCTGAAAAAATGATATCAAAAAAATTTTGAATCCTCTGATAGTTACATTTCCATAGCAGTAACTACAAATTTCGAATTGATGATTTCAAATCGCAACCATATTAGTTTAGCTTAACAGGTTCTCTTTGGGTTCAAAAAGAATCGTTTAAGACGATTTTAAGGCATAGTTTAAACTTCTTTTGCTGAGATTATAGTTTGTTACCGTGGTCCGATCCCAAACCCGTAAAAGATTAAGGAATAAAGGTCTTTAATAGACTGTCTACCGCCGTACTAGCCATTTGCTCAAACAGCGCAGATCCTTCGTAGGCGGATAGGCGTTGATAGCCGACCCCGAACCCATCCCAAATCTGTTTTTCCTGTTGTGTATCCCAGACCTGAACATAAAGGTTGACTGAGCGGATAATGGACTTGCGGCCAAAACTCCAGATAAACGTGACGGAAGCATCAGATTTGTATTCCGTCACAGCGGCCTGGCTGATAAAAAGATAGCGACTGTTGAGTGCCTTGCTAAAACATTTTAGCTGTTCGGGCTCCGGGCCGGATTTTGTAAAATTTTTGCTAAAACGGGTAAAATCGCACGGCAAGTTTTTATCGTTCAAACGAATCAGAACATCACCCGGAGGAATCAGTTTAAAAGAAGGTCGTTTAGTTTGAATTTTTCCGATTAAGATATCATTCAAAATTACCTGATAGGATTCGTGGGAAAGGACCGTGTTTCTCCCTTCTTTTGCAGATTCACTGGGTGCCGGCGCGTAAGGTGCTGATGGATGGGGTGATTCCATGGCCATAGGCGTTTCAAAAGAATGGTCAAGAATAATAACCGGCAGGAGAGCAAGTCCTTCTTTCTGGAGTTTTTCTTCATTGAAATCGTTGCTGCGAAAGGATTCTTCAGACCAACAGTGAATCTTGGCGCTGCATCCCCCCAATAAACAAACCAATAAAAGGACAAGTATCGGTCTGAAAGATCCGGAAATTAAAGTGTAAGATTTCATCGTTACCTCCCATTATATAGTTCCGAGTATGATTTAAAAACCTTTAACCCTCTTTTCATAAAGAAGTATAAGCGGGTTAAAAAAATTTAATTGCGAATTGTTTATCTTGAATTTTTAAGAAAAGATTTCTACCATCTTCGCACTTTCGACTGTTTTTAAATTTGACTAATAGTAGAGGCCATATACCTGGCCCCGAATACATTTTCAGACACTTCGCAATTTTTTATTTTCAGTTACAAAGAGATACGATAATGATATCTCAAAAAATCCCTTAGTTAATTCCTGATATCTTTTACCAATTTAATCACTTGAATAAACTCTAACTGACTTACATATATAAAAAAAACGAAAAGAGCAAACCCCAAAAAAGGATCTGCCCCTATCCATGAAATGATATCACACGAATTTTATTGACGTAATGTGTGCATCTTTATTGAGAATACCTTACAAAAATCTGATTTGTCAAAACCTTTGATCGCTTGTGGGACTCCCGGAATATCATCCGCCTCAAAACCTTGTGATAAGTCTGACGGATCCGAGCTTGGTCCTGATTTATACATCATCACCTTATGGCAAACTCCCATCATTAACAAAAAATAGATAACATGTTTAATTCCTTGACATAAACGACCTACAAAAGTAAGTTCATGAATACATATAGTTTAAAATCCATCTCGCCAAAAGGAGCCTGCCATGACACTCACAAAAGCTAACATCATCGATGCAATCGCCGAAGCCAACGGATTCCCCCGTAACAAAGCATCCGAAACTGTAGAAACCCTCCTTGAAATCATCAAAGGCACACTGGTATCCGGCGAGGATGTCCTGATAAGCAACTTCAGCAAATTCTGTGTCAATCAGAAAAAGGAACGCAGAGGCCGGAATCCAGCTACCGGTGATGATATGATGCTGGCGCCCAGGAAGATTGTTACGTTCAAATGTTCCGGTGATTTGAGGGATAAGATTAATGGGAATTAGATCGAAAGGCTAATTATAATGGATGATGAAATAACGCCGGAAAACCATAAA
>Ga0208648_1001306_pt1 | contig 20919 bp, 28 predicted proteins | sample AntAceMetag02UKL_FD_184772 | JGI IMG/M metagenome (GOLD analysis project Ga0208648, IMG submission 184772) | Saline lake microbial communities from Ace Lake, Antarctica - Antarctic Ace Lake Metagenome 02UKL (SPAdes) (version 2) | ecosystem: Environmental > Aquatic > Non-marine Saline and...
AGGGCGGTTGATGTTAATTCAAACCGCTGTTTAAACCCAGTTGTAGAAATCTATTTGTTTTTGCGTGTAATTATTATCTATAGCAACCACAATGTCCATTAATTCCTGAGCAAAAAAGCCCTTCCGAAAGCGTTTATTAATGGCTGTAACAAAGTGGCAGGTTGAACCGTGAATTCGTGCCGGCTGTTCTTGCAAATCTTTTAGTATAACGGTCTTTGCCGTAAAGATGCATTTTTTTGCTTTATATTTATTCATATAGATTGTGGCTTTTTCTGTTCTTGTTTTCATGATAATACCTCCCTTTAGTTATGGTTTAACCGCTCAAGCCCGCCATCGACCGGAGTTGATAGCAGGATCAGGGGTTAAATTTCGATACAAATTGTTTTATTTTCTTCGTCAATCTCAATTATAACACTGGTGTCTAGTGTGTATGACCCGTCATTATCGGCCGAAACTCTTTCATGGTCGTCCGGGCACACTGTCCATTGACAGCCCGCGTGCGAAAAAGTGATGGTGCCGTCTTCGTTGTCTGTATATTCAATTTCTTTCCAAGGTTTTGACATAATAAATTCCTTCCGGGCAGTTTTTTAGCCGTGCCCAGGGCGTTGATGTTAATTAAATAATGTCAAGTCTTAATTACAAGGTACATCACGGTTTAACCCTTGTCAAGTCTTTTTTTAAATAAAAGTAAAATAAATTAAATCAATCCGTAAAAGCTTGACAATCAGCACAGTTTATGATACCAAAGGTTATGATAATCAATAAAACTATGATAATTTGTCTGGGGCAATATGTTTGATGAAATCAGCTACGAACGGGCAGCCAGGGCCAACGAAATCACGCCTGGCAGCTGGGAAGAGTTATATTCAACAGCAGATCAACCCCTTAACGCTGTGCCCGCTATGGAAAGGCAAGCGAACTATCGATCCCCGAATTATGCCGACACCGATACAAGGGCAGGATAATGACTGATCATAACCCTAAATTATCAGATAAGGACCAGGAAGAAATGAAGGCGGCTCCGGAAATGCTTGGCTATTTTAATGCTCATTTTATTACTTGGCAGGAATTGTGTGATATTGGGAAACAATCCGATGGCCCGCTAAAGGACAGAAAGTTATAGTAAACGGTAAACGCTTGACAATTTGTCCCGAGTGTGTCATAGGGGATAAGACCATGCATGGGCTCCTCCTTTCCAAAGCTCGTCGGGCAGCCGTCCGGCGGGCTGAGAGGTGGATAACTCAGACTTGAGGCCAATATGACCAATTGCCCATATTGCGATACGAAAAATAACAATACTAACATAATTGATACCGGGCATTTACATCTTAACGCAATGGGGAAAAAGCACAATACAAGGAATGTATATCTTTGCCGGGAATGTGGAGAATGTTACGAGGCATATCAGGGCAGGAAGCGCTTTGAAATGTCGGTTGATAGGTTTTTTGACAGGGAGTTTCAATATTGCAGGGGGAATTTAGCGCGAGGATTTGATTTACAGGCGGGGTTTAGGTGATGGCCGAAAGCAACGAATTTATTAATATCACGGTATCAGGAGATTCAATATCACCGATTTCTTTTTTATTAGCCGACCAGCACGGCGGAAGGTATTCATTGCCGATTCGAGAAAACGTTAAATACCCTATCCCAGCCGGGCATCGGTTTTTTTGTATATCAATGGTCACAGCAGAAAAGGTAGAATGCGAGGTGGAAATAAATGGCTAAACCAACAGGCAGACCAAACGGCAGACCGCCAAAATATGCAACGCCCGAAGCCATGCAAGAAAAGATTGACGACTACTTCGAAAACTGTTGGGACACCAGCAACGACGGGTTAAAGAAACAAGTCACGCCCTACACCATGACAGGGCTTGCAAACTCAATAGGGTTCAGCCGTCGCGCTCTTTTAGATTACACTAAAAAGGACGAGTTTCTTCCTACGATTATAAAAGCGCGGTCAATTTGCGAGCAATACGCAGAGGAATCGTTGTTTAACGGCAAAAATGTAGCAGGCGCAATATTCAACATAATCAACAATTATAATCGGTGGAAAAACACCCAGGGCAGGGAAATAACCGGCAAAGACGGCGGACCAGTAAAAACAGAGCAAGTGAAATCCGATATAACGGACAAACTTAATGAAATTTACGAATCGTAATGATGCGCAAAACTTCTATAAGACCATTCTCAAAGCCGCTGAAAGTCAGGACAACGCAGCAGCAACCCTCGCAGCGATTGGCCGCAAAGACCTTTTCTTTTTACTCACACACCTGTTAAACCGCAAAGATGTTGACCGTGACTGGTTGTTTGATCGATGCGTTGAGGTTCAGCGATCTCCGGACGGTCATCTCGATTTGTGGGCGCGAGAGCATTATAAAAGCACCATCATTACATACGGGCTATCTATTCAGGATATCCTTAATAATCCAGATGTTACAGTAGGTATTTTTTCCCATACCCGGCCCATTGCCAAGGGGTTTTTAAGGCAGATCAAGCGAGAATTAGAGGACAACGAGGTTCTCAAGCAGTTGTATCCCGAGATTCTATACACAACCCCCCGAAAAGACTCACCTAAGTGGTCAGAGGACGATGGCCTAATTGTAAAGCGCAAAAGCAACCCAAAAGAGGCAACCGTCGAGGCTCACGGGCTGGTAGACGGGCAACCAACTTCTAAACATTTCAGCGTGTTAGTGTATGACGATGTTGTTACCCGCGAGTCTGTAACCACTCCGGACATGATAAGAAAAACCACAGATGCGTGGGCGTTATCGCTCAACCTGGCCAGCGATGGCGGAAAGAAACGATATATCGGCACCAGGTATCATTACAACGACACCTATAAAACCATAATGGACAGAAAGGCAGCAAAAACAAGGATTTATCCTGCTACCAAAAATGGTAAAGTGGATGGGCAGCCGGTACTAATAGGCAAGGATGTACTGGTTGATAAGCGTCGGGAGATGGGACCATATGTATTCGGTTGCCAGATGCTTCAAGACCCGAAAGCTGATGAAATTCAAGGCTTTAAAGAAGAGTGGTTGCAATATTGGAGCCCAACACCAGGCGGCATGAATTTGTATCTATTAGTAGACCCGGCAAGCGCTAAAAAAAGAACCAGTGACTACACGGTTATGGCTATTATAGGACTGGGGGCAGACAAGAACTACTATGTCGTTGATTTCATTAGAGATAGGATGTCATTGACGGAGCGGGCAGACGCGCTATTCAAGCTACACAGGCAGTACAGGCCTGCTGGGGTAGGGTATGAGCAGTACGGGATGCAGGCCGATATTGAGCATTGCCAGGACAAGATGGATAGAACAAACTACAGGTTCCCGATCATCGAACTGAAGGGTAACATACCGAAACCAGACAGGATTAAGAAGCTGATCCCTTTGTTCGAGGGGGGTAGGGTGTACCTGCCGACGATTCTCAATAAGGTGAATTATGAGCATAAGACTGTAAACGTAGTTAGAGAGTTCATCGAGGACGAGTACAAAGCCTTTCCAGTAGCGGCTCACGACGATATGCTGGATTGTTTTGCGCGGATAGTAGATCCTGCCCTGGGTGCGATTTGGCCGTCGAGCAACGCTATACCGTTTAGGCCAAGGCGGCGAAAATTTGTAGCATAAAAAAATAATTTTTCCCTTGCCTTTTCTATTGAGTCTATATAAACTAAATATATTGAGTTTATTGAGTCTATATAGAAAATAAGCTAAAAGTTCTATTGACTTTATTGAGAAACGTCTATATTCTTTATTGAGTCTATTGAGTCTATTTAATCTATTAGAACCGGGAAAAGCTATGAAAACGGTATGTATTTACATCGACGAGGACATTTGGAAGCGGATAACATCGGCGGCGTTTACGGCAAGCAGTGAGGTTGGCAAGCGTGTTTCTGTTGGTAAATTTTTAACCGATTTATATTTGCACAGCTTATCGAAAACGGTTCCGCAAACCAAGATTGAGAAGGATGAAAACACAAAGACACGGAAAGAGCCTGTTTCACCAAAGCCGAAGTTAAAAGCTGTTGAACCGGCAGATGAAAAAGCGGAAAGGCTTGCCGAGGTTCAAAAAATTGCGCCTGTTTATCCGGCCAAAACATTTAACCCGCAGCCAAAGACAGGGGACAAAAAAAAGAAGGGGAAATAAAGGAACCTGAAAGCATGGAAAAAATAAAAAAATTTCAAACTTGGGTAGACGAAGCTCAGTGGGCTGCGAGGGAATGGCGGTCAGAATCATGGCGTGATGCTGAAATGTACGATGGCGGCAGGGCACAGTGGACGGATGAGGATTGGGAGGCTGCAGCTGATGCCGGCATTGAACCTATTACGGTTAATATGACGTTTCCTACGATCAACCTTATCCTGGGTAGCCAGGCCGTAAATAAGTTCGATATCATATCCAAGGCCAGGTCAACCAAAGATTCCGAAATCTCCCAGGTGATGACAGAGGGCGTTAAGTTCATCATGGATCAATCAGACGGGGAATTTCTTATCTCTCATGCGTTCCGGGATGCGATTATACCCGGCATCGGGTATCTAAGCCCGTGCCTTAATCCAGATCCGCGGAAAGAACGGCTGCAGATTAGGCGATTTGACTGGAAAGAATTATGGACAGACCCGTTCGCTCCGCCATGGATCACACCAGATAATTGCCGGTTTGCATTCATCCAGAGATACATGGATCTATCAACCCTGCAATCCATGTTTCCGGGCAAGTCCCAGGAGATCGAGAACACATACGATGACATGGCCGGGGATTCTAAGGAAGGCGGGGCCATGTTCGAGGACGAAGCCGACTTTATAGAAAAAAGCATCAGGCAGGAGTCCGGGTCAGGTTGGGCGCAGAGCGAAAGAAAGAGGGTCAGACCTATTGAGATGTGGTATCCGATAAACGAGAAAGCCGCTTTCGCATTGTTTGCAGATGGCCGGTGCGTTGAAATGGACGATAAGATTCCGATTTCAGAGCAGTATCAGCTTATCACTGCCAGCCAGGAAGTTGTAGTTGCCATGGTCAAGAAAATGCGGGTGTGTTCGTTTTTTGGTGATTTGGAATTGCAGGACGTGCCTACACCCTACCCACACGATCAATTTCCGTTGGTTCCGTTTGTGGGTTATGTGGACCGGTACAATTTCCCATACGGAGTACCGCGGCAGATCAGGGGCCAGGACACAGAGGTAAACAAGCGGCGGTCAATGGCTTTGGCAATGTTGCTGAAGCGGCGGGTCATGATTGAATCTGATGCAGTTGATGGCAAGGATGCATTACAAACTGTGTACGAAGAAGCCAATAAACTTGATGGCCTTGTGGTTGTAAACCCGGGTGCATTGGGTCAAAAGAAAATCCAGATAGTCGAGAAAGCAGAGTTGGCCCAGGGCCAGATTCTACTTGAGCAGGAAGCCAAGACCGAGATTCAGCTGGTTTCGGGCGCAAACGCTACCCGGTTGGGTTACGAGTCCAAGGCAGAGTCCGGAGTTGCGAAAAAGACGGACATTGCACAGAGCAACGTTATCACCGCACCATTATTCGATAATCTTCGTAGATCAATGAAAGCTTTAGGTGATCAGAGCGTAGCCAACATTCAAGGCTTCTGGACAAAAGAAAAGGTTTTGAGGATTACCGACCGTATGACCGGGGCGGAGAAGTTTGTTGAAGTCAATAAACAAATTCAAACCGAGACGGGGGTTATAGAATTAAAAAATAACATTACCCAGGGAAAATACGACACCATTATAAGCGAAGCCCCTCAGACTGATACGGTCAGGGAACAAAACATGAACCTTATTATCGAATGGGTTAAAAAGTCCCCGCCGGAAATCATACCTCATTTAATGACCATGGCGTTCGAGATGTCCAATATTCCCAACAAGGAACAAACGCTGGCAAAACTTAAACCGATATTGGGGGTCAACCCGGAAGATGAGGATCTTACAGTTGAGGAAATGAAACAGAAAACCATCAAGGCGTTAGAGGAACAGCAGGCGGAAAATGCAAAACAAGCGCAGATAGCCGATGCCGCCACACAATTAGAGCTGGAAAACAAGCGTCTGGAAAACGAGAAGCTGAAAGTCGAGATTGAAAAGATTGCAGGGGAAAACGTGGACGCGGCCAATAAAGAGAAGCGTGAGGAAGATAAGGCGAACCTTGACGCTTACTTGGAAGGGTTTAAATTGGTGCAGGGGGGGAAACAGTGAAAAACACGGTATACGATCTTCAAACTCACCATGATGATGTAATGGTTTTTGATCCTGGGAATTTCGATGTGGTTGAGGGTCACATGGGGGAAAGCATGACATGGTTAAAACAGAGCAAAGTAGACGAAGAGCACGAAGAATTATTAATGCTGGCCAATGGCTGTGGGGTATAGGGGGATGCATGAGCGAGAAAAAAGCAAAGCAGGAACGCAAGCCAATGGGTTTCATTCGGATAGAGGTTTTTCAGGACGGCGACATTGAGGTCGTGAATATTCCAACGGATTATCATCTTGCCAAAAGCATTATGCTTCGGGCGCTGGACGTAGTTGTCAGCGGATTTTATACTGCTTTACAGGAAAAGACCAAAGAAAGCCGAATCATTGTACCCGGGGGGACTATACATTGAACGCACAGGAAGAAGCAGCCTTTGACAAAAAAGCAGAGGCCATGCTATCAGGCCACCGAATGGCACCAAACGGCAGGAATATGTTTGCGTTCCGGATGAGGTATCTTGACAACAAGTCCTACGAGGAACGTTTTGACGCATCGTTCCCTGGGGCGCCCGGCAGTAAGGAATGGTTTGATCGGAAATTCGGGGAGGAATAATGAAGACAGAAAGAAATAAAGAACTTAGTAGCAAAGTTCTATCCGGTGCGCGTATTAGCGATACTGCGAAAGAGTATGGTATCAGCCACACTACAGCTAGGTTTATCGTTCTCCGTAATTGTAAAAATGCGAATCCTGAACTTTATAGCGCAGGAATCAGAAAAGGGGAAAAAAACAACTACCTGACACCACCTCTAAAATATTTGGTCAAAAACAAGCATAGATTTTTGTTACCTGCCGTGCCAATGAAAAACTTTGCGATTATCGGTGCGGCCGGGTTTGTAGCTCCAAGGCATATGCAGGCAATAAAAGACGCCGGGGGCAATTTAGTAGCGGCCATTGACCCCCACGACTCAGTGGGCATTCTCGATTCTTTTTTTCCAGATTGCAAATTCTTCACAGAGTTTGAAAGATTTGACAGATATTGCAACAAAAGCACAATAGACTACGCAGTTGTCCTTTCGCCAAACTATCTTCACGAACCACATACCAGGTGGGCTTTGCGAAACGGTATGGATGTTATTTGCGAGAAACCCATTGCGTTGACGGAAAGAAATGTTGATGCTGTGGCTGAAACAGAAAAAGTAACGGGCCACAAGGTCTGGTGTATTTTGCAGAGCAGGCTACATGAAGAAATCAAAAAGATTCCCGAACATTTTGGAAAAAATTACGTTGTAGTAAACTACTGTGCTCCTCGTGGAGATTGGTTCCAAGCGTCGTGGAAGTCGAATGAATCTAAGTCGGGAGGTTTGGCCACAAATCTGGGGATTCATCTTTTTGACCTAATGGTGTTTTTGTTTGGTGATATGGAAATGGTCATCGGTATAAATAGAACTATGACCGAGATTAGCGGAACGTTGGAGTTAGAACGAGCGTTCGTTAAATGGCGCATATCTATTGATAAGAACGAAAAACAACAGCGAACATTTTTAATAAACGACCACAAATTAGATTTATCAAACGGTTTTACAGATTTACACACAACAGCCTACCGGGCGATACTTGAGGGGAAAGGTTTTGGGATCGAGGACGCACGGCAAGCGATACGAATTGTGGAGAGGATACGATGCCAATAGAAAATGTTAAAATGGGGAAGAACGTCCAGTACCACGACGAGAAGCTTTTAAACTTGTACGGGTGTATTATTGGAAGGGGTTGTAGAATTGGGGCGTTTACCGAGATCGGGCCTTGTGAAATTGGGAAGAGTTGTAATATTGGGGCGCATTGTTTCATACCTGAAGGGGTTATAATCGAAAGTTATGTTTTTATAGGCCCACGGGTGACGTTTGTAAACGATAAGTTTTCACCATCAAAGGGGCATTGGCGGGGAGAACCCAAAACTATGGTAGGCAGCGGTTCTTCTATAGGCGGCGGTTCGGTAATTTTACCAGGAGTCGAAATAGGAACGAATGCGGTAGTTGGCGCCGGGTCAGTTGTGACCAAAGATGTCCCGGCAGGAGCTACGGTTTACGGGAATCCGGCGCGGGAGCACGTGGTCACTACAAAATATTACGACAAGGCGATGAACGCATGGGTTAAAGGGGAATAAATGAAAATAAGTGCCTGCATGATCGTCCGTGATGAACACGACCTGCTTCCACAAAGCCTGAAAAGCATCCGCAACCTATGTGATGAAATAATTGTGGTAGATACCGGTTCAATCGACGATACGGTTGAAATCGCTGAATCGTTCGGGTGTAAGGTTTACCATCATCCATGGCAAAACGATTTCTCTCTGCACCGGAACCAGAGCATTGGCTATGCAACCGGCGACTGGATTTTAATTCTAGATGCCGATGAAAACCTTATTTCAGATATTAACCCGGAAAATTTCAAGGCCAAATTAAAAAAGCTGCCCCCGGAAGTATGCGCCCTGGTTTGCACGATTCAGGAAAAGCGAGATGAGATCACCGGGAAGTGGTTCGGGAATAGATTTTTCAGGAAAAGTTCTGGTATCCATTACGAGCACTGCATTCATAACCAGCCAAGGTACGACGGATTTTCCGGCATGACGGACATAGTTATTAACCATTGCGGGTACAGCCTGAGTCTTGAGAAAATGAAAGCCAAGTATGCCAGAACAGAGGCACTGCTCAATAAAAGGCTATTTGAGAACCCGGAAGATTACGAAGCTTTAAAGTACATGGTTGATATTCACATGGCAAACAGGGACTTTGAAAAGGCCATAGAATGCGGCACCAAATGCCTTGAGTTATTGCCCGTGGTATCACCGCAAGAAATGCAGACGTATTCAGGGGTTTATTTCAGAATGGCAAAATCGTACCTTTCTAGATGGTCTGAGACGGAAAAAGACATATACGCTGACAGGGCTGTCCAATGGGCGAGGCACGGGGTTAAATTATTCCCTGATGATATTGACCTGAATTTCACCATGGCACAGATAGGGTACCGGTCTGATGATTACGATTTATACAAGAAACATGCAGATAGATACGATGCCGCTGTCAAAGAACTCGACAATCCGCCGGCGCTAACTGAGTTTGAAACTGAAATAACGGATGTTGCTGCGATTAACCGGAACGTTTTTTCTGTTGCGCAGGTTCACCGGGACGCTATCAAGCTGATGCACGACGAACTTGGTGGCGGCAAATGAAATATAACTTGACACATGATTTAAATTATGAAACAATGCAAGAAACAATTTCCCAAATAGCAAAGGCCATGTCTGAATGGATAAGAGATGGCAAAACCGGGAAGTTGATATTTGAAATTAATTTACGGAAAGGCGGAATTGGAATTTCGAGCATTCGGACAGAGGGGAGATTAGAATAACGTAGCACCCAAAATTTATAATTAGAAAACCGATTACCAAGTAACCCGAAAGGTAATTACAAGGCCCGGTTAAGAGATATTCTCTTAATTCGGGCCTTTTTTTATGCGCATGGCCGAGCGATACGGCTAAAACTTTCGTTGTCCTGCCCACCGAAAACGGCAGGTGCCTTCGTCCGAGGCATTAAAAGGAGATGTAAACATGAGCGAACAAGCAGTAGTAGAAGACGTTGGAACAGTGACAGGGCTTCAGAGCGCAGATGATCGTGCAGGCGCATTAACAGATGAGGCAGAGGTTATTGATTTTGAACCTTTGTTTGATGGTGAAGACGTTACAGAAGCAGAGTTGAAGGGTGAAGAAGGCGAATCGTTACAGGGTGATGATACGGCCACCCCTGAGCCGAAAGACGAAACTGCCGATGAACCCAAAGAACCAGAAAAGGAATCTGATAAAGAACCTGAAAAGGTAGTTGAGACGGAACCAGATTACACCCAACCACCGCCCAAAGGATACGTCCCGTTGCCAGCGCTGCAAGAAGAGCGAAAGGCAACGACAGATTTACGGAAGGCATTGAGTGATTCCCAGGCCAGTACTAAAGAGCTAACGTCTGAAATTGAAGCTTTGCGGTCTGCACCGGCTGATGAGCCAGATTGGATTGAGGATTTCAAAACATTGACCGGCGACGAGTTTGCCGAAATGGTCGATGAAGATCCAGACCAGGCCATTAAGTATCAGTATAAACTCAATGAGTACAACAAGATAAGTGCTGCCCAGAACGAGTCGAAGCTTGCTGAAAAGCGACGGATCGACAGGGCAAGCCAGGTTATCAACGATAGCGTTGAAGAAATAAAGGCGGCTATTCCAGAATTGTATGCAGAGGATAACAAGGAAACAATGGAATCCTTTGTAAACACCGCCGTTAACGCTGGGTTTGATGAGCAATACCTTCATGTACTGTCCCGACCGGACACCCTTATTATCCCGCCCGGTGGCAAAGTACCGATCCCGCTGGGAAAGGGCGCTGTTTCATTAACGAAACTGATCGACACTTTACGCAAGTCGTCTGGTGTTCGTTCAGAATTAGAAAAGGTGCTTAGGCCGGAGCTTGAAAAAGAGATCACGGCCAAGCTTATGAAAAAAATGAAAGATTCACCGGCAGGAGAGTTCCGGTCAATTACGAGCGTACCAGGCAGCGGAGAAGAGCCAGGCGATTTCTCAAAAGTTTTATCTGAGGCTGAAATTGGCAATCTGTCTGACGCTGACCAAGAAAAGTATTTGTCCGGCGCACTGTAGCTCCTGCTGTAAACAGGAGATTTAGTTATGGCAGCAACAGATTTTGCAACAGGAGCAGACCTTGCAGTACAGAGGTGGTCTCCGTCGTTGGCTATTGAAGCTGACAAAAAGAAATATTTTCGCAAGTTCATGGGCACCGGCAAGGATGCCATGATCCAGGTTAAGACCGAGCTTGCGAAAAAGGCAGGAGAGAAAATCACCTTCGGGCTCCGCATGAAGTTGGACGGAGACGGTGTTGAAGGCGATGATACCATTGAAGGGACCAGCGCAGAGGAAGCTCTTGATTTCTACGCGGACTCCGTTTTTATCAATCAGAGACGGAAAAGCACGAAATCAAAGGGTAAAATGTCCGAACAGCGGGTTCCCTATAATATGCGGAAAGAAGGCCGGGACGCTCTTGCTACATGGTTTGCAGAAGACAGCGATGAGCAGTGCATGATGTACTTGGCCGGGGCGCGTGGAATCGATACCTCGTTTCATGTTGGTGTCAGCTACACAGGCCGCTGCACAAACAGTTTCAATTCCCCCGACAGCGATCACGTGGTTTACGGCGGGACCGCTACAACCCTTGCAACAATCACCGCAACCGACACAATGGATATTGGCATTACCGAAAAACTCATTTCCAAAATTGAAACCCTTGATCCGCTGATTCAGCCATTCAGGATTGACGGTGAAGACAAGTACGTTTTGCTGATGCACCCCTGGAACGCCTACAGCTTGAGAACCGGTTTGTCACAGAATGACTGGCTCGAAATCCATAAGGCCACAGACGGGCCGAAATCAGACCTCTATAAGAACGCTCTGGGCGAATACGCCGGAGTTATTCTTCACAAGCACCGTAACGTTATCCGACTGGATGATACGACTTCATGCGCCACAGACATGACCGCTTCCCGTTCCCTGCTTCTTGGGGCACAGGCCGCTGTTGTTGCCTATGGTGGAGACGGTGGAAAGTTCCGTTATTCCTGGAATGAGGAAAAGGACGACCGCGGAAACGCGCTGGCGATCACAGCCGGTACGATTTACGGAGTCAAGGGAACGTACTTCAACAGCAAATGGTTCGGACGTATCGCAGTAGACACTTTTTGTAGTGATCCGAATGCGTAAACCATTGGAGGTAATAAGATGACGACTTACAGTTCAGATGCAGTAAACGCTGGCATTATGCCTGATTTCAGAGTGCCGGCAGGAGTTGTGCTTACACGGCACGTTCTTTATACAACCGCCAGCAAGGTAATCGCAAGCGCAGATGTTATCAGGTTGCTCCCGATTCCGAAAAACGCCAGAGTTATTGACGTATCTATTTCGGCACTGCTCCCCGCTGGATATACAGGGTGTGATGTCGGCTACGGTGGCGATCCTGATGCATTCTTTGACGGCTTGGATCTCTTGGATACTTCTGTTTACAATATGAGCAGCGGGGCCGTTGCCGGCTTCCTGCACAAGTTCACGGCAGACGACACAATAGATATAACATTTAACAAGGGCGGAGGAACCGACATACCCACCAGCACAGTTATTTATGCATCCGTTACTTACAAAATGACTGATGCCATAAATGACGAGGCATAAGGAGGTAACAATATGACCACACACACTACAGATGCCGTCGATGCAGGTATTATGCCTGATTTTCGAGTACCTGCTGGGGTGACGCTTAACAGGCATGTTATTTTTACTACTGCCGATGATTCTATTGTCAGCGGTGATGTTATTCAGTTGCTCCCGATCCCGAAGAATGCGAGAGTAATGGACGTTCTTATCTCGGCAGCTTTGCCTGCTGGGTGTACCGATTCCGATGTCGGGTACGGCGGTGACGCAGATGCGTTCTATGATGGGATCAGTATCCTTAGCACGACTGTATTCACCATGAACAGTGGAGAAGTTGAAGGCTTTTTGCATAAGTTTACAGCCGATGACACCATTGATCTTACTCTCAATAAAACGGGAGCCACAAAAATACCCACCAGTACAATCATCTATGCTTCGGTCACGTATAAGATGACCGATTCCATAGCTGATGAAGCATAAGGTGGCCACCGGGCGGGGTATACTCCCCTGTACCCCGTCCACCTTTTAAGGAGGTGTCATGGTCGAATTAAAATATATAGGGAAGAAAGCGTTCGTTTTTAAAAACAAGCACCTGAAACAAATCGAGACAGAATACATTCCTGGGCAATGGATTAAAATGCCTAAGTCCGATGCCGATTGGATGATGAAGTACAACGGAAACATTTTCAAAGGAATACGAGACTTTGTACCGGTGGAAAAAATACTTGACGTACCGGAAGAAGAAGCCGCACCCGTTGAACCAGAATACGTCTGCGGTATTTGCGGAAAGAAGTATACCAGCGAATACTTTTACAATAAGCACATGGCCAAACATCTTACGGAGGCAATAGAGGTGGAAGATTGAAAAATGTTCTTATCGTAGCCCCTCATGCGGATGACGCCGAGATTGGATGCGGTGGTACAATTTCAAGATTACTCCGATCCGGAAGCCGGGTAACTGTTGCCGTACTTTGCGATGTTCCCAAAGTTGTTCCTGTTGGCATGTCTTTAGACCACTGGAAGAGAGAACAGCTAAAATCAGCGAAATCAATGGGATTCGAACTGGTAACTTGCAACTATGAGATACGAAGATTCAGTGAACACCGGCAAGACATTCTAGAGACATTGACCAGAATGAAGTTAGAAATTGACCCCGACTGCGTTTTTATCCCATCCACCTTCGATATCCACCAAGATCACAAATGTATTTCAGAAGAAGGTGTACGGGCCTTTAAAGATCGGAAACTTTTAGGGTACGAATTATTCTGGAATCACATAGGTCTCCACCAGACTCAAACATACTTCAGGCTTTCTTCAAAGGACATTGCAAACAAAATAAAAGCAATCAGCATTTTCAAGACTCAAACATGGCGGCCCTTCTGTGACCCTACGATAACAGCAGGGCACGCAAGATGCCGGGGGATCCAAATAAACACTAAATATGCTGAAGCATTCGAGGTCATAAGATGGGTGATTTAAAACGACTTGAGTTTGCCAAATCAAGGGCCAAGGATTTAACACCGGGGATAGGCAAGAACTGTTCCATCGACCCTGACGTTGTTATCTCAAAGGGTGCTGAGATCCATGATAATGTGGTCATCCGTGGGCATGTATCTATAGGTGATCGGTGTTTAATCAAGTCCGGCGCAGTGATTGGGGAAAAGGGGTTTTCGTTTGAACGGGACGGGGACAAGTTAATCAGGGTTGAGCATACTGGTGGTGTCTTAATTGGGGATGATGTCGAGATCGGTTCACACACAACGGTAGTTCAGGGCACAGTGTATGACACCATTTTGGAGTCACAAGTTAAATTAGACGACCACGTTCATGTCGCTCACAACTGTTATATAGGAACGAGAACTCAGATTTCAGCAGGCACGATCTTGGCAGGGAGTGTCACGGTCGGTCAGGATTGCTGGTTCGGGTTGAACTCAACTGTTCGTGGTGGTTTTGGGCAAAAAACGGTTATCGGGGACGGCGCATTTATTGGGGTAGGCGCTGTTGTATTAAACGATGTATTGCCGGGGGATGTCATGGTTGGCAACCCTGCAAGAGTTTTAAGGGGGAAAAATGTTTGATGTTTTAATGTTAGTTAAAAATGATTGGGCGAATACCGGGTGGAGATTTTTCAAATGTCTTCAGTATCTTGGGTTGGATGTTCTTGCTCTCAAGGGGGAGTTTCATCCGTTCTATTATCCTGAGCAGATTCCGATTCATCCCGTCCTTGCCAAACTTCCGAATAATAGTTTAATCCTGGAAGCCTTCGAGTTACACGGGCTTGCGCAAAGGGCAAAGGTTCTTCATTTCATAACGTCGACTCTAATCCATCCAGGCGTTAATCTCCAAGAAAAAAAGATTGTAATGCAGCACGGCGGCGGGGCTTACCGGGCCAATCATGAAATGCTGAACCCGAACTATAATAAGGTAGTCAATACCACAATTATTCAAATGCCCGACCTTTTAGGCCATGGTGCGAATAACGAGCAGTGGGTTTATTACCCTGTCGATACTGAGTTTCTAAAGCCGGACTTTAAAAAACATGGAAAGAAATTAAAAATAGGCCACTTCCCGTCCCTTCCCGAGCATAAGGGAACTGCAAAAATAATTAAGATTATGAAAAGCCTTGAGGAAAAGTACGGGGACAGGTTCGAGTACGTCGGTGTTAAGGATGATAAACCTTCAGGGCGGATGATGTGGAGGGACAGTCTGAACAGGGTTAGAGATTGCGACATCATCATTGAAGCCATGGAAATGAAAGCGCAGGGGAAAATCTATGGTGAATGGGGCAATGCAGCGCTTGAAGCCGCAGCACTTGGCAAGATTGCAATCACTCATTCTCTGGCTCAAGACCTTTACAAAAAAGAGTTCGGTTCATGTTCGCTTAACATTGCCAACGATCCGGAAACTTTAAAAGAAACGCTGATTAATATTCTAAGCCTTTCCGACAAAGAAATTCTCTCAATGAAGCAACAGACAAGGGCGTGGGTTGAAGAAAAACACAGCATCCCTGTAACGGCCAAACGGTTGTGGGAAAAGGTGTATAAGGATCTATTATGAATGACGCTGCACTAAAAAGCAGAATCAGGCTCGAACTTCGAGAAGTCCAGGCGCGAAAGTTGGGAGCAACGAGATTTACCGAAACAGTTGCAACAGCTGTTGGCTTGCTCGGGATGGAGCTTTTAAACGCTGATCCGGAACGATTTACAAAAAGAGTGGCCCTGGCAGCGACTTACGGCGATCATGTTTTTGTACCGCCTACGGATGTAAATAATATTGTCCGGGTTCTTGATATGGGAACGAACGCAATTGCCGTCTCCGGGGTTGCGACATCCGGGGGGTTGTGCAAGATAACGACCTCCGCGGTTCATGGCAGGTCAACAAACGATATCGTTACGGTATCCGGTATAGTCGGTTCAGTTGAAGCCAACGGAACTTGGAAAATAACTGTAATTGATACTTCGAATTTCACATTAAACGGGTCTGTTTTCGCAGTCACATACTCATCCGGCGGGCTGATATTCAAAGAAGACGCTGACTTTACAAAGATTCTCAGAATCCCTGATACCGAAGCCACCAATGACCAGTCAACCAAATATTACATAAAAGACGACAATATCTGGGTAGACGATCCCGATTTTGATTACGACATCATCCTTTTATATAGGTACATGCCATCTTCCATAACCGACATACCATCAAGGTTTCACTTCGGGATTGTAGCCTACGGGGTTATGGATTTAATGCTGCTACCGGCCAGTGACCATAAAAACTTTTACGGCCTCAAGACAACGGTAGAGAAAAATACAAACCTTTGGAATTTATGCCTGTCACAAATTCGCGGAAACTATGCGCTTTCAAAAGAAGGCTGGAACCTTAGCGATGTTTCAAGAATCAAGAGGTACATATGAAACGATTAATCATACTCCTTATTCTTTTCTTTGCCGGATTGTGTTTTGCAGGAAGCCAACAAACATCTTCAACTTTGGCTTCAGCTATTATCACAAATGCCCGGTATTATCTTAACGAAGATTCCGGCGATGCTAATGAGTTCTTTGACGACACCGAGCTTTTAAGGTGGGTCAATGACGGCATGAAGGATCTTGCGGCCAAGGCACACTGCACCGAAGCTACCGAAAGCGTTGATCTGATCTCAGACACCATAGAATATAGTTTGTCAACCGCGTATATCACAGTCAAGGCGGTTGTTTATGTTGATTCCGTCGGCAGCAAGGGATTGATCGAAGGCAACGTGAGAAGCGTTGGGGAACCTGATAGCGAAGAACCTGCATACTGGTACGAGTATGCCGGGAAAATTGGCATATATCCAGCCTTAGCGGCTAGAACGGCTGAGACAGTAACAGTTTATCTTGTAACCCGACCCTCTGATATAGCATCAAGTGGAGCCGTAACAACCCCTGCGGTTTACGACACGGCATTAACTTTCTATGTTGTCGCACAGGGATTTTTGAAAGATAGAAGGTTCGGTTCATACGCTCAAATAATGGCATTGTATCAGGCCGAGCTTGACCGGTATCGTGGTGAATTTAACGAGCTTATTCGTGAGCAGGCAGAGGAACCCGTTCGATGAAACGACTTTTAATCATATTTCTTGTACTCATAGCATCGTTTGCCATGGCACAGGAAGACACGCCCCTTGTCGAGAAATGGCACACGTTTAAAGGTGCGTGGATGCCCGATGCCGACCCTGCACAGATAGGCCCGGAAAATTTCAAGACCCTTCAGAACATGCGATATAATACCGCAGGGATTGAAGGCGTTCAGGGATATACAGCGGTTAACTCAACTGCACTCACCGGCTACCTTAAAATAAGGAACGGGTTTCAGCTTCGTTCAGAAGGATACACTCAAGAAACATACAACCTTGTTCAAGCCGAGAACACCGGCTTAACCGCTTCTCAAGTCCTTGTAAATAAAACCGCAATCGGTTCGCAGGGAGACTTTGAAGCCACCGAAATTCAGACGGACGGGACAGGCGCAGGACTTGGAAGATTCTCAGAAGGCCCCCAGGGTGTGGTTGTATATTCAAATGGTGTCGAGAATAAAGTCTGGGCCGGAGATGAAACAAGGTGCGCTAAAGTTTTCAGAGCGGCACTTGGAGAAACCGGGACAGGGTACACACCGGGAGATATGAGATTCGCTGATAGAGGTACGGACGATTATATCAACACAGAGACTGGTGACTTTCATGCTGCCGGGTTCAAGGCAGGCGATACAATAGCTGTCACGAACGCCACCGAAGCTGGAAACAATGATACATTCACAGTTGATCATGTTGAGTGGTCCTGGTTATGGTTTATGGACGACAGGCTTTATTTATCAGCGTCAGATGCCTTAACAAATGAAGGTGCGAACGCTAATGCAACCGTAACCGTAACCGAGGGAACCGCTTACACCACCATTGTCGATTTTACAGATGAATTAAACTCAAGTGCTACGAGTGAATATGCAGATGTAGGCGGCAGCGATCCCGATACGTTTATGGTTCTCAGCACAAGGCCGTTAAAAGGGATCAAGTTTTATGTCGGAACCGCCAACACGACAACCGCAACATTAGCGGTAAAATACTGGAACGGTTCGGCATGGACAGCAGTTGCAAACGGTTCCGACGGTACGACTACCGACAGCAAAGCTTTTGCCAAAACAGGAACGTACTCTTTCGACAGCACGGTATCAACCGCAAAACTTTATCACGCAGAACAAACTTATTATTTATACGCATATACGGTAACCCTCTCAGCTGGAAGCGCAGATATTTATCAAATTACCTGTGACGCGCCCTGGCAGGATTTAACAAACGTCTGGGACGGCGTTGACAGACAGCCCATAGCTTTTCAGGTGTGGGATAATTCAGAGGACACTTATTACGATTATACCGTAGAAGTCAATACCGAAGCAAATACAACAGCTTACGGGGTTGCAGAGCTTGACGGTATGACAACTTCTGACCATGTAATTGTCGCATTTGAAGAAGCCGTTTCCGCTGTTCGCTGGCAGATGTTTCAGGATTATGTCAATAAAAACATTGCATCTTTTACAATTCATTACTATGACGGCGATGATTATACAACAGTTGGCACGGTTTTTGACGAGACTGTAGAAGATAGATTTTACGGAGCGGACACATTGGCCCAATCCGGCATAACCTGGTGGAACCCGCCTTCTGACGAAACGATTAAGAGCGAGTTCGGTGTTACCGGATATTTTTATAAACTGGTTCCTTCAGCTACTTTGACCGGGACAACAGGCGATGCCACGGCTGAACTTGTCGTTAATCATGTCTGGGGTGTGCCGGCAACAATCGATGTAAAGAAATTCAAGTTTTCATCCGACTTTAACAATCGGGTACTTCTGTGCAATTACGAATTGGGCGGTGAGGGAAACAGGGTTGATTATTCTGTCTCAAACGCTCCCGATGTTTGGAACGGCGTTGAGTCGAGCATGGACGGCGTTCAGAGTCTTTACTTTGGTGGAAACTCGCCTCTTACCGCTGGAACCCAACTTTATAATAGGTTCGGTTCGAATATTTTTGTAACGTGGGTAGCCCTGAAAAGAAACGAAACTTATCTTTTGACCGGGACTGGCCCGGAAGACTTTTCGATAAAACCGATATCCTTTAATGTTGGGTGCCCTGCTCCGCTTACTTTAGCCACTGCTGAAATAGGCTTTGACATGGCCCAGGACGTGACCAGAAACATTGCAATTTGGCTGTCTGCTGATGGGTTGATAGTTTTTGATGGCGCGGTGATTAATTTCGTAAAAGGAATTGATAAGTATTTTGACGCCACGAATGCTGACTGCATTAATTATTCATCGATTGCGAATTCAAGAGGTTGGTTTGACCCGGAGTACAAAGAATATAACCTTCTAATTCCTACCGGGAGTTCGACAACCTGCGACACATGGCTTGTTTACAGCCTGATTTATAAAAAATGGTTTGAGAAAGTTCCCGATACTTATCCTCAAGCGGCCTGGCAGGTGGCTTCAACAGTTGGTGAAAAGTCTATCTATGGAGCAATCGATACCGGGTACATGCTAGAATTAGAGGACGGTACGGCGTGGGTTGATGATCCGATAGAGCAGATTGTTGAAACAGGCGATTTCTTTCCTACCGGCAACATTTGGGATCTGACCAGAATCAGGATGTTTAAGTTTGCCGGGAAAAGAATAAACGAAGCACATTCCATAGTTGTCTCACATTACAGCGATACAGACGATGCCGTGGGAATGGACGGCATTTGGGTTGACACTGATGATTGTGCGTGGGTCGACACTGAGGATTGCGAGTGGGTATCGGCTTCTCTGGCCAGCATGGAGTTATCTCTTGACGCGGGCATAAACAGGGTTGTCAGAGACACGATCAAGGATAATTTATACGGCTGGGCGCACAGATTTCAATTTTACACGACAACGGCTTCTACTTCAAAGGGACTCGAACCGATAGCCTGGGGATATACGTTCAGAAAGGTGAGACGTGATGAGTAAACGAATAGTTTTAATAATATGCTTACTCCTTTGTTTTTCTGCAACGGTATCGGCAAAGGCAATATGGTATCCTGCTACCGGGCTCACGGGCGGTACTGATGGAACGCTAGATAGTATTGACGGGCAGATTCTAAAGGACGGTGATGTCGCTATAGTAGTTATGACGGCAGGTACTTTGTTTTATATTCTTGATGATGATTCAGCGGCAACAGAGTCAAGCCCGGACGTAATTGCACTCGACACAAACGGTGGTGATAAAAGATGGATTTTGTGCCCGGCAAAGCAAGTGACTTCCACAACTACACTTTTAGCGGATAAAGACGCCGATATTAACACCATAGGAAAGTACGAAGGGAAGCCGGTCTATAACATAACCACGGACATAGTTGTTTATGCTTCCGGGTCTGGGACAACTGATAAATGGAAAGAGGCGGACGGAACCGATGAACATACACCGACTTAAATATTTTTTAATAGTTTTCCTTATTCTTATAGCTTCGGCTGCTCAGCCCAAGGCTCTTTGGCGCGGTGCTACATCTTTAACCGGCGGCGGGGACGGAGCAGTAGATGCTATCGATGGGGTAACTTTGTATGATGGGGACATCCTCATTGCTGTCACATCAAGCGGGACATATTTTTATATCCTTGACGATGATTCAGCCGCCGTCGAGTCAAGTCCTGACGTAATCTCCCCTGATACAAACGCCGGGGATAAGCGGTGGGTGCTGGAAAGCGTTTATTATCAGACAATAGATGTTTTGTCGTTCACCGGGACAACCCTTTCGATTTCTTTGGAAAGTGATGGTGAGGCAAATAAAACAGTTGATTTGGCTGGTTTGCAGGACGGCGTAGATGTTCCGACTGAATTAAGTGTTGGAACGGTGGGCGTCGAGACTGTTGCAATTACAAGCGACGGCGGGGCAGATGATGTGACGCTCCCGGCTGCAACAAATGCTGCTGCTGGAATGGCAACGG
>Ga0208648_1001307_pt1 | contig 20906 bp, 18 predicted proteins | sample AntAceMetag02UKL_FD_184772 | JGI IMG/M metagenome (GOLD analysis project Ga0208648, IMG submission 184772) | Saline lake microbial communities from Ace Lake, Antarctica - Antarctic Ace Lake Metagenome 02UKL (SPAdes) (version 2) | ecosystem: Environmental > Aquatic > Non-marine Saline and...
AGAATGTCATAAATTCCATGCTCGACCTGATAATGGGCGAAGCGCTTGTATATTTCGGCTTTCATAGTAGCCAAACGCCCCAATTGGAGGGGGAATAGTGATGAATTTGCTCCTCCGAAAGTTGAGCTGATAACTAATAACCATCCCTTTATATCTTTTTTGACAGCGGCACCTCAACGGAAAATTTAGCGCCGTGTCCCTCATCGCTCTCAAGTAAGAGTCTGCCTCCCAGGTCTTCTACCAAAACCATCACACCGGCTAACCCTAATCCACTTCCTCTAACGATACCCTCATTTTCAGGACCCAATTGGAAGTGGCTTTCAAATATTTTTTTATGAAATTGCCCGGGAATCCCCTCCCCGTCATCGGTTACGGATAAAAACAAAACATCATCATTTGTATCAATCTTTACCTCTATAAAGTGCTTTCTATATTTCATAGCGTTATTCAAAAGGTTTCTGATAATCTGCTTTATCTTGGCCTCATCCAGACAGAATTCCCTGCGCCATAACCTTTCATCAATATCCAGGGTAAGGCCTTTTTCCCCCAAAATTTCTTTAAGCTCAGAAAATCCTGTACAATTTTTCACCTTTTCCGATGTATGGCTGTCAATCAGGTCAAAAAGCTCTATAAAAGTTTCCTCCAACAGGTTTGAAAAGCTGAACTCAGTTAGATTGACAATCCCTTCTTCGGATCTTTCAAGCTCCAGGGCATCGTCTACCAGCATCCGGGTCGCCCGGGTATTTCTAAGCGTTCTTTCAAGAACCTTTTTCTGTTTTGCCGTAATGGGACCGTAATTCTCCTGCTTCTGCAATAATAACGTGATCCCCGATTCAACAACAGCCAGCGGAACTTTGAGGTCGTGAATGAGCAGGTCGATTTTTATTTTTTTTCTGTCCATGTTATTTTTTTACCCCAATTGAGCGATCAAAATGCACTCGACAAAGAATTCATAATTCAGAATAGGTGCCTATAACACCTTCCCGGTTTATTCGAATTGAGTAGTTTATATCCGTATTTTAAAGAAAAAATTCATCATTGACAATATTTTTTATATAATATATCAAATTCTTATAAAGATTTTCTCTTGAATTCCTTTCTCAATTTCCATTGTGGAATATCTGTATTCATCTGATCCTGCTCTTGATACGTTCAACGCTGTTGGTTTTGTTAACCCTAATTTGCTCTTTCTACTACCATGGACTCACCAATGCCGGACAAGAAGAAAAATCTTGGACCACTTGAAACAAGCCCGTTTTATATTGTAGGGCCACAAAAGCTTCAAAATGATCTGATCGCTTCCTACCTTAAACAAAAAACCGGAAACGAGTGCGTTGTACGGACACATATCCAACACATTTCAAAAGATATTACCAAAAACCCCGGCCGGCCAGGCCTCATTATTTTGGACTGCCATGGGAAAAAGCTGAAAAGCATTTTGAATGAATTAAAATCTTACAATATCTCGGATCAATCTCAGATACGAATCGTCCTCTTTAATGTGAACAGTGACCGGGGCTTTCAAAAAAAGTTCGTGTTTCATGGAATTCACGGTTTTTTTTATGAGCATGATCCGATTGATATTTTCTTAAAAGGGATCCGGGCTATTCTTGACGGAAAATTGTGGCTTTCCCGGGAGATGATGACCAAATGCATCCTCGAAGACAGTGGGAAAAATAAATCGTCAAAGATCGTTGGCCGGGACCTGACCGAAAGGCAGATCCAAATACTTGCCTTGGTTGCCGTGGGTGCTACCAATGATGAAATCGCGGATAAACTTTGCATCACTCCCAATACGGTAAAAACCCATCTTTATAGAACATTTAAAAAAATCAACGTTCCCAATCGAATCCAGGCATCCCTCTGGGCCGCCAAAAATTTGTAACACCGCCCCCCTCCCCTATCCCGCATTTCCCCAGCATCGAATTCATTCAATTTTCACCATTACCGCCTTCGTTATCCTTACCCCCTACCCGGTTAACAACACACGGTAAAGGTCAGGGTTACGAAACCCGTTTCGTCAATCAGCTAATGCAATCGTGTTTCTGCTTCCCATTCACATTACCCTGGCCATCAACCGATACGGACCTCGTTACCTTAACCCCTAAACGACTCAACCATCCCTTTCTTCAACCCGCAACCCGTAACTCGCAACCTTTACCCCGCTTGCCCAATGGAATTTATTTTTCTGTTTATTCCATCGGGGTTAAATTCTTCGCAGAAGACGAGCTAAGTTCACCCAGTTAAACCAAACTTTATATTGACTTTTTCCATTTAAAATATACGATAAAGTAAGGAGGTAAGATAATGCTTGCTAAGATAACTTCAAAAAATCAAATCACCATTCCCAAAAAAATTATTGAAAAAATGCCTAGTGTAAAACATTTTGATATAGATTTTAAAGATGGTGTCGTCATAATGAAACCTATTAAATTTTACGATACCAACCTGGATCAGATTAGAGCAAAAATAAAGAAACTCGAACTCACAGAGGATAGTGTTGCTGAAGCGATAAATTTATCCATTGTGCCGAATCCGGCAAAGCCAGCGTAATCATCTCAGGCGATCAGCATTTATTAAACCTCAAATCGTATGGCAAAATAAAAATACTTACCTCTTCCCGGTTTTTGAAAGAGCTATGAACACAGCAATTGCCCAAATTCACCACTTAACCATTAACCTCTGAACCCTTTAACCCTTCAACCCCTGACATATATAATTGCCCAAATTTTTCATATTAAGACTTGATTGTGGCTATAAGATTGGCTATACTTAAGATGGTTAATCTGATTTTTTTAAAAAGGAGTATATATTGGAAAATCGATATTCTATAGCCGAGGCAAAAAACAAACTCCCGTCTATTATACATTCAGTTGAGAAGGGTCCGTCTGTTAAGCTGACGCGGCACGGCAAGCCGGTTGCGGTCTTGTTGTCAATTCAAGAATATGATCGTTTAAGTTTGAAGAAACAAGGTTTTTGGCGTGCTTTAAAAACATTTCGCAAGCTCACCGAAAAGGAAGACACCGTAATTTCCGACTCAGATTTCAAGAGCCTAAGGGATTCTTCCCCAGGCCGATAAGTTGACTGGTCTTGATAACATGCGAGCTTTATTGCATTATTAATTTCGACGGGATAAATAGGATTTGCCGGATTTTTTATGCACAAGCAAATATCATGAAGGAAATTTATCAATGTCTTCTGAAAAAGATATAGCGATTAATAAAGCAAAAGCATTTATAGAACTGTTAAAAACAAATGGCATCGATATTTATGAGGCATATGTATTTGGTTCTGCAATTAAAGATATGGCGGATGAATACAGCGATATCGATATAGCCGTTGTTTCAAAAGATTTCTCCGGTATGCCTTATTATGACGTTAAGAAGGTAAGTAAGTATCGAAGAGCGATTGATTTGAGATTGGAAATTCATCCGTTTTCTTTGAAAGACATTAATGTTGATCCCCCACTTTTTTTTATAAAAATAAAGAATAAAGGAGTTCGGATCCATTAACTGCCCAATGCTCTCCGCTCCATAGTCTATGCGTTGACCTTTAACTCGCAACCCGTAAATCGCAACCTTTAACTATAAACCAATAACTGATAACTTTTCACTTTTTGAGACACAGCTTGCAATTTGCATTTTATTAAAAAATGTTATACGGTTCTCACTAAAAACTGAGAAAAAACTTCCCAAGTACTAAATATAGATATATGAAGACAGATTTTGAAATAATGATAAATAATCATATAGAAAAAATTACAAATTCTTTATTTGCAATTGCTCCCGATATCTTTTGCGACCGCCCTGTATCGTTTGCCTACCTTTATGGGAGTTATGCCACTGGAAATACGCACCCCTTCAGCGATCTCGATATTGGTATCTATATTGACGATGTATCTGATATACAGTATTTAGAGCTCGAATTATCCCTATCTTTGGAAATCGACTCAAAAATTGGAAGAGGAGCAAGAGCAGAGGTAAGAATTATAAACCTGATCCTATACTATCTTTCTATCTTGAAAGCATAGAAGTGGGAGGGGTGTGAGATGTCAAAAATATTACAGAATCCAGGCTCAATGTCCAGGGGTAAAGATCTTTCCCCTGATGATATTAGAGTTCTTCAAAATGTATTTCAAAGATATCCGGCGATTGAGGCAGTATATGTCTTTGGTTCAATCGTTTCGGGAAAAACTCACCAAGGAAGCGATCTGGATCTGGCGATTGTGTCTTCCAGCACGACTTTAAAGGAGAAAAAACTACTAGTTTTGACCGATCTCGCGCGCCGAGGATTCTGCGACGTTGACCTAATTTTTCTCGACACCAAAGATATTGTCCTAAAATATGAAGCGGTTCGTCAAAACCGACTCATTTATGCAGTAGAGGACTTCGATCGTGGAAGCATGTATTCCAAAGTTATACGCCAGTATTTGGATTTTGCGCCGTATTTAAAAACACAGCGAAAGGCATATAAAAGGAGAATCGAACGTGGTTCGACCGGAAGTCATTCGAAAGCGATTGAACAAACTGGATGAATATCTGTCCATATTATACAATTTTCGCAAATATAGTTTTGATGATTTCACGAGTGATCCTGAGCGTTATGGCAGTGCCGAACGTTTCTTACATCTGTCCATTGAGGCAATCCTGGACATGGGGAATCATGTGATCGCCGATTTAGATCTGGGCATCGTTAACTGGTATAGTGATATTCCCGCTATCCTGGAAAAAAATGGATATATTGATTCCCACTTGGAAAAAGAATGGCTCCGGATGATAGGGTTTCGGAACACTCTCGTACACGATTATTTAGAAATTGACCGCCGCATTGTTTATGATGTTCTGCAAAATCAACTTAAGGATATCGAAAAAATCAAACAGATATTCGCTCAATTCTTATAACATGCAACACGGACTATGACTATGACCCGAAACGCGTAACTCGCAACCTTTACCCCGCTTGCCCAATGGAATTTATTTTTCTGTTTATTCCATCGGGGTTAAATTTTTACCCAGTTAAACCAATCTCTTGCTTATGTTTAACCAGGGTTTCGCAGAAGACGAGCGGGGCGTAACTCGCAACTCGTAATCCGCAACCTTTACCCCGTTAAATTCTTCGCAGAAGACGAGCGGAGCGTATTTAACCGGGGCGCAACTCGCAACCCTCACCCCAGCCCCTTAATACAAAAGTATTACATACCCCAAAAACCATACTACTTTTTTATTATATTTCCTTAATCATCTCTAATACTAACTTCCTATAAAAAATCATACTTTTTACCGCTTGACTTTTTTAAAAAAATAAAATATAAAAATGAATCATGTTCATTAATTAGTTTCCATTCAGAAATGGCCCTTTTCCGCAATCTCTGCGCCTTGCCCCGTGAAATGCGAGGCCTATTTCTCTGGGGTCAATCTGCGGAATTACTTGTGCGGCGTACCACTTGTACGCCTCCGCGTAATTCCTTGGTTTCCTTGACCTTGCGAAAAATTGCTCATTTCTGAATTGGAAACTTAATTTGTGCCCAATATAGATTTATATGGATGGGCACTAATTAACCAATATTCACAGGGTTTTCAACGGATCATTGAATTCGACTCGCTTAAAGTCGGAATTTCTTAATATCTGACACCTGAATCCTGAACCTGCATCCCTCTGAACGTCACCTGTTCTATATATTTCATAAAAAATAATGAAATTAATCCCATATATCTCTTAAACATATAACGATAACAATCAACCATTCAGCAGAACAAGTTAAATAGGACACAAACAATATTGTTATTTTGCAATTTAAGGATCTTGATAATCTGTGTACTCCGCGTCTCGAATTAACGAAGCGAATTTAACCGGGGCGCAACCCGTAACTCGCAACCCGTAACCCTGAACAAGGTTTTATCAATGAAAGATCGACGGCAATATGAAAGATTCTCTCTTACCCTCCCCACCCGTATGGAACCTATTGCGTCGGACAGGAAACAGGTATTCGATTTTAAAACCAGGGACATATCCGCTTCCGGCGCATTCATATATACCAAAGAACCATTTTCCGAAGGCACGCGATTTAAACTAAACCTGACGGTCCCGAGCAAGAGGATCAAAAAAATAACCGGTGCCAATAGCCTGATACAAAGTGAAGGAAAGATTGTTCGGTCTACACCCACAGGAGTGGCCATTTATTTTGGTAAAAAATGCCGGATTTTGAGTTTAAAGGGTTTGTAAAGCATTCTGGTTTAGATAACCTGACTTTGGTTATCCCAAGAGGGGATCTGGTTTTTTTAAATTTCAATCGCTTAAGGAGAAATAGAGTGTCATAGATCTCGGATCTCGCCCCAATACTCCATTATTTCAGTATTCCAATTGTGGAACGGAGCGGAGCAGAACAAATTTGAACAGGGAGGAACAAGGATGAGAGACAAAAGGAGAACAAAATTACTGATTGGTGTTATCGGCCTCTTTTTAATATTCGCCGTCATTACCGATACGACTTATGCGGACTACGGAGGGCCGATCGATACGATCAATTATCAGGGTTATCTTGCGACCAGTGGTAGCTCCCCAGTTACTGGAACCCGGGACATAATGTTTAAAATTTACAGAGATCCTGGCGGCGAGATATGGACATATACCTATAGGGTAACAGTTAGCAATGGGATATTCAGTGTGATTTTAGGACAAGGAAGCGACGCCTTAGCAAGCGCGATTCTTTCTTGGAAGCTTTATGATCTTTACGTTGGTGTGACGGTTTGTCAAGATGATTCTAACCCTTGTACCAGCTGGGATCCAGAAATGTCACCCAGACAGTTGTTGACTGCTGTGCCCTATGCGATAAGGGCCAGAGATGCGGATGATTCTTTTTATTTGCAAACCCATCCCGCCAGTTACTTCGCTACAAGCAGCCATGGCCATTTATTTTCAGATATGACCAACTCTGCTACTGATACACAGATACCCGATACTATAACGATTAATTATGCTGCCACGGCTAGTTCCGCTACAACAGCTGTTAACGCCGATAATGCGGATTTGCTGGATGGCTTCTCCTCCGCCAGTTTCATGTTCGCTGGTACTGACAATTGGGTTAACACCACCGGCGATACGATGACTGGCCCCCTGAGTATCGGAAATACCGATCTTATTAAGAAGTTGTATGTATATACTTCTGGTAATTATGCAATCTACGGCGAAGCAGCTAATTATGCTGTCTATGGCAAAGCTACGACCCCCAGCGGTATTGGGGTTTACGGCTTAAGCCTAGGTGCCGATAGTCTGGGTGTCGTTGGCAATGGCACGCTCTTTGACTTTTATGCTGGTGGTGGTAGTGGTTACGGTCCTTTTACCGGCGGCCATGAGGTCAATCTACACGACAATTTCCCTGAGGATATCAAACCCGGAATGGTTGTTTCAGTTACTGGGAAAACTCACATCAGGAAGAGTGAAGAGGGCATGGTATCTATCTCTTCAACATTGCCGACAGTAGCGTTGTCCAAATTGCCATACGATAAGACTGTTTTCGGTGTTTTCGTTATGGAAGCGCCTTTACCTAAAGAGCACTGGTATCATCCGAACGAGGGAGAACGATTCGGCATAGCCAATGCCTTAGGTGAAGGGAGGGTATGGGTATCCAACATTAATGGCGATATCCAGGCAGGTGATTATATCACAACTTCATCTATTCCGGGCTACGGGCAGATGCAGGATGACGACTTGCTTCACTCCTATACCTTAGGCAAAGCGATTGAAACCGTACATTGGAATTCGGTGACGGAAACTGTCGAGTACAGTGGCGAAACATATAAAGTATACCTTATCGCTGTGGTGTATACGAGCGGGTAATTAACTCACAACAGGTCGCTATTATTCAAATTGAGCGAAAACACTCAATTGCGTGTTATAGGTTATTTGTTTTTCTATCATTGATTTTCAAAACCAATAACAATTAACGGATAACAGATAACGCCCAATCGAGTTTAAAAAGGAGTCCAAAATGATTAAGAGGACAAAATATAAAAACCTCCTTTTCTTGATCGCTGCCTCGCTGGCTAAATTGGAAGTTCAGATCACCGAAAGGCAATAACTACATTATCACCATGAATAATGAGATAATTAAAAGTTATATAAGAGACTGTTGACGAACTCGGTGCGTGGATAGACGAATTGGATAAAAGCAAAAAAGTAGAAATAGAGTCCTTAAAAAATCAACTCTCTCAACTCCGGACAATGGTCGAGAGAATCATGGCTCGGCAAACTGAATCCAAGGACAACAAGGATTTGCTCAGCATGAGCAGATGAGATGCTACCCCGAATTTTTCATGAAGCATTTTCTGGAATTATTAGAAAGTTATATAAGAGACAAAAAGACTAAGGAGTCTAAAATGATTAAGAGGATAAAATATAAAAATCTCCTTTTCTTGATCGTTGCCTCGCTGGCTTTAATCATGAATGTCGGTACAGCGCAAGGAACTCGCATGACCAGTCCCAGTTATATCATCAAGAACGATGTGCTGAGCGGCGGAGGCGCACGTATGAATTCCACCAGTTATGTTCTCGAATCCACACTGGGCCAGTCAACGCCAATAGGATTCTCTGAAAGCAGCGGAAGCTATGAAAACTGGGCGGGCTTCTGGTCCCCCGGCACCTACGGTCCCACCGCTGTATTTTTAATTTCCTTCAGGGCCTACCCGGACGGGGGTCAGGTGGTCGTGGAATGGGAGACGAGCTCCGAGATCGGCACGGTAGGATTTTACCTCTTGCGCTTGGATGAGGAGACCGGGAAATACCACAAGTTAAATAAAAAGCTTCTGCCAGGGCTCCTGCACTCGCCCCAGGGCGGTGTTTACCGCTATGTGGACCAACGGGCCGAATCTGACGGCACGTATACCTACAAGCTGTTGGAAGTTGAAGTCAGAGGCAGAAAACGTTCCTACGGACCTTTCACTGTAACCGTGGGCGATGAAGGCATATTCGGCTCATCAAGTACATTCGCGCGGTCCGACATGGAAGCCCCGATTTTCGGATTTAGCAGGAAAGCGCACAAAATGTCTTCGGCAAAAAAGGCCAGGATAGCCAAAAAGCTGCAGACGGCGTCCAGAGAATTGATCATGGCATCAACCATGGAGCCTGTTGTAAGCGACAAAGTTAAGATCGCAGTAAAACAGAGCGGGCTTTACTATGTGGACGCTTCTGAAATCGCAAATGTGATGGGGGAAACCACTGGCACGATTAAGAATTGGATCAAGCGAAAGAGGCTGATCCTTAAAAACCTGGGGAAGAACGTGGCCTGGCTTGCCGCCCAGGGCAATTTGGGCATCTATTTTTACGGTCAAGCCATTGACAGCATTTACACCAATAAAAACATTTATTGTCTCACCAAGGGCAGAAGAGGCCAAGGTCTGACAATGGATGTAGTTGAGGGCCAAGGACCTTCTCCGGCCGTTGGTAACGAGACCTTTACCGAGACCATTCATATAGAAGAAGACCACTATGCGCTAATTGTCCTGTTTGATGACCCGCAGGCTGATTATTGGCTGTGGGATTACATCTCCGCAGGTTATGTGGACCGCAAGAGTTTCACCCTTGCTGCAGCCCGAGTCGCGGAAACAGGGACGGCCAGTCTTACGGTATATCTCCAGGGTGCCACTGACACCGAGAGTAATCAGGACCATCATGCAGTAGTAACTCTTAATGGGATCCCAATCGGCGAGGGATATTGGGATGGCGCTTCGGCCCATGAACTGGTTTGTGAATTTGACCAAGATCTTTTGAACGAAGGAAACAATTTAGAGGTGGTTGGTCTGTTGGATACGGGTGCACCGTACAGCACCTTTTATGTAGATTCTTTTGATCTTACGTACCAGCGATATTATCATGTGGTTGATGATAGATTGCTTGCCCGAGGGGACGGCAACGATGTGATCACCATCGATGGCTTTACCAGTGACAACATCTTTGTATTTATGATGAATAACAACCTTAGAAAGCCGAAGCTTGTCCAAGCGACCACTGTGGACGAGATGGACGGAAACTATCGTGTCAGTTTCACTCCGGCTAATCCGAACAAATTATATCTAACTTTAACTCTTGATACAGCAAACACGCCGGTTTCCGTAATACCTGACATACCCTCAAACCTGAAACGAAAACGGAACAAGGCAGACTATTTAGTGATCACACCTTCTGAACTGAAAGAAGCCGCCGGCAGGCTTGCCGACTATCGTCAAGGGCAGGGGCTTGAAACCATGGTGGTGAACCTGGAAGACATCTATGATGAGTTCAACTACGGACTCTCTAACCCGGAAGCCATTCAGGACTTTCTCACCTATGCTTATCAAAGATGGAGAAAACCTCCCGGATATGTTGTTTTGGCTGGCGAAGGCACTTACGATTATAAGAATAACCGTGGATATGCAGACAACCTGTTGCCTCCGTTGATGGTGGCGACTCCAGATGGCCTGTTTGCCTCGGACAACCGGTTTTCAGATGTTGAGGGCGATGACGGGGTGCCGGAAATGGCCATAGGCAGGCTGCCGGTTGTAACCTCTGACGAGCTTGATGTGTTCATCGACAAGATCGTAGCATATGAAAACGCTGGTGGAGGTGACTGGACAAATCGAGTTTTGATGCTGGCAGATAACCCTGATAATGGTGGGGACTTTCCATCAGACAGCGATGCTATTGCTGCACTGTTAACAACGGAATATACAACGGAGAAGATCTACCTGTCTGAATACTCCATAGCTGATGCACGGACACTGATTCTGGACAGCATCAATAATGGCGCTCTCCTTGTGAACTACATCGGACATGCGGGCCTGGAGCGTCTGTCACAAGAGGGGATGTTACTAAGCACGGATGTGGATTTCCTTATAAATGAAGACAGGCTCCCTGTGGTGACCGCCATGACCTGTCTTGCAGGCCGGTTTGCCTTCCCGGGCTATGATTCTGTGAGCGAACGACTGGTTCTGCATCAGAGCGGCGGAGCTATTGCCGTCTGGGCGCCCACCGGTTTTTCTCTCAATGAACTGGCCGTAGTTCTGGACAAAGGATTCTTCTGTTCGGCCTTTGAAGATCAAGAGAAGATCCTTGGCGATATCGTATTGAGGGCGCTCGAAGATTACGCCTGGGCCGGCAAGCCGCGTTTTATGCTGGATATCTATAATTTGCTGGGGGATCCAGCGTTGCAAATGTGGTAAAATTGGACAGGATTAACAGGATGTTCAGGATATTATTTGGTTATAAAAACAGAATGAAAAAGCGACATGAACGTTCGACAACAATACTATTGGCTTCTACAGCTTTCTTTTCCCGCTGAAAGCGGGATTGGTATTTCTCGGTTTCTTCCCCGCCCGCCTCGCAAGCGAGAGCGTTGCGGGCAGGCGGAAACCGAGAAAACAAAAGATCCAATTAATCCTGTAGATCCTGTCTGAATATTGAGGAGAAAATAATTTTGAATACGACGTTTCGGAAAAAAGAGAACATTGTAACTCGTCTAATCGCAGGTGAAACTCTGCTGGTGCCCATATACGGGGAACTGGCCAATATGGAAAAGATTTTTACGCTGGATCCGGTGGCAACGTTTATCTGGGAACATTTGGACGGAAATAAGAGCCTGAAAGAGATTCGTGACGGCGTGCTAAATGCGTTTGATGTGAAAAAAGAGCAAGCAGATATGGATATCTCTGAGTTCATCGATGAGCTTGTAAAGGCGGATTTAGTTGAAACACCAATCGAGTCAAAACTCGATTAGGAGTTATCAGTTATTCGTTATCAGTTAATAGTTGTTCGTAACGCGAAACTTTTACCTCGCTTGCCCAATGGAATTTATTTTTCTGTTTATTCCATCGGGGTTAAATTTTTACCCAGTTAAACCAATCTCTTGCTTATGTTTAACCAGGGTTTTGCAGAAGACGAGCGGAGCGTATTTAACCGGGGCGCAACCTTTTAGAGTTGGCAATTAACTATTAAAGCAAGGTAATTAAGGTAATTATGGGCTGTACTCAAACAGATTGGTTCAGCAATAAAGAATATATGCGGCAGTTTAACAAAAAGGTGGTGAAGCAGCGGATTCCTTTGTCCGGCAGCATTGACCTGACTCATCGTTGCAACCTGAGATGCGTGCATTGCTATTTAGGAGACAAAGAGAACATCCGAAAAAATGGCAAAAAAGAACTGACTACCTCTCAATGGTTTTCCATCATAGACCAAATCACGGAAGCCGGATGCCTGAATCTTCTAATCACGGGCGGAGAACCTCTTTTTAGAAAAGACTTTGCCGAAATTTACACTCATGCCAGGACAAACGGCCTGCTGGTTACGGTCTTTACCAATGGTACCATGATAACCGATAGTATTCTGAAACTTTTTGAAGAACTTCCGCCAAATACTGTTGAGATCAGCCTGTATGGCGCAACCCCTGCCACCTATGAAAAAATTACAGGCATCAAGGGAACTTATGAAAAATGTTTAAAAGGAATCTATAGTCTTTTAGACCATGGAATAAACCTGAAACTAAAGACTATTCTCATGACACTCAATCGCCATGAGTTTGACGATATGGAAAATATGGCAAAAGAGTTGGGCGTAAAATATCGTTTTGATGCAGCCATATTCCCCTGCTTTAATGGTGACAAAACTCCTATCAGCCTGAGGGTTAGCCCCGAAGAGGTAGTTGAAAAGGAATTTTCAGATGATGACCGATCGTGGCAGTGGAAAGATTTTTTTGATAGGATGCAGGGATATTCCGTTTCAAACACCCTGTATAACTGTGGCACCGGCCTTACCAGCTTTTATATCAATCCCTACGGTTTTCTTCAGCCCTGCCTGATGGTCTCTAATCTTCAATATGACTTGATGAAAGGGAGTTTTACGGAAGGCTGGCAAGATGTCATACCACGCATCAGAAAAAGGAAGGCCGGGGCTGCTTATGCCTGCAACAAGTGTGAAAAGATGGTGCTATGCAGTTTTTGTCCAGGTTTTTTTGAACTGGAGTGCGGCGCTGAAGACGTCATCTCTGAATATCTATGCGCCATGGGCGGACTTCGTTTTCAAGCTATACAATCGCTTCGCGATTCTATACAACGTCCAGCTTAAGGCAGAACTCTAAAAAACGAAATTCCAACACTATCATGCTGTTGGAAGTAATGAATCATGAGGAAGCCTAATGCTACCAAAACAAGACCAAGAAAAAACAAAACAAGCATATGAAAAACCGAGGCTCAGGGCCATTGAGCTGGCTGCTGAAGAAGTTCTAGCAATTGGATGCAAGATGTATGGAGGTTCAGATGGCAAATATGGTAATCCTGATTGTGGTATCCTTTCTGCTTGTTCTTTAGAAGGTTCATAACAAATCCAAACATTATATTGAAGAATTCAACCACCATGACGAATTGTACCCATATGGAAATTGGAAGTGTACATTTTTCCATAAACAGCAAACTTTCAAATATGCTTCAAGAGCCTGAACCGGCCTACCGATCGTTCTCAGGAAAAATGAACAATCATTCTGGACGCAGACCTGCTGATATTCAAATCCACCTCCAGATAGGGAGCATGCCTAACACTAAATATTTTACAAAGCTTTTTGACAGCAATCAATCCTGGGCCATGTTTCAAGACGAAGACAATTACTGCCTGACACTCAACCCCCCGGCTTTTAAACAAGCTTCCTGGCTGGCAAGAATTAATCGCGACTTTACACAGGCAACTGTTTATTGCAACGAAAAACTGGTAAGTCGGAAAAATGGCAGAAACGTACTGTCAAATCCCGTAAGCTACCCCCTGAATCAGATTCTGCTTATGTACATCCTGGCACGAAAACAAGGGGCCTTGCTCCACGCAGCGGGGATCGATATCAATGGGAACGGCTATATATTTCCCGGCAAATCCGGTGCCGGCAAAAGCACTATAACAAGACAGCTTGCCGTTAGAGAAGATATAGGGCTTCTGAGTGACGACAGAATCGTGGTTAGAAAAATGGATGGGGCCTTTAGGGCCTATGGAACCCCGTGGCCGGGCGAAGCAGGAATAGCGATCAATAAAAGTGTGCCCCTGTCAGGCATATTTTTCATTAATCACGCATCTTATAACCGAATAAAACAGATCACGCCCGGGCAAGCCCTGAAACGGCTTTTGCCGGTAACGTCCATACCCTGGTATGATCGCGAGATAATGTCCGAGATCCTGACGTTTTGTGAAGATCTGATTTTAAATGTTCCAATTTATGAACTCTATTTTAAACCCAGCGTCGAGGTGGTGGATGTATTTGAGAAGTTCGTTTCGGAAACCGCGAATTAACACGAATAAACACGAATACCAGCCATTAATCAGAACGCATATTTGCGTTCATTGGTGCCCATTTGTGGTTAAAGGCAAAAACAATTTATCCAGGATCGGAAACAGGTTATTGTTTTGCTGAAAAATTTCCGTGAAATAACACTTTTTGAAGAAATTCTTGAAAGTGGCTCAAGCCTTCGGGTGAAAGTTACCGGAAGGAGCATGGCCCCGTTTCTTCGAGGTGGAGAAATCGTGACTCTAAAAAAGGAGCCCCATGATGCGTTGCGAAAAGGAGACCTGATATTCTTTAAGAACAGCCGGGGAACTCCTTTCCTTCATCGTATTATCAAAAAAACTAAGTCGCACGATGAAAAAATCACTTTCAGGACCAAGGGAGACGCCTTAATCGCTTTTGATGAACCTGTTCAATATCAAAAAGTTTTAGGTAAAGTCAGCCGCATAGAAAAAATCGATTCCGTATCGGGATCGAAAACCATAAATATGGAATCGTTCCGGTGGCGAACCATTAACGCCATAATTGCCCGGATAACCCTTATTAGATCATTTGTTTATTATGCACTTTATAGATTGAAAGGTTTTCGGATTGCAAGTTGCGGGTTACGGGTTTCGGGTTACGGGTTACGGGTTCAGATAAAACAAATGAAATGTAAAAAGTGAAGGCTAATCAGTATATTAGTCATGGGGAATGTTATTCAACTCTTAAGGTCTCTGAAATAACCGTTTTTTCACTTTTTACCTTTAACTTTTCACTTTTTACCTTTAACTGTTCACTTTTAACCTTTAACATTTCACTGTTCACCTTTTACTTTTTACACATTAAGAGTGCAATGAAAATCGGAATAATGTGTCATTCCAGTTGTGGAGGAAGTACGCGGGTTGCTACTGAGCTTGCGGTGGAACTCTCACGGCGGGGGCATAGAGTCCATTTGTTCACTCAGACAGTCCCTTTTGGCTACTGCAATTCTACCAATGGTGTGGTTCTTCATACGACAACACCAGGGCATAAAAACAACAACCACCCCGCAACCCTTTACACCGCCTGGACGGCCGAAGAGATAGAGGCTTATAAGACCCGCATTTTAGAGGTGGCATCCATGGAAAAGCTCGACGTACTCCACTTTCACTATGCCGTCCCTTTTGGCTTTGTTGCTGCGGAAATAAAACAACGCTTGCGTCAAGCGGCTCCGTTGCTTGTGGGTACGCTTCACGGAACCGATGTGAGTGTATATGGTAATGATCCCATCAAAGGTCCACAACTGGCACAGGCCTTGCGTCACATGGATTTATTAACCACGGTTTCAGCTAACCACGCCCGTTTATCTGCAGATGTATTCGGACTTGTCAAACAACCTGAAGTGATTTCCAATTTTGTGGATGTGTTGAAATTTCGCCCTCATATAAATAAGAAAATTAATTCAACTCCCCGATCCAGACCCAAGATTGCTTATATCTCCAATTTCAGGCGGGTGAAGGATCCTCAAAGTATGGCACACATTTTTTTAGGTGTCCGAAAGCAGATAGATGCAGAGTTATGGTTGATCGGTGATGGACCGGAAATGGAAACCGTAAAGACTATTTTCAAAAAAAGCGAATTTGAAAATGATGTCATATATTGGGGGATTCAAAAACAAGTCGTTCCTATTTTGGCTCAAACGGATCTATTACTTTTGACAAGCTTATATGAAAGTTTCAGTCTGGCTGCCTTGGAAGCCATGGCATGCGGCGTGCCTGTTCTTGCTCCAAATGTGGGAGGTATACCGGAAGTGGTTGTAGATGGTAAAACAGGTTTTCTATATCCCGCTAACCAACATTCTCATGCCGTAAATATTGCGATTAAATTACTGTCTGATCCTGATATTAACAAGAAAACGAAAAACCAAGCGATCTTACATTCACATAATTTTGATATAAATAAAGTTGTGTCTGTGTATGAGAACTTCTATTTGGAATCGATTAACACCTAAAACCTGCATACAAGTTTTAAAGGAACGTTGCGAGTTGCGGGTTGCGAGTTGCGCGTTGCGGGTTACGAGTTGCGGGTTACGCCCCGGTTAAATACGCTCCGCTCGTCTTCTGCGAAGAATTTAACCCCGATGGAATAAACAGAAAAATAAATTCCATTGGGCAAGCGGGGTAAAGGTTGCGAGTTGCGGAGGTAAAATAAATGATACGAAGAACAACCATTGATGACATTGGTGCTATAGAAGAATTATATTCTCATACTAAAAATAATATTGAACTGAGTTGGTTATTGCCCGACCCTTTGGATCATAATCCATTCAGGTCTTTTGTCGCGGTTTCGGATAATAAGATAGTGGGTCATATCGGTTATATTATTTCCAAATTTAAATATAACGGATTAGAATTCACTGGGGTTCATCCCCAGGCGTGGATTGTGTCTCCTGAATATAGAAGTCATGGAACTGGTTTAGAACTCATGACAAAAGTCCTTGATATGGGGGATTTCAGCTATCTTATCGGGGGCTCTAAAGCGACCATGAGAATATTCCCTTCTTTGGGTTTCAAATTGAAATTTTATGTTCTGGAATATGTCAAACCTTTAGAATCACTCCATACCGCTCAATCATCAGAACCCAATGAAAATAGGATATCCCTTGAAGCATATACTGAAAAAGAGGCGGTTCAAAACCGATTTTCAAACGCTGTTTTTATGAATGCCCAGGAGAAAAGCCATATTAAGTGGGTATTGGATTGTCCACTTTGTGACACATGCGCATTTTTCATCAAACAGGATGGCAAACAACTGGGTATGGCGATTTGTTATATCGGTAAAAATAAAGAGGGTATGTTGACCGGAAGGATTGTTCATTTATCATATCTTGGCAATGATGTAGGTCTATGGCAACACACGATTTTAGAAATCGAGAAATTTTTTATGGATAATGGATGTTTGGTTGTTGCCACATTGGCTTCGCAGCCGACTTATATCAACGCTTTAATAAATAATGGTTATTCTCGAAGACCCTACTATCCGGTTCCTGCCTTCAACGAAAATGGGCGGCCGTTTTTCCTGAGAGACCCCCAAAACAATTTGCCTGATATTTCAGATGAATCTTTTCATTGGACATTTTTTGAAGGAGATATGGGGTACAGGAATTTGTAAACTCATGAGCACTCACGACCCGTCACAAAGAAATATAGACTTGATTTACCGTCTTCGCGGGTTAGGCATGACCGGAGCTGTATTGCACATTGCCGCTCATCCTGACGACGAAGATATCGGACTGCTGTCGTACATGTCTCATAAGTTTGGGGTGCGGGCTGTGTATTGGTCGGCAACCCGTGGAGAAGGCGGACAAAATCGGATAGGTTCTTATACAGGGGAGGCTCTGGGTATTTATCGAACCTGGGAGAGCCTGGCTTCAAGAGCTTTGGACGGCGGCGAATCACTGTACGGACCTTTTTTTGATTTTGGATACAGCAAGAATGCCCAAGAGAGTCTGAACAAGTGGGGCCGCAAAGAAATGGTAAAGCAAATTGTTCGGGCGATCAGGATGGTTCAACCTCAAATTATTGTTTCTCGTTGGAAAGGGATTTCGGACGACTTTCATGGCCATCACCAGGCGGTGGGAAAAGCCACGTATGAGGCTTTTGATGCTGCCGGCGATCCGGACCGATTCCCCGAACTTGAAGAACAGGGTTTATCAGCATGGCAACCTTGCAAGTTTTATCATTCGGAAAATAATTCGGGCGGAGATTTAAAAGTGGGAGGAGCGGTAAATATCGTCGGAAAAATCAACCCTGATTTTGAACGAAGCGGCATACTGCGAATGAATACCGGTGAATTTGATCCCATCGCAGGATGTACATATCAGGAACAAGCCTGGTTGGCCTACAATAAACATCAAACACAAGCCATGGGATTGGCTCCGAAGCCGGGAGATTTTTTTTACTACTTTTCCTTATACAAAAGTCTGGTGCCCGTGCCGGATAGAGAAACGGAGATGTTTGACGGTCTGGATCCTAATCTGACCGGCCTGGCCGATTACCCGGCAAAGGGTTCGGTCTCTTTGCGAAAAAAACTGGAAAAAGTTAAAGACGGTGTCAATCAGTCGATTCAGGAATTTCGGGCAGACAATCCCATGAACGCATCTAAACCGTTGTTGGAAAGTCTTTCAATGCTTCATGAAATACGAAGAGGCCTTGAAAAAGAGGATATGGATCGCATCGCTCAAAAAGCCATAGATTTATATTTAACCAGAAAAATTAAAGATTTCGAAGATGTAGCAGCAAAGTGCCTTGGGTTACGGCTGGAATGCCTCACTGATACGGCACGCATCACTCCCGGTCAACACTTTCGTTTATCCTCTAAACTATGGAATCATCATAATATCCAAATCGATCAGGCAGTATTTAACATCAGTTCCCCTGAAAATTGGAAAATTCAATCCGTACATAGCGATCCTTTGGGCGGGGCTTCTGATGAAATAACCGCCGTGCATGAAGTTGTTAGTGCCAAGACGGCTGAATTATCTTGCCCCTACTGGCTTGAAAAACCTTATGAGTTGTATCGTTACAAGTGGCCCGACGGTGAGCCGGCAGGCAGGCCGTTTGGTCCGCCATTGGTTTACGGTGAGTGTGAAGTCATCCTGGGCAAGCAAAAAATTCTCCTGCGGGAATCAGCAGTTCACCGGGAAAAATTTTCCGGTGGGTATAGAGAATTACCTTTGGCGGTTATTCCGCCAATATCCCTGCACCCCAAAAACATGCAGGCATTTTTACAAGCCAGTTCATCAGAACAACAGCTTGAGTTACAGGTGGCGGCACGGAGCAACGTCGATTCAAAGGGTGTCAAAGGACACCTTAAACTCGAAGTTCCTGCCGGTTGGCAGGTCGACCCCCAAGCTGTTGATCTCTCTTTTGAGAAATTCGGAGACGCCGTTTCTGCCCGTTTTACGGTGAAAATTCCGGAGAACACCCCGGCAGGTCAATACTTACTGCAAAGCATGGTGCACGTTGACAACCGCTACTATGATGTTATCCTTAATCCGGTCCGCAGGGGAACTCCGGGACTCCCCGGCCAGCCGGATGCAGCCAATTGCATTCGAGAAAAATATATCACCTCCCCGGCGGCGGTGAAGGTCTGCCTGTTCGATTTGGAACTTGTGCAAAAGCAGAACTATGGTTACGTAAAAGGTGCTGAAGAAGAAATTGTGAAAGCATTGAGTCACTTTAACCTGAACTTTCATTTCATCACGGATCAAGAGATGGGTTATATTGAACTCAGCCAATTTGATGCTGTTGTTATCGGACCGAATGCTTATCTGGTTCGTGATAAACTGCGAAAAAATGCAGTCCGTTTTCTGGAATACGTTAAACACGGCGGCACACTGATTGTACAATACCAGGGCTATGCATATGAAGGCAAAGGATACGCACCGTATCCTTTCAAATTCACCCAACCCCACGACCGGGTGACGGACGAAACTGCACCGGTAACGATCTTGAAACCGGATTATTCCATTTTCAATTTCCCTAACACGATCAGCGAGGCTGATTTTAATGGCTGGTTCAAAGATAGAGGACTCTATTTTTTTAGTGAGTGGGATAAGCGCTACCAACCCATGCTGGAATGCAATGACCCCGGTGAAGCACCATGCAAGGGCGGATTGCTCGTATCCGAATATGGCCGGGGGACCTATCTTTATACGGGCTACTCCTTTTTCAAGCAGTTGCCGGCAGGAGTACCCGGAACGTTTCGATTCTTTGCAAATATCCTGGCGTTACCGGAAGCACGTATTTTAGAACGGATAGATTTTTTAAAAAACATCTCTTTGTTCTCCTTGTTGACAAAAGAGCATTTGGATACCATAGCAAGAATTATGTTCGAGCAATGGACGGAAAATGGCGAAACCATCTGCCGGCAAGGAGAAGAAGGAAATGAATTGTATATTATAAAGAAAGGAAAAGTTGAAGTCATCCAAGAATCAAAGGGTAAGGAACAAGTTATATTTACGGCAAAGGAGGGAGCCTGTTTAGGGGAGCTTGCTATTTTAGGGAATATCACCCGCACGGCTTCCCTGTGTGCCCTGGGGAACGTTCAATTGCTTGTGATTAAAGGGAAACAATTTCTCGCCCTGCTGAAAAAACATCCCGATATTTCTATACAAATGCTCGAACTCATGGTAGAAAGGGTGTTGAATGTGGAACAACGCGCTATCAGTGAAAGGTGATTGGTGAAAGGTTTTCGGGTTGCGGGTTGCGGGTTGCGGGTTGCGGGTTGCGAGTCACGGGTTGCGGGTTGCGGTTTGAATAAGGAGATGATGGCGACGTTAAGGGGCAATGGTGACGACGCCAGTATTGATGCACGGCAAGGGTAACGTGATTTGTGAAAATAACACGATTGCCGTTGCCGATTGACGGAACGGGCTTCGTAACCTTAACCTTTACCGTGTCTTGTTAATAATGGAACCTAAACTGAGCGTTTCAAGTTTTAAAAGGTAATTAAATATCTATTATTTTTAATCAGCAATTTCCGGTTAGGAAATTGCATAAAAAATATGTAAAATCAACGCATTAAGTCATTTTATACTTGACATCTTATTTATAATGTGCGGCGAATTTTGGTATTATTAATAATATCAAGGAGTTAA
>Ga0208648_1001310_pt1 | contig 20840 bp, 14 predicted proteins | sample AntAceMetag02UKL_FD_184772 | JGI IMG/M metagenome (GOLD analysis project Ga0208648, IMG submission 184772) | Saline lake microbial communities from Ace Lake, Antarctica - Antarctic Ace Lake Metagenome 02UKL (SPAdes) (version 2) | ecosystem: Environmental > Aquatic > Non-marine Saline and...
ACCAGTACTGTTAAAGATTTAAACAAAAGCGGATTGATTGATCATATCACGATGAAGAATATTGAAAATCTCTGCCTTCCGGAAATTAAGGAATACAGTCCGAAAAAGATAATTTCTATCAGAAAGCAACTCAAACTAAGTCAGGCAGCTCTTGCCAGCATTTTTAATATCAGCCCTTCAACAGTTCAGAAATGGGAACAAGGCAACAAGAAACCTGCTGGTGCATCAAGAAAACTGTTAGATATCATGGAAAGAAAGGGCTTGGAGGCTTTCATCTAAAACCGTCGAAGAGGCAGAACGAATAAGTTTAGATTGTGTGAGGAACGAACCACAATCTGAACCGTTTGTTGGACAAGCCCGGATTATCTTATAGAAAATATCTTTTTGGAAATATGCCTGGATAAAGCAAAGAGGTTGGCGAATGCCGGATGAATTAAGCGGATTTATTTAAAAAGAGCTGATTTTGAGTCGCAACGGTTTTTTTAAAGAAAAACCGGTTGATTTTTTACGCAACTATCCATTGCCGAAGAAATCAGTTCTTTTTTTACCTTATTTGATTTTAAGTTATTGCAGGATCAGTAATACCTGCCGCGATAAATATTCTCAGGCAATACACTGAATATATGAAAAATTTTGATATTCACAGGTTTATTTCCATTCTTAAGCAGGAATATACTAAATGGGAAGCGCCAACTTTGAAAATGATTTCAAAAAAAGGCGGCTCTGTTTTTGAAATTCTGATTTCAACGTTGCTGTCTCTCAGGACCAAAGACGATGTTACTATTATTGCATGCCAGAGGCTTTTTGAAAAAGCCAGGACCCCGGAAGAATTCATAAAACTGGATGTTGAAGCAATTAAATCCATGATTTATCCGGTAGGTTTTTATCATACCAAAGCAGCAAGGATAAAGGAAATCAGCGAAATACTGATAAAACAATATGGCGGAAACGTACCGGACAGCATTAATGAACTGCTGAAACTGCCCGGTGTAGGCAGAAAGACGGCAAATCTGGTTTTGATTGAAGGCTTTGGCAAAGAAGCTATCTGCGTGGATACACATGTTCATCGTATAAGTAACAGAATCGGTTATATTAAAACCCAAAACCCGGAAAAAACCGAATTTGCGCTCAGGAAAAAGCTTCCGCGTAAATACTGGATGAAATATAATGAAATTCTGGTAGCCTTTGGACAGACTATCTGCAGGCCTGTTTCACCTTTTTGCAGCAAATGCCCGGTCAATGAATTATGCGAAAAAATTAATGTGACAAAATTTAGATGAATTTACAGAAAGCTGAATTATGAATCAAAAAAAAATCAGGATGATTTCCTGGAATGTCAATGGAATGAACGCAATAATGCAAAAGGATTTTTTGTCAGCTTTCAGGAAAATGAACGCTGATCTGGTTGCCGTTCAGGAAACTAAACTGCAGGAAATAAAGCTTACAGATCAGATGAAAGACATTGAAGGATACAAGTCTTACTGGGCATTTTCAACAGTCAAAAAGGGCTACAGCGGAGTAGGTGTTTATACGAGGATAGAACCGCTGAGTGTAAAATACGGTATTGGCCGACCTGAATACGACGATGAAGGACGGATAATAGAGTTGGAGTTTAAAGACTTTGTTTTTTTTAATGTCTACTTCCCCAACGGACAGATGAGCAAAGAACGGCTGCAATACAAGCTGAATTTCTACAGAGATTTTTTTGCCTATGCAGATGTTTATAAAAACAGCGGTAAAAGTGTAATTATTACCGGCGACTATAATACAGCGCATAATGAAATAGATCTTAAAAATCCCAAGTCCAATAAAAAAACCTCCGGGTTCCTCAAAATTGAACGAGAAGAGCTGGACAGAATAATTGCCGGCGGTTATATGGACAGCTTCAGATATCTGAATCCCGATTCAGTAAAATATTCGTGGTGGTCGTATCGTTTCAATGCAAGGGAGCGGGATATTGGCTGGCGTATTGACTATTTTTTTGTCACCAGGGATATGATTGAAAACAGAGGTGTAAAGGCTGCCTTTATTGACAATACCATTTATGGTTCTGATCACTGCCCCATTGGTCTGGAGCTGCAAAATTGAACATTTTTCAAAGGTCTCCAAAGGTCTTTATTGAGGAGTTTACTGCGATATTTTTACCACGAATACCACTCTTCGCATACTTTCGGAATTAAAATATTTGCGGATCGAGTTTTCTTTCCTTAATACATTCAAGAACTCTGTTTAAAAACTCATCAATGCCAACCCCGTATTTGACATTGCCGTCTAAAGTCCTGACTGAAAGAGAACCTGCTTCTTTTTCCTTTTTACCGATGGTAATTATAAGCGGAATTTTGTTTATCTGGGCTTCACGAATTTTTTTATTAAGACTCTCTGTCCGGCCGTCTAACTCGACACGCAATCCTGCTTTTATAAGATCTGTCTTTACTTCGCTGGCATAAGGGATAAGGGCATCATTGATCGGCAATATAATTACCTGCACAGGCGCCATCCATAATGGAAACTTTCCTGCAAAGTGCTCAATCAAAATGCCGAAAAACCGCTCAATGGAGCCAAAAATAACCCTGTGAATCATAAGGGGGCGCTGTTTTTCATTGTCTTTGTCAATATATGTAAGGTTAAACCTTTCTGGCAAAGCCAGGTCCAGTTGAATAGTTCCACACTGCCACGTTCTGTTCAACGCGTCTTTTATGTGCATATCTATCTTTGGCCCGTAAAAAGCGCCGTCGCCTTTGTTAATCTTATAATCCAGACCATAAGTTTTGATAGCCGACTTCAGGCCCTCTGTAGCAAATTCCCATTGTTCGTCTGTGCCTATGGATTTATCAGGACGCGTTGAAAGCTCTAAATAAAAACTAAGTCCAAAAGTGCTGTAGATGCTTTCTACCAATCTGAATACACCAATGATTTCATCTTCCATCTGTTCCGGAGTCATGAAAATATGCGCATCATCCTGATGAAATGCCCTGACCCTGAACAATCCTGATAATACTCCGCTTAATTCGTGGCGGTGCACAAGTCCTATTTCAGCTGCACGTATCGGCAGTTCCTTGTATGAATGAGATTTTGAGCCGTAAAAAAGCATACCTCCCGGACAGTTCATAGGCTTTATTGCATATTCTGTTTCATCTACCATAGATGTGTACATATTCTCGCGGTAATTTTCCCAGTGACCGCTTTGTTCCCAAAGCTTGCGTGAAAGCATAACAGGGGTCTTTATTTCAACATAACCTGCGGCCCTGTGTTCCAACCTCCAGTAATCAATAAGAGACTGCCAGATATCCATTCCTTTTGGATGAAAAAAAGGCATTCCAGGAGCCTCTTCATGAAAGCTGAAAAGATCCATTGCCATGCCGATCTTTCGATGATTTCTCTTCTTTGCCTCTTCCAGAAAATTAAGATATGATTTAAGCTCTTTTTTGTTAAAAAATGCAGTGCCGTAAATCCTTTGAAGTTGCTGATTCGTCTGATCAGCCCGCCAGTAAGCTCCTGAGACCTTCATAAGTTTTACTGCTTTTACGAATCCTGTGTGGGGAACATGAGGCCCACGGCATAAATCTGTAAAATCACCCTGCTCATACAAAGATATTGTTCCATCTTGAAGCTCTGAAATCATTTCCAGCTTATATGGTTCATTGATATAAAAATCCATTGCCTTGGATTTTGACACCATTTTTCTTTTAAATGGAATCTTTGCCTTTATGATTTTTTTCATCTCAGCTTCAATTTTAGGAAAATCATCTTCTGAAACAGGCTCCATATCAATATCATAATAAAAACCATCTTCCACAACAGGGCCGATGGTCAGTTTTGCATTCTTATAAATATGCAAAATTGCCTGGGCCATAACATGCGCTGCGCTGTGGCGAAGAATTTCAAGACCTTCTTTGTCTTTAGTCGTGATTAATTTTACAGAAGAATCGCTGGTTATCTTTGTGTTTAAATCAATTAAGACTGAATCGATTTCCATGGCGACACAGTTACGGGCAAAATCTTCTGAAATGCTCATCGCCAGGTCAAAACCTGTAGGCTGGTTGTCAAAACTCTTTATATTACTATCAGGAAGTGTTATATTTATCATATGTCAGGTATTTCCCTATAAGTGTTTCGCGCAATTTAGGTGTTAAGATATAGTAGATACAAGGGTTTGCACCCTTAACCTTTAGCAATATCAAAGCAGTAAAAAGGCTTAAATAAATTTTACAAATAAAATATGTACGAAATTCGATATAGATATTTATGAGAATCAGCCCTTTAGGTCAAGAATAAAAATGAAAAATTATAATGATTTCAATTATAGGATTATAGATACAGAATCCAGACTCAAAGAAATTGTGTCTCTATTTAAAAAGGAAGAAATTATTGCCTTTGATATGGAAGCAGACTCCATGTTTCATTTTAAGGAAAAAGTATGCCTTATCCAGATGGCTTCAAAAAAAATGAATGTAATCATAGATCCCTTAAAATTAAATGATCTTTCTTCGCTTAAACCTGTGTTTGCAAACCGTGGAATAAAAAAAATCCTCCACGGAGCCGACTATGACATACGTTCCCTATACAGAGATTTTCAAATAACTATAAACAATCTTTTTGACACGCAGATTGCGGCCTCGTTTTTAGGATTAAAGGCAACAGGTCTGGATGCACTTGTTCAAAACAAGCTAAATCTAAAGATGAATAAAAAGTATCAAAAAAAAGACTGGTCAAAAAGGCCATTGCCTGAAGAAATGCTTGAATACGCTGCAAATGATGCGATCTGCCTTATTCCTCTTGCAGAATTGCTTAAAAAGGAGCTGATGGAAAAACAGCGCCTTTCATGGGTATATGAAGAAAGCGAAATTTTAAGTAAAGTAAGACCTCCTGCTTTATCAGACACAAACAATCTTTATTTAAAATTTAAAGGCTCAGGAAAGTTAAGCCCCAGAAGCCTTGCTGTTCTTGAAGAGCTTCTTCAATTAAGATTTAAAATAGCTGGAAAAAAAGACAGACCTCTGTTTAAGATTTTCTCCAACCGATCAATGATAAAACTTGCTGAGGCAAAACCAACAAGTCTGCTGCAATTAAAAAGAACAAACACATTGAGTGACAAACAAATCAGCATGCATGGAAATGTCATAAAAGATTTAATAAATAAAGCTTTGAATATGCCTGAAAACACACTTCCTGTTTATCCTCGTAATAAAAGGGTTCCTTTAAAAAAGCCTGAGGTTACAGAAAGAATAAGACCTCTTGAAAACTGGAGAAATAATAAGGCCAGAGCTCTTGAGATTGATCCTTCGATAGTCCTGACCAACGCAACGATAAACTCTATTGCCAGTCACAACCCGCTTAATAAAAACGATATTAAAAAAATTAAGGAGCTGAAAAACTGGCAAAAAGAAGAGTTTGGAGAAGACATAACAGCGGTTTTAAAAAAGATAAACCAATCATAAATTAAATAAAACAGATGGGCTAACGTCTTGCAAATGCTTTTATTTTTTCAACCACATATACCTGCTGATCATCTGAAAGTTCCGGGTAGACCGGGAGGGCAAGTGTATGAGCGGCGGCATATTCAGACGCAGGGAAGTCACCTTTTTTGTAATTTAAAGATGAAAAACATTCCTGTAAATGCAGCGGCACAGGGTAGTAAATTTCTGTCCCTATTTTCGCATCAGTTAAAAAAAGACGAAGTTCGTCCCTTTTTTCGTTAACGCTTATTACAAACTGGTTGTATATATGCCTGTTTTCTTTTTCAGACGGAAGTTTGACAACATCTTCCAGGCCGGCATTGGCAAAAAGTTCTCTGTATTTACGGGCATTTTCCTGACGGGCTTTTGTCCAGTCATCAAGATGGGCAAGTTTTATTGAAACAATTGCAGCCTGCAATGCATCCAGCCTGAAATTACCGCCTATAATCTTATGATAATATTTTGGTTGCCCGCCATGAGCCCTGAGTATCCGCAACTTATCATGAGATTTTTCTGAATTTGTTGTTACAATTCCCCCATCGCCAAAAGCTCCAAGATTTTTTGAAGGAAAAAAGGAAAAACATCCGAAATCACCCATAGAGCCTGCTCTGATTTTGTTATACTCGGCTCCAATGGCCTGAGCTGCGTCTTCAATAACAATCAGATTGTATTCCCCGGCTATCTTCAAAATACTCTGCATATCCGCGCACTGGCCGTAAAGATGAACCGGTATTACTGCTTTAAGACGCATGCGTTCCTCTTCATTCATATCAGATATAACTCTGTCCATGCAGTCAGCAGATATATTATATGTGTCTGGATCAATATCAACAAAAACAGGCTTTGCGCCTGCGCGTACTATTGAGCCGGCTGTTGCAAAAAAAGTATATGGAGTAGTTATAACCCGGTCATCAGGTTTAATATCGGCGGCCATAAGTGAAATAAGCAGGGCATCTGTGCCTGATGAAACGCCTGTTGCATAATGCGTGCGGCAATAGGCTGCAATTTCTTTTTCAAGTTTATCAACATGAGGCCCAAGGATAAAATACTGGCTTTCAAATATTTCCTCAGTAACTTTTATAATATCCTCTTTAATGGTTTTATACTGGGCTTTAAGATCAAGTAATGGTACTTTCATAATAAATTGTTAATACTCCATGGTTGATGGCGTCGTCATTTGCACCTGAACGATATACAGCGGTCTGATCTCAGGATTGCTCACTTCAACAGTGTCCTTATCAGAAATAATCAATGATTCCCCTTTTTCAAGTAAACCTGTCTGTTTGTTTGATTTAATACTTGCCCTGCCTTCTATTACAAGCAGATGATTTATTGCCGGTGCATCGGCTTTAATTTCCAGAATTGAGTCATGATATATGGTTAACCTGGATATTGTAAAATTATCTTTCTCTTCCAATACAGTCGAGACTCCCCAGGGATAATGCAGAGTCTTGTGTTCGTGATATTCTTTTCTGCCTTTTTTCTTTAGTTCTGTCACAATAGACTTGACGTCCCTGCTGTTATCAATATTTGAAATAAACACAGAATCAGGTGTTTCAACAACCACGATGTTTTCAATGTAATTGGTCGCTATAAGCCTTTCGCGTCCCATTATAAAACAGTTTTTTGTGTCCTTTGCTATTACATCCCCGTCAATAACATTTTTGTTTTCATCTTTTGGAAGAAAGTCATAAAGAGATTTCCATGAACCAATATCACTCCAGCCAAAATCTGAAGGCAAAACAACTGCTTTGTCTGTCTTTTCCATTATTGCGCGGTCAAAGGCAATATCAGGAAGCTGCTCATATTCATCCAGAGTTACGGCTTTTTCTCTAAAAACAAGATGTTTCATACTTTTTAAAAGCTCAGGCTGAAAACGTTCAAATTCTTTGATTATAACAGAGGCTTTAAAGGTAAACATCCCGCTGTTCCAGAAAAAATTGCCGGCATCAATATATTTTTTTGCAGTATCCTCATCAGGTTTTTCAACAAATCTTTTTATAGAAAGAGCATTATCAGATAGCTTTTCAGAGCCCTCAATATATCCATACCCGGTTTCAGGATAACCTGGTTTTATGCCGTATGTAACAATATATCCGTCACTCGCAAGCCGTATAGCTGCCTTGACCCTTTCATGAAAGCCTCTGATATTGCTGATAACATGATCAGCAGGAAAAACAGATACGACCGCATCTGAATCAGTTTTCAGTATATTAAGAACACCAAAAAGGATTGCCGGCCCTGTGTTGCGTCCGCATGGTTCAGATATTATTTTGCCTATGGCAGGAACACCTGTTTCAGAAATATGCCTCGTGATTTCATGAAAATGCTCCTTGCCGCAAACGACTCTTATGTTTTTATTATCTATAACAGGACTCAGCCTTTTTATAGTACTCTGCACAAGAGAATCTTTACCAATAAATTTTACAAGCTGTTTGGGATATAATTCTCTTGAAACCGGCCATAAACGTGTGCCTGTTCCGCCTGCCAGCAAGACAGCATACGTCTTTATTTTTTTGCTGTTTTTTTGATCAGACATTCCTGAATCTCTTTTTCCCATTATTACGAAAATTATTAGATTTTGGAGAAACAGCTGCTTCTTTGCAAACTGTTTCCACAGCCTTATAGCCAAAAAGTTTGTTGACCTCGCTTATTAATGCCGAATCAGGTTTAAGCTTCATGGTATCGGGCAAGGCAATAACTGTTTCTGTTTTATCAGGATCCCGCAAATGTATATAGGCCGGACATGATCCAGGATATCTACTTACTATATCATAAAGTCTGGTAAGCATTTCTTTTTCAGTCTTAGTTATATCCAGATAAAAATTAATGCTTGTAATCCAGGTTTCCTCAGCCTTATTCATGGGAACCAGCGTGTCTACGAGTATTTTTACCGACTTTTCATCCTTCTGCACCCGCCCCTGCAAAATGATTAGGTTGTCTTCTACTAATAACTCTTGTATTTTTTTATAAACAAGAGGAAAAATCGTAACTTCAAAAGAACCAAGCAGGTCTTCTATTGTTACAAAGGCCATTAAATCACCTTTTTTTGTAGCATTGGTTTTAGTGTGACTTATAATGCCACCGATTCTGACTATTTCACCATCACTTTTTTCTTTTATTGAAACAGAATTTGCATTTGTAAACTTATCAAGCAACGCCTCATGCCCTTTTAAAGGATGGCCTGTTATATAAAAACCAAGCGACTCTTTTTCAAAGGCTAAAATCTCCTTTTCGGCCCACTCATCAACCACCGGCAGGGGAGGATGCATAATGCTTTCGCAAACATCACCAAATATTCCTATCTGTGGATCTGCTTTTTCTCTTTGTACTCTTTGCCCATAATCAATGACATCTTCTATGGATTCTATCATCTGACTACGATTAGCACTCATACAATCAAAGGCTCCGCATTTTATAAGGCTTTCAATAACTCTTTTATTAACCGTCCGCAAATCAACCCGTTCACAAAAATCATACAGGGAAGAAAATTTTCCATCTTTTCTTGCTTTGATTATAGAATCAATTGCTCCTTCTCCAACATTTTTAACCGCCACAAGCCCGAATCTTATTTTTGAGCCGACAGGTGTAAATTTCTTGCCGCTTTCATTTATGTCCGGGGGGGAAACTTCTATTCCATGGCTCCTGCATTCGGCAATATATTTCACGACACCGTCAATAGAATGAATTTCACTCGTAAGTAAAGAAGCCATCAGTTCTACAGGGAAATGTGCTTTAAGGAAGGCAGTCCGGTATGCGATAAGAGAGTATGCAGCACTGTGAGATTTGTTAAATCCATATCCGCCGAATTTTTCTATAAGCTCAAATATTTTTTTTGCCTTGTCAGAAGCAATACCATTGTCTTTTGCTCCCCGCATGAAACGCAGAGTGTGCTTAGCCATAATTGCCGGTATTTTTTTTCCCATTGCTTTGCGTAAATCATCCGCCTCTGCCATGGAATAACTTGCCAGCACCCCGGCAATCTTCATAACCTGTTCCTGATATACAATAACACCGTAAGTTTCTTTTAAAATAGGCCCAAGTTCAGGTATAATATATTTGACGGATTTCCTGCCGTGTTTTCTGTCAACAAAATCATCTACCATTCCACTGTCAAGCGGTCCCGGACGGTAAAGAGCAACAAGAGCGATAATGTCGTCAAAGCATTCGGGCTGAAGTCTTATAAGCAAATCTCTCATGCCTGAACTTTCAAGCTGAAACACTCCGCTTGTGTCGGCTGACGCTAAAAGCCTGTAAGTATCAGGATCTTTAAAATCAAGACTTGCAAAATCCGGAGGAACACTGCCGCGTGCGGCAATAAGGGAAAGGGTATTAGCGATAACTGTAAGGTTACGAAGGCCTAAAAGGTCAAATTTTACCAGCCCGATTTTCTCAACACATTTCATGTCAAACTGAGTTACTACTTCCCCTTTTTTGCCTCTGCATAACGGCAAATATTCCACAAGAGGTTTATCTGCTATCACGACACCTGCGGCATGTGTTGATGCATGTCTCGGCAATCCTTCAAGAACCCGGCATATTTTTATTAGCTTATCTATCTGAGAATTTTTTTCTGCGAGAAGCTTAAATTTAGGCTCCTGCTTCAACGCACTATCAAGGCTTATATTAAGAACATCAGGCACCATCTTTGCGATTGTATCTACTTCGCGCAGTGGTATTTCAAGCGCCCGTCCGACATCGCGTATAACTGCTCTTGTTTTGAGTTTTCCAAAGGTTATTATCTGGGCGACATAATCGCCACCCCCGTATTTGTCTACCAGATATTTGAAAATTGCTTCTCTTCCGTTTATGCAGAAATCAACATCAATATCCGGCATACTTTTTCTGGCAGGATTAAGGAATCGTTCAAAAATAAGACCGTGTTCTATTGGATCCAGCTCTGTAATTCCCAGGCTGTAAGCAATAAGACTTCCTGCTGCAGATCCTCTTCCAGGGCCAACTGGAATATTGTTTTCCCTGGCATAATGTATAAAATCGGCAACGATCAGAAAATAACCGGGGAATCCCATGTCCTTTACTATTGAAATTTCATAATCAATACGTTGATTATAAATTTTCTCATCAATATCAGGATTCTTTGTTTTTATACGCTGTAATATGTGGGCGTATCCCTGCCTGACCCTTTGCTCGAAAATTTCAGCCGCAGTCTGGCCAGAAGAAGAATCAGAAGAAGAATCAGAAGAAGAATCAGAAGAAAGACCAAATTTTGGGAAATGATATATGCTGCCTGATTTTGTTAAAAAATCAAATTCAACACTGCACCTTTTAGCTATATTAACAGTGTTATCAAGCGCTCCAGGATAAGAGGAAAAAGATGAATACATTTCCTGTTTTGATTTAAAATAGAGCTGGTCCGTCGCGAATTTGAAATGATTCGGGTCGTTTATGGTTTTTCCGGTCTGTATACATAAAAGCACTTCATGCGCATAAACATCCTCTTTGTCGAGATAGTGGCAGTCGTTTGTTGCTACAAGAGGAATCGAAAGTCTTTTGCCAATATCAAGAAGATGCTGATTAACCTTTTCCTGTACTGGAATTCCATTGCTCTGGACTTCGAGAAAAAAGTTTTCTTCTCCAAAAATTTCAAGATAATTGCGCGCGGCTTCATCAGCCTTGTCAAAGTTTTCTCCAATAATAAGCCTTGGAATTTCGCCATGCATGCATGCAGAAAGGCCAATAAGTCCTTTACTGTATTTTTTAAGGATATCTTTGTCTATACGGGGTTTATGGTAAAAGCCTTCAAGCTGTGCAATAGTTGCCAGTTTGCATAAATTGCGGTAGCCTTCAAGATTCTCAGCTAAAAGAACGAGATGGGAAAGCCCTTTGTGATCTAAAGGAGTTTTATCATTAATACTTCGCGGAGCTAAATAACACTCACAGCCTATTATTGGTTTTATTCCAGCCTTTACAGCCTTTTCATAAAATTCAAGTATCCCAAACATAGTGCCATGATCTGTAATAGCAACAGAATCCATGCCAAAATCAGACACCCTCTTCATCAGAGCATCGATTTTTATAGCACCGTCAAGAAGGCTGTACTGTGTATGAACATGCAGATGAACAAAATTGAGTGTAGATTTTTTCATTTAGATATGCTTGCTTTCAAATAACTCAACAGTAGTTTTTGCCGGCTATCGCAACAGTTATAATTAAATTAAAACCAGAAAAAACTCATGTATAACAAATTGTAAACAAAGAACCGGCCATAATAAAAACAGCAATTGTGCTAAAAATCGTAATCTTTTATTAATAACAATATATCAACAGGTTCTTTGCTAACGATTTTTAATACATTCAAACAGTTTTCTGCTTTTAATTTAATCACAACTGAAATCGCTCCTGCCCGCCATCGCGAGACAGACTCAATTCTCTTCGTTCTTTTGTTGCCTGCCCGCCATCGGCTTCGCCTTCAGGCGAGGCGGGCGGGTCTAGCTCAGGCGAGGCGGGCGGGTCGCTCCGTCAGTTTATAAAATGGCAGAATACCTTATTCAAAATTCGATGTTGGACGTTCGATGTTCGATGTTCATAGCCTTTTAATATGATTGACAAGTTATTTTCGGTTTCAGTGTCGCGAAGTGGCATAATCTAGCTTTTTACGAATTCGTCAATATTTACTCAAGCTGGTAATTAGGAGCTTCTTTTGTAATGATCACATCATGGACATGACTTTCGCGCATGCCCGCAGCGCTTATCTTTATAAATTTTGCCTTTTTCCTGAGTTCTTTCAGTGTGCGGCAGCCAACATATCCCATGCCGGCCTTTAACCCTCCGACAAGCTGAAAAATATTAGCAGAAAGGGAACCCTTATACGGTACGCGTCCGACAATTCCTTCAGGCACCAGTTTGTCATCTTTGGTGTCATCATCATGGTAATACCTGTCTTTACTTCCCGTTTTCATTGCTTCGATTGAACCCATGCCCCTGTATACCTTGTAGCTGCGTCCCTGAAAAAGTATTAATTCTCCGGGGCTTTCTTCGGTTCCGGCAAAAAGTCCACCTATCATTACAGTATGCGCTCCAGCTCCCATGGCCTTTGTAATATCGCCTGAAAACTTGATGCCTCCGTCAGCAATCAGAGGAATACCGGTTTTGTCAGATATTGATCTGCAATTCATTATTGCAGTTAACTGGGGTATGCCTATTCCGGCAATGATACGGGTCGTACATATTGAACCAGGTCCTATTCCGATCTTCACCGCGTCAACACCTGCTTTGACAAGATTTTCGGCACCCTTTGCAGTGCTGACATTGCCGGCAATCAACTCTATGTTTTTAAAATTGTTTTTTAAAGTTTTAACAGCATTAATAACATTTTTTGTGTCTCCGTGAGATGTATCTATTACTATAACATCAGCCCCTGCTTTAAGAAGAGCTTCCGCACGTTCTTCCATATCAGGTCCCACCCCGACCGCTGCTCCAACACGCAGCCTGCCCATACTGTCTTTACATGAATTTGGATATTTTTTGATTTTTTCTATGTCTTTTATAGTTATCATTCCCTTAAGACGCCCGCTTTTATTAACCACAAGAAGCTTTTCAATCCTGTGCTTATGAAGCAGCTTCTTGGATTCTTCCAGGGTAATTCCCTCTGAAACCGTTACAAGATTTTCCTTTGTCATAACTTCAGATACTTTTTTGTTCAGATTTGTTTCAAACCTGAGATCCCGATTGGTCAGTATGCCAACGAGTTTATCACCTACTACAACAGGAATTCCAGAAATGCGATATCTCTTCATAAGCTTAAGCACTTCATGTATTAATTTGTCAGGATGAATTGTAATTGGATCAATAATCATACCGCTTTCAGATTTTTTGACCTTGTCGACCTCCAAACCCTGACGTTCAATACTCATGTTGCGATGTATAAAACCTATCCCCCCTTCACGGGCCATGCTGATGGCTGTATATGCCTCTGTCACAGTATCCATTGCAGCGCTTACAATAGGGATATTAAGAGAAATGTTTTTGGTTAACATCGTTTTGGTGTTTACATCTCTCGGCAGCACATCAGAATAATTTGGAACTATTAGAACATCATCAAAAGAAAAAGCTTCTTCAATCGGCATTTTTATCATAAGGGTCCTCCAAAAAAATTATAAAGGCAAAAATAACAAACGGGTTTGTGTTTATCAATCTTTCTTTTACCTTGATTCATCATCAAAAAAAGTAAAAAACCTCGTCGATCCTGAGAAATCAGGGTGATAGATTAGGTGTAAGTATTATGGCACAAGGCATTCTTCCTTTCAAGCATGAAGCTGAAAAAAACACAACAGGGATGACAGCTCTGTGATAAGATTAATAAAGAATTGGCGGCATTTTCAGGTTTTCAAGATTCTAAAAGTACGGTGACCCTGGATATGGACGCCACGCTTGTAGTTACGTAATAAGATTGACGCATTATTCAGTTATAAAGGAAGTAAAATCGTTAAAAATATCCATATGTTTTTTAGGCGGTGGATTTTGGTATTCAATTTTTAATTGACAGTATCGTTATAATTTGGTTAGCATTTTTTTTATGAATTTTAATAAGGAGTGAAAAATGAAGCATAAGATATTACTTGTTGATGATGAGGAAATAATGCTTAAGTACCTATCAAAATTCTTGATAAAAAAGAATTTTGATATCACTACGGCAATAAGCGGCAATGAAGCCCTGGAAATAATTAAGAAACAGGATTTTATTGTAGTGTTGCTGGATGTGTTAATGCCGGGTATGGATGGTATAGAAACCCTTAAGGAAATAAAGAAAATCAAACCCATTACAGAAGTAATAATGCTAACCGGACATGCCTCGCTTCAGGTTGCTATGCAAGGTATGAAATTGGGGGCCTTTGACTATCTCATGAAACCTTTTGATCAGTATAAGCTCCTTGAAAAATTGCAAATGGCATGTGAGAAAAGAATGTTTAATGAAAAAGGAATAGATGGCGTTGATATACCCGAGATGACGCCGGGCAAATAAACATAATAGGATCATCTCCCGATTAGTTGTAGTCAATTCTTGCTCGCCTCTGGCGAGAAGCTAAAACAAGTGGATTATTTCTAATTAAGCGGGTGTAATCTCAGAGGGTACAAGGGGTCAAGGATTCAAGGGTTCGAGTGACACGCAGTGAAGCGCTAACCCTCAGCGCTCAAGGAAGAAAGATATAGCAGAAGGATATGGAAGAAAGACAACCAGGGATTACATCAGGATGCTTTACATAAAAATAAGATATAGCAGAAAGCGAAAGAACATCAAAAGCGCTGATAAAGTTTTTAGAAAACAAACCCTTGAATCCTTGACCCCTCTTCTCCAATTAAATTGGAGAAGAGCCGCATAATATAAAATTCCAGTCTTTTACGCCTTCCCGATATTAGTTTCAAAACGAAACATTGTTTCAAAACGAAACATTGTTTTCTGGTGTCTGCAATAGTTGGGTTTTAGCGTAAATAAATATTAATAACACACTTTAGGCGTTTCATTTTGAAACAGCCTTTTTTATTTTGGAAAACATAACCCCCTGTAATTATTAAATATATTTATTTGGCATATTTCTTGATTATATTATCTTTGATGGCGGCGTAAAAAGTTACGTGTTTTACTGCAAATGGCCAAGTAAAAAGTTTCATATACAACAAATGTAGATGGGACTTTTTACGGACGCCATCAATATGATTTTTTTAATAAATTAAGGAATAAGCTTAGTTGAATAAGATACTCGTACCACTGGATAATTTGTCTGAAATATCGCTGAACGCTGCTCGTTATGCTGTTGAATTCGCCAAGAGAAGCAGTTCCAGGCCAATCTTTCTTTTCTTGTCAAAAAATGACTTTGCCAAGTCGGATTCTTTTGTAAAAAATATTTCGCAAACAGAAGGCAGAAAAAAAGAGATAAAGGACAAAATAGATTTGCTTGTCGAGCAAAGCGCTGAGAAAGGAATTAAAATTGAGCAACACGAGTGTCGCGGCGAATACATAGAAAAGGTATGCGAATTTGTACGAAATTTAAATATAACTGTTATTGTAATCGCCCTGCCGGATAAGAATGATCCGCGTTATAAAAAAATAGAAAAAAATATATCGTTGCTGGTTCAAATGACATCATGTCGCATATTAACAGTTAAGAAAAAATAAGAAAAATTTAAGAGTTATGTGATTTAATAGAAGCTAAAGGAGAATCAATATTTATGGAAGTAAATGCGCTGACAACTGAAATGATTTTGGTAATGTTTATGATCGGAGTGGCTGTGTTCCTTTTTATTGCTGAATGGATTCGTGTTGATATGGTCGCCATACTAATGACGGTCACACTGCCTTTGCTTCATTTGGTTACGCCCAAAGAAGCGTTTTCCGGATTTAGCAGTAATGCGGTTATTTCTATTATTGCGGTTATTATTATAGGTGCTGGTCTCGATAAGACAGGACTGATCAACAGACTGGTTAAACCGGTAATGAAGGTTGCCGGCCAAAGCTCCTCACGTGTTGTTATAGCTATGGGCGCAACCGTAGCCATTATTTCGAGTTTTATGCAGAATATCGGTGCCGCGGCTCTTTTCCTGCCGGCTATCAGACGTGTAAGCAAATCAATGAATATATCGCTTTCCCGGATGCTTATGCCTATAGGTTTTTGTGCCATCCTTGGTGGCACTATAACTCTGGTTGGTTGCAGCCCGCTGATTCTGCTGAATGATTTGCTGGCTCCTTTTAACCTCGAGCCGTTTGGCCTGTTTGATGTTACTCCTATTGGTTTGGCCCTGGTTGGATCTGGAATCGTTTTTTTTCTTTTTTTTGGACGTTTTGTGCTGCCAAAGGGAAAGAAATCTGAAAGCGGTTCTGCTGATGAATCTCTTAAAGACCCGGGAAGTTCTTACGAATATATTGGAAAACCCTTTGAATTAAAAGTGCCTGATGATTTTACCGAGTTCAGGGATCCCCTGACGATAAAAGACATAAGGGAAAAATATCTGGTAAATGTAGTTGGAATAGTCGGCAGGGATAGATTTAAGATACTTTCCGCTGCTCCGGATGTAGAGATAAGGTCTAATAATGATTTGGCAGTTTACGGACTGAAAAAAAATGTTGAAAAAATGGCTAAAGAACTGGGACTGGATATTAAAGAATCATTGGATTTATTCCAGCATGAAATGTCTGAAGCCATATCCGGAACCATTGAAGCAGTTGTTGCGCCGCGTTCCGAGTTAATCGGCAGTACCCTTAGAAAAACTCATTTCTGGGAACAGTTTCAGGTAAACCCGTTAGCGCTTTACCGTTCAGACAAAGCCTTTTATTCAGGACTTTCAGACTTTACATTACGTTCAGGTGATTCAATCCTGCTTCAGGGTACATGGGAAAGGTTTAATATTTTACAGGCTCAACACAATTTTATTTTTACAACTCCGGTAAGTGAAGTTCTTAAGCCGCAGAAAGCCATGATAGGCGGTTTTTGGCTGGCAGTGGCCCTTGTAATGATAATTATATTCAAGATTCAGCTATCAGTAGCTCTTATGACCGGAGCATTTGGAATGATTGTATGCGGAGTTCTGACCATAGACGAAGCATACAAATCTGTTGACTGGCGGACAATTTTTTTGCTTGCCGGACTCATTCCACTGGGAATTGCAACTGAGAAGACCGGTACGGCAGCCTGGATTGCCCATACTATTCTTAATTTAATAGGGGATGTTTCTCCTGTTGTTCTTTTAACAGCCATAGCAATACTTTCCACATTTTTTACTCTGGTTATTTCAAATGTGGGGGCTACTGTACTTCTTGTTCCGCTTGTAGTAAATATGGCTCTTGCTGCAGGAACAGATCCGAGAATGGCCGCCCTTGTGGTGGGCCTTGCCACCTCTAACTCCTTTATGCTGCCAACCCATCAGGTTAATGCGCTTTACATGGGGCCCGGCAGATATAGAAGTGTAGATTTTATAAAAGCCGGCGGGCTTATGACTGTTTTATTCATAGTTGTATTAATCGGAATGCTTTATTTATTCTACGGTGTTTAATCAGGTCATGGGAAAAAACATATAACAGTTTACGGTTGTCGGTTAACAATTCACGATTAAAATTTTTCAGGTGTTGAGTTCATTGAAAAAGAGGTGTAAACATACAACAGTGAATTGTAAACTACATTGTAAGGAGGAAGAAAGTGTCAATTATATCTATTACTGCAGGATCTTACAGCAATGGAAGGCAAATAGCAAAAAGTGTCGCCAGAAGACTGGAATACGAGTATGTCGACATTGAGATTATTCTACCTTTGGTTTCCAGCCAATTCGGTGTTCCTGAATCAAAGCTTGCCCGAGCTCTTAAAGAGATACCGTCAAGTGTAGGCATGTTTTCTCAGGCTAAGCAGGAATACATGATATATGTAGATACTGTGCTGTCAGAGTATTTATTAAAAAATAATATCGTATATTATGGAATTGCCGGGTTTCCGGTTATACGGGAAATATCCCACGCTCTTAAAGTTCAAATTATTGCTGATTTAGTGGATAGAATTAACGACAAGGCAAAGCAGGGTGATGTCTCACCGCAAAAAGCGCGTAAAGCTCTTGCCAGGGAAGATGGTCGGCAAAGGAAATGGGCCGAGACTTTTTATAATATGAACATTTCAGATCCAAGCCTTTATGATCTGGTAATAAATATAGGACACATTAAGAATGATGATATTGAAAATGCTCTGGAGACCATCATTACTGCGGTAAACCACACAAAATTTCAGCCAATGACATATTCTTTACGCTGCGCAAATAATATTGCCATGTCTTGTCGTGTAAGAGCGATGCTGGCGTCCATAGATGCAAAAATGAAGGTTAAATCTGATGAAGGTACTGTTTGTATATATACAAAAGCAGTGAAAAAGAAGGCAGAGGATAAGGTATTAAAAATAAAACAAAAAGTAATGAAAATTGAAGGAATCAAGCACGTTGAGGTTTATGTTGATTATGATTTGTTTTCAAGTGTTGCTTGTGGGCAATAATTTGATTTTTCGAATATTAACTGATGATTGAATGAAAAGCGCAGAAAAGCTTTTCAAAAAATTTATTTGGGGGTAAGAATGAAAGAAAAATTGTCTCTTCTTCTGCTGGATGATGAATCTATAGTTGGAAGCAGATTAAAACCTACTCTGGAAAAAATGGGTTGTGATGTAGAAGTATTTGAAGATCCCAAAAAAGCTGTTAACAGAATTTCTGAAAAAACATTCGATATTGTTATTACTGATATAATGATGGCAGATATTAACGGGATTCAGGTTCTGGAAGAGGTACGAAAAAAGTCAGATACAACGAAAGTAATTATTATCACAGGCTATGCAACGGTAGCGCTGGCTCGTGAAGCTATGGACAAGGGCGCTTTTGATATGATTGCCAAACCTTTTAAACCAAGTGAACTTCGTTTAGTATTAACAAGAGCAGCTGATTCTCTTGGTTATAAAAATATTATACCAGAGTTATAAAAATTATCTGTAAAATATATTGATTGATGTTGCAGGTGTGTATCAGATTGAAGTATAGTTTTTAGTTTTGACAGGTGGATACCTTATTATGGCTGAGCCTCTTGAATCGAAATCCAGCTTTATAAATATTGCAGGAAAAACAGAGCCCGAAAAAGAATATAAGCCAGAGCTTGAAGGACTGATGGTGTTGAACCGGCCGCATTTTACCTTCAGGCTGCATATGTTGCTGGTGTTTCTTACTATTTCCATTTTGTCAGTGGCTATTATTATTGGTTCTGCTGTAGCGATAAATCGTATACAGAAAAAGCTTTACTTTGTTCAAATTTCTGAAAGATATCTTTTTGAAGTTGCGCAGGCAAGGAGGTGGGAAAAAAATTATTTTCTGTATAATACAAATCTCGAAGACGCGGTTCAGAGTGTGGGCAATGCCAAAATTTTCTTATCCAAAGAAATAGATAAGCTCATAAGTATTTTGTCCTCTGATGAGACGGTAATCCTGATCAATCATCTTGACAAATATGAAGCTCTTTTGCATGAATTAACCATACTGGACAAAAACGGGATTAAAGATACTGAAAAACAAGACTGGATAGAAAATTCTCTGCGAAAACACGGCGCTGAAATGGTTGAAGTGGCGGCTGATCTGGTATATAAAGAACAGAATTCCATGAATGCCATGCTTGACCTGCTTCAGATTATTCCTATTTATTCTTTTGTAATTGTTTTATTTTTAACGACTCTGCTGGCATGGTTCTTTTTAAAAAGATTGATAACGCCACTTAATCTTCTTGTCAGGCGCACTCAGGATATAGCAAAAGGAGATTTTTCTCCTATTGCACCGATATGTAAATATGATAGTGAATTTACAGGGGTAGAAATAGCCATAAACCAGATGATTAAAGAGCTTAAGTCGCGTGAAAGGGCTATGGTTGAATCACACAAGCTTAGAGCTATTGGAACGTTAACAGCCGGAGTAGCGCATGAATTGAACAATCCTCTGAACAACATAATGCTCACAGCCCATTCTTTGCTTGAGGATCATAAAGACCTGTCTGAAGAAGAGCTGCTCGAAATGCTGAACGACCTTATTGGTGAAGCAGACAGATCAAGAAGCATAATTCATAATCTGCTGGATTTTGCAAGGGAAAGCGAGTCTGTGTCTGAACCTCTTGACCTGGGTGTGCTGGTTAATGCAACCATTAAACTTGCTCTTAATCAGGCTAAGGTGTCTGGGGCGAGAATGTCAACAGAAATTGAGCCCGACCTTCCTCGTATACGCGGTGACAAACAGCAGTTGAAACAGGTTTTTTTAAACCTGATTCTTAATGCCGTAGATGCTGTTGAAAAAAATGGAAAGATTAAGATATCCGTTAAAAAAAGTGATGTGCCCAAATTTCTGGCTGTTCAGATAGAAGATAACGGGTGTGGGATACCAGAGCATATTTTGCCTAATATATTTGATCCGTTTTTTACTACAAAAGAGCAGGGCAAGGGCACTGGACTGGGTCTTTCTGTTTCCCATGGTATTGTTGTAATGCACGGCGGACAAATCAGTATTGAAACCAAAAAAGGGGAATATACAAAGTTTACTGTTATACTTCCCTCCAGAGCGGTTCCCGCTGATTTAAGCAAAACTTAAGGATACTGTCCGAGAATGGGTATTTTCCGCAATCTCTGCGAGATCTTTTCAAAACACTCCCTTTAGCCCGATTTTGGTGTCAGGCCCCAGTACCATCTGCCGGAGCTACGGGGTAAATTCAACTTTTAATCCTCAAAATCCTCAATGTATTCCTGTTGTAGTCAATGACCCTTGGAATCCTTGGACCCTTTGCTCCAGCGAAATTGGAGAAGAACCCAATACAGCAACAGGTTCTTTGTTAACGATTTCCAATACATTCAAACAGTTTTCTATCTTAAAGTTATT
>Ga0208648_1001311_pt1 | contig 20834 bp, 20 predicted proteins | sample AntAceMetag02UKL_FD_184772 | JGI IMG/M metagenome (GOLD analysis project Ga0208648, IMG submission 184772) | Saline lake microbial communities from Ace Lake, Antarctica - Antarctic Ace Lake Metagenome 02UKL (SPAdes) (version 2) | ecosystem: Environmental > Aquatic > Non-marine Saline and...
GCTATTCCCACCCACGGAGCTGTCCCTCTCACTGTAAATTTCACTGATCTGTCCACCGGGACAATTACGGAACGGTTATGGGAATTCGGTGATGGTCATACCAGCACAGAAGAAAATCCAGATCACATATACAGAATTCCTGGAACATTTTCAGTTTAACTCACTGTGACGAACCCCGATGGCTCAGATACTGAAACCAAAACCGATTACATAGACGTTTTCCTATGTTCATATGCCCCTGTGAGGATTTTGGAAGAGTATTATGTTTCTATCCAGGAGGCGTATGACCATGCCAATGACGGCGATGTGATTCAATGCCAGGCCTTGTCTTTTGGGGAAGGCCTTTACTTTGACGTGACATATCAGTGACCATAAAGGGAGGCTATGTTTGCGATTATGCCGCTACTAAGGGAGCTTCAAGAACCGAATCAATGGTAATTCGTGACGGCAGTATGACTATCGATGGTATGGTGATACAATGAATCACCAGTTTTGGCCCAGAGATCATATGGTATGGCTAAACAGTCATTCTGAAGGTAAGAACTGAAATGGTTGATCAGGCTTTCAGGCTATATCAAACGAAACTCCTCGGTATCCGAAGGAAGTTTAGCATCGTTATGCGAATCTTAACCAAAATCTCAGGCTTAAAAGTGATGTGTTGTTTTTGAATCCTGGCAAAATCTCGGATGCAGGGTTTCCTATATTATACTGGAATTTTGACCCACCCCAGAAACGCAGAAGAGTACATCTGGTAGCTGCAACCTGTTGCGTGTCTTAAAAGGTGCTCTTTTTTTTGATTTTTACCTCTTTCCCAGGAATTTGAATGTCCAGCAGGATTTATCTGTCAACATCCTTATCGTCCTTTTGGGGGCCATATGGAGCTTGTGGGGTATATGTTCCCAAATATCCAGGCTGCTCACAGGCGAGATCTATGACCGATGCCCGGAGTGCTTCAGTTCGGATACCAAAGAAGTGATTGACGAAAATGATAATGGACATAGGTAAAGAGCGGCTGAAGTTGAACTGGGGACATCCAGATGATATCTCATAATTTCAACAGGTTGACATACCTTGACAGTATCTCAAAAATCCTACTGCATCGAAAAGCTGTGATATGAGCTCATTACCTGAAAAAGGGACCTCTTCCTTCGATACCTCCAAACTACGATGTGGAAATAGTGACCATCACTTATGCTCAAACTTCCGCCCCATCTCAAATAACTCCCTGGTTGTATGGGTAAACAACCCACCCAAACACCCTTCATAATCACCCCGGTCGTAATCCATGCTCAATTGTTTCCTGATGGTGTCATAGAATAGCCCCACTGCCTCGGGATCTAAAGCCACCAATTTCATACCTCGCAATATATCCCTATCCAGCAGAAAAAAATAAAGGGCATTCTTGACACCAGTTTTCCCGCCATCCAAATATTCCTCTATCAAATCCTTTTCAACGAACCTGGCATTAAAACTGGAATCAATCTGGCCATGGGGATTAGGAAAGTCAAAGACCCATACGGCAATTGGGACGGAAGTTGAATTCTCCAAATAACTGTAGGTCTTAAATCCCCGATGGAATGCTTCCAGTTCATTTGAGGTCAGTCCTGGAAACTGGGTTACAACTACAAGACCAATCTCCCATAATTCCATTATGGCGCCTTCTCGATGGGGCACCGCCCCGGGAAATGGTTGACCGACCGTGAATGATGTAATGGGTTTCTTTTCCATGATGCCTCATTATACTTTTCAATCTGAGGAATAGGCAAGATTTTATGAGGGTGGGATATCGAATGAAAATACCCGGGATGAATGATACATAACAGTTCGGAGAGGGGTTTAGAAAAGAAAAAGGCAGAGCCCGGAATAAGAACTCTGCCTTTTAGAAAGGAAGTTGAATCATGAAATGAGGTTAGGCTGATAGTTGATTAGCCAACATGGTAATTAATATAGTAGCTTACCGAAATGCCGTTATTTTCTTTGGTGCAGTGTAACCCTTCAGACATGGAAATCTGAAAAGGCCGTTCAAACCCCTTGTTCAAAACATGCTGCAGCAATTTCAAACGTACGATAATCCAGGTCTAAATCGTTCCACCCTAACAAATGCAGTTGCTCGTTCAGATGTAAATGGTTCGAATGAGGATTAACAAGGAGGGTGTTTGTCAAATCTCTAATAAAACCGGGAATCTCTCCTGACTCCATCCCCTTCTTCTCCAATCGTTCTATCAGAATTTTGGTAAGCTGGTTCAAGTCAGTCCTCCCTATCAGTCCTTTGAACATACGATTAATTGTTTAAGCTGATCGTGATTGTAAATATTAACTGCAAGAATCGTGCAAAAACACTGTTCTGAAAATATATGTTTAAATCCCAGATACTTAGCCAGACTGCCAAGCAATTCTACCGGGGCCATGTGTGGTAAAACCACCACAATTAACGTCTAAAGGAGTCACCCACCAGAAAAATTAACCTAATTTTGACTGTCAACTTGAAATGTTTTGAGAATAATAATCCCGAAGGTTCATAGGGCTTGCATCTTGACATCTGAATCAAATTCATTATCTTCTTGTGCAAATAAAAACCATAGGAGGATTTACAGAGTGAAACAGATGAAAAGAGAAGTTAATGCATTGACTAAAGAGCTGAAAGCACTCACCCAAAAAGTCGAAAAAATTGTTAAAGCCCTCGAAAAGCTTGAGAAGCCCCAGGCAAAACCAAAACCTGTAAAGAAAACTGCAAAACCCAAGAAAGCTGTGAAAAAACCTGCCGTTAAAAAGACTGCTAAAAAGCCTACTGAAAATAAAGCACCAAAAGGGACCGTGGTTGGTGCTGTCATGGGGGTTATCCAATCGAGCAGCGAAGGTGTGAACACAGACCAGATTATGAAACAGACCGGCCTTAATAAGAGACAGGTTTGGGGAACCATTACCCGGGCAAAGAAAGAGGGAAAGGTAAAAACCGTAAAGCGGGGTATTTATGTTGGAGTGTAATACATAATGAGAATCGGGGTCACATCTTGATTAGAGTACTAAGCCTATCAAACTCATTTTTGAATCTTTCATCCTCACTGAGTCTTTTCTGACGATACCCGCATGTTTGCTTGCAGACGAATATGATAAACCAAACAACTCCCCAATCGCCCGGTTGGAAAAGCGACCCGTTTGCCACCAAAAATATATCATCAAATCTCTGTAGTTTTTGTCGGTTTCACTTATTCTTCAAGGCTATCCTCAATTCAGGCAGTTTGAGTGAACCTGGGAAATCTGATTCCTTATCTGTCGTTCACCCGACCGTGTGTTATCTTGACAGTATCTCAAATAATCCGTGTCAACGAAACGTTGCGATAAACTTTACATATCCACGAATGTGGTCAGGTCGGTGAAGCGGGCGCCACCATATGATGTTTCCCCTGAAAAATGCCCCGGAAATGCGGTGAGAATTGATAATGGCTTGACGTTTCGTAACGAAAAAGGGGAATATGTTCACCATAACTGCACGGAGTATCAAGTGAAAACCGCTGAATTTTTTGCTACACATCCCGTTTTCTCACTCGACGAGGCGACCACGGCCCTTGCCCCGACCGGTGGACGTTCGGGTACGGTAGAGCGGTTGAAGTACCACCTGAAATCCGGAACATTGAAGCTCGCCGCGCGAGGTGTGTACGCAGTCGTCCCGCCAGGGGGCCGGCCAAACGGTTTCAGCCCGATTCGGTCATGGTGGCATCAGCGGTTCGGCCCGACGGCATCTTTTCACATCACAGCGCCTTAGAGCTTTTGGGGGCAGCGCACCTGGCGCGGCGTACCAAAAGGAATAACGGCGCCGTCCATTTAAGAAACGCCCCCTGAGGATTGATCATGGCATTGAGTCTTATCCGCATCGTCGGGTTCAAAACGGAAATAAGGAAGGATTCTATTCTGGCGAAACTTATATGAAACTTTCTTCTTTTTGGCACGGATTTCACGGGTGACACGGTTATTTTTTTTGGCAGGCGGATCTGACTAATCCCGGCCAGCGACGACGCCTGCTTACATGAAATCGGTCACCATGATCAAGGAAAAAGATCAAAAAAACTTTCTCAGCTTTGACCGGCACCATTTTTTTGGTACAATATAGTCGGCAAGGTTGACATTTTGCCTGCATTTTTGTACCATTATCCACCATGAAATCTGCCAGAGAAAAAACCATAGAGCTTTTTAAAAACAAGGGCGGTCTGATGCGAACCAGTGAAGCCCTGAACCTCGGAATCCATCGAAGAACGATTTATGGCCTTCGGGATGAGGGGATCCTGGTCGCCGTGTCTCGAGGGCTGTATCAACTCGCTGAGATGGAAGTGCCTCCCGAAATCAACCTCGCTGAGGTCGCTAAACGGGTTCCGAACGGCGTCATATGCCTCGTTTCCGCCCTTGCTTTCCATGAGCTCACAACTCAAATTCCCCATTATATCTGGCTTGCCGTTGAACGAAAGGCCCGCAAACCCAGGATTGAATATCCGCCAGTGCGGGTTTTCCACTTCAGCGGCAGGGTATTCACCAGCGGAATTGAGAGTTGTCGCATCTCGCATCAAACCGTTCGGATCTATAACGCCCCAAAAACCATTATTGACTGCTTTCGCTGGCGCAAGGCTGTGGGGCTGGATGTGGTGCTTGAAGCCATGAGGGAATACCTCAAGCGTCCTGATTCAAGCCCATCAACGCTCATGGAGTATGCCAAAATCTGCGGTATGGAAAAGCGAGTCACCCCTTACCTGGAGGCCATGACTGCATGACTGGGAAAGCCATAAAGGACATGGTCGCATCGGTCAGAGGCCGGCTGTTGAATATAGCGCGCAGGACAGGGAAACCCTATAATGCGAAGAATCGGGGTCACATCTTGATTAGAGCACTAAGCCTATCAAACTCATTTTTGAATCTTTCATCCTCACTGAGTCTTTTCTGACGATACCCGCATGTTTGCTTGCAGACGAATATGATAAACCAAACAACTCCCCAATCGCCCGGTTGGAAAAGCGACCCGTTTGCCACCAAAAATATATCATCAAATCTCTGTAGTTTTTGTCGGTTTCACTTATTCTTCAAGGCTATCCTCAATTCAGGCAGTTTGAGTGAACCTGGGAAATCTGATTCCTTATCTGTCGTTCACCCGACCGTGTGTTATCTTGACAGTATCTCAAATAATCCGTGTCAACGAAACGTTGCGATAAACTTTACATATCCACGAATGTGGTCAGGTCGGTGAAGCGGGCGCCACCATATGATGTTTCCCCTGAAAAATGCCCCGGAAATGCGGTGAGAATTGATAATGGCTTGACGTTTCGTAACGAAAAAGGGGAATATGTTCACCATAACTGCACGGAGTATCAAGTGAAAACCGCTGAATTTTTTGCTACACATCCCGTTTTCTCACTCGACGAGGCGACCACGGCCCTTGCCCCGACCGGTGGACGTTCGGGTACGGTAGAGCGGTTGAAGTACCACCTGAAATCCGGAACATTGAAGCTCGCCGCGCGAGGTGTGTACGCAGTCGTCCCGCCAGGGGGCCGGCCAAACGGTTTCAGCCCGATTCGGTCATGGTGGCATCAGCGGTTCGGCCCGACGGCATCTTTTCACATCACAGCGCCTTAGAGCTTTTGGGGGCAGCGCACCTGGCGCGGCGTACCAAAAGGAATAACGGCGCCGTCCATTTAAGAAACGCCCCCTGAGGATTGATCATGGCATTGAGTCTTATCCGCATCGTCGGGTTCAAAACGGAAATAAGGAAGGATTCTATTCTGGCGAAACTTATATGAAACTTTCTTCTTTTTGGCACGGATTTCACGGGTGACACGGTTATTTTTTTTGGCAGGCGGATCTGACTAATCCCGGCCAGCGACGACGCCTGCTTACATGAAATCGGTCACCATGATCAAGGAAAAAGATCAAAAAAACTTTCTCAGCTTTGACCGGCACCATTTTTTTGGTACAATATAGTCGGCAAGGTTGACATTTTGCCTGCATTTTTGTACCATTATCCACCATGAAATCTGCCAGAGAAAAAACCATAGAGCTTTTTAAAAACAAGGGCGGTCTGATGCGAACCAGTGAAGCCCTGAACCTCGGAATCCATCGAAGAACGATTTATGGCCTTCGGGATGAGGGGATCCTGGTCGCCGTGTCTCGAGGGCTGTATCAACTCGCTGAGATGGAAGTGCCTCCCGAAATCAACCTCGCTGAGGTCGCTAAACGGGTTCCGAACGGCGTCATATGCCTCGTTTCCGCCCTTGCTTTCCATGAGCTCACAACTCAAATTCCCCATTATATCTGGCTTGCCGTTGAACGAAAGGCCCGCAAACCCAGGATTGAATATCCGCCAGTGCGGGTTTTCCACTTCAGCGGCAGGGTATTCACCAGCGGAATTGAGAGTTGTCGCATCTCGCATCAAACCGTTCGGATCTATAACGCCCCAAAAACCATTATTGACTGCTTTCGCTGGCGCAAGGCTGTGGGGCTGGATGTGGTGCTTGAAGCCATGAGGGAATACCTCAAGCGTCCTGATTCAAGCCCATCAACGCTCATGGAGTATGCCAAAATCTGCGGTATGGAAAAGCGAGTCACCCCTTACCTGGAGGCCATGACTGCATGACTGGGAAAGCCATAAAGGACATGGTCGCATCGGTCAGAGGCCGGCTGTTGAATATAGCGCGCAGGACAGGGAAACCCTATAATGAAATTCTCATCCAATATGCCCTCGAACGATTTCTTTTCCGGCTTTCAAAATCACCCTTTAAGAATCAATTCTTGCTCAAGGGTGGACTTCTCTTGATGGGCAGAGGGCTACCACAGGCAAGGCCCACGAGGGACATCGATCTTCTCGGTCTCATAAACAAGGATTTGGATGAGGTATCTCCGATTATCCGATCGATTGGTGAAAGCATCTTTCCGGATGGTCTGGTTTTCGATTTCTCACAAATGAGCCATGAGACTCTCACTCCCGAGTCTGACTATTCCGGTCTCCGGCTGAAATTCAAATGCCGAATTGGTACGGCCTTTGTTCCCATGCAGATAGACATTGGGTTTGGAGACCGCGTCGTACCGAATCCAACGGAAATCGTTTTTCCCACGTTGCTCGACATGGAACCTCCTGTCGTCCTGGGTTATGCGCCCGAAACGGTCATAGCTGAAAAATTCCAGGCTGCTCTGGATCTTGCTGACTTGAACAGCCGAATGAAGGACTATTATGATATATGGTTCCTCTCCAAGACGTGCTCATTTGAAGGTCGAACACTGCAGGATGCAATCATTTCAACATGCAAAAGGCGAAGGACAGAGATTCGATCTGACGCAGTAATGTTTGGAGATGACTTCGCGTCGGGGGCTGACAAGAAGAACCAGTGGTCTGCGTTTCTGGGAAAGGGCGCAATAGAGGCTGCTCCGGAGGATTTTTCTTCAACTCTAAAGGATATTCGTATGTTTTTGGGCCCTGTGACGGAAGCTTGTCAAAGAAAGCGAGACTTTGAAGCAAGGTGGGCCGCTGGAGGCCCCTGGAAACAGTAGCGAAGGTCCGTGTCACCGACAAGAAAGATTGATAGCAGAATTTTGCTGATCCGAGTTTCTCCCTGACCTGCCCGCCAATCCATGGCTATGGCAGGCGGACTGACTCCGGCCAAAGGCCACCCTTGTTTGAACTCAGAAATCATAAACAGAGACAAAAAATTTAATAAAATCAGAAAAATTTTCTCAGCTTTGACCGTATATGTCAAACCTGTATGCTATAATACTGTTTCAGAATGACAAATGATCAAGTCTAAAGGAGTCCCTTATGGACTGGGACGATGAATATGATAATGGGAATAACGATATGGGCCATACGTCGCATAGAGACAACTCCATGTCTGATAATGGTAGTTCTGAAGGAGGGTTTGGACCGACGGACATCGCCAATCCGGTCAGCGCCTACTTTTTCCTGAGCGGTGATGCCCAGGATGAAATCACCGGAGAAAAAAAGAAGAACATGAAGTGTGGGTCGTGCGGCCACAGATTCGCTGGAGAATCCTACGAAAGTTGCCCGAAGTGCTACAGCGTCAACACCAACGAAGTCGTTGTAAGTATCGATGGTAAAGAGGCAAACATTAAATGCCTCGATTGCGGTCACCGGTTTTCAGGCGAGATATACGACAGTTGCCCGGAGTGTTTCAGCCCGGATACCGAGAAGGCGACCGATGAAAAAGATAATGGATACTGGTGAGGGTGGCTGAGTTTACCCTTTAGTTGCATAAATAACACGGCCAACTGGGCTTAAAGACTGGTATTATAGGTCATTGTGATGTTTAGTGTCAGATGTTAGAATGCACTCCAGGTGAAATCCTGAAAACAGCGAAAAACAACCGTGTTATTTACCCGATGGGAACGCCGAGGATACCACATCTCCTTTGTTGTCAAGGGTTCGACGGCCCCGCCCGGGCGGGGCAGCTTCACCCTTGACGCCGCAGATCTGTGTCATCCTCGACTTTTGCAACGTTAGGGTTTACCAGATGATATCTCAAAACCCCACCATACTGTCATATCTTGACAATGTCTCATGCCTTGGAAAGGCTGAAACATCTCACACCTATACCGACCTGCTGGATCTCTCAGACGATTTCACAGTCTGGAGTATTCTTAGCAGAACTAACGGCCCACACGGGAAAAACGCCGCGTCACAGTTCAAAAACGCATACGCTCTTATCGTTTCGGTATTGACCAGAACGGATTCGTAATTCCGATTTCCCGGAGGGTTGACATAAACTCAGGGGCATACTCCCTCATATGTGAAAAGTAGTCCGGGTCCAGCCGCCTGCGAAACATTTTGTTGGAAAAGAGTTTAAGCAGATGCGGCAGTGAGATAATCCCGTCTTCAGTCGCCGGATCAAACTGCGCCCAGTTATGAAGATGTTCTTCCGACCGGAAGAAAGTCATGGTGCTTCAGGCATAGCCGGGGTCCTGCCCCCACTTTGCAAGGGGAAGGGCCACGTAACCGATCAGACCCTCCGGGTCGGCTTTCAGGATATTCCCATCGCAGATCTCGATGTGAATCGGTTCACCACAGTCCAGACATGGGGTATCTATCCGGACAACCTTACCTGGAAAAAGCCAGCAGACCGCCAGCGATTCAAACGATCACTGGGCAAACCATTTCTGATGACCTTCAATCGTTACCTTAAACTGGGTGGGGAGGTTGTTGAATGGCGCAAAAGAGGTGATGAAATCGGTGTTTGGGTACAGCCATCCGTGGATCCTCGCCGAGAATAAATCATGAAGCGCCTTTCGGCCTTCCTCCATGGAAACGCCCAGTTCCTTCGCGATTTCCGTGTAGTGAGGCGCAACTCCGGTTTCCACCATCTGTTTCATGATAATATGAAACGTTTTATCCAACCTGCTGGTTTCGCTCATGCCAATTACCTCCTTTTTGTTAATGTTAGGATCGCTTGAGGTGGCCTTTTGTCATCTGCTCGAGCAGCTGTCGCCGTCTGATTTTTCCAGAGGCGGTCTTTGGAAACGCCTTTAGGATTTCCATGGACTTGGGTATCTTGTATGAAGCCACCTTATCCCTCAGATAGGAAACCATTTCGTCAGAATCAATCACTTCACCAGGTTTCGGATGTATGAAGGCGTGCCCCGATCTCCCCCATTTTTCATCCGGCACACCGACAATCGCCGCCTCAAAAATTTTGGGATGGTTCAGGAGGACCCTTTCCACCTCAGCGGGATACACATTTTCGCCACCGCTGATATACATATCCCCCATGCGATCTACTGCATAGACAAAGCCATCCTCATCGAGTCTGCCTAAATCCCGGGTATGGAGCCAGCCGTCCTTTATGGTCTCGCGGGTCTCGTCGGGCAGATTCCAGTAGGATATCATCTGGATCGGTCCTTTGACAACGATTTCACCGATCTCTCCTGCCCTCACGGGTTCGCCCGCTTTATTGACAACCTGAATTTCACCGTGAAAAACAGGGAGACCCACTGCGCCCGCTTTTTCCTTGGCCATATCTTCCGGCACCCACAGTTCGATGGAGGTTTCTGTCTGACCGAAAATCTGGCGAACCGGAAGACCTTTGTCCTGGGCCTCATGCATAAGTTCCGCAGAAATCGGTTCTCCCCCCACCATGATAGATCGAAGACTGGTAAGATCAAACGTTTCTGGTCGCGTCTCCTTCAGAATGGTATTGAGCATGGTGGGAACTATCATTGCCTGGGTGACGCGCTCAGTTTCGATATCTTTTAAAAACCCTTCAGGATCGAAACGGGACCTGAGGACTATCTTTCCACCCACATAGAGCGTGGGAACCGCCATGATGTTCAGCCCCCCTGAATGGAAAAGAGGGAGCGACAGGAGCATTATGTCTTTGGAGTAGAGATCAAAATAGATCTGGGCATTGAGGGTGTTGAAGAGGGTCTTCTTGTGAGACAGGAGTGCGCCTTTCGGGGTCCCGGTGGTCCCGGATGTATACATGATAATCTGGGGACTGTCCCAGGTGACGGCATCCTCGGAGATTGAAGGCTCCTTTCCAGGTTTTTCGGCGATGAACGTTTCATAAGACGGGAATGGTGTGTCGTTTTCCCTCCCCCATCCCACATAGATCGGTGTCTTAGCGGTCACGAACGCCTCGCTTTTCTTCACTACAGGGGAGAGGCTCAGGTCAAAAAAGAGAAGATTCGGGTTGCTGTCATTGATCTGATGGGCGAGTTCAACAGGCGCTAAACGGAAGTTCAGGGGAACGAAGATAAGCCCCTTCTTTGCACAGGCAAAGTAGACTTCGATAAATTCAGGACAGTTTCGGCTCAGAACCCCCACCCGGTCTCCTGTCTTAAGCCCCCTTTCCATCATGGCGTTACAGAGACGGTTCACCCGTTTGTTCAGCTCATTATAGGTGAGTGTCCGGTTATCAAACAAAATGGCGGGTCGATCTGGGGAGAAGAGGCTCCGTTTATAAAGCCAGTTGCCGATGTTCATCTTTCAGTCGTCTCCTTGGTGAGGTTTTTCACGGGTTTCACTCCCTTAAGAGTTCCCGGGCGATAATCAGTTTCTGGACTTCAGAGGTTCCGCCACCGATCTCGAGGAGCTTGGCATCCCTCATATAGCGCTCCACAGGATACTCCCGCATGTACCCATATCCGCCGAGGACCTGGATGGCATCCAGGCCTGCCCGGGTCGCCATCTTGGAAGCGTAGTACTTGGCCATGGAGGCCTCTTTGGTCAGTTTGATCCCCTGGTCCACGAGGGGGCAGAGGGTATAGGTGTACTGGCGCACTATGTCCAGACGGGTGGCCATTTCGGCCAAGAGGTTCCGTACTAACTGAAAAGAGGCAATGGGTTTTCCGAACTGCCTTCTCTCCTTGGCGTATCTCACCGCTGCATCCAAGCAGGCATGCCCGATTCCCAATCCGGTGCTGGCACCCAAGATCCGCTCTTCATCTAAGATCTCGAACATGATCTGGAAGCCCTTTTCCTCCGACCCGAGGATCTGATCCCCGGAGACCGTGACGTTTTCCATGAAAACCTCTCCGGTTGGGGAACAGCGCATCCCCATCTTTTCAAAGGGCTTGCCAGTAGAGATCCCTTCCATTGACCGTTCCAGAATGAAAAGTGTGCCGCCGGTTGAACCTGTGGTGCCCTGTTTCCGGCTCACCATCATGAAATATTGCGCAACCGGGGCGTTGGTAATAAAGGTCTTAGAACCATTTAATACATATTTGTCCCCTTCTTTCTTATAAGAGGTCTTTATTGAGAGGGCATCAGATCCCGCCTCCGGTTCGGTCAGACAAAAGGCGGCTACCGCATCGCCCTGGATGACCGGGGGGATGTATCTCTTTTTCTGTTCTTCTGTCCCGTATCTGGAAATGAGATAACAAAAGTTGGTGGTACACATGTTTACGGACATGCCGAACCCGGCGGCTACCCGGCAAAATTCCTCTTTGATAAGCGCGTTGGTGAGGAGGTCGGCTTCTCCGCCACCGTATTTGACGGGAATGGTAGAACCGATGAGTCCGTTCTCACCGGCCTTTTTGTAAACTTCGATCGGGAATCTTTCGGTTTCATCAATTTCCCGGGCAATTGGACCTAACTCGTTTTCGGCAAATTTCCGAGCCGTATCTCTCACCATCCGGTGTTCTTCTGAAAGGAGGATATCCAAGGTGATCTTCATCGTCAATTTCCTTTCGACATTTCTCTCTTGGTTAATAGTACCGTTGTCGTCCCCGTCTGAACGATCTCGCCTCTCTGATTGATAAGTTCCTTTTGAAACGTCAGAACGCCTCGATCCTTTTTTGAGGCTTCACGCATCTCTTTCACTCGCTGAACCACGTGTACGGTATCCCCTATCTTAATGGGAATATGGAAGTTCCAGGTCATCCCTAAAAATGCAAGGATGGTCCCCTCCATCAGGCCTAACATCTGGGATAGCCCCGAATGAATCACAATCCCTAACATTCCGTGGGCAATTCGCTCACCGAAAATGCTCTCTTTGGCAAATTCCGCGTCCGTGTGGAGCTGGTTGGTGTCCCAGGAAAGTGCGGCAAAGTTCACCACATCCGCCTCTGTCACGGTACGGGCCTTTGTGACAAATTCCTGACCCACATGGAAATCATCAAAGTATGAAGGTTTCATATCTCCTGCTCCCCGGTTACGCTTCTCCATAACTGTCTCTCAACACCCTTTTCAGGACCTTGCCTCCAAAGGTTCCCTTGGGAAGTTCATCCACAAAAACCACAGATGTCGGTTTTTTGTGGCTTGCTAAATGCCGGCGACAGTGATCGATGACCGCCTCTTCGGTCAAGTGGGCCCCCTTTTTTGTGACGATAATCGCCCGGATAGATTCCCCCCATTTGGAGTGGGGAACACCGATGACAACGCCTTCTTCCACGCCGGGATGCCGGGAGAGGACCTCTTCTATCTCCCTGCAATATACATTGATCCCCCCTGTCTTTATCATATCTTTTATCCGGTCCACCATATAGAGATAGCCCAGATCATCGTATCTACCCACATCGCCTGTATGCAGCCACCCCCCCCTGAGCGTGTGTTCCGTTTCCTCATGGTTTTTATAGTACCCCTTGAATACGGTGGGGCCTCTGACAATGATTTCGCCAGCCTCACCAACGGGGAGATCCCGCTCCTCTTCATCCACAATGCGCACCTCGGTGCACATGTAGGGCCGACCCACGCTCCCCCATTCCCTCGGCGTATCCCATGGCTTCAGGACAGTCACGGCAGGAGATGCCTCGGTCAGGGCATAGGAGCCATAGAGTTCTCCTTCCGGCCAGAGATACATTTCCACCTCTTCCTTGAGGTCCTGGTGCAGAAACCCCTGGGTACAGAGCCAGCGTTTTATGGAGGAAGTATTTCTGGGGCGCTTCCTGTTGGCCTCTAAGAGCATGCGGTAGATGGCGGGGTTCCCTACAATAAAGGTCGTCCGCTCCTTCTCCACCATATCCAGATAAACCTCCGGATCAAAGGTCTTGCTCCCTATAAAGGTCCCGCCTGCATACATATAGGCTAAAAAACGGCTGAGAGCTGCCGTATGATACATCTGCATGGGATAGTAGATCTTGTCCTCGGGTGTTGGACTCTGATTTTCAGTGGTCACGCTGATGATGTTCCAGAGTAGGCCCTTGTGCGTGAGTATTGCCCCCTTGGGCTTCCCGGTAGTCCCCCCGGTGAACATCAGAAAGGCTTCATCCTCTTCCACAAGATCACTTACAGGCTCTTTCGAACTTCCCCTGCCGAGCAGTTCCTCATAATCCATGGCAAATCCGGGAGATCTGCCCCCCATACAGATGAAGGTCTTTATCCGGGGGACGCGACCGAGCATTTCCTCTACCAGCCCGGCAAAATCGCTGTGGAATACCAAAGTCTCGCAGTCTGTTGATTCGGCTTCAAAGCAGATGTCTTCAATGGTTCCCCTTGAATCGAGAGGGACGGTGACGATGCCGTGTTTCAGGTTGCCTAAATAGACTTCCATCAAGGGGATACAGTTATTGGAGAGGGTGGCCACATGTTCGCCCTTGATCCTATCAAGTCCCTGCAACGCGTGGGCCCATCGGTTGACACGCTCATTCATTTGACCATAGGTTGATGCACCTTCATCATCCATACAGGCAATCTTTTTAGGAAACTTGCGTGCAGAACGGGCAAACGCCTCACCTAATGTCATTTCCATGGGGATCTCCTCCTACGACTTATTCAAAAGCGGCAGGATTTCCCGCGCCTCTTCCACATTGGCCACCTCAAGACCCAATTCCCGGATAATGTGCACCGCCTTTTCTACCAGTTCGGCATTGCTCTTGGCCAGGATACCCTTTGACAGGTAGACGTTATCCTCGAACCCGACCCGGAGATTCCCTCCTAAAAGGACGGCCATGATTCCCATAGGAATCTGATGCCGGCCGATCCCGATGGCCTGCCAGGTGTGACCCGGAGGGAGACTCTCCTTGAGGGCTAACAGATTCTTAAAAGTGGGGGGAATACCTCCCATGACGCCCATAACAAAGCTGAACTGGTAAGGGGGTTTAAGAATGCCGGCCCTGCGAATCCAGTGATCAACGTTTTGAACCATGGAGAGGTCATAGGCTTCGAACTCGGGCATCACCTTAAACTCTTTCATTCTTTGGGCGTATAACTCCATGATATCAGGTGTGTTGGGAAACAGCTTTCTGCCAAAATTCATTGAGCCGGCATTTAAAGATGCCGAGTCGGGTAGTAGTTCTTCCACAGGCCTAAACCGTTCTTCCGGGCTGAGGTTGAGGGTAGTGGCACCGCCACCGGTGGTAATCTGGGTAATGATAGGGCATGAAGCTCTGACCGCAGCGAGATAGGCACGGAAAATATTGATATCGGGGGTCGGACCTCCCGTATCCGGATCTCTTGCATGTAGATGAACGACAGCGGCACCCGCGTCAAATGCCCGTTTTGTTTCCGCTGCCACTTCCTCAGCGGTGATGGGAAGATTCGGGTTGTCTTCCCTTGTGGGGATACTTCCTGTTGGCGCAACAGTGACAATAACTTTTCGACTCATATGGATTCTCCTTCATTCCCGCTGAAGACGGGATCTTCGACCAGTATCCAGTATCCAGTCCCGCCGCAGCGGGACGAAGCATCGCTAATCAACCGGACGGAAATAGACATCCGTAATAGCGCCATGCCGCTCTTCGCGAAAATGGGCCTTTACTCTGGTGCCCACTCTGATATTGGAGACGTCTTCCACTTCCATATTGGTCAGCATGATAAAATCAGTGCCGTCTAACTGAACATAGGCGCATATAAAGGGGACTTTCCGGATAAACGCGCTGGTCGTAAAATATTGCACCGTACATGCGGTAATGACTCCTGTTCCTTTGAGAGGTACCCATTCGGTTGGTTGGTAGCAGAGGGAGCAGTGGGATCGTGGTGGGCAATAGACCTTGCTGCACTCCGGACACCTGGCGCCATAGATTTTCTTGTTTTCCCGGAGTTCGCGGAAGAACCGGGATTGCTGACCGAAGCTGTATTTGTACAGGACCTCCATCTTGTCAGGGACCTCCAATGGCGCTTCCATCGGCACTTTTCCAGACAGCTCTTCTTCATAGTCTCTCTTAAGATATTCTAAAGGTATGCCAAACTTTTGGTGGTGGTACGCGTACCACTTCTCTCTTTCCGATTCATTCATTACCCTTTCCCCCTTTCCAAGACCAGGCAGACGGTCCAGGTACAAAGTGTTCCGCCGATACTCTGAACCAAGCCGCGGCGGGCATTCTTATGCTGCCGCTCCCCTGCTTCATCCCTTAGATGGAGGGCTACCTCATAGGTCTGCATTATCCCGGTGGCGCCCACCGCGTGACCGCACCCGATCAGCCCGCCGCTCAGGTTGACCGGGAGCTTTCCGTCATGCATGACCGTTCCGTCGTCAACCAGCCTGCCGCCATCTCCCTCTTCGCAGAAAAAACAGTCCTCGTAGGCCATGATCTCTGTCCCTGTAAAGGCATCATGAAGCTCGGCAAGGTCCAGCTCATTGAGGGGATCCTTAATCCCAGCCATTTCGTATGCCTTTTTTGCGGCCACACGTGAAGACTCAAAGGTATAGATGTTGGGCCGGTTACCCGGCATGACATAATCCGCGGAAGCGCCCACTCCGGTAATCCAGACCGGATTATCCGTCAGTTCCTTAGCCACCTCTTCAGACGCTAAGATCACCGCAGAAGATCCTTCCGTGTAGAGACAGTTGTCATAAAATTTGAAGGGCTCCACAATTTTCCGGGAATTGAGAACATCCTCAACCGTGATGACCTTTGGCGACTGGGCAATGGGGTTCTTGGTTGCATTATAATGGTTTTTGACCGAAACCTTTGCCATCTGTATCTCTGTAGGATTCCCGAATTTTTCCTGGTGGGCCACCACCGCTAAGGCAAAACCGGAAGCGGCTGTTCTGCCTGCAGGGTTATCATATGTCATATCGGCAGTGTAAAGAATCGCCCTCAGGACCTCCGGGGTGGTAGTTTGAACCTCATAATTATAACAGTCATTGCACTTTTCAACTCCTAAGACCAGACAAACATCATAAAGCCCGCTTGCTACTTCTGAATAGCCGATCCTGATGGCGGACCCCCCTGTGGCGCCTCCGGAGTTGACCCGCACCATCGGCTTGAGGCCTAATCCGAGATAATCGTGCACAAAGGCGTCAGGCTGATATTGACGCTGGAAAAAGTCGTTGTAGATACCGTATACGGCGCAGTCTATGCGCTTTCGGTCAATACCTGCATCCTCAAAAGCCATTCTTGCCGCATCAAAGGCCAGCTCGAAATAGGTCTTATCCGTCCATCTGGCCTTGAATTTGGTTGTCCCCATTCCTACAATGCCAACTCTTCTCATTGACTCTCTCCCCCTGAAGCTGTAGGTTGTTTACTGCTCCCTCTTTAATCGACTGAAGAAAGACTAAACAGGAATCTTTCACCAGATCTTATTTGAAGGTCTCGGTTATTTTCACGGATACCGCAGACTGCTGATTATGCTAAATGTAATTAATTTTATAATTAAATATCAAGGAAACTGTCAAGGAAAAACCGCTCCATTCCGGGAAGATAAGGCTTGCGAGGTTGGCTGAAAAGTGTAATATATAAAGTTGAGATGTAACTGAGTGCCCCGGGGAATTGGGGATTTGGGTCAGGATTCTTTGCTTTTAGGAGGTTTCCCTATGATGAAAAAGTTCTACTTGGTGAATGAGCTAAATCAGATGTCCCGTGAAGGAATTCGCACATACCAGAACAAAAAACTCCCTAAACAGCTTAGATACTGTTACGACAACTCAGAGTTCTACAAGAAAAAATTTGATGCAGCAGGGGCAAGACCTGAAGATATCAAAACTATCGATGATTTGAGGCAATTGCCTGTCTTCATGGTCAAGGATGATGAAAGAAAGAGCGCTGAATCCTCTCTTGAGAAATATGGTCACCCCTTTGGATTACACCTATGCGCTCCTGTTGAAGATATTTACCTTACGGGAACAACCTCCGGGACTACCGGCACACCCACCTTCAGTTACACCTTTACTGAAAAAGATATGAACTTCCTGGGACCTCAGATTGCCAACAGGCTTGCCCTGGCCGGTGTTGGTAAAGGTGATAGGGTAGCTTTTTTCTTTGCCTTAGGGATTTATGCAACTACCATGACCCTCTGGGGCTTAAGGCAGTTAGGTGCACTGCCGATTGATGTTGATGCAAGGGCTGGTACCGATCTTTTCCTGAAATTTATGGACCTCACCCGACCGACATATCTGGCATGCACCCCGTCATTAGCAGAATATCTCATTAATAAAACCCCAGAGACCCTAAAAAAAGAGGTCAAGGACTTTAACCTGAAAGGCTTGCTGAACACCGGTGAAATAGGAATTGCTATTCCTGGAATAAAAGAGAAGCTGGAATCCGCCTACGGATGCAGGGCTTATGATTATTGGGCGCCTTGTGGAAATGCCCCGGCCATTTCCTGTGACTCGGACGAATACTATGGCCTTCATGCCATCGCCCCCGATCTATGTACCAGCTTCGATGATCTGGTAGATCCGATTACCAAGGAACCTGTTGAGTCCGATGCAAATGGTGCAATAGGTGAGATGGTTCACACGAACCTTCAGAGAGAGGCCTGCCCGGCGGTGAAATATGCCTACGGCGATATCGTTCAGATCTTTACAACGGAATGTCCTGGATGCGGCTTCAGAGGGAAACGTGCCAAGATCATAGGGAGAGCGGATGATATGCTTATCGTGAAAGGGGTTAATGTCTATCCTGCCGCCATTAAAGATGTCGTAGCCGGTTTTGTGCCCGATGTTACAGGCGAAATGAGGATTGTTTTGAATGCCCCACTCCCCAGGGTAGTGCCGCCGCTGAAACTGAAGATTGAGCATGGAAGAGAGATTGGCTCTTCAGATTTGACGGGCCTTGACAAAAGGATAACCACTGCTCTCCACGACCAAATAAAGATACGACCGGAAATCCAACTTGTTCCCCCGGGAACATTGCCGAAAGAGACCAGGAAGACACCGGTCTTTGAAAAAAAGTATGAAGATGCATAATAAGGTCTCCTTGGATGCCCCATATTTAAACGGGAGAGGTAACGATGTGGAGCAGTGAAATAGAAGAGCTGAAAAGAAGAAAAAAAATTGCTTATCAGTTGGGCGGCGAAAAAAATATAGCCAAGCAACACGCTCATGGCAAAATGACGGTCAGGGAACGGATAGACCTGTTGTGTGATCCGGAAACCTTTCGTGAACGGGGCGTACTCGCAGGCATTCCCACATACGATGACCAGGATAAGAAGAGGCTCACGGACCTGGTCCCCTGTCCCTTTGTAATGGGCATCGGGAAGATTGAGGGAAGAAGGACTGCCATACACGGTGACGACTTTACCATTAAGGGTGCCTCTGTTGGGAGAATGTACAAGAGTAAAGGGGCCTACTTCGTTAAAATGGCCCGTTCCCTGAAGCTTCCCATGGTGAGACTCATTGAGGGGGCAGGGGGATCCATCAGAGAAATTTTAGAGATCGGCCACACCGAATTGCCCAGTTCAGGGGATGAATGCGCCCAGGACCGGGTAGAAGTTATGTCTGAAATACCGGTAGTCTCGGCAGGGTTTGGTTCCGTGGCAGGCCTCGGGGCCCTCTACATGGTCCAGAGTCATTTCTCTGTGATGGTCAGGGAAAAGGCCCATGTCTTTGTCGGAGGCCCCCCCTTGGTCAAATCGGCCTTTGGGGAGGATATGACCAAGGAGGAATTGGGCGGCTACAGACTTCACACGCGTCTGACAGGCGTGGTGGATAATGACGCGGTTGATGAAGGGGACGCCTTAGATCAGGTCAGGAAATTTTTGTCCTATCTCCCTTCAAATGTATGGGAAATGCCCGAACAGCGGCATGCTGATCATGACAGTCCGGAGCGACGGGAAGCGGAACTCCTTTCCATTATCCCCAGAGACAACCGCAAGCCTTACGATATAAGAAAAATATTGAGTCTTGTTCTGGACAATGGATCCATTTTCGAGATCGGAAAATACCAGGGCCGATCCCAGATAACCGCCTTGGCCCGGCTGAACGGCTATCCCGTGGGCTTATTGGCCAACGACCCCAACTTTCTCGGCGGCTCCTTCAACTATGATGTTGCGGAAAAGTTTCAACGCTTTATCGACATGTGCGACACCTTTCATCTTCCCATCGTCAACCTTTCGGATCAGCCTGGGTTTACCGTCGGAAAACAGAGTGAGGAGTACGGGACAATTCGAAAGGGTGTGAGGGCAAGCTTTGCCATCATCCAGGCAACCATTCCCATGGCCGTGATATACTTGCGCAAATGCTTTGGAGTAGCCGGAGGCGCCCAGAAGAGCGGCATACGCCTGAGCTGGCGGTATGCCTGGCCTTCAGCCGTGTGGGGCAATATCCCGGTGGAGGGGGGCGTCTACGCGGCCTACAAAAGGGAAATCGAGTCAGCAGAAGATCCCAAGACCTACCTCGAGGAACTACAGGAAACCTACCGGGCCATCGCATCTCCTTTCCGGACGGCTGAGGCCTTCGGCATAGAAGATATCATTGACCCGAGAGATACCAGATCCCTCTTATGTGAGTGGGTGGAAATGGCCTACAATGTTGAAAGCAAAAACCTCGGTCCCAAAAAGAGGGGGATGCGGTGCTGATTCTTGAAGGTCCTCTCTTGTCGGCTCCTGGTACCATCAAACGCCTCAGATCCCTCATTCAATCTGACGTCCCAAATCAAGTCAAGTCAAACAAGAAAGCTGTGCCAATCCGCGCTTGCCCCACCTCCCTGAAATACGCTTTGTTAGAAATATGCGAATCATATCTGCGGACCGAATCACTAATCCAAAAATCCTGTTCGCGTTCAGACAGCTTTATGGCATTGAGGCCCACATCCAGCTGTCCGTTTTTCAGCATCTGTAATTGCTTTTCCCATATACATTTCGTAAATACCAGGTCATAATCAATTTGTTCCGCAATGGCCCGAATCAGTTTGATGTCAAGCCCAAAAAGGGTTCCATACCCATGAATGTCTTTGCTGTATTGGTACGGGTATAGATTGTTCCAGCCCACTTTCAAGGTCCGATGCGGGTTCTCTATCATAACACTTTGACGTTCCTGATTCCCTGAGACTGAACCTGGGATAAACAAGGCATGGAGAATCGTTATGATCAGAATAAACGTCATCAAATATTTCTGCACAGCGTTTCCTATTTTTAATAAAAATATCAACGGTTATCTGCTTCATATTAATGAAAGAGTATCGGCTTTTCAAGAGAATAAAATGGAGTCACAGTTTGATTAGGGTAATTCCGCCTCTCGCTATAATACCCT
>Ga0208648_1001312_pt1 | contig 20813 bp, 20 predicted proteins | sample AntAceMetag02UKL_FD_184772 | JGI IMG/M metagenome (GOLD analysis project Ga0208648, IMG submission 184772) | Saline lake microbial communities from Ace Lake, Antarctica - Antarctic Ace Lake Metagenome 02UKL (SPAdes) (version 2) | ecosystem: Environmental > Aquatic > Non-marine Saline and...
TGGAACCTCGCTTTCAAAAGGGTGGCACTCATAGAACGATTTTCTGAAGATATTGATATCGTCATCAATCGCGGGGCTCTCGGCTTTGGCGGCGATATGGCTCCTGATCGTGCTCCCAGTAAAAAACAAATGCGCAACCGGCTGAAAGCGTTGAAAGCAGCCAGTCAGAAATGTGTAAACGAAAGGTTGTTACCGTTACTCGAAAAGGCCATATCCCGGGAGATGCCCTCAGAATTATCATGGCGACTCCATTCGGATCCCGATGATCCCGATGGACAGACCCTTCTTTTGGTTTATCCAACCGCCTTTGCCGACTGGACAGCCTATCTCGAACAGGTGGTAAAAATTGAACTGGGTGCCCGTTCCGATACCGAGCCAACTCAGGATATTGATATTCACCCCTATCTCGAAGATGCCTTCCCCAAACTGTTTCCCCAATCACACTTTACCGTAAAAACGGTATCTCCCCATCGTACTTTTTGGGAAAAAGCCCTTTTTCTTCATGAAGAGACTTTTCGACCACCGGAAAAGAAACGAAAAGCACGGATGGCCAGGCATTATTATGACTTATACCGTCTGATTGACGCCGGAATTGGTCGTGAAGCTACTGGTGATCTCGAACTTTTTGAGCGGATTACGGCCCATCGCCAAGTCTATTTTCGTTACACCTGGGTGAATTACGACACCATGCGCCCGGGTGGTTTGAGGCTTGTACCGCCAAAAGAACAGCTCACACTTTGGAAATCAGATTATACGGCAATGAAAGATGAGATGTTTTTTGGAAAGCCTCCGGAATTTGAGGAGATGATTCAAGCTGTCCAGACCTTTCAGGACGAGTTCAATACTACCGTTTGATGGCCATTGAAAAAAACAGGATAATCCGGATTTGGGCATGTGGAGCGAAAAGATGTGGATGGGTTATTGCTGGATAAGCTGCCTGACGTGCTTACCCCAAAACTAAAAATGAACAAAATCGGTAATTTGTTAAGTAAAGTCAGGTGTGGGAAAATGGTTAAGAAAGGATATGATTTTTAAGAAAGGTTTAAGAAAGATATAGAACCAAATATCAATATATAGGAACAGAAATCTCTGACGGCATAAAATAGACCTGCATATAGTGATTTTCTTTCTTATTGACTTTGAAATCGCCGTTTTGAAATAAGAAAGCCGATGGGACTGGTTATGGTCGCCTTCTCCTGGGGATCACCCCTTAGCGCGGATACCGGTCCGGGTGATACCGTTGGCTGGTTTTCGTCCCAGACCCAGCCCGCACACCGGATGGCCGCTGATCTCCAGAATGACGGCATGAATATCCTTATGGCCCGTGGCGGTGGAGGTGGTGGCGGCAGAGGCCAGGGGAATGGTGGGGGTAGCGGTTCCGGGCAGTGCGACGGCAGCGGATCCGGCCAGGGCAAGGGCAAAGGATACGGTGCCAAAGACGGGACCGGCACCAGAGAGCGACCCCGGGATGGTTCCGGCTACGGAACGGGATCCGGCGGTGGGTCTGGGAAAAAAGATGGTTCGGGCGGCAAGGGTAACCGATAAAGGCGTGTGGGGTAATGCTCAGAGAACTGGCCGGTCGGTTCAAGTTGAGTCATCCTGCCGTTGGGTATTCAGTTGAAAGGGGAGACGTCATAGCCCGTCAAAACGGGTAACGGGTGATGGAATAGTTTTTTACTATTATACCAACGTCCCCATATTATAAGAAGGGGTCGGAAAGTATAATTTGTCAACAACGTCCCCAATTCACCATCCGGGGTACCAAAGCCGAACTCAAGGCCTATCGGGGAATTCTACTGATTTTCCATGACTTGAATGATGCGTAGAAACGTTTCGTTTACCGGCGCCGGAATGTTGTACTCCCTTGACAATGCAGCGACCTTGCCACCGAAAACCTCCACCTCGGTTTTTCTCCCCGCTTCCATATCCTGAAGCATGGAGGTTTTTCCGTCCGGAGAGAGCGTCTGGAGAACCTTGTCCCATTCGTCCAGGTCCTTTTCCGCCAGGTTCACACCGGCAGGCCGGGCCAGGGCAATCACTTCCCGCATGAGTGATTCCATCACGGCTCTGGCATCGGGCGAGACCTGGAAAACCCCGTATGGCGCACGCATCACGGCCGATGCCTGGTTCATTCCCACATTGACCATGAATTTCCACCACATGATACGGATCATGTCTTCTGGCGTTTCATAAGTGATTCCGGCCAGGTCAAATGCTTTCTGGACCCGCCGCACCCGTTCACCGGGTGTTTCGTTAACGGCTTCCCCAAAGAAGTGGGTCCCGGGTTTGCTGTAACTCACACGATTTCCGTCACGAAGGGCATCAATCCCCACCGAAACGGCATAGAGCACTTTGTCCATCCCGTAGATGGATCCGATATAGGGTTCACTGTCCAGCCCGTTCATGATGGAGATGATGGTGGTGTTTTTTCCGACCAGGTTTTTCAGGTCCCCGATGGCTTGAGGCAAGTGGTGATGCTTGAGTGCGACGATGATGAGATCAGCGGGTTCATGAACCTGGTCCGGGTCGGACACGATTACTGAACAAGGCTTTCCGTTTACGACCAGGCCATCTCTTGCAAGTCGCCGGCCCCGTTCCCCCCCGGCGACCAGAGACGTGGTAAATTCTGAAACATCAGAAAACCGGGACGCAAAAAACGAGCCCATGGCTCCCGCGCCCAGAATGGCTATGTTCTTAATGTGCTGCATCGGTTTCTCCTTTTTTCTCTTCGAGAGACTTTATACATTCTTTTGAGTGTGACACCGAAATCGGGCAAATTGGCCATTTGTGGACGGGCACTATCTGGAACAGCTCAAAGTTGGCTGTAAAATTGCCTGTCGCCGCTGATGATGAGGTCTGCTTTTGCTTCTTCGACGACAATTACAAAGGCTTGATATAAAGAATTATTGTTGAGACGAGATATTTCTTAACAAAAAAATTCCATATACAGTGCCTTATGATTTACGACAAGCGAATATGGCTGCTGAGGTCAATAAGCCTTCCGGTAAGACGTTCAATCAAGTTTCTGTGGGCGATTTTTTCAAGCCAACCGCCAGGAATATCATTTACTCCATAAAATGCCCCTGCCAGTTGACCATACACGGCGCCGGTGGTGTCAGCGTCATCTCCCAGATTCACGGCCAGAGGGCACCCGTCTTCGAAAGAAGTGGAATGGCAAAAGGCCCAGAGTGCCGCTTCCAGGGATTTTACCACATAGCCTGAACCTATGATTTCAGGCGGTTCTTTATACTTGTACCTGCCCTCTGCGATTTCAAAAATTTCTTCAACCAGATCGTCTTTCTGCCAGGTCCGACCGTCCGGTCGATACCCCGGCGAAAGAAGCTCTTTCCTGGAAACACCTTTAACGGCTCCAGCAATCAGCCCCCCCAAATACCGGCAGGCATCAATACAGGCCCTGGTGCCATGGGTTGTGGTGGAGCTTTTTCCGGACAGTTCAATGGCTGTCTCGGGGAAATCGGCATATAAAAGGGGGACCGGGGCCAGTCTCATGATGGAACCGTTTCCGGCCGAACGAGAACCTGTGGGACCAGAGATGGGATCTCCTGTTGCCTCAAAATCTTCCAAAGCACTTCGCACTGTGTTTCCGATATCAAAACACCTTCCGTTGCTACTCATATACCCTTCACGATACCATCGACAATACCGCTCCATTTGATCTTTGGGATCAAACCCTTTCTTTTCGATCAAACTGTCCGTCAGACACAGCGCCATGGATGTATCATCCGTCCATTGCCCTGGTTCCAACCTGAATGGCCCTCCCCCGACCATGTCGGTCAAAGGAGAGAAGCTGCCCGGCGCCTTAAACTCAACCGTTGTTCCCAGCGCATCTCCCGCAGCCAGTCCTATCATGCAGCCCTGATATCGCATTTGCTGTGTAATCATGTAGATCCCTATTCTCAACGCCGTTGCAATGGATGATCTTGAGTTGGGAAGTAAGAGGGCGTTTCCTCCGCCACAATGGTTGGCGTTGATTCATATCGGTCAGCCATCATTTCTGCCTCAGCCCTTATTTCCTCCCTCAAAGACTCCGGTTCAAGAACTACAGCCTTTGCCCCCCAAGTCATGATCCAGAACCTGATCTCGTCGGTCCCCGCAACTTCAGCTTCAAATATGATCGATCCGTCGTCCTGGGGATAGATCTGCTGGGATTCATGCCAGATTTTTTCCTTGATGTAGCCAGCCACATCCGGATGAAACCATACCTTTATATATACGGGTGCCCCCTGATACACCCCGAAGCTTGACCCTGTGAACTTTTCAAGGCTGAAATCTTCGGGGATCTCGAAATTTTCCTTTGTCTGATGGAGCATCTTGATCCGGTCCAGAGCGAATATCCTGACTTCGTTTCGCTTGTGGCAAAAACCGATCAGATAAAAGGTTCCATTTAAGAACCAGATCCGGTAAGGGTCCACCCGGCGCCGGGACTCCTTCCTGCGGCTCATGGTGTAATAGACGATCTCGATCGATTTATGGTTGATGGCAGACTCGTTTACCTGGTTCAAGATCCCCTTGAATTTGCTGTATTCTTTATAGGGTTTTACGCCCAGGTGAAGGGTCTGCTCCACATTTTTCAGGTATTTTCTGGATTCCGGCGGAAGGGTGGTCTTGACTTTCTGGAAGAGGGACTCCAGGGAATCGTAAAAGGGGGTATCCTTAAAGACTTTGAGCATATCCCGGCCGAAATAAAGCGCCATCAATTCCGTAAGACTGAACGGAACAGAGATTTGGTGCTTCATTGTGTCCAGGAGGGACCAGAGGTTTTTCCCATCTACTCTATCACTGTAGATGGGAAACCCTGCCACCTGAAGGGCTTCAAGATCGCGGTAGATGGTTCTGGGATTGCATTCCAGGCTCTGAGCTAATTCAGCAGCCGATTTTCCAATCTTGGACGATATTAGTGTTTGAATTATTTTCCATTGCCTGCCTAATTGATCGCCCCTGGCCATAGATATCCTCCTGAAAATTCCGAGTTTCTGGCTGGTGTTTAAAGAACACTTTTTGAAAGGCTTCAAGATATTTAAACAAATACTACTGATTTTATCAACAAGAATAGTAGTCTCATTCCATTGAGCATTCGAAAAAAAAACGAAATTTTTCAAAAAAACTTCTATAGCTGCGACCGTATCTGTCAAAACCCTCTGCTAGAATGTCTTCAAACTCAACACAAGGAGGCACGCAACATGGATACCGTCATCAAGAATTATCTGGAACAGCTAAAAGTCGGCCGTAAACAATCCCACAAAAATCTGGCTCTTTACCCATTACTTTCAACATACAGCTTGGATCTGGAATACCTGATGCTGGATGAGGCCCTGAGCGAAAACCTGATCGAGATTGTTGAAAAGGACAGTGACGGCTCCGTACCGGAACTGAGGGTCATGAACAAATCCCACAAAATGATTCTCATTTTGGACGGTGAAGAACTGGTCGGTGCCAAACAGAATCGGATCGTGAATACGACCATCCTGGTTCAGGGAAATGCCACGATCGTAATCCCCGTAAGCTGTGTGGAGCATGGCAGGTGGTCATATGACACCCCCCAATTCCAAAGCAAGAAAAGAATGATGTCATCCAATCTTCGCGCTATGAAGTCCGAACAGGTCAATTTCTCTGTCAGGGAGTCGGGTGAATTCCGATCGGACCAAAGTGCTATCTGGGACGGCATCGCCGAAAAAGCCAACAGGATGGGCGCGCCTTCTCCTACCGGGGCCATGGCCGCCATGTATGACAAAGAAAGGCTCACTATCGAGGAATATGTGAAACCCTTCCGCCTCATCACTTCGCAGGTTGGCGCCATTTTCATGATAAACGGTAAGGTGGCAGGAATGGATGCATTTGGTAAACCGGGAACCTTTTCAGAAGTCTTTAAAAAACTCCTGGAAAGCTATGCCCTGGATGCCATTGACTGGTATGACCCGAACCAGGAATCAAAAGCCCTCAAGAGTGAGGTCACGAAATTCCAGAAAGCAGCCCTGGCGACTGACGTTGAAAGCCATCCGGCAGTAGGTCTGGGCACGGACTTCCGCCTGGAGTCCAGGAAAATAATCGGTTTTTCCCTGGCCCTTGATGCTCAGCTTATCCATATCTCTATTTTTTCAAGGGTAGGTGGCCAGGACAGAAATGTGGCGGATTCGAGGATCGAGAGATTTTCAAGAAGAAGACAGAACCGCAGAGCATAGAGAAAACGTGTCAGGAAATATCCGCAGGGTAAGTGTTTCAGACTCTAGGAACAATTGTAAAGTTGCCAACAAACAACCAGTAAATCACTATTTATTATCAGTTTTACATTGACTTATAAGGTAGCTGGGTGTAGGCATCATTAAATAAAATTCATGAACCAAATTCCTTCTTTGCTTCAATTAAAAAAAGAGGATTAAGAATGGTTTATATAAAGCCAAAAAAGCCCTGTTACTCCCGAACAGATGGAGAGCGGGGTTTTGTATTTTGTGCCCAGGGAAAACGTAAATTGCTGGATTTTTGTATGTAAGGTGAAGAATGATGGGGCATCAACGCAAAAATGCACCAAGTAATACCCGGATTGGTAATGATTTCGAGGAACTCACTCTGGATTATTTCAAGCAATCAATTCCAGACATAACCAGACCGTTCTGGCTCCCCATTGGACACATTGAACAAAAAGAACACAAATTTGATCTTGGATCCACAGAACAGAAGGTCATCATCGAATGTAAATTCCACACTTGGACCGAAACCGGGAATGTCCCTTCAGCAAAACTGACCACAATCCTGAATCAGATGGAAATCAACGGATCTCCACCGCCCGAATTTGAAACAGACGAAGATCGCAGTTTTTTCTTGATCCGCCTGCCAGTCAATCCGGGGGCTTTATCGGAGGACATCAGAGCTGTCCGTACGATCGAGACCCAAAACCACCCCACCAGTTACCCCACCAGTCAAAAGGCTGTTGGTACTCTTGGGAAAAAAGGGTCAGCTCAGTGCGCAGTTGATTCGGGAAGGACTAAGCCTGAAAGACAGAACTCATGCGCGCAAAGCGTACATCAATCCTGCTTTGGAATTGGGGTTTATTGAAATGAGCATCCCGGATAAGCCCAAAAATCGTCTTCAGGAATACCGATTGACGGCCAAGGGAAAACGGATCGTGCAGCAATTTGTGACCGGAGGGGGCGAAGGGTCTGTTAGCTAACGAGCAGAAATGATGGGTAAAAATGCGAAAGAAATATCCATTTTTCGTTCTATATGATCGTTCTTATGGTCAAGAAGTAAAATGAAATGGAGGAGCAATGACAATCCCTGATTTTCAAACCATCATGCTGCCGTTATTGAAATTGATGAGTGATGGCAATATACGTCCCCTGGCCAATTTACGGGAATCGTTATCTGGCTTTTTTGGGCTCTCTGAAGACGAGCGGGTGGAATTGCTGCCCAGTGGCACACAACCTGTTTTTGATAACCGTGTTGCCTGGGCGACAATCTATCTTCACAAAGCCGTACTTTTGGAAAGGCCAAAAAGAGGGTGTTACAAAATTACAGAGAGAGGCCTTGCGGTTTTTGAAGAAGACCCGAAGAAGATTGACATCAAATTCCTCCAGAAATTTTCTGAGTTCCAGGAATTCAGGAATAAGAAAAAGAAAGAACCTCCTACAAATGAAGACGATCAGGCAGAGATTAATCCGGCAGAGGCTTTGGAGAACGCTTACCAGGAAATCCAGAAAACACTGGCTTTCGATCTTCTGCAAACCATAAAGGATTGCACGCCGGCTTTCTTTGAACGGTTGGTCATCGATGTGCTGATAAAAATGGGATATGGGGGATCAAGAAGAGAGGCCGGTCAGGCCATGGGAAAATCCGGGGATGGCGGTATTGATGGGATTATCAAGGAAGACAAGCTCGGGTTGGATATCATCTACATCCAGGCAAAACGGTGGGAAGGCTCCGTTGGAAGGCCGGAAATCCAGAAATTTGCCGGAGCGCTCCAAGGGCAACGGGCACGCAAGGGGATTTTTATTACAACGTCGAGCTTTACTAAAGACGCACTGGACTATGTACTGAACATTGATAGCAAGATTATTCTGATTGATGGGGAACGATTGGCCGAATTGATGATTGAAAATAATGTTGGCGTCTCGTCAATCGGCGCATACGAAATCAAAAAAATTGATTCAGACTATTTTTTTGATGAGTAGAACAACACGACTTCCGCACCCTGAAGCAGTGAGAAGATAACATGGAAATTCAGACAGGATGGGTCAAGCCACGCAAACAAATTGGCGGACTGGATCACCTTTCAGTGCAGGCGCCCTGCATCAACCTGTACGGAAAACTGTTGCCGGGTATTACGAATGTTACAGATCGCGCGCGCTATTACAGCTTTTATCCTTGGATCGTTTGGGCCTTAGAACGCAGGGGGCTCACCTATAATGAAGCCTTTATCGACCTGTATCGTAAAGCCGACTGCCTTTTTACTTTGATTGCAGGACGTCATGCTCATGTTACAGGGAAAAACAGAGAAAGCCACTCTGCGGCAACCGTTGGCAGCGGTAACCTCTCTAAACAAATTGCAGAAGTTTGTGACGGAAAAAATTTACACCTATCTGCATTCTCCCACCGGAAACAAGGGGAACATCAATATTTTAAAAACAAACTGGGTGGGCTGGGGCAGTATTATATTGGGGTGTTTTCCGAACTGAATATTATGGACGGCACCGTGGGTGCCGGGGTCAAATATACCAATGAAATAGGTAAGGTCCTTGCGCAGGCCATGGATGAGGGTGTGGAGGGGAACCTTTTTTTCGATACAATAGAGGGGGACACCGTTTCGCCGGATCGCCTGGATCATTTAAGCAGTTTCTGCCCTTGCCAACTGACAAACAATCTTGAAGAACACAAACTTTTGTGTGATCTGTTCTTTGTCAAAGGGCTGTTTGGTGAAATAGATATGCTCCCGAGACGAAGAACCCTCCAACTGATGCTCTACCTTTCTGATTATTTGGCAGAAGGAGGGAGTTCTATCGATCTCAACCAATTTCGAGGATGCGTCTATGGGAATTCTTTACCGAACGGGAAAAAATGGCCACTGCCAGAGCGTTTACAAATAAACCGTCAGAAATGGGCCATATATCAACGGAATGAGATCCTCTCTATTGCAGTTCAAGGTTTGTTTTATGCCCTGCTGGATGCTTATGAGGAATCCGGTCAGCGATTTCAGTCAGTTGAAAACCTCTGCCAATGGTTTACAACAACGCCCGAGGTGGAGCAAGCCACGGAGTCATTTGGCCTAAAAACCCATTTTCAAAATTTGGCAAGTGATTGCAGCGATTGGCTCCCTCCGTTGTCGAACTGGACCCATGCTGACCACGAGGTTCATCTTTTAAACAAGGTAGAGAATCTTTGCCGGAAAGAAAAAACTGTCGCTACTCGTTCCGAGATTGTTCAAGCGTGCCTAAAAATACTGCTTGCTCTCAAAAATCGTAATGAAACCGAAAGAACCTATGGGGAGTTCATTTTTCCCCCAAACTATTTTCAATTTTATCCAATTAATCTGAAGACCTTCCTTGCCTTCAGTGACAACGGCTGGAGGAATTTGACTGTGAAAGAATGGATAGAATGGCTGTGCTCTGAGTGGGGTGTGAAAACCCACTTCCGCGTAGCTTTGAGGAAACTGCGTAATCAATCTCAATCGACATTTCGCATTCGTCCATCAGATCGAGAAGGCGATCAAGGGTTGGAAGTTATCGAAGTTCCAAGGGCAGTCTTTACATCCCCCCGGTTCAACCAATCTCTGAGGATACTGAAAGACATCGGCGCTCTTGTGGAACAGAACAATAGTTGGTCAACCTCAGAATTGGGAAGGCAACTCAAGGAAGTGACGGATGACTGAGAAAATTTCTTTGATAGAGGAAATGAAGCAAGGAGGCTATGAGGCCTCGCTTTTTACAACTTTTAACGCCTACCTTCCTTTTTACGAAGATGTGGTGTTGCGAAAGCTCGTATCGTCTGGAACGCGACATAACGTATTACTCATGGACGAGGGGCAGTTCGCACAGTCGGTCGCCAACAATCCTCCCCAATTTGCCGGAAGGCATTATTCGATAATTCCAATGCATTCAAACGGAGTGTTTCATCCAAAAGTCCTTTTACTTCTTGGGAAGAAGAAGGGATCGCTTTTTGTAGGAAGTCATAATTTGACTTTGTCTGGATTCGGATTCAACCGCGAAATCACCAACCTTGTCAGGCTGCAAGACAAGGAAGATGCCGATGCTGTCGAGGCGATCAGCTCTGCATGGATAGAAATTCAGGGATGGGTTAGATGGCAAGGTGATCGATTGCCAAAACACCTTGTTGAAATGGTGAGTAAAGTTGCCAGTTTTGCACCCTGGTTACAAAAGGAAGTGCCGCTCAAGAGTGAGAACCTTTCACTTATAAGCTCAGGCCCTGAAAACGCCAGCCTCTGGCACCAACTTAGAGATCGAGTGCGAGGGAGGGCAAAACGGGTTATTATTTCCGGTGCTTTTTTTGATAATAATCTGGAGTTTATCAAACGGGTTCAAACAGATCTGAATCCCGCTGAATTTTTTGTAGGAATCGATCCGTCCACAGTTCAGATTCCTTCCGATGCTATCAATCTAAGTGGCGTTAATTTTGTAAATTGCAGCCAGATAGGCGAAACGGAAACCACTGAAAAAGAGCCTGCTGGGTATCTTCACGCAAAATCAATTCTTATTGAAACGGAAGAAGGAACGGTCTATCTGGCAAGTGGGAGTGCCAACCCAAGCAGGCCGGCATGGCTGCATGATGAAATGGCCGGAAATATAGAGATGATGTTGATCCGTATGGGTCATGAAACTGAAATGGCAGCTCGCGACATCGGCATTCTTGATATCCCCACAATGCCCGGTTTGTCTGTTGCCGATTGGGACATTGTTCGAAAAAACTGGCGATCTGAAAAAAATGACTATATCGCGCAATCTTTTATAATGGGCATTGCTTTAACAACGGATAAAGGTATTACCTTCAGGGCTCATGTGCCTGACTTGCCCGAAGAACTTGTTTGTGAACTCCTGGATCAGAACAAAGAAAGGCAGGCATCTGTCCAAGCGAATCTGCTTCATGGGGAATATGGTATCGGCATTGATCTTCTTGACCCAAAGAAACCTGAGGCCTCCTATGTAAGGTGTAGCATCGGCGAAAAAAACCTTCTATTTCTTGTGCATGACAAGGAGCAGATAAAACAGCATTCCAGAACTGGACTTCAGCGCCGTTTTCGTGATGCCCTGAATAGCCTGAACTCGGATACCCCTGACATAGTGACGCTCATAAAGTGCGTTGACAAGATTATGTTTTCAACGTCAAAGGATGCGTGCGCCGCTGCCGTCAAGCTAAGTGCCGGGAAAAGAGAAAAGGAAAAGGAAGATGGAAATAATACTGAAGATGGACCCTCCCTGTCCGTTGATATAGGTGAAACCCGAAAAACTAAGAAGAAATTGCGATTACGTGTTTCGGATGATCTGGCCTACCTGCTGGATACTCTAATTTATCATCTCAGGCTGGACAAGGCGATAGAAATGCCGATTGAGTCTGTCGATGGGAAAGGACGAAGCGAAGAAGAACAGGTGGGCGCAGAAGATGCCGATGATTCTGTTGAAGAACATGGTGATGAGGAAACCGCAGCAAGCACATTGAATCTATGCCATGGGAAAGTCCACACGCTTGTGGGACGGATGGTCAAACAATTGAATGAGGTGAAAAAGGGTAAAGTACCTCTTGAGGATATTATTGTTCGGCTTACGGGTGTTCTGGCTTTACTGCGGCACTTGAGAGGATGTGATGGAAAGATTTTCTGGATTAAGCCCGGACAAACATCTTTCCCGCAAAAAGAACGAAAGAAACTACTTGATGCGGTTGCTAGCAGCCTATTTGAGGGAGAGGATTCAATGCTGTATTGCGGTGGCAAATCCGATGGATTGGACGAATCCGAGGATATGGCAAGACTTAAAGGCCTTTTATTGTGGTTAGCCTGGGACTGTGGTTTGGTGCTTGATTTAGAAAAACCATTTAATGAAGTAGCAGAAAAATGGGCTGAAAGAATCGCAAACAACGCATTAGTGTTGGCATTGTCCCAGCTTGCAAAAGACGATGACGTGATCATCCATGAGGCGAAACAAAGCATCGCCCCACTTTCTGCCAGCGACATGGACTGGTTAGATTGGATTTTATCTACAGGGAAAAAAATTTCAAAGTTTATTTCTTCACCAGAAGAATTTGCCATGGGAAGCAGCATCAAACCGGGGGATCTGGCTTTTCATCCTAAGGTTCCCAGGCTGGGCGTCAGAACTGTGTTAAGCCAAGTTTCAACAAAGACAAATTTGATCTCCTTTGATCCAAGCAAGCAGTACATTGCATATCAGACTGATTACATCAGAGTAGCACCATTAGATAAGGTCATTTAGGATAATCCATTAAGAATAAAGAGAGTTCTGTTAAAAGGTTGAAGAAATCCGTCATCGTTGGCTCTAGTGGTTGTGAGACAGGAATGTGGTTTAGAAAATGGTCAAGCGGGGTATCTCTGAGTTAAAGCGGCAGAAAATGTTTGAGTTTATCGGCCTACCAAAACCATGAAGGCCAGTGCATGTCCTTAAGTAATCCAATATCTCATGTAAGAAGCTTGAACATTTGAGCGTCCCAATCAATCCCGAATGAAGAGCTGCTTCGATGTTACGGGCGCTGATTTCCGAATGTTAATAAGATTCAGAAGGGTTAGCCATTGAATCAAATGAACGAAGAGCGATTGAAATCCCTCATTGAAGGCATCACCGTCTGGAAGAGAGGTGCTCAGCGCGCTCCCCATAAACCCCTTCTCCTGCTTTATGCCCTGGCCCGCACCCTTCGAAATGGAGACCGATTCATCCCCTATACTGAAATCGATGAAAAGCTCAAGCAGCTCCTCATTGATTTCGGACCGACCCGAAAAAGATATCACCCGGAATACCCGTTCTGGCGGCTTCAAAACGACGGCATATGGGAACTCAAGGACACGAAAAATGTCAGGATAATCAGCAGCGGTGATCCCAGAAGAAGCGATCTGATGGCTCAGAATGTCAGTGGCGGACTCACAAAAGACATATTCGATCTGGTGGCCGCCAATCCGGAAACCACCACTGAAATCGCTGCAGCCATCCTGGAAGCCAATTTCCCCGCCTCTATCCATGAAGACATCCTTCAGGCTGTGGGACTGGACCTGGAATTCAAAACATCTGAAAAACGGAAAAGGGATCCGCATTTCCGCGACCGGATCATGCGGGCCTATGAGTATCAATGTGCGGTTTGCGGATTTAACGTGCGCGTGGGCAATACACTTGTGGCTCTGGAAGCCGCCCACATCAAATGGCACCAGGCGGGCGGGCCGGATGTGGAGGAAAACGGCATCGCCCTGTGCGCCCTGCATCATAAACTCTTTGATCGGGGCGCCTTTACGGTTTCCCCTGAACTGAGAATCCAGGTTTCGGACAGGGCTCATGGCACCCATGGATTTAATGAATGGTTGTCCGCATATCATGGAAAATCCTTGACACCGCCACAACATCCCAACTTTTACCCGGAACCTGAATTTGTACAGTGGCACGTGAAGGAAGTATTTCAGGGGGGAGCGAGATACGCCATATGAGATAGCGGAATGGCAGAAGGTCGGACCCGGGCTGGACAAATTGTTCGCGTCGGGAAAGGTTCTTGAGTTTCGGTAGGTTTGGGGGGGTAGGACGCAGAGCGTGGGGACGAGGGAGTGAGCAGGTGGATGCATGAAAGACTATTATCAGGAAAATTATCTCAAATACCACGATCAGACCGTCTCCATCGACCCGGCATCTTTCCTGTCGCCGCTGATCCGATGCCTGAGTCCGTCCAGCGTCATTCTGGATGTGGGTTGCGGTTCGGGGCGGGATATGCGTTGGTTGAAAGACAGGGGGTTTCGGCCGACGGGGTTTGAGTTATCCCAGGGACTCGCGACGCTTGCCAGGCGGCATTCCGGCTGCTGGGTTATGGAAGGGGATTTTCAGGTTCATGATTTTTCCGGTATGGACATGGATGCCCTTTTGCTGGTGGGAGCGCTGGTCCATGTGCCCCATAACCAATTTTCAGGAACACTTTCAAACATTGTGTGTGCATTGAAACCCGGTGGTTACATGCTGATTACCATGAAAGAGGGAGAAGACGTCACCCGGGCTGCGGAGGGCAGGATTTTTCACCTGTGGCGGGATGAAGAACTCAGAGTGGTATTCGGGAACTTGAACTTGAAGGTGGTGGATTTTTCCCTCCAGGTTTCAAAAATCAGAGAAACTGATGTGTGGCTGGGGTATGTGTTGAAAATGTTGCATTGATAAGTATTCAACGGGAGGAGCGGAGATGATTTCAAGAGAAGAAATGGAAGAGTACGAATTCATGAGTGATGAATTTGATGAGGCACCGCTGTTGATGGTTTCAGCCAGCAAGAGGCAGGAAGAAATTGTGGTATGGCTGACCGATTCTCACCTTGCCGAAACCATCAAAGGGGGCAGTCGGTCGGATTTCCTGGTGCGGGAAGGTTCCCCGGTTCGTATGAAGGATGGACTGGTGTTGGAAATTCTCTCATGGCTCAGAAGTGAAGAGATTGACGAGAGCCTTATGGTGTCCGGCTATACGGTGACCACGGGTTTGGATCGCTGGGGAGTGGGCGAAGTGATGATTTTCAGGAAGAAGCAGGTGTTGGATGCGCCGTTCAGCGTTGGGGATTTGAGCGATCGCTTTCTTGATGACGAAGATGAAGAAGACGGCAACTTTGAGGTTCCCGATGATGATATTCCATTTTGAAAGCGGCCCTTGAGAGAATGTATTAATTCAAACCGATAAACTCGTTGAGAAAGGGGTCAAGTTTACGATTTACTCTTGTTAAAGTAATAATTTTCAAAGGTCAAACGTAGACTTGACCCTCAATCCACAACCCCCTTTGGCTGCGCAATACGCATCCTGGCTGGCGAACCTTGGTGTGGCCGCCGTTGAAATCTCAAGCGGCACTTACTACACCTTTCACACCGTGCGTGGGGAAGTGCCCATAGCTGATATGGCCCGGGGCCTGCCCTGGTGGATGCGACCTCTGGCCAAAATCATTTTTAAAAAACAGATTGCCCCTTGCCGCTTTCAAGAATGCTACCATCTGCACGCTGCCGGGACGATCAGGCCTGCCCTGGGAAATGTGCCACTGATCCTGGTGGGCGGTGTTCGGCGTTTGACCGAAATGGAAGATATCCTGGCGACAAAAAAGGCGGACTTCATATCTATGAGTCGACCCTTTATACGGGAGCCGTTCCTTGCCAGACGGTTAAAATCGGGCAAGTCTGAAGCGGCGGACTGTATCTCCTGCAATAAATGTTTTGCCGCGGTTTTCAACGGTTTCCCGCTGCGATGCTACGTGAACGGTTTGCCGGGCGGGTAGGCGGAAAAGGGGGGGACGCTTTCAGTCGTTCCGAGGACAGTATATTTAACTTTTCTTGAAAAGGAACGCCACCTGATACATCGTCATGAGCGGACCGGTCGTCCTCTGGGTGAAGGCGTTTTTATTAAAAATGTGCAGCAGGTTTTTGGCCGCTCCTTACGTCCGCAAAAGCCTGGACCGAAGAGGAGAGGTGGATGGGTGTTAAGTTTACTGGCACCGGAATTCCTGTCCAATCTGGGACATAACGTCCCCTTATTCCCGCTTCCGGCGTTAACTTCGAAGTTGCAAGGTATGCCACCAGGTGTTATAATCGAAATATGATTACACTTATGACAAAGCAATTTTCAAAATGGGCATCAAAACAAAACATTCCAGAAAATGAATTGGTTACTGCCATCTCAGAAGTTCAGGACGGAATTTTCGAGGCAAATCTTGGTGGATATCTATACAAAAAAAGGATTCGCTTCAAAGGTCAGGGCAAAAGCGGCAGTGCGCGTACCGTTGTTTGTCACAAGAAAGACGACAGATCCATCTTTATTCACGGCTTCGCAAAAAACGAGAAAGACAATTTATCAATAAAGGAACTTCATGCCTTCAAAGCGTTTTCTAAAATCCTTCTTAATTTGCCACCTGAAAGCATTTGGGTCGCTATTGAGAATGGAGATTTTGTAGAGGTGAGATCATGAGAAAATCCATTGCAGATTCAATAACGACTACCGTAAAAGACTTAAATAGAAGTGGATTGGTAGATGATATCACTATGAAAAATATTGAACAACTCTGCCTTCCAGAAATTAAGGAATATAGTCCCGAGAGAATTGTTTCAATCAGAAAGAAACTTAAGCTTAGTCAGGCAGCATTAGCCAGCATTTTCAACATAAGCCCGTCTACTATCAGAAAATGGGAGCGAGGGGACAAAAGGCCGGCGGGCGCCTCAAGAAAATTGCTGGATATAGCTGAAAGAAAAGGGATCGAAGCTCTTATATAGGTGTAATAGGGGACATTACGTACAGTACATCAATCGTACCTGCAGGCGAAGCGGAACTCTCTGGGAGGGACGCTTTCGTTCCAGTATTATTCAACAGCAAGATTACCTTTTTATCTGTCAGCGATATGTTGAAATGAACCCGGTCCGTGCGGGTAACGGAGGTGCAAAAAACGCATTTACCGGTGTATACTCTTGAAAGCCAAATTTACCCCATTACGCTGAAAATATGGAGGTCAGATCGTGAGCAGGGTTTTCGAACGAAACTTTATGACCATTTTTTTGTTTCTGGTGCTTTCAGCCCTTTTGAGCCTGAGCGTCGGTTGCGATAACGGCACTTCCAACAACACTTACCCAGAAAGCGGCCACGGTACCGTAAACTTATAATCTGACGACCTGTCTTCGCTGTCTTACCCCGATTAACGGCCAAACGCAGGTTTGCCCCCTTTTTGTGAGTGCGGGGGTGAGGGAAAGGTAAAGATGAATCCTGGACCGCTTAAGATTTTGAATGGATATTTCGGTTATGGATCAGCCATACCTCGGCCATTTGTGTGGAAAAGGGGGTCGGGTCGGACCTCATTCCCAAAACTAACTAACCTTAAAATCCCTAAATGATTTTAAAAGATCACTATTACTAGGATATTTATGAAGGAGCTCTATCAGCTTTCCCATAGCGGTAACATTGTTAATTATTGCCATACTCTGGTACAATAATTCAAGGCATCTGTACTCTTCAGGCTCAAACAATAACTCAGCACGTCGCGTGCCACTCTTTAACACATCGATTGCTGGGAACACCCTTTTAGTCACCAGTTCCTTTGAGAGCATCAGTTCCATATTACCCGTACCTTTAAACTCCTCAAATATAACATTATCCATATTACTACCTGTATCGACCAGGATCGTCGCAATGATAGTTATAGAGCCCAGACCCTCTACATTGCGGGCAGCACCAAAAATACGACGTGGTACTTCAAGTGCGCCGGCAGCAACTCCTCCAGAAAGTGTACGCCCTCCACCTCGGTGCTGCGAGTTATGTGCCCGCGCCAATCGTGTAAGTGAATCAATAAATATCATCACATTATGCCCTGTAGCAGCTTCCTTAAAAGACTCTGCGATAACCTTATCGACAATTTTAATATGATTTCCATGACTTTGATCAATAGATGAAGCATATACCTTGGCATTCACACTACGCTTAAAATCAGTCACCTCTTCGGGACGCTCATCAACAAGTAAGCAATATACCTTCATGTCAGGATATCCGTTTGACACTGCATTACAGATATGTTTTAAAAATGTCGTTTTACCCAACCCAGGCGATGATACCATAAGAGCACGCTGTCCCATCCCTATCGGACAAATAAGATCTAACGCACGGACGGACAAATCATTACTGCCCTTCTCAAAAATAATACGTTGATGTGGGTTTACTGCCGTTCCGGCAAGAAACCTTTTCTCACCAGCTGAAGCAACCCTTCGCACCGACACATGCGAACGCTGCTTCGGTCGTGATTGCCAACGCCGTGAATTTGAGTCAAACGAACTCATTGATCCTCCTTGTTTTTCCCCTTCTAACGTCTGCATCAGGGGCATTGAACAGCAACACTGAACTTTGTGTATTTGGGGACGTTGTTGACAAAGTATACATTCCATGATATATTTTCTCAAAGTCACAAATACAGTCAGAAAGGGGTCAAGTCTACGATTGACTCTTGTTAAAGAAATAATTGTCAAAGGTCAAACGTAGACTTGACCCCCAATTGACTACAATTGACTAATTTAGCCCGATCCCCTGCCACCCTTGATAATCGTTCTCACCGGAGAGACTCGCTTTCTTCATTGCCAGGTACTCATCAAAACCCATCATTACGTCTATAATGCCATCCGGAGTGATTTCGACAACCCTGTTTGCTACGGAGGACACAAACTGATGGTCGTGGGAGGCAAAAAGCACCACCTCCGGAAAAGCCATCAGAGCGTTATTCAAGGATGTGATTGACTCAAGGTCGAGATGGTTGGTGGGCTCGTCGAGAATGAGGGCGTTGGCGTCGGAGAGCATCATCTTGGAAAGCATGCACCGCACCCGTTCTCCACCTGAAAGCACCGAAGTTTTTTTCATGGCCTCCTCTCCGGAAAACAGCATTTTGCCCAGGAATCCCCGGACAAAACTCTCATCCTCCTTGGGAGGTGCAAACTGATGCAGCCAGCCAATAAGATCAAGATCCTCATTATTGAAATACGCATTATTCTCCTTCGGAAAATAGGCATTGTTGATGGTCACCCCCCAGCGGAAGCTGCCTTTGTCCGGCGAAAGCTCTCCGGACAGAATTTGGAACAGGGTGGTTTTTGCAAGGCTGTTACCTCCGACAAAAGCGATTTTGTCGCCCTTGTTGACAATGAGTGTGAGATCCTCAAACATGGAAACCCCGCCAATCTCCTTGGATAAATCGTTGATTTCCAGAATGACATCACCACAAGGCCGTTCCGGCTTGAAGACGATGTAAGGATATTTTCGTGAGGAAACCGGCATGTTTTCCACAGTGAGCTTTTCAAGCAGTTTTTTCCGTGATGTGGCCTGCTTGGCTTTGGAGGCGTTGGAACTGAAACGCTGAATGAATTCCTTCAGCTGCTCCGCCTTGGCTTTTGCCTTCTTGGTCTCGGTTTCCTTCTGGCGGAAATGGAGCTGTCCGGCCTCATACCAGAAGTCATAGTTGCCGACATAAATCTGGATTTTGCCATAATCGATATCCGCCGTATGCGTGCAGACCTGGTTCAGGAAATGGCGGTCATGGGAGACGATGATCACTGTGTTTTGGAAGCGGGAGAGATAATTCTCTAACCAGGTGATGGTTTTCAGGTCGAGCTGGTTGGTGGGCTCGTCCAAAAGCAGGATATCCGGGTTGCCGAACAGGGCCTGGGCCAGCAGCACCCGCAACTTGTCACTGCCGTCAAGCTCCTTCATCTTTCTCTGACACATCTTTTCCGGTATGCCGAGTCCGTTTAACAGCACCGCAGCCTCTGCCTCTGCCTCATAGCCGTTCATTTCACCGAACTTGGTTTCCAGCTCTCCGGAGCGGATACCGTCTTCCTCGGTAAAATCGGCCTTGGAATAGAGGGTTTCACGCTCGACCATCACCTTATAGAGCTTTTTATGGCCCATGACTACGGTATTGAAAACAGTGTGCTCATCAAAGGCGAACTGGTCCTGGCTGAGCACCGCGATGCGTTGTCTCGGCCCCCTGGTAATCTCGCCCCGATCAGGCTCAACCTGACCGGCTAGAATCTTCAAAAAGGTGGATTTCCCGGCACCGTTCGCTCCGATCAGGCCGTAGCAGTTGCCGGGAGTGAACTTGATGTTGACGTCCTGGAAAAGGACTCTCTTGCCATAGGAGAGAGCAACCTTGGATGCGGTTATCATGGTCGTGTCCTCAAAATAAAAGCCACAGGGAGGTTCCCCGTGGCATGGTTTGTTCTCAGGTCAGGAAAAAATAGTGTATTGGTCCGGTGACAGACAGTGGGATAAAAAAAGACCCCGCAGAGTGCGGGGTCTTTGCCATGATCAATAATCAAGTCTTACTGCTGGACAACATTCTCAGCCGCCGGACCTTTGGCGCCGTCCACAACATCAAAGGTTACCCGTGCGCCTTCCTGCAGAGATTTGAAACCCTCGGCCTGAATTGCGGAATGATGAACGAATACATCACTGCCGCCATCCTGTTCAATAAAACCAAAACCTTTTGAATCGTTAAACCACTTTACTGTACCTTCAGCCATTTTATTCTACTCCTTGGTGATGGGTTCCCCATGGGAACCATTTTGTTATAGGGTCGAGGCATCATTGGATACTTCGACAGGAAATCCAGATGTTCAGACAAGACAGGCTATGGTGCCGTTGTCTTGCTTATGCCGAAATGAAAAATGGAGTGATAAAGGTCTCCGATATAAAGTCTCATACTTTTTTTCCCGTTTAAGTAATCAGCAGAAACTTCGTCGGCAGTAAACGATGTGTTTCAAACTACGAGGTTAAAAAAAGTAACCTGAAGGGAAATTTGCTTCTACTTAACTTAATGGATAATCATTTTGTACAATAAGCCTTTTTTCAGATTATGCAATGAAATAAAAAGGAACAACGAAATCCGGAGTGCCGCAGTCGGGAAATCGTAGTGTTTAGGGACGTTGTTGACAAAGTATACATTCCCTGATATATTTTCTCAAAGTCACAAATACAGGGGGGGATATATGCCGCGTGGTGCAAGGTTAGACGCTCCGGGTACATTACATCATGTCATGGTAAGAGGGATCGAAAAGCGAAGCATCGTAAGCGATGATCGTGATCGGAAGGATTTCTTATCAAGAATGGGA
>Ga0208648_1001314_pt1 | contig 20791 bp, 17 predicted proteins | sample AntAceMetag02UKL_FD_184772 | JGI IMG/M metagenome (GOLD analysis project Ga0208648, IMG submission 184772) | Saline lake microbial communities from Ace Lake, Antarctica - Antarctic Ace Lake Metagenome 02UKL (SPAdes) (version 2) | ecosystem: Environmental > Aquatic > Non-marine Saline and...
TTCATTTCAATAGAGCAAAAGAGCGTGATCTTGATGGGATACCAGCAGACTGGGAAATTGTGGGTATATACCCGAATCCTTTCAATTCCAGCCTGACAGTAACGGTTGGATTACCTCAAAGAAATGATTTGCGTATCAGCATTTATGATCTGTTAGGACGTGAAGTCAGGACTCTCCTGGACCAAACGGTTAATCCAGGATACCGTCAATTCAGTTTTGATGCGCGAGGGATGGCGAGTGGTATTTATTTCCTGAAAATCAATGCTCCGGGCAAGTTCGATAAAATGAGAAAAATCGTTTTGGTGAAATAAGGAAAATCTTCAGGAAGGATACAAAGAACCATATATTTTCGTTACTATAGTAAGCGAAAATTGTATTGTTACCTATAGGAGGAATTCCTGTTCTCAGAACCCACACTTGAAATTGTAGGCTAAAAATCATATCATCCTTACAGGATTAGACTGACTTGCAGAATAAAACTGACTTGCGGGATAATAATAAAACTATACACATCTTAAGAAATGAAACGACAATACCTTAAAACAGCAAAATACCTGAAAAAATGCATTGACCGGCTGGAGACAATTCAGCAGGAATCCGATTTGCCTGATCTGCATCGATTGTCGGTTGAGATGATGAACTACCTTCCGGAAGCAGTGGTACATGAAAACAGCGTATTATTCCTCAATGCCCTGAAGGTGAACAGGGAGGCTGACATTTCAGAGTATTGTGTAAAAGCAGGCATAAGATTAGGCGAATTATATATTGAATATCTCAATAAGAAACGTACCCCAAGTTCTTGAACCGTAACGCAACGAAGCGCAGGTTCTTAGTAATGAAATATATTGTCAACTCCTGATTCTATATTATTAAATCCCACCCGATTAAGGTGTCTTTCTTACAGGTTTTCCATCTTTTTCCTGCTTTCCACATCAAGCCATTTCCTGCCAAGGAATAAAGTCAGCGGGGATATCAAGGTCGATATTCCTACAATTATCCACATCAATTCTGTATTGCGAGGACCTTCAGCCGGGCAGAGCATCGCCAATAGAATTCCAGTTGCAGGTCCGGCTCCTACTTTGGCAAAGAACATGGGGACTTTAGAAAGCGCCATGTAAGACGCTTCTTTGCCTTCCGGTGCAATAGAAGCGGTGTAATCATAAAGCCTTGGCGACCAGAGGGCTTCACCTAACGAAAGGATCACCTGGAACATAACAATGTACATGATGCTTTCCCCAAGTCCCAGAACAAGGACCGAGGCGGCGCTAATAAAAGATCCTACAAGGATTACGTTATAAGCCTTCATCTTCCCAGTTATTGCAGTCATAACCGGAACCAGAAAGATGATCATTATCGGGTTGATAGAATAAAGTTTTCCTGTCCAGTTCTTCAGCCCGATACGTTCCATGTATAATGGATATAGTGAGTGATTATACTGGAATATCATTTTCACCAATACAAGCAGTAAAATGAAAAGAATAAAAACCCAGAATATCTTTTCCCGCCCAACTTCGATCATGATACACCAGGCGGATTTTTTCTCCTCACCATATGTAACAGCATCATATTTATTATTTTTAATTTCCGGTTTAGTGGTTTCCTCGTAATCACTCTTGAAAGCTTCAGCCGGGATTTTTGAGCGGATAAAGAAGAATGTCAGCACCAGTGAGATTAATGTGGCAAGTATGCTTACAAAAAAGATCACTTGCAGGGGACGAATACTCAGTTCATTTCCGAGCAGGTCAAAGGTTATTGTGTCGGTAAATTTTGATCTTAGTCCGTCAAGGCTGAGTCCGGCAATCATAGAACCAACGTTCATAACTACGTAATACCACGAATATGCGTATTTCTGCGCCTTTCGAGTCGAGAACAGCTTTACCGCCGCAGCAATCAACGGGATCATATAGGCAAATCCGATCGAGAGTACGAACAGACCCGGATAAACTACCCAGGGATTTGTTGTAAATGTAATTGCGATTCTACCTATCAAGGCAATAAATAGACCGATAAGCAATGCCCGTTTTATCCCCAATGAATCTGCAATAAATCCCACGAATAGCATGAAAAAAGACATAGAAGCTGAAAAGATACCAAAAAAAGTCCCTGCCTGAATGTCTGTCAAACCCATATCCTGGGTAAGGAATGGCATCAGGATAAGAACCGATGAAAAGTAACAAAGGCTCTCAAAGATTTTTATTAAGTAAGCAATCCAGATTTCACGTGGACAGGTCGTAAGATCTTTAAGTCCCTGCCAGTAATCATTTCCAATTCGAGCTATAAAATTTTGCTGTCCAGGTTCTTCGGGAATTCTGTTCATCTTGTAGTTCTTTCCGGATTAGGTCGAAAATGCATGACGCATATAGGGAATATGACTATTACTCTGTCTAACCTGTATCGAGGAGTAGATCCCTTTCGCTGAAGGGGATTTCAGTTGGACAGTATAAGTTTTTTCCGTCACTATTTCAGATCCCTTTCAACGAAAGTGATCTTCTGGTCAACCTATCAAATGATAATTGACAGATTAGAATACGCAATCTTTGACACAAATAAAAGAGGCGAGGTGTAATGTACCCCGCCTCATAACAATGATAATACTGTTGATTATAAAATCAATACAGCTATTATTTTAAGGAATTGATATACTTTATTCCGACTGATTTCGGGCGTGTCAGCGCTGTGCCTACAGCACGATTCCAGATTAACTGGGCAAGCATACCCATTGAACGGCTTACACTGAAGAGCACTGTGTAATACGAGAACTCTTCCAAGCCATAATGATAAAGCAACGCACCTGAACCGGCATCAACATTGGGCCAGAAGTTTGCAATCGGGTTTTTACCAGCTTTCACCCGTTCTTCAGAAAATGCCTCAAGGACCTTCGGAACAACTGTAAAGACCCTGTCAACTGTCTGGAACACCGGATCATCTGCAATATATTCATGACCGAACTGGTTGAATCCGGTGAATCGTGGATCGGTGACACGCAGTACGGCATGACCGTAACCTGGAATCACTTTCCCAGCTTTAAGTGTCTCAAAAGCATAATCTCTAATCTGATCTTCGGTTGGAACGCCGCCGAATTTGTCCATCGTTTCGATAATCCAGTTCAGACATTCCTGGTTTGCGAGCCCATGAAGCGGTCCAGCCAGACCGTTAAGACCTGCGGAAACTGCATAATAAGGATCAGACAGAGCCGAACCTACAGTATGACATGTATTTGCGCTGACATTTCCACCCTCATGATCACAATGGAAATGAAGGTAGAGTCTCATCAGTTGAGCGAACCCGCCATCGGGATCTTTCAGTCCGAGCATGTTTGCATAATTTGCGCCCCAGTCAAGACCCGGAGTCCAGGGAATAATATCGCCCTTGTTGTAGCGAATCCGGTAAACGCCTGCAGCAATACTCGGCAGCTTCGCAAGAATCTGAAGTGCATCTTCATAGGTCGGTTTCCAATAATCAGCTTTGGTCATACCTTTGTCATACCATTCACGGAATGCACTTTCCTTTTCCATAACCAGTATAGCTGTATCAAACATGCACATAGGATGTGAATCTTCAGGCATAGCATAAAGAACATCCCAGACATAATCAGGTACGTTGGCGCGTTTGTCATACTCCGCCATCAAATCCTTTTTTGCTGCTTCATCAGGCATTTCGCCTGTCAGCAGGAGATAAAAAGTTTCCTCGGGCCAGAGGTCTTTGATATCAAGCAGCGGATAACCCTGAATGATCAGCCCCTTGTCCGGCTCTACTAGAGATGTTTCACAGACCATCCCTTTCACGCCGCGCATTCCGCCATACGCTTGAGCTACTGTGCATTTTGAAAGTTCAACTGAACCGGATTCCTTTAAAACGGCTGCACGTTCAGCACGCCAATCAGGAATAATTGTTTCCAGTTTTTGATAAAGACTTGACATGTTTACCCTCCAAAAGTAATTTTATGTTGTGTAGTATATCTCGGACAGGTCTATCGTTCCAGGTAGAATTGTATTAATTAATTGAAACCTGTAACTTTTGTGTCTGTCGAATAAAAAGCGTAATCGCTATATTATCAGTTGTATATAAAGAGTATTTGCCACAAGAACAGAAAAGATTGTGCAATCTCTCACAAGGATTCAAAATATCCATTAGGCAGGCTTGAGTCAAGTATAAGTTTCTCGTACCCTGAGCGTGAGGGCAATGCTTTTCGAGCCGGGTTATAAGGGAGATTTACTGTATTCCGGGAGGAGGATTTTATTGTTTGCGAGATAGAAAATCTCTCCTGACCTCTTTGGTGAAATGGCAGAAAGTTACGGTATAGTTGAGCCTCTGATCGATCACGGAATCCCCGCTAAGAAGGGATAACTAAAAATCCCCCTTTTTGAAGAGAATAAAAGGGGGATTATTCAAGCTGAACAATAGTTATTTGGCTATGTCAGACAGCATTTTACGAGCCCACTCAATCTCTTTCGGATCATTTTCATCACGAATCGGCAGTTTCAGAGCTTCTTCAAGTAATGCTTTTGCCTTGCTGTCGTCATTCTTTTCTTGAATTAGAAAATCAGCATACTCAGTGCGGCACTGGATCATGTTCCCACCGCTGACTTTCAATGCCTTATCAAAATAATATGAGACAGAATCTTCCCTTACCCATCCAAGACCAAGCAGGTTCCGGGCAAATTTTGGCTTTTCAAGCAACTTTTTATGGGTACGACCGAGGATATACATGGCAACCGGAATGGAATCGCCTGTGGCAACTGCCAACAACGCAGCTTTATGTACCCGCTTGACAAGACCTAACGACTGGAAAACACCCTTATGCAGCGCCACCCTTCCGCAGGCAGTCGCCAAAGTCTGTTGAGCTTTCGCGATCTTCGGGTTCAGGTCAACAGCTTCCTGGGCTTGGTCCAGGGCGACTTCAAACTTCGCAAGCGCCTCTTTCCCTTCTAACCTTTCACCGAGATCGATATGAGTCCGCGCCAGACGCCAAAGAGTCTCTGCATCTTTTGAGCCACTTGACTGTAGTACGGCAAGCTCCTTTTCGAAAAGCCATGCATCCGAATAATAATCAGCCTTTACCAGGGGATCATCAGTCAATGCGACCAGGCTGTCGGCAACTTGTGGATCGAGACGTTTTTGTGCGGCGTGAATCGGCCCGCTTGAAATGATTACAAGAAGTAATGCAATAGTAGTACTTGTAATAAGTTTTAACAAAACTAAATGATTATCGGTTTTCTCAATCATACTGAATCTCCGTTGACTGTAACCATATCCCCAGTGTATAGAAATCGTTTTACAGTTCGTTTGGTTGTTTTCTGGAATTCATCCTGGTGAATCCTGAAAGTTTTGATCCGTTTATAATCTGCAAGATTGACCTGAATTTTCTTTATTTCACCTTTTATCAATTGATGAATATCTTCACTTGTCGGTTTTTTGCCGATTTTTTCGAAGTGCAGGTCAACAGCCTCATAATCAGGATGTATCAGGGCGGCAATATCATCGCCCATACCCTTTGCGCGTGGAATACCCATCACCACAGATTCAGCGACAAACTCGTTTCGGTTCAGGTAAAATTCAATTTCCTCGGGATAGACGTTCTTGCCACCGGCTGTGACCAGCATAGCTTTTTCACGTCCGGTAATCTGCAGGAAATCATCTTTATGAATAATACCAAGGTCGCCGGTCTTGAACCATCCGTCCTTTGTAAATGCTTCCTTCGTAGCTTCTTCGTTTTTATAATAGCCCTTGAAGATATTTGGTCCCTTGAGGCACACTTCTCCTACGCCCTGATCGTTAGCATTTATAATTTTGTGTTCTACACCCGGAATAAGATGACCGACACAAATGTGATTAAGCTGCCAGGGCGGGGTTGCATGAGCGACCGGACTGGTTTCGGTTAAACCATATCCCTGCATCAGGCGAATGCCAAGCCGGTTGAAGAAAATTCCTGTTTCAGGATCGAGGGGTCCACCACCTGAGATGAAGAACTTCACAGTTCCGAAACCTGCATTTTCCAGCATACTTTTGAATAATTTCTTGCCAAGGTCAAGCCCGACTTTTTCACCCACTGCGACAACCTTGAACAAGTATTTCAGGAGTTTCTCTTTTCCTTTCTTTCGAGCGCCTCTAAGTATTCCGGCATGCATTTTTTCATAAACCAGTGGAACACCGACCATCATAGTAACGCCTGTACTACTGATTCCCTCTAAAATATCATTTCTTTTCAAGCTTTTTGAAAAAGTGATGCAGCAGCCGCAGTACATGGGTAGCAGAAACCCGGTTGTTGCCTCGAAACTGTGATGAACCGGGAGAATAGAAAGAAAAGTATCTTCGGGTCCTATGGGAAAGATCCTTGAGGCGGAAGCGACGTTTGACATGATATTCTTATTGGTCAGCATCACACCTTTACTGTGCCCGGTTGTTCCGGAAGTATAAAGGATAGCAGCAGTTTCTTCGAGGTCTCGTTTCGGGAATGCCATGTCCAGCTTCTGTCCCTCTTTAATAAGATCCTCAAGATATAAAGAATTCTCAATCTTTTCCTTGTCGAAACAGATCCATCTTTCAAGAGTAGGAATATTTTCAACTTCGGCAAGTATCTCCAGAAAACGTGAGGAAGCAAAAATTATCTTTGCACCGGAATCGGAGAGAACATGACGAATCCCAGGCGCTGGAAGCATACTGTCAACCGGAACAACGATAGCGCCCGTCATCTGAATAGCAAGGTAACTTGCCGCCCACTCGTGACGGTTCTCTCCCAGTACCGCTATGTTGTCATCCTTTCCAATGCCCTGGGATAATAACCACCGTGCTAATGCATGAACCCGGTCTCGCAACGTGGTGTATGACAGGGGCGCATATTCTTCGCCGTCCCACGTACGAAAAACAGGTTTATCGCCGAAATCATTGGCACTTTTGTCAATCAGTTCACTGAGAGGAAAGACCCCGCGATCATCGCGTAAATGACTTTCATAACTACCCATAAAACCTCCCTGAATTTTGAGTGTTCCGAAAATGATCAGGGAAATTGCACTCGATTTTTTCAATTTGCAAGGGAAAACCCGTTGTGATATTGTTCACAAACGTTTTAATAAGTTGACAGCGATTTAACAGGATTACACAAAATACGCTCGCAAGTGAATACTTAAACTCAGAAATTAGTCCAATAATTACATGCTCTGGTTCTAATATTTAAATATATATTGCTTCATTCTGGTGAAGATAGACCTGGAGCTGATGTTGCCAGAATCGCAATCGGACAGACAGAATCTGGACGATATTTACGTATAATCTATGTTTCAGATCCAGAAACAGAGAATATATTTAGTTCCTGACCGAAAACCAGGCTAAAGCAATGTTGCCATGTGATAAAAGCCATGTTTACGTGTGATAAAATGCCATGTTTACATGTGATAAAATGCCGTTACTTTCTCTTGAACTTCCCCGAAGGGGAATAATATGAATAGCCGTGGGTGTAAACCCACGGAGAATGATTGTCACGTCCCTCTCGTCCCTGAAGGGGGCGGACAGCAGTCTGTTCAACTCCTTCAGAGTTGTTATTATTTCAAACTTTGTCCCACAGGTTTCACCTGTGGCTATTCATATCATTCCCCTTCGAGGAATTTGGTCTATAAGAGTTCTCAAAAGTAATGCAGCTTAAGTAATTAAAATTATGGGTTATCTTAATCTATGGATAATAACTAACGCGAACATGATGCATTATTTTCAAGAAATATTATATTTATAATTAAAGCGTATGAATTAACCGGTAAGCCTTTATAGCGTTGCTCGGAAGTAAGTTCGCATGTTGTAGGGGCGGGATTTATCCGCCCAGTCCAATTGACTCGATCACAGGCGGATAAATCCTGCCCCTACATTCCCATGTATCAAATGATAATCCTTATAGTCATGCGAATTTATTTGTTAGCACTGCTATAATCGCATATAAGCGACGTAGTAAACACAAAAGGAAGTACAAATGAAACAGAGTAAATTTCCAAAAGGCTGGGATGAAAAGAGAGTCAGGGATGTTCTTGAACTCTATGAATCCCAAACAGATGACGAGGCTGTTGCCGAAGACGAAGCTGCTTTTGAAAATCCCGCCCAAACTTTTATCAAAGTACCAAACGAACTGCTTCCTCGAATTCGTGAAATGATTGCAAAGAAGGCGAGTTGAAAAATCGACGTAATATCAGGTCTCCCTTTTGGCAAAAGGGAGTTACTCTCAAAATCATTAGAAACTATGCCCTAACGTCCAATTTCATGAGAGAGTTCTAATTGGATTTATGCGATTCCTGAAGGAAGAGGTTCTCGTCTTTCGAATCAGGCTAAGGGAATATTCCTGGAGGATAGAGCTGTTATCCCACCGACAATTGCACAGGTTGTGTCGCAATCTCCAAATCCTGCGATGGTTTGCCACATTGCATCTTCATAGTTATCAAGATTATATGCAGCACACCACATACAATAGGGAACTGTATCCTGGGCTGAAATAAGCATACCGGACCCTAAAGCTTGTGCTACATCCGGAATAGCAGTATTTCCGGGAATATCTCTCGCCTCATTAATCCTGTCGCGTGTTTCACTATCCGGGATAAAAGGCAGTATTTCATTAAGAAATTCTGTTCCTTTGGGATGATTGGGTACTGCGGCTATTGATGCTGCTACCGCAACAGCTATTGCGCCGGAAATTCCTTCCGGATGAGCATGTGTAACCTGTGCGGATTTCTTTGCTTCCTCAGCCGCCATTTTTGGATCGCCTTTGAAAAACCCGCCAATTGGCGCAGCACGCATGGCGGCGCCATTTCCGAACGAGCCACCATCAAATAATCCCGGAGCAGCCTGGCGCCAGTTCTCTCCATATGCAATTTGTCTAAGCAATCCGGCAGCTCCCATCCCGTACCCCCGGAAAGGATCTTTCATATATTCATCAGCAAATGATTTTGCAAGAGCGTCCTGGTTGATCTCTCCGTACTTTTTAAGTATCTCTACAATGGAGACAGCCATAATTGTATCGTCTGTCCAACCCCAAGGTCCATGAGGCAGTTCCCTCTTAGACAGCAGATTACGGTTTGCTGGAGTGAAGAATTGTTCACCGAACGCATCGCCCACAGACAGCCCTTGCAAGCTGATTAAAGCATCTTCAATGGAGGGATTCATCATATTTCCAAAAATATTGCCAAATTATTACAGCATGTTTTGCCGCCATCAGTTCACCGCTTCGCTAAAGAACTGACGGAACAATCGATTTTTTAAGATATGTCCAAAGATAGGTTGTAATTTCATTTAAATAGAACTAACTTATACATATTCAAGAGATTTTGGATGTTCAAATAGGGGTTGAAATGAATCTGAAATTACTATTTACTTTAGTGTTCCCCGTACTTTTAATTTTTCCCAGTGTTTTATTGCCACAAGACAGCCTGAACGTCAATATTGTCAATATCTCCCTGCAAATGTGGGACGATGTTTATGATGCTGCCGCTTCAGGAGATTATGTCTATCTGGCGACAGGTCTTTCCGGATTACGGGTTATAGATATATCTGACCCGGAAAACCCGGCAGAAATAGCCTGTCATACATTGAATGGAAATACAGGGAAGGTTACACTTGTGGGTGATTATCTCTATTTGACAGATAATGGCTTACAGGTAGTAGATGTATCCGATCCTGAAGATCCTGATTGGGTCGGTGAAATCCTTGAAGATGAGGTTATTTACAGTTTCGATATTGAAGACAATTATTTATATACCGCTCTTGGTGATTCAGGTTACAAGATATTCAATATTTCCGATCCAACCGATCCAGAGGAAATTGTAGAAGAATCACCAATTGAATTACCTGCTGTCTATAGAATAGATGTATCAAATGGTTTTCTCTTTCTTCCTGGATTAGACATAAATTATACTGAATCAGAAACAATTCTTTTTGACGTCTCAACACCTGCAGAACCAACCTTTCTGGCAAGGATTCCTCAGCGTAGATATGTAAATAACGGGACTTGGGACATATCTGCGGCAGTATCTGGAGATTACGCTTATATCACAGGTAGATGGGAGGATGTTGGAGGCAGTGGATTCATGAGAGTGTTTGATATTAGCAATCCTCAAGAACCACAACGAATAGGAAATGCTAGTTCTGGTTATAGTCAAATTCAGATTTACGAAGATATCGCTTTTACAACAGGCGAGTACTTCAGTGCCTGCGATATATCAACTCCTTCAGATCCGCAAACTCTTGGTCAAGTTGGTAATGAAAGGTTTTACACCTCAATGACATTTACAATAAATGGCGACCAACTGATTCTTCCCGGTTACTGGGATGGATTATCAATCTATGATATCGAGGAACCTTCATCACCACGTGAACTTAGCAACATGAATCATGTGGGCGAATTGACCGAAATGATAAAGATTCAGGATAACTTATATATAAAGAATCAAAATTTTGATTATTTTTATGGTATTCAATATGTTCATGTTCTGGATATCTCTGATCCAACTCAACCTGAAGAAATTGCCAGATGGCAAATACCTGTAGCTTCTACTATGGAGGGAGCTACAAACAATATAATATGCTTTCTGACTGCAAATACCGCTTCTCCTATTTTAGAATTGTATGATTTTACAGATCCGGAAGAACCTGAGGAAATTGGTAGGTATGAGTTTCCTGTTGCATCACCTCATCATTTTACACTTGAGGGAAATATAGCTTGCATTTCATGGCATGGGAATAACAATAGTTATGTAGAGATAATTAATATTTCAGATCCTGAGAATCCTAGTCAATATGACAGGATTGCACTAAACGATAGGTTAACCGCTGACAAACTTCTTTTGAATGATGAAATTCTCTATGTTTTTGGATACGGACAAATCAGGATATATAATCTAACGAATCCTTCCATGCCGCGTTTAATTGATTCTATTGTACCTGACGATAATTCACCGATTTTTCATGGAGCTATAGCCAACGATATATTATATCTCTACCAGGAAATTCAGATCGAGGATGAGTACACCCCTAATCTTCTAATATTTGATATTTCTGACCCGGACGATCCTGAAGAATTAGGAAATTACGAATTAAGGAATGGTGACGGTCGGGGAGAAAGAATTTATTCAGTGCTGAATCATGTCGTTTACTCTACATCCTGGGGTTTCGAAGTGATAAATGTCGAGGATCCGTCATCTCCATTTGAAGCAGGTTATTATCACACCCATACAGGGATCAGCAGGATGGAATTCCTTGATGATTATGCGTATGCCTGTGAAAACGATTACCTGGGTATTTATGATCTTTCTGAAGCCTATGAAGCTACTTCGATTGATGAATTTTCGGCTGCAGATATTCCCATCGAATTTGAGATTTTGTCCGTTTATCCAAATCCGTTCAATTCTGAGTTGTCAATTGAGATAAACCTTCCAATTTCAACCAGCTTGAAGGCGGAAATCTTTAACATTCTTGGTCAGAAAGTCATAACTATTGCAGATGGTTTTTACGAATCAAACAATTATCGGTTTAACTTCAAGGCAGAAGAATTAACCAGTGGGATTTATTTTGTACAGGCAAAAACGATTGAACACGGCACAAGGTTTGAAAAGATAGTATTATTGAAATAACTGCCTTAATTTTCTTCCGGATTAGGAGATTCCTGATTATTTGTTTCCTCTTCGCTGCCATTGCCGGTATCCGGTTCCGTTTCTTCTTTTGGTTGGATAATTTCTATTTCGCTGTCGTTGCTTTTATCCAGTTCTTCTTCTGGTTCGATAATTTCTATTTCGTTATTGTTGCTGTTCTCCTGTTCCGTATCTTCGCTTGGTTCGATGGCTTCTATTTCGCTGTCACTGCCGGTATCCTGTTCAGCTTCCACTTTTGGTTCGATTGGTTCGATTTTTGGTTCGATGACTTCTATTACGGCCGGTTTCTGCGACTCACGTTCATAGCGGGAAGCCCATTGCTCTCGCAACTCCCTGCGTAGAATTGAGCCGCCGGGAGAACGTGGGAGTTTGGTAAGGAAGACGAATTTATTAGGGGATTTGTATCTTGCGAGTCTTTCGGTACAGTAGGAGGTTAAAGCTTTTTCATCAATAGTCATGCCTTCACGTGGAACGATATAGGCTACGATCTCTTCACCAAATCGACTGTTCCATACGCCTATTACTGCACTGGCATAAATATTTGGATGTGCATTAAGAACTCCCTCAACTTCACGTGGATAAACTGAATAGCCGCCTTTGTTTATCCGGTTCTGCAATCGTCCAACACCGTAAAGATTTCCGTCCAGGTCAATTTTCCCGAGATCGGATGTTCTGAACCAGCCGTTCTCATCCACAGCGAGTTTTGATGCGTCTGGACGGTTCCAGTATCCTCTGAAAACGCCTGGACTTCGTACAGTAATTTCGCCAATCTCATCAGTAGGTACTTCTTCTCCGGTTTCATTGACGATGCGGATTTCAAGGTCTGAAATTGGACGACCCCAGGCTTCCCGTGGAGTTTCAGATAAATGGGCAGCATTAATTGCGATAACAGGGCTGGTTTCGCAGGTTCCGTACACAGTTACAATCCTGGTTTTAAAATGCTTTTCAAACTGGTTAATTATACTGTGATCCAATGGTCCGCCGCATGAAAGGGCAAACCGCAGTGTACCGGCTTCACCATTACCATTAATGCCTTCAACAATACCGGTGAAATGTGACGGCAGCCCGACTATTATCGATACTTTACCTGACGCAACAGCTTGAAGTGCCGATTCAGGATCAAAACGAGTTTGCAGGTGAAGTTCGGCACCGGCAAACAGGGACAGATACGTTTGAAGGGTAAATCCGAAAGGATGAAAAAACGGAATAGCCGCTAATATTTTTTCCTGTTTCCTCAGCTTGAGTACTTGAAGAGTCTCACAAATGTTGTACAGTATGTTGGAGTGGGAGAGCATTGCGCCTTTGGGTCTTCCGGTTACCCCGGAGGTATAACGTATCGCGGCGATATTGTCTCCACCACCAACCGGATCATCCGTATAACTTTCGGCGGAATTAATCCACTCATCAAAATTGATAACCCCATCTACGTTCTCGCCTCCAATTTCTATGCAGTGCCGAAGGCTTTCGGTCATTTCCAGTGCGTTTGACGTAACATCATGATAACCATTCCAGGTGAATAGCACCTTTGCTTCGCTGTCATCCAGCAGGTATCCAAGCTCGGAAGCGGGTGTGAAAATGTGAATCGGAACAATCGAAACGCCAAGGAGATGTCCGGCGAATTGAATAAATATATAGGGAGGAATATTTGGAAGCATGATCGCAATACGGTCACCCTTCTGTACACCAAGACTGTGTAAGCCACCGGCAACTTTACGCGCGGCATATTCCACCTGCTTCCAGCTCAATGATTTATCGCGCCAGAAAATTGCAGGCTCATCAGCCTTAGTCTCAGAAATCCGGTTTAACAGCAGTTCATATAGATTATTATCAGCAGTCATGCAAAAATCTCTCGATCAAGGTCACGGTATCCAACGGCTTCAAGGATTTCCGCTTCTGTTATTTTCTCTTTTCCGGCTAAGTCGGCAATAGTCCTCGCAACTTTTATAGAACGGTGATGAGCGCGCGCTGATAACCCAAGACGCCGGATTGCCATTTGCAGCGCTTTCTCAGCCGGTTCTGTGATATTGGCAAATTTTGGCAAATCCTGCGAGGTCATCTCGCCATTGGAATAGATCCCATTGTTTGAAAATCTTGCTAATTGACGTTCACGTGCTGCGACAACTCGTTTTCGAGTAACTTCGGATGGTTCGCCTTCGCTTTTGAGTGAAAGTTCCTCCGGTTTTACGGCGGGGACTGAAATATGCAGATCTATTCTGTCGAGTAAAGGTCCGGATATCCGCGAACGATAGTTCCTGATCTGAGCCTGGTTACAGAGACATTCACGATTACTGTCACCAAGATAACCGCATGGACAGGGGTTCATAGAAGCTGCAAAAAGGAATTGCGCCGGGAAGCGAGTCGAGGCCGCGACCCTGGATATTATAACCTCTCCATCCTCAAGCGGCTGCCTCATTGATTCAAGAGCCGATTTCTTAAACTCAGGCAATTCATCGAGGAATAGTACTCCACGATGAGCGAGGCTTACTTCGCCGGGTACGGGTATCGTACCGCCACCGATTAGTCCTGCCTCAGAAATTGTATGATGGGGACTTCGGAATGGTCGAACAGCCAATAAAGCCTGGTTAGGTTTAAGCATTCCTGCAACGGAATGAATTTGTGTGGCCTCAAGAGCCTCATTTAGAGTGGGATCAGGCAAGATTGTCGGCAGACGCCGTGAAAGCATGGTTTTACCTGAACCTGGCGGACCTATAAGTAAAATATTGTGATTCCCTGCGGCAGCAATTTCCAAAGCTCGCCGGGCTCGATCCTGTCCTTTTACCTCTTTGAAATCTACGTCATAATGTCTCTGGTCTTCGTATAATTTCTGGATATTTACAGTGTATGGCTTGACCTCTGAGTCACCATTAATGAAGTCAACTACATCACGAAGCGTAGCCATCGGGTAAATCGCTACTCCTTCCGCAACTGCTGCCTCATCCGCATTGTCTTTTGGAACGATTAGGGCTTTACTTGTAATTGATCGCACTGCAAGCGCTGAAGGAAGCACTCCCCTTACAGATCTCAAGCGACCATCAAGGGACAATTCGCCTATACAAACATAATCTTCGAGATTATCTGAACGTATTTGCCCGGATGCTGCAAGCAGTCCCAATGCTATCGGAAGGTCAAAAGCGCTGCCCTCTTTGCGGAGATCAGCAGGAGCAAGATTAACTGTCATTCTCTTACGAGGGAAAGTAAAGCCACTGTTTCTCATCGCTGCAGAAACCCGGTCTTTTGCTTCCTTGATCGAAGTTCCGGCAAGACCGACTATGGCATAATAGAACAAACCACCCTCGACTTGGACTTCAACTTCCACCAGTGTCGCATCGATTCCCTCTAATGCAATAGAATACAGTTTGCTGAACATTATTGATTTGTCCTGTGAATAAATGCTGCCATCGGACTGAACAATTCTCCATCACGCCTGTATGAGCTAAGAAAATACCTGTTCTTGTAAGTACATATTGCCGTGTCGGTCAAAACTTTGACTCCTGCGGCTTCGCATTGTAGTCTTGCTCCTTTGGCAAGATCAAGATAATAACGAGCGTCGTCAATATGAACTGCTTCTGCAAGATTTTTATCATTTATAAATTCAGATGCTACCTCTTGCCCGATTTCATAATTTGCGGGTGATATACAGGGACCTATGGCAACTACGAGGTCGGAACGATCTTTCTCAGGTACAGCCTCAATTAGATTATTAATAAGCCCGGCCTTCAAACCTCTCCAACCTGCATGCCCCATTCCAATCCACCCGCTTGATGGAGCGCATAACCATACCGGCATACAATCAGCGTGAGTTGTCAGGAGAATAAGGTTTGTATCTTGTGTCACCAGTCCGTCGGCAATCCCGGGAGCAGTATAGATTTCACGCGCCCCTTTTCTCTTATCTGCTGACGTTACTGTTAATACTTTTGCAGTATGCTGTTGATCGAGTGACACGGCATCCTCGATAACCAATCCGAATAGTTTTAAATATTGGATTCTGTTATGTGCCACATCCCAGGAGGGATGATTTTTAAAGGACATAGGACCAAATTCAGACCTGGACAAAGCCCAAGTTACACTGCTGCCGTCGGGAAGATCAAAACTTCCCTCTACTGCTGCCCTTTCAGTGTTGACATTGTGGGCAGAAAAAGGTGCTGCGACCATGCTGATTTATTCTTTCAAGGTTTGTTTTGCATCTAATGCAAGGCGAACCGTCCCGCCCATACACCGTCAAACTGTTGCCGAAATTACCCGGCGATCCGTCCGGTTTACGATAATCCGAAAATGTAGTACCCATTTGATCAATTGCATTATGGAGAACTTTTCTTATTGTCTTATGGAGAGAACAGATTTCCCTGGTTAACAAATCCTCTCCCGCCCGAGCAGGATGGATGCGGGAGATAAAGAGAGCCTCCGAAGCATAGATATTTCCGATCCCGGCGATCAGGTCCTGCCTAAGCAGAAGCGTTTTGATATCGGTAGTTCGACCTGCCAGCATACCGGAAAATCGAGAAGATGTGAACTTTGATGATAATGGCTCCACTCCGAGATTTTTGAAACCGGGCGGAATTTTGCCCTCGAGATTGAAGAGCTTTCCGAAAGTGCGGATGTCGATAAAATTGAGAAAAATATTGCCGGAAAGTTCAAATAATGCGCGAAGATGTTTGTCATCAGATGGTGTATCAGTAGTTAATAGTCTGCCCGACATACCAAGATGGGCTACCAGGTTGGTTCTGCCCGGTGAAAGTTCGAATATGATGAATTTACCTCGACGGTAAACGTCTTTGATTTCAGCACCTTTTGCATTGTCACACATTCGGATCGGGTCAGTATCCCGGTGAACTCTCGGGTGCAGCAACCGGAGCGAAATAATTATTCGACCGGCAAGGTCTGGTTTCAACGCCCGGATGATTGTTTCAACTTCGGGTAATTCTGGCATCAGTGCGGGTATTTTTCAGCTATGATTTCAGCGAGGCGTTCGAGGGCTCTCCTGTCTTTCCCGGTGAAAGCCGCCGGTTTATCACCATCAATATCTATTTCACCGATGGTTTCACCACCACGGATTATCGGTACGACTATTTCGCTTTTTGTTCCAGGAAAACATGCAATATATTCAGGACGTTCATCTACATCATCAACAATAACCGTCTCTTTTGTTCGAGCAGCAAGTCCGCAAATTCCTTCTCCAACCGGTATTGATACATGCTCAGTAGCTTCGGGACCTTCCCATGCGCCAAGCTCGAGCCGGTCACCTTTCACCCAGTAAAATCCTATCCATGAGTAATGAGGGATTTCTGAAAGAAGGCGTTCAACGATCTCTTTTTCCCAATTAGGAAAACTAAGATTATTCTCGTTTTTCTCGAGTTCCTCGATTAACAGGTTTATATCCATCTTATCATTCCTGAAGTACTGTTGGGTTTAATAGAATCCTCTTTCCTAAATGAGTGGATTTTCGGATGAAGCTCAGCACGTTCCACGGGAAAGAAACAAAATCAGTTTGCATCCGTTATATGATTTCTGTCGTCCCTGCGGGACTTAATTATAAGTGCTCTTAAATTCCCGGGGTTTACACCCCGGGCTACATTATTTCGACCCTTCGGGTCTTTCAAAAGATTAAAATTTGGTCGTTCACCACTGAAATTTTCGGTTTTGTGTATATGCTTATGCCTCAGTCATTTAACACTGAACTTTTCGGTTTTGCGTAACCGCCTCTGCCTCAGGCGTTTTCCTGGAAATACATATAGTTTTGAGATTCCAACAATTGCCGTTATGCTTCACTCCAGTGTTTTGCAAGGTGGATAACCGTCTCCACTGATTTGACCAAACTTGACTCGGCGACCCACTCACGGCGTGAATGGAAGAGAAGACCTCCAGCGAATATGTTTGGTGTCGGATGCCCAAGTTGTGTCAATCTCGCGCCGTCTGTGCCGCCGCGAATGGATTTACGTAACACCTTGATCCCGGCATCTTCAATTGCTTTATGCGCCAGGTCCATGACCTCCGGAGTTTCCACAATGATATCACGCATATTCTGGTACTGATATGTGAACTTGAGGTCTATTTCGAGCCCTGGATATCTTTTTTCAAACATATCTTTTAGACTTTCAAGATATTCCATTCTAATTTTATTCTTCGGAACCTCAAAATCACGAATGATCATAACGGTTTTTGCATTTTCAAAGTCGCCTTCGATACCTACAACATGGAAAAACCCTTCACGCTTTTCAGTAGTCGCCGGGGTTTGCCATTCAGGCAGCGCTGCAACAAAATTTGCCGCTACAAGGCATGCGTTTATCATTTTGTTTTTTGCATAACCGGGATGAACACCTACTCCCTTGAATGTTACATCAGCTCGCCATGCATCGAAATTTTCTCCCTCAAGCTCACCGGGATAACCACCGTCAAGTGTATAGCAGAATTTTGGAAGCCAGTCTTCGTCTATTTCCACTGTGCCGCGCCCGATCTCCTCGTCTGGAGTAAAACATACTTTGATTTCACCATGTTTCAATTCGGGGAATTTGACAAAAGTTGCCATCGCCGCCATGATTTCAGCAACACCTGCTTTATCATCAGCGCCAAGCAGAGTTTTACCGGATGCTGTAATGATGTTGTCGCCAATAAAATCTTTCAATTCCGGGCAATCCGCATCAGATAAAGTCAAGTCCGGATCATCAGGATATTCAATCGGAGATCCGTCCCAATTTTCGATAATCCTGGGTTTCACATTTTCGCCAGGCTGGTCAGGTGAAGTATCCACATGTGCAAGCAAACCGAATGTATCAGCCTTAACGCCATTGGTAGCCGGAAGCACACCATAGACATAGGCGTGGTCGTCGCAGCGTACTTCATTTAACCCGAGGTCTTTCAACTCTCGCTCAAGTATTCTTGCCAGGTCAAATTGTCTCTTGGTTGAGGGCGTCTCCGGGTTCTCTTCATCGGAAGTAGTATAAATCTGTACATATCGTAGAAATCGTTCACGAACATCTGTTCGCATAAAATCACGAATATCATCGGTAATCATCGAAGTCTCCAAGTTGTTTCAAAGTATATCTGTTGTAGGTAATATGAATGTAAAGAAGGTAAGCAATAGTACTCTTGGGGAAAAGCGGAATGAGAAATTCTTCTCCCGGTCAATTGCATGTTTCAGAATCATAATTGTTCACGAAAACATGAGGTTCGTACAAGAATAGTACACCAATTCAGATCAATCGCTATGTAAATTCCACCATGAACAGCTGATTTTAGTAGTTGACTACCGTTTTCAAAAGGATCCAACCGTCTCTATTGAGGATATATCTTTACGTTGAGAGCAATATTTCAATAGATTCCTTTTAGAGATCATAAATACTTTTTGTACTCGTACATTCTATTTCCTCGTTTTATCAAAACTGATAAGCTATTCAATTTTGCTTTATAATTTTCTTATTACCTGGCAAACATCTCCTGTAATAGTATTAGGACACCATCCTGTTCAGAAGTAGCTATCTTCCCAAGTTTTTTTACGAGACGTGATTTATCAACTGTTCTTAACTGATCTAAAACGATTTGTCCGGCAGTACCCTGGAAAGTACATTTTACCCTGGTGGGATAACCTTGTCCTTTGGATGTCATCGGTGCGACAATCACAGTTGAAATATTGTGGTTGATTTCGTCGGGAGAAACCACACAGCATGGTCTTGTTTCCCTTATCTCCATTCCCCGTGTCGGATCAAGATCTACCAGAAATACTTCAAATCTCTCTACAGACATAATACTAAATTAGTCCCATACCCATTCTGTTGAATCCCATGAACTTTGGGAGGCGAGGTGTTCCTCGTCGAGGATTTTATCATCATTATTCGTAGCCATTTTCCTGAAAGACTCATCCCATCCACTACGTGTTTTTTTCAGGGAGCGGACAATAATCTGTTCATGCTGAACGACTAGTTCCACGTCCATGCCTATGCGGCTCTCTTCCAATAGAATCTTGGGAATACGAATACCCTGTGAATTGCCAATTTTAACTATGTGTGTCTTCATAGCTACAATGTAATTACATCATCGTAATCATGCAAGTGTAAAATCATTATTATTTGCGCAAAACCGAACATTCTCGTGTCAGGATGATTTATTGGTCTGGCCGCCATTGAGCAGATAAGAATAATCTTTTTGCCATTTGATAACAAATTTATAATCAGGATGTTTACGCTCCGCTCGCTTGAATACAGCATTATGCGGACGGTGGTCTTCAGGCTGCTTTGAATGTAACATCTCGTGGAAAATTGTAAAAGCGACAACAGCTTCCGGAACATAGGGATTATCAAGCACAGGGTGAATGACAATTAAATCATCATCCCTGTAATACGCCCCCAGTCTTCGTGTTCGAACTTTCAGGCTTGAAGTGTCCCTGCCCCAGGTTATTTGTGAGGTAATATTACCGGCAAAAAAACGTTCACTCACCTGGGTGAAAAGGCGTTCAAGGTCATGCACCTCTCCTTTGGTCTTAAGATTCTTATTTTCAGAGAAAGACCTCCCAGAATTGGAGATGGTTAATACAGCTTGATCATTATCTTCATGCAGTTTTTTCTTCTTTGCAGCTTTAGGAATTGAATTGACAAAATCCCTGACGATTGCAGGTGGTTTACCTTTAGGGGCTTTCAGCCATCCCGATAAAGCAGTAATTACATCATTATTGGCATATATGAACTGATGATGAAGACGAATGACGAAGAGATTTCGCTCCCTGCGAGCGCTGATCATTCTTCTCCGGTTGTTTGTATATGTGAGACTTATGGGAGCATTTAACAAACTCTTCAAAGTGTCGATAAGAGTTTGTTCGGGGCTGTTGTGGGTTTTGTCCATCAGGCTTAAGTATAAATGCTATATATAATAAAGGGCGGACAGTGATGTCCGCCCTTCAGCAATTTAGATGATTCACATTGTTGTATAAATTTTATTTATGGTTTCTAACACTACGTTTATCCGGTGGTTTCGACATCCCGGTACCTTTTGACATACTCATGAGGAATTCTTCATTTGTGTCTGTATTTCTCATTTTGTCGAGAACGAACTTCATGGTTTCCATCGGGCTGTAATCTGATAACATGTTTCTAAGTATCCAGACACGGTTCAACACATGTTCTTCGAGGATTCGTTCTTCCTTTCTCGTGCCACTCCGGTTGATATCGAATGCCGGGAAGATTCTG
>Ga0208648_1001316_pt1 | contig 20772 bp, 21 predicted proteins | sample AntAceMetag02UKL_FD_184772 | JGI IMG/M metagenome (GOLD analysis project Ga0208648, IMG submission 184772) | Saline lake microbial communities from Ace Lake, Antarctica - Antarctic Ace Lake Metagenome 02UKL (SPAdes) (version 2) | ecosystem: Environmental > Aquatic > Non-marine Saline and...
ATATCCTTCTGCTATATTCGAAGGAATAGACACAACAGATCTTCTTATTTGTGAAGTTAGACCGTATCTTTCTTCCTTTGGAAATTTTGCTGTTATTCTATATATTTCTAAACAGAGTTTGTATGACTTTTGCCAGACTTTCAACTCTTTGTAATTCTTTAGCACTTTACTCGAATCCTTGACCCCTTGAATCCTCTGGGATCACACCTGCTCAATTGGAAATAGCCCACTTATTTTGTCTTCTCGCCAGAGGCGAGCAAGAATTAACTACAACTAATCTGGAGATGATCCTATGATCATAGCAACTCTTTTGGAAATAGCCCTAAATTACTAATTGACGACTAAGTAAAAAATGAGTACTTAATAATGTAAAAAAAGTCAAGCAATCTTGATGGCTTCGTAAAAAGTCCCATCTACTGCGTTGCAGCTTTTTACGACACCATCAAAATTTCAGGTTAACATTTAAACAGCAAAATACTGATGAAAAAAAATAAAATATGGCAGCCAGGCATAAGCCCAAAAGAAAATATTCATCAGATTATCACCCGCCTCAAACAGCTTCAGGGTGAACCTAATCAAATTGCCATGGGAATGGGAATCGGTATTTTTGTTTGTGCGACCCCGACTTTTCCATTTCAAACTTTCCTGGCAATAGCCCTTGCCTTTATTTTAAGGGGAAGTAAAGCATCTGCTATAATCGGCTCATGGCTTGCCGCGCCTGCAATACCTTTTTTTTATATTGGAAGTTATAAATTAGGCACATTTATTTTAGGCTATTCAATCCCGGTTACTCTGGATTCACTGTCGATCTCAAAACTTGCAGATATGGGATGGGGTGTAGCTACTGTAATGTTAACAGGGGGAACTGTGATAGGACTTTTACCCGGAATTGCCGGATATTTAATCACATATCATATTTTTAAAAAAATACGCTCACGAACATCTTCGCCTGAAAAAACATGAGCTTTTTCAATAAAATTTCGCTGAACTGAGGCAACATAATGACATCGCCAAAAACAATTCTTGCGGCCCATAATCTGCATCCCAAAAAAAAATTCGGGCAAAATTTTTTACATGACCCCTCTTCTGCGGAACGGATAGTGACCCTTTCTAAAATTACCGCAGAAGATGTTGTTCTGGAAATCGGCGCCGGGCTTGGCTCTCTTACAATACCAGCAGCAAAAGCAGCAAAAAAACTTTATGCAGTTGAAAAGGATGGCAGATTAATCAATCTTTTGAAAACAGAAATTTTTGCAAACAGACTTTCAAATGTTGAATTAATAGAAAAAGATATAATGAAATTTGACATCAAAAATATGGCAGAAAATGCCGGCAAAAAAATAACCGTTATTGGAAATCTTCCCTACAACCTTTCTTCTCAGATCATTATAAGGCTTATTCAACTCAGATCTGTTTTAGTTAAAGCAGTTTTTATGTTTCAGAAAGAACTTGCGCAACGCATCACTGCTCAGCCGGGCAGAAAAGATTACGGCCGGCTTACTGTTATGCTTAACTACTGCACAACCATAAAAAAACTGGCTGATTTTGAGGCACATCAATTTTTTCCAAAACCAAAAGTTGATTCACAGCTTCTTGAAATAGGGTTTCCGGAAACCATAAAATATCCTGCAGATGATGAAGAATTGCTTTTCAGGGTCATAAAAGGAGGATTTTGCCAGAGAAGAAAAACCCTTAGAAATGCTCTGGCAGGAAGCGAAATGGATATTGATACAAAAACAGCGCAAAACATGCTGGACGAGGCAGGCATAGATTCTTCCCTGCGTGCCGAGGCCCTGACAATCTCTCAGTTTGTCACATTAAGCAATACATTTAAAAGGCTGCAAAGTCTCTAACATGACTTTTTAAGCCATTCTGCAAGACGCCTGAGACCTTCTTCTGTTGATACACGGGGAACATAACCAAGATCTTTTCTGGCAGCGCTTATGTCAAACCAGTGGGCTGTGGAGAGTTCCTCTGCCACAAAACGCGTCATTTGCGGCTCCCCGGACAGATTAAACAATCTGTAGCAAACCTCAAAAACAGCACCTGCCAGCCATGCTGTTCTTCTCGATATTGAATGTTTTACAGGGGCAAGGCCTGCTGCTTTTAAAATATTATTTACCATATCCCAAAGCAAAACAGGTTGTCCCTGGCTTATAAAATAAACTCTGCCTGAAAGCCTGTGGTTTTCTTCCAGTCTGTCTGCAGCCAGAATATGAGCGTCAGCGGCATTGTCTATATAGATAGTATCTACAAGGTTTTTGCCGTCTCCAACCCTGACAAGACTTTCTGCTCTGGAAATAATTCTCGGCACGAGATGATTATCTTCCGGGCCCCATATTAAATGGGGCCTTAATATAATTGTCATTAAACCATTTCTTGCGGCTCTTATAACAGACTGCTCTGCAATTGCCTTTGTTTTTGGATAATGAGCATGAAACTTATTCGGATAACCAATTGACTCATCAATTCCCTGCATGTCTGTTCCGTTAAAAACAGCACTTGGAGAGCTTGTATAGACAAGCCTTGGAACCTTATGCTTAATGCAGGCGCCAATAACATTTTCAGTGCCCGTAACATTGGTTTTAAAATAATCCGAATAATCGCCCCAGACTCCTGCCTTTGCAGCAACATGAAAAACAAGATTAACCCCTTTGCACGCTTTCTCAACAGCATCTTTATCGACTATATTGCCTTGAACCTGCTCAATGCCCAGAGATTCAAGCTCCTGGTAAAAACTGCGTGAAAAACTGCGGACGTGATCACCTCTTTCTACAAGACGTCTTATTATAGCCTTGCCTAAGAAACCTCCGCCTCCTGTAACGAGAACTTTCTGTGCCGCTTTTCTTGTCATATATTTTCCCCAAGGCTTGAACAAAATTGAACATTTTTCAAAGGTATCGCATTGATATTGACAACAAATTCAGTAAAATATACTATAATCAGAAGAAAAAATAAAGTAAAGAACAAGGCCATAAAAAAGATATAGCAGAAAACAAAAGAATATCAAAAGCGCTGATAAAGTCTTTAGAAAACAAATCCTTGGGCCCTTTTCTCCAGCTAAACTGGAGAACTAACGATTGACAATAAATAAAACTTATGCGAAATTTATCAGGTAGATATTTTTATATTTTGTTTGCGGTGAACAGCAATGCTTCGGCATCTTCCATTCCACAGCCCAACAACTGAAAAAGCACTGATTATTTAATAATGCCAACTGAATCTTATATCCTGATTGCCGGATACATTTTAGGCTTTTATATGTCATGGAATATCGGAGCCAATGATGTCGCCAATTCAATGGCTTCTGCTGTAGGAGCCAAGGCGATTACTATTCGCCAGGCAGTATTTATCGCAGGAATCCTGAATATAGTCGGCGCTACATTTATCGGAGCACATGTTACAGACACAATCCGTAAAGGTATTGTATCTACAGAAATTCTCTCTGATCCGCATCTTGTAATTATCGGCGCTTTTTCCGCCTTGCTGTCTGCCGCTCTATGGATAAGTTTTGCCACATGGAAATCTCTTCCTGTATCTACAACACATTCTATTGTGGGAGCCATGATCGGTTTTGGAATAATGGCAGGGGGTTTCTCTGCAATCAAATGGGACAAACTCATTGCTGTAATCATGAGCTGGTTTATATCTCCGTTTTTCAGTCTCATAATTGCCTTTTTAATGTTTAAATTTATTGTAAGACTTATTATATCAAAAGAGGATGCTTTTATAAGGGCGCTTAAATTTTCTCCTTTGTTTATCGGCATTACTTTTTTCGTTGTCATCTTATCATTTCTTTTTAAAACACCTCTTGGGGAAAGACTTTCAGTCAGCACTCCAGAGGCATTGTTCATAGCATTTATTTTTGCCGTAATTTTCGGATTTGCCGGAATGCTGCTTTTAAAACGCTTTATTAAAAACAAAGAAAACGGGGCGGAAGACATATTCAGGAGTATTCAGATTGGGACATCGTGCTATGTTGCCCTGGCTCAAGGTGCAAATGATGTGGCCAATGCAATAGGTCCACTTGCAGTAATTTATTTCCTTGTAAAAACAGGCGATATAGGTGTTAAGGTTCCTGTGCCTTTTTTCCTTCTGTTCTTCGGGGGAATAGGAATTGCCTGTGGAATTGCCATGGCCGGCAGCCGGGTCATGGAAACCGTCGGCAAAAAAATTACTACTCTCAGCAACACACGTGGTTTTTGTGTTGAATTTTCTGCTGCCACAACCGTTCTTGTTGCTTCAAAAATGGGTCTTCCTGTTTCCACAACCCATGCGGCGGTTGGAGGAGTGATGGGTGTTGGGCTCGCACGCGGAATAGCTGCGGTAAATTTCAGAATAATTTTAAAGATCATGCTCTACTGGGTTCTTACCGTACCTGCTGCGGCCATAACAAGTATGATAGTCTTTAAAATACTTAAACTGGTTTTATAAAGGAGATAATTATGCGCATACCTTTATTATCGCTGTTTATCAAATCGCCATTTAGCGGCCTCCTGGAACACGTAGAAAAAGTGATAGAATGTGTATTTGCTTTTCAACAGGCCATGGTGTGTCATTTCGAAAAAGAATGCGCAACCTTTGAAAACCTCAGAGAAAAAGTCAGTAAACTGGAAACTGAGGCAGATATCATCAAGCAACACATACGCAGAAATCTGCCAAAAGGAACCATGGTGAGTGTTGATAAATTTCTACTGTTCAGGTATTTAAAAGAACAGGATACAGTTCCTGACAGAGTAGAAGATGCGCTTGACTGGATTTTTTTTAAACCCGAACCGGGAATTCCGGAAGAGCTTAAAAAAGATTTAATGCTTCTGATTCGCTCAAATATTGATTCTGTCGAGGAAATGCGCAGGATGGTATTAGAAGCAAAAAAGTACTTTGAAACCTTTAATGAAACCCAGCGTAATATGGTCAAAGAAATCATCCGCAACATACGCGGCAAAGAACATGAAGCAGATACAGTGGAGGATAGGCTCAAACAGAAAATTTTTGCGGTGGATTCAGACCCGGTTTCAATCTTTCATCTAATGAGACTGGTTGAAATAATAGGCTCCATAGCAGATCACGCTGAAAACGCGGCCGATCTAATGAGAGCTATGATCGCAAAATAATTAAAGCCTGATGGCGTCGTAAAAAGTTCCATCTACTGTGCTTGTCCGCCTCAGGCGGGTTGCAGTGATTTTTCAGACTCTCAACATACTATATGTATGCCTTCGATCCTGAAAAATAACTACGCCTTGTATATGAACCCTGGTCGCCTCCGGCGCCGCCAAAGGCGGGTAAACCTTTTTACTTAATGCTTTGATTCGTAAATACGGTGACGTATTTAATATATAGGTGTTAACCCTATATGAGTTGAAGACTTATAAGTGAGCTAAAGTGCCTAAAATGCCTAAAGTTAATGAATGCGCCTTTGGCGTAGCTAATTTTATATAAATTAATGGAGCGAAGCGACACCTTAACTTTAGGCACTTTAATATACTTTAGGCTTCCTGAAAATTGGACAATGAACCTATAATTATACGTAATCGTATTTAAGAATACGTGTGTTAAGGCATCTGCAGTTAAATTCGTGACTTTTTACGATTTCATCAATCTTGGTTAAAAAATTCCTTTTCAACGGAAATATCGCTTTTATTTCTTATTTGTGTCAACCATTCATCAAAAAACCGGGTCCTTTTCTGGCTCAGCAATACTTCCTTTATATCCGCCCTTATCTTATCAAACTCTTTTAAATCAGCATCTTTTCTTTCTTTGAACCTGACTACATAATAGCCCTTTTCCCCTTTGATTACATTTTCAGGCAATTTCATTTTATCGGAAAGATTAAATGCGGTTTCAATAATTTCTTTTTCCGATCCAATATCAGGAACAGGCTCATTCCGCTTAAAAAAACCTGTGCTCTTTAATTCTAAATTATATTTTGCAGCCTCTGCACTCATCAAGACACCTTTTTTTAAACCAGACAAAAGTTCATTTGCATCAGCATTCGCCTTTTTATTCTGCTTATGTTCTATCAGGTCAGCTGTGATTTTTTCTTTTAAATCTTTTAATTCAGATATTTTCTCGGATTGTTTTTCAATTACCTGCAGGATATAATATCCATCCCCAAAATCATGTATATCGCTAATCTCCATATCTGAAAGACCAAAAGCAACGGATGCAAACTCTCTGTGTTTTTCTATGCCTTTAACAGGGCCATCTGCTGTAAAAAAATCTGTTGCCTGCAGCTTGATTTTTTTTTCACCAGCAGTTTCTGCCAGGCTGTCTCCATCAACAACAGTATCAAAAAGAGATTCCGCATCATCATAAGCAAGAGTCCTTGCTCCTTCATAGATAAGTTTACTGCGTATTTTATCTTTTGCTTCATCAAAAGTAACAATCATTTCTTCATTGATTTTTTCAACCTTTATAATATGCCAGCCAAACATCGTGCGAACAGGCTGGCTTATCTCTCCGGATTCCATGGAAAAAGCCTTGTCAGCAAAGGGCTTAACCATTGCCTCTCTTCTGAATGCGCCAAGGCTGCCTCCATTCTCTTTACTAGGGCAGTCGGAATACTTTTTAGCCATATCGGCAAAATTTTTGCCGTCTTTAATCATCTGCAAAATACCAAGGATTTTATTTTTTGCCTTTTCAACAGCTTCCTCACCAGCATCCTTGTCGACTTTTATGAGTATATGCCGTGCTTCAACGGTTTTATACTTTTTAAATTCTTCCTGATGAGATTCATAATAATCATTAATTTTTTTATCGGTAATATTTATCTTTGAGTTATAATTATCCGGATTAAAATGTAAGAAATCGACCTTTACCATGGGTTCTGTTTTATAGTTTTCTTTGTGCTCAGCAAAAAAAGCCTTAATTTCTTCATCATCAGAATTGATATCTTTATATCTGCCCGGTTCGAAAAGGACATAATCTAAGTTTACCGACACATTGCCCCATTTAAACCATTCCATAGCTTCCCCGTCTGAAACCATTACACTGCCCAGTAAAAATCCTCTAAGCTTTTCTATAATCATAAACTCTTTTTGATTAAGCTCAAACTCCTCGGGAGCTAAACCATATCTACTTAAAATACTTTTATAAAGACTCTTGTCAAACACTCCGGATTTCTGAAATGCTTTTATCCTGCCTACAGCAGCAGCAAGCTCCTCACTTGTAACACGAAAACTGAGTTTTTCAGCCTCCTGAAGCAAAAGTTTCTTGTCTATAAGCCTGTTTAAAGCCTGTTTTTTTATCTGAAGCATCTGCAGCATTTCGTCATTTAATTTATTGCCAAATTTCTGACGAAACTGTTCGATAAGGTTGTTGTACTCGCTTTTATATTCTTCAACGGTAACAGAATCTCCATTGACAAGGGCAGCTCTGCCTCCCTTCTGAGCACGAAAGCTTCCAACGCCCCAGAACACAAAAACAATTACTATGACTCCCAATATAACCTTAATCAACCAGCTGCTGGCATAATCCCGCATTAATTTGAGCATTATAATTCACCTTTATCACAATTTGGAATAGTAAAATCTTTCAACTTTGATGAACTCGTAAAAAGTCATTTGTAAGCGACATTGAGCAGTTTTGGAAAAAGATTCGGGTTGAGTCTGGCGTTAAAAATTGCAAGTTGTTTGAGGGCGTTAGCCCGAGTTTTTGCAATTTAGCCAGAATGAATCTGAATCCCAAAAATGCTCACAGAGCGAACAAATTTTACTTTTTACGACACCATCAACTTTAACCAATTAGATTTAGTGGTTTAACCCTTCGATCAAATTTTGTTCCAACAGTCTCGGAACAAAATTCACATAAATATTCATACTTATCACCTTCAGGAAGAACAAGGAGAAGACGTTTTCGGACAGGAACCGCCTGTTTGCATCTGGGACAATAAAGCTCTGTTGCATCAAAATCCTTAAACATATCATTTGGATTTTCCTGCTGAGCATATCGTGTATCTTTTTTTGGGAAATTTTGTAAACCCATTGGATATCCTTACTTAAATTCCTTAAAATTTACTTAATAAAAACAAAAAAACCTTATAAAATAGCTATTGACACCTTAAACTCTTTTTGTTAGTGATTGCGTCTTACATAAATGTTTCGGGGCTGTAGCTCAGATGGGAGAGCGCATGACTGGCAGTCATGAGGTCAGGGGTTCGATCCCCCTCAGCTCCACCATGAAATTCAGGCACTTAGAGATAAGCTAAGTGCTTTTTTTATGCTCACACTTTGGTAGAAGTGTCAATGCAAGTTTTATAGATCGCTGAAGAATTTTTTATAAATTTTATAATGCTGAGTCTCTTTGTATGAAATGTGATCGATTGAGTCATTGTCAAAACTGTAAAGCTCAGCCTGTCTGCAAGACATAAGTATAGGCGAATGTGTTGAAATAATAAACTGAGCATGTCCGTCAACACTCATTTTGATCAGCACATCTAACAAATCCAGTTGAGTTTTCGGTGACAGTGCAGCCTCAGGTTCATCCATAAAGTGCAGACCTTTAACCTTATATATTGATTTAAAATAGGCCATGCATGATTGTCCATGAGATTTATCTGTAAGTGATTCGCCGCCATAATACTCTAACATGCCCGGGCTGCTGATTGCCCAATCATCTACAAGCTGCGAAAAATTACGGAATAACTCGGGAGAAAAAAAAGACCCTGGTACTGAACCATCGACCCACTGTATATCAAGGGCGTGCTGCAGCATGTTCTCATAGCGGTTAAAATTATATTTTGTCCGCTGCATACCCTCCCATATATGAATGTTGCATCTGCGGCACAGCGCTTTAAGCAGAGTTGACTTGCCGGTACCATTTTCGCCTGTAAAAACAGTGATTGGACTGGACAATTCAAGCATGTTCGTATGCTGCAAGACAGGAAGATTAAATGGATATGAATCTTTTGTTGGGAACAGGCTTTGGTTGATTATTACCTTGCTCAAGTGCATGGAAAAACTCCTCTGAATGGACAAACCCGGGATAACAGGAATGGCAAGTTGAAATTTTCACCTTTCTTGAACTTAAGCAAAATTGAATATTTTTCAAAGGTATCTTTTCAAGTGTTTCAAGAAGCCTAAAAGGTGGGCTTAAAAACAATGGTGCCGAAGGCCGGACTTGAACCGGCACGAGTTTCCCCACTACCCCCTCAAGATAGCGTGTCTACCAAATTCCACCACTTCGGCATTTCCAAAGGTTTTGAAAAAAATAAAACTTATTCAGCAGTTTTTGCCGACTCTGGATTTTCAGGCACAGGCAAAGTGCTTTTTTCAGGTTCGGCAGGCGCCGCTTGTTTTTCAACCGGAGCTTTTTGTTCGATCATCACAGAATCTCCGATTCTATGCGACGAGATATAAGCAAGCCCCAGTGATGTTAGCATAAATATAATTACCGCGGCTGTTGTAGCCTTGCTAAGAAAGGTTGACGCGCCAGTACTCCCGAAAAGGGTCTGGCTGGAACCACCTCCGAAAGCAGCGCCCATATCTGCACCCTTTCCGGTCTGCAGCAAAACTATCATAATGAGGGCTATGCATACGATTATATGTGTTATTAATAATAAAGTTGTAATCATAATTTTATATTCAAAAATTAACTATTTTACTGAATGTTTCAGGGTTCAAGCTCGCGCCTCCAACAAGCGCGCCATCAACATCGGGCATTGACATAAGCTCTTTTATACTATCAGGTTTTACGCTGCCTCCATACAATATTCTGATGGACTTGGCAAGACTATCACCAAAATTCTTTTCTATTAATGAACGTAAAAACTTATGAATTTCCTGAGCCTGCTTACTTGTAGCTGTTTTACCCGTACCAATGGCCCAGATAGGCTCATAAGCTATAACTAAAGTTTTTATATCATTTAAAGCCAGATTTTTTAATCCTTTTGTTAGTTGTTTGTCAAGAACGAAAAATGTATTATTTGATTCACGTTCCTTTTCAGATTCTCCTACACATATAATGGGTACCAGATTAGCCTTAATCGCCGCCTTTATTTTTTTGTTAACCGTAATATCTGTTTCCCCAAAATATTGACGCCTTTCGGAATGACCAATTATAACATATTCGCATCCAGCTGATACGAGCATTGCCGATGATATTTCACCAGTATAGGCTCCTTCGGGCTCCCAGAAAATATTCTGCGCGCCAAGAGCAATATTGCTTCCCTTTAAAATATCTGAAACAGGTACAAGTGATGTAAACGGAGGGGCAATCATAATATCAGAAGAAACCTTGCCATCTGTCAGTTCAACAAGCTTCTGCGCTGTTTCCACAGCTTCCGAAGATGTTTTAAACATCTTCCAGTTTCCAGCAATAAGTGACCTGCGTTTTTCCATTAGTTGTGTCTCCTTTGCATAAAAACGGCCTCTAAAGCTGCGCCCCTATCATGGCGGCAAGATCCACCATCCTGTTTGAATATCCAGCTTCATTATCATACCAGGAAACCACTTTTACCATATTATCAATAACACAGGTTGTTGGCGCATCAACGATGGAAGATAACGGAGAACCATTATAATCAATTGATACCAGAGGAAGTTCACTATATCCCAGTATGCCGGAAAGCGTTCTTTCTGAAGCAGCTTTAAGAGCCTGATTGATATCGGAAACAGTAACTCCTGCTTTTTCCACTGTTACTACCAGATCGACAAGAGATACATTCGGCGTTGGAACCCGGATTGCGAGTCCATTGAGTTTCCCCGATAATTCCGGAATCACAAGAGCAACTGCTTTTGCAGCGCCTGTTGTGGTCGGAATCATTGACATGGCTGCGGATCTTGCCCTTCGCAGATCTTTGTGGGGAGAATCAAGAAGGCGCTGATCCCCGGTATAAGAATGTACGGTGGTCATCAGTCCTGCCCTGATGCCGAAATTTTCTAAAATCACCTTTGCAACCGGCGCAAGACAATTTGTGGTGCAGGAAGCATTTGATATAATGTGATGTTGTGCAGGATTATACTGGTTCGAATTAACTCCCATGACAATCGTAATATCAGGATCTTTGGCCGGAGCAGATATAATAACCTTTCGAGCCCCTGCAGCAAGATGTTTTGACGCACTTTCACAATCTCTGCAAATTCCAGTACATTCCATGACAATATCAACACCAAAATCCTTCCATGCAAGACTGGCAGGATCCTTTATAGATGTAATGCCGATTGATTTTCCTGCTACTTTAATTGACTCTTCCCCGGCCTTAACCTCAAAGCCAGGTCTGCCATGCACAGAATCATAGGCAAAAAGATGGGCCATTGTGGCTGGATTTGCAAGATCGTTAATTGCCACAACCTCAATTTCAGGATTATTAACAGCGGCCCGGAGAATAAAACGTCCTATTCTTCCAAAACCGTTTATGCCTATTTTAACGCTCATAATGTATCCTTAATCTAAAACACCGAACTATATTCGTTTATTCCCCTTTAAAATAGCACTTGCAAGAGAAATGCTCCTTTTGCCAAAAGCTTCAAGATCGTGCCCTATTTTAGCGAGTTCGGTCTTTTTTCGAGAGCTGATTGCTTTTAACAAAATGGGAAGGTTAACGCCGGACAGGACTTCTACCTTTCCCTCTTCAAGAAATGAATAACTGAGATTGGAAGGGCTTCCTCCAAACATATCAGTTAAAATAAGTACGCCCTCGTCTGTTTTAACCTTTTTTATTGCTTCTGTAATCTTTAAGCGAAGAACATCTGCCTTTTCATTCAAGTCTATGGAAACGAATTCAATAGATTCAGGTCTGCTGCCCAGAATGAATTCAGCAGCATCAATTAATGCATTTCCAAGCTCTCTGTGCGTCACAATAACTATACCTATCATAAAATTCCTTATTATCTTTATTTATATCCTTGGTTTTTAAAACCTGTCATCCTCTTCTTTTATAATAGAGAGAATTTCGAGACTGTCAGAAGCTTTCATAAGCTTTTCCTTGAAAAGGTCATTCTTAAGAATTCTGGAAATCCTGGCAAGCAATTTCAAATGAAGACCTGTTGAATTTTCCGGGGTAACCAAAAGAAAAAAAATGTAAGTCGGTTTTCCGTCCATAGATTCAAAGTCAACCCCCTTACGGCTGAGGCCAAAGCCAAGAACCAGAGATTTCAGATCTTTTAGTTTGCCGTGAGGAATACCTATGCCTCCTCCTATACCAGTACTGCCTAATCGTTCCCTTTCAAGCAGTACTCTCATGACCTCCTCATGGTTTACACCGGCTATACGGGCTGCAGGAGTAACAAGCTCTTCAAGCACACCCTTTTTGTCATTTGATTTAAGATCAATAACAATTACTTCTTTATTTAAAACTTCAAGAATTTTCATTTTATGTTCACCGAAAGATTTTGTTAATATTTTTATTGAGCCAAAACTCGGCTGTAAAACACTTCTCATGTTGAGACCTTTGCATAACTGCCATTTTCCCGTGATGCGGCGTCAGTCTCAGATTTTAATTTGTACTGGGCTGAATCAATCCATAATGGCCATCATTTCGGTTGTAAAGAACATTAACCCGCTCTGTCCTGGCATTTGTAAATACAAGAAAATTGCTTTTCTTTATATCCATCTGCATTACAGCTTCCTCTATATCCATTGGTTTATATTCTATTTTTTCGATTTTTATTTCTTTTTCAACCTCTACGTCATTATTAGTAGCGTCTTCGACAAAAGCATTTTTTTCTTTTGTTTTTGAACTGCTCCTGTGGCTTTGGCTTCTGTTTTTCTCTTTATTTTTCTTTATCTGTTTTTCGAGTTTATCAAGCACCATATCAATGGCCGAATACATATATCCTGTTTCTTCTTTGCTATTTATATTCAGTTGGTCTCCTGTAATATTAATTTCTGCTATATGACGAAATTTTTCAACCGAAAGCACAACATTTGCTTCAGCTGGATTATACAGATACTTATCAAGGCGATTAAGTTTTTCCTGAACATATAATTTTAAATTTTCAGAGGAATCTAAATTTTTAAAAGTTACAGATGTCTGCATGCAAAAACCTCCCTAAAATTGTTTGCGTTTATTTGATGGCAGGACTTTTAACCTGTCACGATATTTAGCTACAGTCCTTCGCGCGATACTGATATTAAACTTTTTCAAAATTTGCGAAATTTCATTGTCGCTGTAAGGTAGTTTTGGATTTTCACTGGCGATAATCTGCCTCATTTTTTCCTGAACGCTTGCAGAGGCTATTACATCACCATCTATCAAATTAATAGAACTATTAAAAAAATATTTCAATTCAAAAATGCCCTGAGGCGTATAGACATATTTATTCGTTGTAACTCTGCTTATAGTCGATTCGTGCATATCGATATCCTGAGCCACATCTCTGAGCACCATAGGTTTTAAATAAGCTATTCCCTTTTCGAAAAAATTCCTCTGGAATTTCAAAATGCTTTCCACAACCTTGTAAATGGTTTTTTGGCGTTGATGAATACTTTTAACCAGCCATGCAGCTGAACGCATTTTTTCCTGTACATAGTCCCTGGCGCTGTCAGGTATTTTTTGTCCTTTTTTTATTGTGTTTTTGTAAAAAGAGCTGATTCGAAGTTTCGGCATGCCTTCATCATTAACCGTTATCCTGAATTCATTTTCTGATTTATAAACATATATATCTGGAATAATATATTGAGGCTCTTCATCAGAAAATTGCCGTCCTGGTTTTGGCTCTAATCCTTGAATGATCTTTACAGCTGAAAAAATTTCTTCAATACTTACCTTTAGTGCCCTTGCAATGGCCTTATAGTTCTTGTTTTCAAGGTGCTTAAGATGGTTTTTGATAATTTCTGTTATTATCGTATCATCCAGGCCAAGATGTCGTGCCTGAATAAGAAGGCATTCTCTTAGATCCCTTGCGCATACCCCAATCGGGTCAAAAGTCTGTATTATTGATAAAATCTTTTCTACTTTTTCTGTTGTTGAACCGCCTGATTCAGCGAGTTCTTCCGCAGAAACCTTGAGATAACCATCTTTGTCCAGGTTTCCGATAATTAAACTCCCGACACCTTCTTCTTCCTTTGTAAGAGGTGTCATCAGAAACTGCCAGAGAAGGTGTTCATGCAAAGATTCCTTTTGAGCTACAAATGATTCGAAATTTATCTCAGCTTTTTTTTCTGTTTCAAAATGAATTCTGCCGGAGGAATTATATTCGTCAAGATAATTGCTCCAATCAATATCATCATGAATTTTTTCTTCTATTGTGACTTCTTTGATTTTTGTTTTATCCGGCTCAAGTTCAGAATTTTCAACAGATTTTTCTTCAACAGCGATATCTGTCACTTCTTCAAGAGTAGGATTTTCCTCCATTTCCTGTCGCACAGTATCTATAAGTTCCAGACGTGACAGCTGTAAAAGCTTAATAGCCATCTGGAGCTGCGGTGTCATGATAAGCTGCTGGGATAATTTTAGTTTTTGTTGTAATTCAAAAGCCATTTTATAATTTAAATTCGTCCCCTAAATATATACGCCTGGCAATTTCACTGGAGGCTATCTTTTCGGGACGGCCTGATTCAATAACCTGCCCCTCGTTTAATATATATGCCTCGCCGCAGGCTTGCAAAGTTTCCCTTACATTATGATCAGATATAAGAACTCCAATTCCTCGTTTTTTAAGGTGCATAATTATATTTTTGATGTCGATAACAGCCAGAGGATCAATACCTGCAAAAGGTTCGTCCAATAAAATAAATGATGGGTTTGTGGACAGTGCCCGTGTAATTTCAAGTCGCCGCCTTTCCCCTCCTGAAAGCATATTAGCTTTCTGATCTGCAAGATGTTTGATACCCAATTCATTAAGAAGCGTGTCTGCACGATAATTCTGCTCTGATTTTGAAATAGACAGTGTTTCCAGAATTACTAAAATATTTTGTCTTACAGTAAGCTTTTTAAATACCGAAGGCTCCTGAGGAAGATATCCAACACCCTTACGAGCCCTCATATACATTGGATAGTCGGTAATATCTTCATCGTCAATAAAAACCTTACCTTTGTCGGGTCTTATAATTCCAACAGTCATATAAAAAGTAGTGGTTTTGCCGGCTCCATTCGGGCCAAGGAGTCCAACGACACTGCCGCTTTTAACATCCAGACTTACGCTGTTTACAGCTGTTTTACCGCCATAAGTTTTAATCAGGTTTTGAAGAGATAAAGTTTTCATTATTATTTTTTAACCATACCATAACTTTGATCTTTACTTATCTGTTATACTTTTTCCCTCAGAATAAAATACAGCTTCAACACGTTTTTCACCACTGCTTTCAACCAGCATACGATCATCAGACCTGTAAAGGGTTATTTTTTCGCCTGAAACAGAATTTTTCCCACTTGTTACCTTTGAATTCGGACCGCTTAGAACAATAGTCCCTGTTTCTGCCGTATAAACAGCTTTCTCAGATATTGCAACCTTGTCATCAAATTTTATTGACACATTGCCGATTGCAATGATTTCTTTTATCGTCTCCTCTCCAACTGCTTGTTTTTCTTTTTCATCAGTTCCCTTTTTATAAAAAACCTTAAGCCTGTCAGATGTGATAACATGATCTTCCCTGATTGCTACAACATTTCCAATAAACTCAGCGGACATTGCTTTGTTGTCGGCAATCAGGCTGTTGGATGTAACATGAATTTTATTAATGTGTGTTTTAGTATCTGCTGCTTGATTATCTGCATGCGCAGGAACTGTTTTAAATACGATCGTAATCGTAAAAAGCAAAACCGCGAACCAGACACAGAATAATCGCCAACCATTTAGATTACATAGTAATAGTCTCACTAAAAATCCCCCTGACCCTTCCTTCAAAAAAAGCCCTGTTTGTATTTAAATCAAGACGCATGGAATCGGCTGCAAGATTGATTGAATCGCCGACAATTTTTACAGGAACCTTTGAAAAAATAACCCGTTTGGTATTTTCATAATTAAGTTTTTCGGTTTTCAGTATGTATTTTTCATTTTGAACAACAACGTTGCCTGTAACCTCCATATCATTTGAATCTGTTTTAAGAACTCCGTAATCAGCTGTCAGATAAACCTTTTCATTATCTTTAAGAAAAAACGTCACCGAAATATCCTTAAGTTTTGCCTGTTTTTTGGGTTCAATATAATCTGCTGATTTCGCTTTCAGGCTCCATTCCTTTATCCCGTTACGTGTGGATGTTTGATATACCTTGCTTATTGATACATTAGCCTTGCTGTTAATAGATAAAACAACGCCGTCCTTTTTATCTGAAAGCAGTCTATAACCTATAAAAACAGACAATATAATTACCAGGAGAAAAAAGATCACTATGACTAAAAATAATTTCAGCTTTTGATTTTTAACAGTTGTTTTATTAATAAAAAACATTATTGATAATTCCGTAAAAAATCACATTACGACGATTAACAGCACTTGAAACCAGAATAACTTTTGAGCAATCAGTCTTCAGTTATGATTAAATTAAAATTAGAAAACTGTTTGAATGTATTAAAAATCGTTAGCAAAGAACCTGTTGATATATTGTTATTAATAAAAAATTAAATCATTAGCACAATTGCTGTTTTTATTATGGCCGGTTCTTTGTTTACGATTTGTTATACATGAGTTTTTTCTGGTTTTAATTTAATTATAACTGTTGCGATAACCGGCAAAAACTACAGTTGAGTTAGATGAACCCGTAAAAAATCACATTACGACGATTAACAGCACTTGAAACCAGAATAACTTTAAACAGTCGGTTTTCAGCATGTAACTGCTCGGGCTGTTATATGGGTTAAAACTGCCTGATAATATTCTCAAAAAGTCCCTGAGACTTTAGTATGGTTTCGCAGACCTCTCTTACAGCACCAAAGCCGCCTTTTGCCAAAGTAATCATATCTGCTTTTTCCAGTAATATTTCGTGAGCATCGGCCACAGCAATGGAAATACCGACCAGTCTCATTAAGGGTAAATCAGGCAAATCATCGCCAATAAATGCTATTTCTTCCGGCAGCACACCTGTCTGCGTAATTATAGAATCAAAAACAGCCGCCTTATCTCTGACCCCGTCAAATACACATGAAATACCAAGGTTTTTACACCTGTGCAAAAGAGCTTTTGAGGTTCTTCCTGTTACAATACATACGCTTATTCCTGCTGTGATGAGCAGTCTTATACCAAGGCCGTCTTTCACATTAAAAACCTTGGTTTCCTCACCATTGTCATTATAAATTATACAGCCGTTGGTAAGAACTCCGTCTACGTCAAGAAGCAAAAGTTTTATTTTTTTTAATTTATTAATGAGTATCATTTTGGTTTTAAGTCTGAAAAAAATCAGGCCAGCACACTTCGAATTGCAACAAGCTGGGAAATAATATCATAAAGATCATCAAGTTTTAGTGAATTGGGCCCGTCACAAAGCGCCTTGTCTGGATCCTTATGAACCTCCATGAATATTCCATCTGCACCCGCAGCAACCGCTGCCTTTGCAAGAACTGGCGCAAACTCACGCTGCCCTCCGGAACTCGTGCCGGCTCCTCCCGGCAACTGAATGCTGTGAGTAGCATCGAAAATTACCGGCCAGCCTGTATCTTTCATTATTTTTATGCCCCTGAAATCTACAACTAAATTATTATATCCAAACATTGTTCCACGTTCTGTTATCAATATCTGCTTATTACCGGTAGATTCAATTTTTTTAACAATATTTATAACATCCCACGGGGCAAGAAATTGTCCTTTCTTAATATTTACCAGCTTTCCTGTTCCCGCGACCTTTAGAATAAAATCGGTCTGCCTGCATAAAAAAGCAGGAATTTGTATTATATCCAATACATCAGCGGCTTTTTCCACCTCGCTTATTCTGTGAACATCTGAAAGTATTTTTATGCCCAGATCTGCCTTGATCTGCCTGAGGATTCCAAGTCCATCAACCATCCCGGGACCCCTGAATGAAGTTATTGATGTCCGGTTGGCCTTGTCATATGATGCCTTGAATATTAATGGAATGCCTATTTCTTCTGTAAGGTTTTTTAGAAATGACGCTATTTCAAAAGTTATCTCATAATCCTCTATAACACACGGCCCTGCAATAAGCACAAGTGGAGCTCCCTGACCTATTGATAAATTACCTGTTTTTACTGTATTATTCATCATATCCCCTCAATTGAGCAAGACACTAAGCCATTCGTTAAGTTAAGACATCGGGCGGATTGCCTGCTTTTCGATCATCATTATTTTAAAAATTTATCTTACACATGGTTAAAAGTCAAGAAACGAAAACTTTGCCTTGATTACAGTAATTTTAGCTGTTATATTTTGGCGGTTTCGTAAAAAGTCGAATTTGTTCGCTCTGTGAGCATTTTTGGGATTAATCTTTTTCCAAAACTGCTCAATGTCGCTTACAAATGACTTTCAAATAACTCAACTGTAGTTTTTACCAGTTATCGCATCAGTTATAATTAAAGACTGATTGCTCAAAAGTTATTTTAATTCCCTTTGCCGTAAAGCGGCATAATGCAGCTTTTTACGAGTGCATCATGTTTTGGCAATTTCTTAAAATTTTAAAACAGGATACAACCAATTGAAAAGTAAGGTAAAATATAAAAAATATCAAATTATTACTATTATTTGTCTTGTATTTGCTGCCCCATTATTATGGCTTTTATTAACCCGATTTGAGGGTGAAAAACCATCTGTTGTGATTACACTCCCCTGTTCTTCAATAAATGCATCTCAAGAGCTTTCTGTTTCAGTATCTGACGACAAAAGCGGTATCCAGAAGATATGGCTAAGTCTCTATAAGGACGGAAAAGATTTCGTGCTTCTTGACAGGGAATTTAAGACATCAGAAGATATTGAAGGCAAAAAAAACTATAAAAAGACTTTCAGTGTCAAGATAACGCCACGGGAATCAGGGATCAGCGACGGCAAGGCGATTTTGCGTATTGTTGTAAGAGATTTTTCCTGGCGTGGATGGGGACACGGAAATAAAACATATATTGAAAAAAATGTAAATGTTGACACTGTTCTGCCTGATATAGATGTTTTAAGCCGTACTCATAATATAAGCCCGGGAGGGTCAGCCCTTGCCATATACAGACTGTCTGAACCATGTGCGAAAAGCGGAGTATATGTTGGAGAAAATTTTTTCCCGGGTCATTCAGGACATTTTAAAAATCCTGATATATTTATGGCCTTTTTTGCGCTCAGACATGATCAGGGGCCAAAAACCGAGATTTTTGTTAAAGCAACTGACAAGGCAGGCAACAATACAATAGCAGGAATACCTTATTATATAAAAAAGAAAGTTTTTAAAGCGGATGTTCTTAAAATTTCAGACAAATTCCTTAAATATAAAATGCAGGAATTCAATGTTGATGTTCCAGGTGATTCTAAAACTCCCCTGTTGGATAAGTTTTTGATAATAAATAATAAACTTCGTAAAATTAACTACGAAACGATAATCCAGGCATGCAGGGACACAGATAATGTCTTATACTGGAATGGCAGGTTTAAAAGGCTGCCAAGATCGGCGAACAGGGCTGGATTTGCTGATCGCAGAACTTACAAATATAATGGAAAAACAATAGATCATCAGACACATCTTGGCGTAGATCTGGCCTCTGTTGCTCATTCACCAGTGCCTGCATCTAACAGGGGAAAGGTTGTTTTCATGGACTATCTTGGTATTTATGGAAAAACCATTATACTTGACCATGGATTCGGACTTTTCAGCATGTATTCTCATTTAAGCAGCTACAATCTTAACGTTAAAAAGGATAAGGTTGTATCAGTGGGTGAAATTATAGGTAATACAGGCGTTACAGGTCTTGCCGGGGGCGACCATCTTCATTTTGGGATGCTTGTCCATCAAACTTTTGTAAATCCTGTTGAATGGTGGGATGCCAGCTGGATAGATAATAATATAATGAGCAAAATCAGAATGGTTCAAGAAGATTAAACAACTGACTTGGCGTGGAGTATTTTAAAATGAAAAAATATAAGGTCAACAAAACCTATAAGGAAATAAACGAAAAGATCAGATCAGGCAAAGTAGTTGTAGCTACGGCAGAAGAAATGATAGATATTGTAAAAAATGAAGGCCCTGTTGAAGCTGCAAAACATGTTGACGTGGTAACTACAGGAACTTTTTCTCCAATGTGTTCTTCCGGAGCCTTTATTAACTTCGGGCATTCTGTTCCAGGAATCAGAGCTTCCAAAGTCTGGATGAACAAGGTGCCGGCATATGGCGGGCTTGCTGCCGTAGACTGCTATATAGGCGCTACAGAACTGTGTGATGATGATCCTTTAAACAAGGTATATCCTGGTGAATTCAAATATGGCGGAGCACATGTAATCCACGATCTGGTCGCAAAAAAAAAGGTTTACTTGAAAGCAACATCCTATGGAACCGCATGTTATCCAAATAGAATGATAGAAAAGGAAATAACTCTGCGCACCATTCCAGGGGCCACACTCTGCAATCCAAGAAACTGTTATCAGAATTATAATTGTGCCGTAAATTTAACTAACAAAACGGTTTACACTTATTTGGGTGTTCTTAAACCAAAAGCGTGTAATATGAATTATTGTTCAGCAGGACAATTAAGCCCGCTTTTGAATGATCCTTATTATAAAACCATTGGTCTTGGTACCAGAATTTTTTTAGGCGGCGGCACAGGCTATGTTACATGGTCGGGAACTCAGCATAACCCTTCTGTAAAAAGAACAAAAAAGGGCGTTCCTGTCACAGCTGCAGGAACACTTTGGGTCATGGGAGATCTCAAAACAATGAGTCCTGACTGGCTGGTTGGAGTCAGTCTTCAGGGC